>ERZ773165.77-NODE-77-length-84115-cov-5.191673_pt1 | contig 84115 bp, 78 predicted proteins | sample MGYA00581003_ERZ773165 | MGnify/ENA primary metagenome ERZ773165 (study PRJEB29015, sample SAMEA2737817) | human gut metagenome | biome: human gut; feature: human-associated habitat; material: faeces | place: China | collected 2012 ... | reverse complement strand
TGCACAACTAGTGCCCGGGAGAAAAAATAATTTACACACAAATTAGGACTTGACTAAAACCGGGGCTCAAACGTCTGAATTTTTACGGACAAACGGCCATTTTTGATCATTTTGTCCGTAATCGGCATTTTTCGATCGAGCCATTTACGGACAGACGCTCCATTTTTATCGATGTGTCTGTAAACGCAGAAAAATTGCGGAAAAATAAGCTTTGCCCTCCTGTCTGATGAATTATAGGCAAAGTATTAAAAACGCACACTATTTTTCAATTTTGTGCTATAGTTAATCTTAGTATTGCTTAGGGGGATAAATTATGAAGGACGAATTTCGAAAAAGATTGAAATATGGTATTGTTACGATTATTTCCATAATACTTGGGGTATTTGCAATTTATGTCAACAGGGTTCATGCAGATGAAAACTACACGATCTGCAATCCTGAAAACTATATGCAATATTCAAGTTTTGTTGGTGCAAATCAATATGCTTTCTTTGATGCGGACATCTTGAACGCAAAGGGGCCGACGAAAGTCGTTGCCGCAATCGGGCGCGATGGTGATCAGACGATCAGCGTTTGGGAGTTTATGCCAAACGGAGTAACGAATAATTTCAAACTTGCTCCGAACAGCAATAAAGCACTAAGGTACGTAGATCAAAGCAATCGTCCGTTTACGCTGCACTACTACCATGACGGAGACAGCTTTGACGTGATGGTCGAAGGCGATACGAATGTTGTCTTGCAGCATTACAAAGATTCAGATTCGCAGATTATTTCCCGGGAAATATCCGAACCGACGCCGCGGTTGATCAACCAGACGATCAATTACCTTGATAACAATGGCAAAAGGATTGCCCCGTCTATCGGACACAACGTCATGACCGGAATGATTTACCAAACCAAGCGTCGAGTTTTTCCCGGATATCTGTTGACGGAAACACCATCGAATGCAGATGACTGCATGAATGAAAGCAACGTTCCCGGAACGGTGCGGACAATCAAGTATCATGGCGGCATCGGTGCAACGATCAAATATACGCAAATGGACGATTCCGGTACGGCAATTGCCGACATCTATTACGGCGGAGCAAAAATCGGCAACTCGATGATGCTTGAGCCGTTCGGCCACGGAACTGCCCATCTCAGTTTTGTGGGCGGGATGACGATTCCGCTTGAAAATTACTTCGGCAACCAGACTCGGACGATCAACTATGTTTATAAGCGTCTGGGCTCATGGAAGATTTCCGTTCCCGGAAAGCCGGAGCAAGACATTGCATACCAAAACGATCCGTCAGATTCGACCAAGATAGCCGCCCAGAATCAGACCGTTCCTTATGTCGAAGGATATACTGTCGAATGCAGCAATGGCAGCCTCCAACAGGTCAGCGCAAACAAATGCGACGGCTACCGTTTGTCTTCGCCTGAAGATCCGTTCAAGGATGGCGTGGTCAGCTACGTGGCTGATAATTCTGCGGAAAGCAACGCCAACGGTGAAAATCAAAACCTGCAACAAGAAAAGATTACAGACGGGTCAAATAACGATCGGAACGTGAGAAAATTTCAGATGGATCGACAAAAAGATCAGCCGCGTCATACAGAAGTTATCGCTCCAGCTAAATTTGCCGTCAAGCAAAAAGCTGCTCAACCAAGCGAAAGCAAAAAGAATTTTGGACTTCTGCCGCAAACGGGCGATTTCGGTTCAAATTTGTGTTTCTTTGGTGCGGTTATTGTTGGAATTTTAGCGATCTGCGGCTTGGTCATGCTTGATCGTCGTTTCAATTTAGATAACAGGCAAAAATAATTTTAAACAACGGAGGCTGAGAAAAAAGTCTCTTTTCTGCCTTGGTTTAAACGAAAAGCCGAACAAAGTCAGTCGCAACTCGACCGCCTCTGTTCGGCTTTTTATTTAGTCCAAGCGGGGTTTTCCCGCCATCTTGAACTTACACGTCATATGTTTTAGCCGCCTTTTCCAACAGTTTCTCCAACGTCTCAGCTTCATTGTCAGTCAAGCCAGCAACGCTTTCGTGGCTGATGTCTTCCATAATCTGGTCGAGCACGGGAATAACGTCTCGACCTTTTTGTGTCAAAAACAGTTCGTTTTTACGCCGGTCGTTTTTTGCGACGTCTTTTCTCAGCCAACCGTCGGCCACAAGGTGATTGATGTGTTTGGTAACGATGCTTTGCTCGCGCTGGATCGTCTGAATCAGGTAATTCTGGCTGATGCCAGGGTGTTCGTCGACAATAATCAGGTAAAAGAAATTCGCCTCGTGCAAGCCGTATTTGCTGCAGCGTCGGTTGATTTCTGTTCTGATCTTGCGGTTGAAGACGGAACACCATTTTTCAATGCTCGATCTCATATTTTGTTCCTTTTAAAATGCAGAGTTTAAGAATTCCTTCTGCTTGATCCTCGCCAGTAGCGGGCAAACGTTGCTAAAAGCAAAACCGCAAAGACAACGGTCAGCCACATGGCAGCGTGGAACCCGGTAATAAATGAAGCCGGAATTCCGGAAACAACGATCAGCAAGGTAATCGAAGTTGCTCCGAAAGCCTGTCTGATGGAGTTGTTCAAAGCAGTCGCATGACTGATTTCTGCTTGATCAAGTTCGATAAATGCTTCGGACATTGCAGGCGAAAAGACGAGCGCATTGCCGATCATGCGGACCATATAGGCGACGGTCACGATCCAAAGCGGGGTCGTCGGCTTGAGGGAAACCAACGGAATCGAGGCCAAAAGCATCAAAATACCGCCGGTCGTAATCAGATATTTTGGTCCGAAGCGGTCGTACAAGCGTCCGACGATGGCGGCCGAAAGCGCATTGGCAATTGCCCCTGGCAGAAGAATCATCCCTGAAACGGTTGAGCTGACGTGCGAGACATTTTGCGCAAAGATCGGCACCATCTGTTCAGTGCCAAGCAAAATCATGAAGGCAAAAATACCAACGAGCGTCATTCTGCGAAATGCAGGGTTGGCAACGATTCTGACGTTTAGCATCGGGTCTTTGAGTTTGAGCTGGCGCTTAATGAACAGTGTCAAAATGACAAGTCCGACAACGAGCATGACAAATCCCAAAGCAATGTCTGTTTGGAAAAACGTCAGGCTTGCAAGCGTCAAAGCTGCACCGATCAAGGACAAGAAGACGGAAAGAACGTCGATTTTGAGTTCGCGCGGTTCTTTGAAGTTTGGGAACGTTGCAAAACCGATCAGTAAAACTAGCAGCATCAGCGGCAGCACAAGAATGAATATGTAACGCCATCCGAGCGAGTTGACGATGATTCCTGAAAGCGTCGGTCCGATTGCCGGTCCGAAGGCGATAACAAGGCCTGACATGCCAAGAATCGTTCCGCGTTTTTCCATCGGATAGATTGAAATCATCGTCGTCATTTGAAATGACATCAAAATTCCGCCTGCGCATGCCTGAACGAGTCTAGCAAGCAACAGGAACCAAAAGTTATGCGCAAAGCAGCCGATGAGCGTGCCGACGGCAAACGTGCCGATCGTTCCCAAAAAGACGGAGCGATTGCGGAACTTTTCATACATATTGGATGAAAGGGGCGTTACGACTCCGATGATCAACGTGTAACCGGTGGTCAGCCATTGCGCAAGTGTCAGTGAAACGTGCATTTCCTTTTGGATGACAGGAAGAGCTGTGACCATCATCGTCTGGCTGGCCAAACTGATGAACGATGAAAGAAGCAGCAGCACGGTAATTGTCGTCCGAAGTTTCGGATTGATGGTTTTTGAAATATTTGCCATGTTTTCAATTCCTCTTTCTAAATTACATGCATCTGCATTTAATAATAAATGCATTTGCATTTAATTTCAAGCCTTCTTTATAAAATGCAGTGCGGCAACATTCGATATTTCACCAAATACATGAGGATAAAAAAACAAATTTGCTAAAAAACACGAATATTTTCAAAATGTTTTGCGAAATTATTAGTTATGCGCTATACTTTTATTAAAACTAACAGGTTTAATATAAAGAACGAGGTGCAAAAAGATGAAAGCAATTTTGACCACTGTCGGTGAAGATCAAGTCGGAATTATCGCAGGCGTAAGTCAATATTTGGCAGAAAACAAGGTTAACATTCTGGATTTGTCACAAACGATCATGGATGGCTACTTTACAATGATGATGATGGTAGACGTGCCGGAAAACGAAAAAGAATTCGGCGTTTTGGCACAAGAATTGGCAGACCTTGGTCAAAAGCTTGGCGTTGAGATTCGCATTCGCAACGAAGAAATCTACCGTGCGATGCATCATCTTTAATGGGGGAAAATATGGAAAGCGAAAAGATTTTAGAAACGATTCACATGATTTCTGACGAGAATCTTGACGTGCGTACGATCACGATGGGAATCTCATTGCTTGACTGCATCGACTCGGACAGCGACAAAGCTTGCCAGAAGATTTACGACAAAATCACGACCAAGGCCAGGGATCTCGTCAAGGTCGGTGAACAGATTCAAGAAGAATACGGAATTCCGATCATCAACAAGCGCGTCACGGTAACGCCGATTTCTTTGATTGCTGCTGCTTCGCACGATCAGGATTACGTCAAATATGCCTTGACGCTTGACAAGGCAGCCCATACGCTCGGCATTGATTTCATCGGTGGCTATTCTGCGCTTGTTCAAAAAGGCTATCAAAACGGCGACAAGACTTTGATCAAGTCGATTCCGGAAGCCCTGGCTCAAACCGATCTTGTTTGTGCTTCGGTCAACGTCGGTTCAACGAGAAGCGGCATCAACATGGATGCCGTTGCCGAAATGGGGCAGGCCGTCAAGAAAGCCTCAGAGCTTGATTTCATGACGAATGCCAAAATGGTTATCTTTTGCAATGCCGTTGAAGACAACCCGTTCATGGCCGGCGGTTTTTGCGGCGTTTCCGAACCGGATACCGTCATCAACGTCGGTGTTTCCGGCCCCGGCGTCGTTAAGAAGGCGCTTGAAAAAGTCAAGGGTGCTTCCATGGACGTCGTTGCCGAAACGATCAAGCAAACAGCGTTCAAAGTTACGCGCATGGGTCAAATGGTTGGTGCCGTTGCCTCAGAACGTCTCGGCGTTCCGTTTGGCATCGTCGATTTGTCGCTTGCACCGACGCCTGCCGTTGGGGACTCCGTTGCGCAGGTTTTGGAAGAAATCGGTCTCGAACAAGTCGGCACTCACGGCACGACGGCAGCTCTTGCCATGCTCAACGATGCCGTTAAAAAGGGCGGCATCATGGCTTGCAGTCACGTCGGCGGATTATCGGGCGCATTCATCCCTGTTTCCGAAGATGCCGGGATGATCGATGCCGTCAATGCCGGCACGCTGACGCTTTCCAAGCTTGAAGCCATGACGGCGGTTTGCTCGGTCGGACTCGACATGATTGCCGTTCCTGGCGATACGCCTGCTGAAACGATCAGTGCCATGATTGCAGATGAAGCAGCAATCGGCATGATCAACAACAAGACGACGGCCGTTCGCGTCATTCCGGTTCCCGGCAAGAAGGTCGGCGAGACCGTGGAATTCGGCGGCCTCCTCGGTCATGCGCCGATCATGGGCGTCAACCCGGCAAGTTCTGCCGACATGATTCACCGCGGCGGTTTGATCCCGGCTCCGATTCACAGTTTTAAAAATTAACATTAAGTTGCTTGCGACATGCCATTTCGGCGTGTCGCTTTTTTTATAAAATGCAGAGCTCGCGGCTGCGGAATTTGTTCTTGCAGTGACGGGCGGCCGCAATTGTTCCGTGAGAAATGCCTTGATTTTGTCTACCGCTGCCCCCAAAAATGGCGCGCCCATCGAAGTAGACAAAAACAGAGCAAAATGCCCGAATTTTGTCTACCGTAGCCTTGAAAAAGGCCCCGCGCGCCCATCGAAGTAGACAAAAATCGAGAGAAATGTCGGAATTTTGTCTACCACTGCCCCCAAAAAGGGTGCGCGCGACCATCGAAGTAGACAAAAATCGAGTGAAATACCTTGATTTTGTCTACCGCATCCTCCAAAACCGCGCGGCCTCGACAGCTGTCATATTGGGAAGTGCTGCCAAAATCAGCCTGCACGCGGCCCATCTTCACAGCGCCTTATCCAAATGCAGCAGCGCATCACCGCTGCATCCAAAAGCACTGGATTTTACAAAAAAAGAACCGCCGAAAATCGGACGGTTCTTGAGATGTGCCGCGTTTATCTTTTTCTCAGTTATTAGATCATAAACGAAACATTAACGTTTCAACATTGTGGCGGTCTCGAGCTTAACACTCGAATTTGCCGGTTGGAGAAGGTTTTGTGGATTGAGTAACTCTTTGATTTTTGAATCGGGAATGTTGATCTTTTCTTTGAGTAACACTTCAATCGACTCGCCTGTAGCAACCGCCTCCTGAGCAATTTTGGCTGCGGCACGGTAGCCAATTGTCGGAGACAGCGCGGTTGCAAGGCCTGCGGAGTGTGCAGCCATTTCAGCGCAGCGTTGCTCGTTGACTTTGAGATGATCGAGGCAGTTTTTCTTCAAAGTAAGGAGCGCGCCGCGAAGAAGGGATGCGTCTTCAAAAAGATCGTCAAACATTACGGGTTCAAAAGCATTCAGTTCAAGCTGCCCAGACGAACTTGCGAGTGCGATTGCAGCATCATTGCCCACTACTTGAAATGCAGCTTGCGCACAAACTTCAGGAATGACTGGGTTGACTTTGCCGGGCATGATTGATGATCCGGCTTGAACTTTTGGCAGTTCCAGTTCATGGAGACCGGCTTGCGGACCGCTACCAAGGAGACGCAGGTCGTTTGTAATCTTGATCAGATCAGTGGCCAGATTTTTATATGCGCTTGACAATGCCACATAGCAATCCGTGTTCTGCACGGCATCCGACAAATCTTCAGCTTGAGTCAACGGCATTCCAGAGAGACGACGCAATTCAGGAACCACAGCGTCACAGTATTCCTGAGTTGCGCAAATGCTGGTGCCGATCGCCGTTCCGCCAAGGGGCACTTCAAGCAAAGAAGCTGAGGCTGCTTCGATTCGCCTGTAGTCGCGCATGAGGACACGATAATACGCGTGAAACTCCTTGCCAAACGTCGTTGGGACTGCATCTTCAAGTTGGGTACGGCCCATTTTTAAGGAGAAGCGGTGTTCATGAGCCAGTTTAAGGAATGAGGATGCGGTCTTCTCAAGCTGATCCAAGAGATCGGTCGCATATTCCACCAGAGCCATGTGTCCGGCGGTCGGATAGACGTCGTTTGTCGATTGTGCCATGTTGACGTCATCGTTTGGATGAATCAGCTCATAAGTACCTTTCTTTGCTCCGGCCATTTCCGCCGCGAGGTTGGCGATTACCTCGTTAGCGTTCATGTTGGTGCTCGTCCCGGCGCCGCCTTGAATAGCTGGAGTCCGCAATTCTGAAGCAAAACGATCAAAATCGTCCAAAATAGCTTCGCATGCGCCGACGATCATCCGGTGCTTATCGGCCGCCAACCTGCCCGTTTCGGCATTCGCATTTGCGCAAGCTTCCTTTACGAGAATCAAATTCTTCACAAGTCTTCCATCGACCGGTCGACTCGTGACAGGGAAATTCTCGCGAGCACGCTCGGTGTGAATGCCGTAATACGCAGCATCGTCAACAGCTTTGGTACCTAATGAGTCGCTTTCAATCCGCATTGTAAAAACCTACCTTTCAAAATCTGAATCAACTTACGTGTTATATAATATAACATTAACCGCCGAATTACGATACCTTATCCGTTTTTGCGTGGAAAACAATGTGTGCGGCGTTTTCAACTTAAGATTTTTAAGTCTGCAGGCTATGTCGCTTAAAAAATGCAGGGCGTTGATTCGTCATTTGTTTTTGGAGTCTCAGGTTTTGAAACGCACGCTGCCGTTCTTTGTGCGGCCAGGATGAATCATCGTCCCGGCGCGTCGGTTTGCTCTTTGTCGCCTCATTCAGACATCGCGGCCGTCTGCTCTGCATTTTGCCAAAAAAAGAGCCGCAACCAGGGCTGCGACTCTCTATTCTTCATCTTCAGGCACGAGCGCACGCGGCTCCACGCTGGTCGAAAAAACGATCTGGGTCTGCGTTTCGCCGAATCTCTGCAAATCATTGATGAACTCGTCCAGATCCTTCGTTGTTTTAAAACGGCAGGTCAGGATCTGCGAATACTTGCCGGTCACGCAGTCGCATCCGACGACGTTCCTGCATCCTTTGACGTAAGGGTAAAATTCGTCTTTGTCTTTTGGTGCAAGGCACAAGCTGACGAATGCCTTGATAGGGTATCCCAGTTTTTCGCAATCGACTGCTGCATGGAATCCCGTTATGTATCCGTGTTCCTTCAGGTGCGCGATTCTTGAGCTTACGGCCGGGGCTGAAATAAAGCATTGCTTGCTTAGTTCTTTTAGAGACATTCGCGCATCCTGTTCCAGACATCCTAAGATGGTGCGGTCAATCTGATCCATATAAATCCCTCCATGTTATATAATATAACACCAGGCTGGCGATTTAAGCAATAAAAAAAGGCCAACCCCCTTGGCCTAATAACATCCTGTTTAATTTGTCGCGCTTTTGGCGAGCGCGTATTTTTTCACCTGGGCTTCAACTGCCTCAAGGTCAAGCGGTTTTTGGCTTGATTCAAACGTTATGATCAAGTCGTTTCCCAAACCGTGCTTCAGATATTCGTTGTGTTTTCTGATGGCGTTGTTGACGTAATGCAAATCATCCATCATTCCGAAATGTTCATAATAAACCAAGCGGTTGTTTCTGACGTCATAAATTGTAAAATCAGGATAAACGATCGTTCCGTCGCCCATATCGAGCCTCATTTCGTATCTGTATGGCACTTCGAGCATATACAGCAGGTCCGCAATCAGCTTCTCCGACTTTGAACGAACCGTGTCGCCCTTAAGAGTCTTGAATCCATTTTCGACAGGACGCATTTTTGCGTATCCCTTTGAAACCCATTCGTTGATCTTGTATTCCATCGATTTTGCGAGCGGTGCGGTGAAATTTTTGAATTCGTCCGGTAAATTTTCGTAAATCTCCAAATAGGAAGATTCGCTGTCTGTTTTCAAAAACCGATTGATCGCCTTAAGTCGCTGCTTGGCAAATTTCAGGCATGCGACGTCATGCATCTTCTGAGCCAATCCCTTGATCACGCTGATGTTGCTTTTGGGAAGGTAGGTCGTTTTTTTCCGTTTGGAGTCATAACGTCTAAAAATTGACTTTCCTTTATATTTAGAAATATATAATTTTCCTTTCGGAGCCGCTTTGATTCTTTTTTCGAGCACGTCGATCTGTTGCAAAACTTTGTCGTGCTCGGCTAACAATAATGCATGCAGTGAGTCCATATGATTCCCCCTTATATTAAAATTGTTTTAATTATACTCTTATTTCAGGCTTATTCAATACTTAAAACACGATGTAATATTCTTGTAAAATGCAGGGCTTTGATGGCTGCGGTTCGGGTGCAATTGTACCACGGCTAAAAAGCTATGGCCGTGGGTTCCAAAGCATCATTCGCCGTGCATTGCGGTACCCCCGGGACGCATGTCTTCAGCTAAACCGATTCGCGCGTCGCTCGAAGTAGACAAAAGCGAAGCAAAAAGCCTTGATTTTGTCTACCGCCACCTCCAAAAAGGTCCCGCGCGGTCCTCAAAGTAGACAAAAACAGAGCAAAAAGTCTTGATTTTGTCTACCGCCACCTCCAAAAAAGCCCCGCGCGTCGCTCGAAGTAGACAAAAACGGAGCAAAAAGCCTTGATTTTGTCTACCGCCACCTCCAAAAAGGTCCCGCGCGGCGCTTGAAGTAGACAAAAACAGAGCGAAAATACCGAATTTTGTCTATCGCCACCTCCAAAACCGATCCGCACGGCCCTGAATAATGAACGGAATTCTCGCTTCGCTGCGAATTCCCTCGATCTAAAGCAAAAATGACAAGATTCCCGGTTTCACGAGAATCTTTTTTCAATAGTATATAAGGAACAGATGCTCACGGCGTTCGCATCTGGTTTACATAATTCGCGCCTTGCCATCTCCAGTATCATATCCCACCGCATCCATCATCCTCATTCATAAACAGCCATAATCGTTCAGATTGATGAAACTTTTTGACGTTTTTTGATTGCTTTTTATCAAACGTCATGTTATTATACTATCGGAAGGTGATGAAAGTGCTTGCAGAAGAAAGACAGCAAATGATTTTGCAAATGTTGAAGGAAAACAAAGTCGTCAAGCTTCAGGAAATCTGCGAAAAGTCCGGCTGCTCGGAATCATCCGCCAGAAGGGACTTCCAGCTGCTTGAAGAAAAGAATCTTTTAGTCAGGGTGCACGGCGGCGCGAAAATCAAGTATTCATTGTCGAGCGAACCGGACATGACCGGCAAGGCGACACGCAATACTTCTGAAAAAAATGCGATTGCGCATGCTGCGGCAAAACATATTCAGCAGGATGACGTGATTTATCTTGACGCCGGCACTTCAACTCTTGCAATGGTTCAATATCTTGAACCGGAACAGAACCTGACGGTTGTCACGAACGGCGTCATGCACGCATCCATGCTTGCCGACAAGGACATCAGGACGATTCTGATCGGCGGCGAACTCAAAAATACGACAAAGGCCATCGTTGGCGTTGAAGCGGTCAACTCGCTCAAGAAGTACCGATTCAACAAAGTTTTCATGGGGATGAACGGCATCCACCCTCGCTATGGCTACACCACCCCTGATCCTAACGAAGCTGCCGTCAAGCAGGCTGCGATGGAACAAAGCGAACAGTGCTACGTGCTTGCTGACCATACGAAATTTGATGAGGTCTCGTTCGTCAAGGTTGCCGACGTTTCGAAAGCACGAATCATCACCACGCAGTTGTTGCCAAAGCTGAGCAGTCAGTACAACAAGCAGACAACGATACAGGAGGTAGAAAAATGATTTATACGGTGACGGTCAACCCCTCAATCGATTACATCGTTCAGCTCAAGAACCTGACGCTGGGCGAAGTCAATCGCATGGACTATGACAACAAGCTTCCGGGGGGAAAGGGCATCAATGTTTCGCGCATCTTGAAAGAGCTCGACGTGGAAAATACAGCGCTCGGCTTCCTGGGCGGTTTTACCGGCAGATTCGTTGAAGAATCGCTTGAAAACGTCGGTTTGAGCACAAGTTTTACGCATATTAAGGAAGACACGCGCATCAACGTTAAAATCAAGGCAGAAGAAGAAACTGAAATCAACGGCCGAGGTCCGGTGATTTCTGAAGAAGAATTGGTCGAGTTCAAAAAGCAGTTTGAGAAATTGGAAAAGGGCGACGTCGTGATTTTTGCGGGCAGCCTTGCACCGAATCTCGATGATGATTTTTATGCGGAACTGATTGACGTGATTCGCGAAAAGGGCGCGGATTTCGTGATCGACACGACGGGCGAAAGCTTGATGAAGACGCTTGAAAAGAAGCCGCTTGTCGTTAAGCCGAACAATCACGAATTGGCAGATCTTTTCCACGTTGAACTGAAATCGATGGATGACGTTGCAAAATACGGCAAGAAACTTTTGGAGCTTGGCGCACAGCACGTCTTGATCTCAATGGCAGGTGACGGCGGCATGATGATTACAAAAGACAAGGTCTATCGTTCATATGCGCCAAAGGGTACGGTCATCAACTCGGTTGGTGCCGGCGATTCGATGATCGGCGGATTTACCGGAACCTTTGCCAGGACGGGCGACGTTTTGGAAGCATTCCGTTACGGTCTCGCCTGCGGTTCAGCCACTGCATTTTCCGAAGACCTTGCAGACAAGAAGAAGATCAACGAAATTTTGCCATTGATCAAAATTGAAGAATATAAATAAGGAGGGAATATCTCATGGACATTCGTGAATTATTAAGAACGGACCTGATGATCATGGATCTTAAGGCTCAGACAAAGGCTGAAGTCATCGATGAAATGGTCCACAATCTGTTTGAAAAGGGCGTCATCAAAGACGAAGAAGCATATAAAAAAGACATTATCAAACGTGAAGAAGAAGGTTCGACCGGAATGGGCGACGGCATTGCCATTCCGCATGCGCACAACGAAGCCGTCAACGAACCGGCCGTAATGTTTGCGAAGAGTCAGGCAGGCGTTGACTACGATTCGCTTGACGGACAGCCTGCACATCTCTTCTTCATGATTGCGGCTCCTGAAGGCGGCGACAACACTCACCTTCAAGCTTTGGCAGCATTGTCGCAGGTATTGATGAATCCTGACGTTACGAGCTCTTTGAAGTCCGCCGATACGCCTGAAAAGGTTCAGGCAATCTTTGCTGATGCGGTTGCAAGGAAGGAAGCCGAAAACAAGGCTCAGGAAGAAGCTGAAAAGCAAGCGGACAACGCACCTGCAAGCGATCGTCCGTACATCGTTGCCGTCACGGCCTGCCCGAACGGCATTGCACATACGTACATGGCAGAAGAAAACCTCAAGAAGGCTGCTGAAAAGCTCGGCGTTGACATCAAGGTCGAAACGAACGGCTCAGAAGGCGTCAAGCATCTTCTTTCAGATTCGGAAATTGCACGCGCAAAGGGCGTCGTCATTGCTGCCGACAAGAAGGTCGCAATGGCACGCTTCAACGGCAAGCAATTGATTTCAAAACCCGTAACAAGCGCCATCAAAAATCCTGAAGAACTGATTCAAACGATTCTTGACGGCAAGGCTCCTGCATACAAAGCAGAAGCGGGTGAAGAAGAATCATCTTCTGCATCTTCAAACGACACGGTCTGGGGCAGCATCTACAAGCAGCTGATGAACGGGATTTCTCATATGCTTCCGTTCGTTATTGGCGGCGGGATTTTGATGGCTATCTCATTTATCGTTGAACAGTACATGGGCGGCGCAAAATCACCTGCATTCATCTTCTTGAATAATGCCGGCAACATGGCCTTTGCCTTCATGGTTCCGGTTCTTGCCGGATACATTGCCGAAGCTATTGGCGATCAGCCGGCCCTGATGCCAGGTTTCGTCGGCGGTTTCATGGCAACCGTCTACTCCGGCTCGTTCGGCGGCGCATATACTGCTAACGTCATGTCCGATGCCAAATCCGCTGCCGGCTTCCTTGGCGGTATCGCAGCCGGTTTCATTGCCGGCCATATGATGAACGGCTTGAAGAAGCTCTGCAAGAACCTGCCGAAGTCAGTCGAAGGCATGAAGCCGATGCTGATCTATCCGATTTTAGGCTTGCTGTTCATCGCACTGATCATGTACTTCATCGTCAACCCGATCTTCTCAACGATCAACGTCTGGATCACGAACTTCCTGAATCACCTCGGCACGGGCAATGCCGTTCTGCTCAGCCTGATTCTGGCCGGCATGATGTCCATCGACATGGGCGGTCCCTTCAACAAGGCCGCATACGTCTTTGCATCCGGTGCCTTCGCAAACGATCCGCACTCAACGGCTGCAGCCGGTTTGATGGCCGCAGTCATGGTCGGCGGCATGGTGCCACCGTTCGCAACGGCGCTTGCAACAGTGCTCTTTCCTAAGAAGTTCACGGAACAAGAACGCCGCGCCGGCATTTCCAACTGGGTTCTCGGCTTCTCCTTCATTACTGAAGGCGCAATTCCGTTCGCAACGGCCGATCCTGCTCACGTAATTCCTTCATGCATCATCGGTTCTGCAGTTTCCGGTGCCCTCGTTGGCTTGTGGCACGTATCCGTTCCCGCACCGCACGGCGGCTTCTGGGTAACGCCGCTTGCAAGCAACCCGCTCGGCTACATTCTTGCCGTTGCCATCGGTACGATCGTTGCCGGACTCATCCTCGGCTTCTGGCGCAAGGATGCTGATGAAAAATAAATGATTGACGGGACTTCTCCTTGAGAAGTCCTGTTTTTGTGCTCTGCATCCTGCCTGAAGTGCCAAAAAACGAACTGCCGGACCTTTTGAATGGGACTGCAGTTTTGGGACATAGGGTAGAATATAAGTCGTAGAGGGTGGTGCTCCCCCCTCGCTTTATCCGTGGTTGTTGTTGATTTGAATTACTTCAGATCGAGCTCCTTTCTCCTTTATACAAGGGTTCGAAGAGCCTATTTTAAAGGCAGTCGATTGTTTCGGCTGCTTTTTTTGTGAAATGCAGAGCTGTGACTGCTGCCTCCGACATCGGCTTGCGCGGCCCTCGAAGTGGACAAAAATTGTGATAAATGCCTGAATTTTGTCTACCGAAGCCTTCAAAAAAGGCCCCGCGCGACCTCTGAAGTAGACAAAAATCGTGATAAATGCCTGAATTTTGTCTACTGCCGCCTCCAAAACCGGCTCGCGCAGCCCTCAAAGTAGACAAAAACTGAGTAAAATGACTAATTTTTGTTTACTGCTGCCTCCAAAGTAGACAAAAACGGATCAAAATGCCCGAATTTTGTCTACCGCCGCCACCCCCCAAAACCCCTCAACTCAATCTGTCGGAATTCTCGCTTCGCCGCGAATTCCCCCAATCCAAATCAGAAAGGACAAGATTCTCGGCTCTCCGAGAATCTTCTTCCAATAAATCAACAAGAAACAGATGCTCACGTTGTTCGAATCTGATTTTTGTTGACAGCATGTCTATGTATTCATAGCTTTTTTGTATATATTGTAATGACAAAATGTTGACAAAAAGAGCATTCTTATATACGATATCCTTGAATGGAGGTGTTCCATATGTCAACAACGAATTTAAACATCAGAACAGATAAGGATGTCAAAGAGAAAGCAGAGAAAATTTTCAATGAACTTGGATTAAACATGACCAGTGCCGTAAATATTTTTCTGAGAACTGCTATTCGTGAACGCGGCATTCCGTTTGAATTGAAATTGGACGTGCCGAACGAAACGACGATTGCAGCGATTGAAGAGGGGAGGAAAATGGTTTCCGATCCATCTTCACCAAGATATTCCAACATTGATGAATTGAGGGATGCGCTTGAAAAATAAGTACGATATTCAGTTCACCGTTCAGTTTAAGAGGGATTTTAAGTTTGCGAAAAAGCAGCATAGGAATCTTGATAGATTGTTTAAAGTGATTGATGTTTTAGCGGCTGGCGGCACATTGGACGAAAAGTACAGAGATCATGCTCTTACGGGTAATTACAAGGGCACACGCGAATGTCACGTTGAACCGGATTGCCTGCTCATCTATGAAATTCGCCAAGACGTGCTTTTTTGTTTCATGAAAATGCAGTGCCGCATCCCGAATTTGTTTGTGATACCTGCGCTTGAGTAAACGGATGAACAGTCTTGAACTGACGAGCGAAGTGCTGAAAGCGCGCCCCCCAATACGCAAAAAAGCGCCCCGACCCCGTCGCAGCGCTTCCTATTATCCATCATTTCACGCTGGCAGCCATTTTGACCAGCGTATCGATATTCTTTCCCTTCAACGTATACAAAACGTTGCCCTTGTTCCACGTCAGCACGTTTTCGCTAGCGGTTGCTTCAAGCTGTCCGCCGCCTTTTGTACTTGGTGCCGGCAGGTAGTATCGTTCAAGCAGGTCAACGACGTGTTGTGCTGTCGGAACAGGATCTTCGCCAACGACTGCACTCGCATGAACGACGAATGACCATCTGCCTTCGTTCCATTGCAGGTAGCGTTGTCCCGCACCCGAGTCCATGACGCCGCTGATGCCGTGTCCAAGATCGACTGTCGGCAATCCGCTTGAGCTGTCTGATGGCTGGTAAGGCACGTCGTTTGCGGCTGCGCTCTCGCTGTCATAAGTCTTTTTGACAAACGTTGCGTAAGGCACGTGTCCGCTGGTTGCCCCGTCATTCAATCCGTATGGGCTGTAGCTTACGATGTAGTCAACGGAGAAGTTGTTCGCATCGCCGGTATAACGCATGTTCAAATATCCGGGTGCCGAATCGAGTCCGTTTGCGCTCGGAAGCAAGATGTTTCCTAAGTTATTTCGTATTGAAGCATTAAGTTCTGATAATCGTTTGTTGTTTAAATCCAGTGTCGGAGAAGACGTTGATGTTTCTCTTGCCTCGAGGTTTGAGCCGGAACTCGAAGAAGCGTCAGAAGCTGAACTGGCACTGGAAGTTGAGGCATCTTTTTTGACGGAGCTTGATGATTGTGACTTTTCTTGAGATTTTTTCGTCCTGACTGACGATACCGAACTTGTTTTTTCGCTTTCGTTTGAAGTTTTTTCACCTTTTTTTTGATTTGAGCAAGCCCCTAAAATCAAGCCTGAAACAAGCAAAATTCCGAAAAGCTTCAATTCTTTTTTCATATATACCACTCCTTTTTGTAACCGCAACCTTTAAATGTCGATAACCCTTATTTCACCTATAATGATACTCCTTTTAGTTAGTGTTTGATATAAATAAATTGTGAACTAAAATATAACATTGAATAATATTTATGAATGCTGAAATTAAAGTAGGGCAAATTTGCCCTACTTTCCGTATTCTAATGTGGTAGAATATTTTTTATAAGACCTTGATAGAAATTAGAAGGATTACCGATAATGCGTTATCAATTATTTGCATTGCATTACAGTTATATAATAATCGATAATTCGATTGGCTATTTTTTGAAAAACTATGTAAATTAAGAAAACACCTGTCTTGAATTATGTTAAAATGGTGAGAGTAATCTACATATGAGGAGAAGTGAAATGAACGACAACAATAATGAAGAAACAGTTATCGATTTATCTCAACTGTTCGGAGCTGTCAGGAAAAGCATTGTCAGCATTATCATCTGGGGCATCGCAGGCTTGCTGGTGTCCCTATTTGCGACCTTTGTTTTGATGACTCCAAAGTACAGTTCGACGATCGATATTTTGGTCAATCAAAAAGCAGACAACACCCAGATGCAGTACACGGCACAACAGGCCGATTTGCAGGCAATCAATACTTATAAGGACGTCTTGCAAAAATCAGTCATCTTGGCTCCTGTCGTCAAAGAAGTCAAAGAGCGCGACAACTATCAAGGATCCGTCGGTACTTTGCAGAAAGCGATGGCGATTACGAACCAGACCAACTCACAGGTGCTGAGCGTGACCGTAACCGATACGAATGCCTATACGGCCGCAGATCTTGCCAATACGATCGGCAAGGTCTTCGCTAAAAAGATCAAGACAATGATGAAAATTGACAACGTTACTATAGTTACTAAAGCAACAGCTAATACCAGCCCTGTTTCACCAAGCAAGTTTAAGAATGCTTTGATTGGCTTAGTGATTGGATTATTGATCGGCGTTGCGATTGCCGTCATCAAAGAACTTCGCGATACGACCGTCAAGGATACGGACTTCTTGACCAAGGAACTCGGTTTGACGAATCTTGGCGCCATTTACCACATCAGCAGCGACAACCAGGATTACGGCTTGGTCAAAATCATTGAAAAGAACGAAAGCGTTCTGGAAAATGGCGATGAACATCGTGTTCGTCGTCGCGTTTAGATTAGCGGAGGTATGAAATGTCATTGTTTAAGAAAAAGAAAAAACATCTTGAAACTACAACAATGGATTACGGCGTTCGCATGATCACCGTATCCAAATCAGGTTCTGCCAATACGGAACAGTTCAACACGATTCGCACGAACATTGAGTTTTCAAGCGCTGATGAACAGTTCAAATCAATCATGCTGACGTCATCGATGGCTTCTGAAGGCAAATCGACCGTTGCGGCCAACTTGGCCGTTTCGTTTGCTCGTCAAGGCAAGAAAACGTTGCTGGTCGATTCCGACTTGAGACGTCCAACGCTCAACGCGACATTCAGTATCGCTGATCCAAAGGGCTTGACGAACTTTTTGACGGAAAAAGACATGCCGGCAAATGCCGTGATTTATAAGACAACGGTTGATAACTTGAGCGTTATGCCAAGCGGTCCGGTGCCGCCCAACCCGTCAGAATTGATCGGATCGCGAAAAATGGCCGGCTTGATCAAGGCTTTGGAAGCTAACTTTGATCTTGTGATCTATGATGCCCCACCGTTATTGAGCGTAACCGATGCTCAGCTGATTTCGACACGTGTTGATGGGACGGTGCTTGTCGTTCGAGAAGGCAAAACTGAAAAAGAGGCTTTGCGTCAGGCAGTCGGATTGTTGAATCACGTCAATGCCAAAATTATCGGGACGATTTTCAATGACGTCAAAGGATCATCCGGCAGCGGCTATTATGGATATTACGGCTATTATGGATATTATGGGAAAGAAGACAAGAAATAATGCGATTTGACAAGATTGTTGACCTGCATTGTCACATCCTTCCCGGGATTGATGATGGTTCCAAAAATTTAGAAACGTCTTTGAAACTTGCTGAAGCAGCGGTTGCGGACGGCGTGACGCATATTTTGGCGACGCCGCATCATCTTGACAATGACTATGTCAATCACAAAGATGACGTCATCAAAGTCTGTGATGATTTTCAGACCGAACTTGACAACAGGGATATCCCGTTGACGGTCTTTCCCGGTCAAGAAGTTCACATCAACGGTGATCTGGTTGAACGTTACGATGATCTTTTAGGCATTGATGAGCAGAAACGCTACATGTTGTTGGAATTTCCGCACGGTGACGTTCCAGGCTATGCGGAACAGCTGATTTTTGATTTGAAGCGTAAGGGAACGATTCCCGTAATCGTGCATCCGGAGAGAAACAAGAAGATTCAGGATGATCTTGACATTCTGTACAACTTCATTTCAAACGGCGCTCTGGCTCAGGTGACGGCAACGAGCTATGTCGGCGGCTTCGGCGAACATGTCGCCAAAATCTCACATGACATGGTTGAGCATAATCTTGTTCAGATTGTGGCATCTGATGCTCACAGCTTGCCGGGCAGAAAGTTTGTTTTGAGCGAAGCATTGTACCAGATTGCTGAAGATTTTGGGGAAGAAAAGGCAATTGAATTTGAGGGCAATGCAGAAAAGCTGATTAACGGTGACTATGTTGCTGCACGTGACTATTCACCTATCAAGAAGAAAAAGAGGTTCTTGTTCTTTTAACTTATGATTGACTGTAATGACGTTGTTGGAAGGCAGCGTCATTACAGTATATACGATGGCGGAGAGGGTAGATTACGACGATGAAAAACGGTTCAGAAAAGAAATTCGAACATTGGAAACTGATTTCCTTGTATTTGGTTGTTTACGACATTATTGCGGTTAACGTTTCATATTTTGCCGCACTGTTTCTCAGGTTTGACATGCGCATTTCAAGCATTCCTCCTGAATGTCTTCATGCTTTTATGAAGTTTGCACCATTCTACACAGTCTTCACGCTGATTGTGTTTCATTGCTTGAAACTGTACAACAGCTTGTGGCAGTTCGCAAGCTTTGATGAACTTAACAGAATCATCGCCTCGTCTGTGGTAACGACAATCTTCCAGGGACTTTTCATGACCTGTCTGGTTACCAGAATGCCGGCGTCATATTACATCTTCGGCGCCTTCATTCAGTTTGCGCTGATTGTCGGAATCAGATTCAGTTACAGATACATCAATCTTGAGCGTAATCGCCGCTACAACAATCATGCTGCAATTCACAACGTCATGGTAATCGGTGCAGGATCTGCCGGCAAGACGATTTTAAGGGAGATGCGCAATTCCCAGGGGATGTCAGGCAAGGCGTGCTGTGTCATTGATGACAATCCCAACAAATGGGACCGGACAATGGAAGGTGTTCCCATTGTCGGTGGTCGCGACGCAATTCTAAGTGCCGTCAAGAAGTACAGCATTGACCAGATCATGTTTGCAATTCCGTCGGCTTCAACCGAAGACAAGCGGGATATCCTCAATATCTGCAAGGAAACCAAGTGTGAGTTGAAGAGTCTGCCGGGCATATATCAGCTTGCCAATGGTGAGGTGTCGTTGAGCAAGATGAAGGCTGTCAATGTTGAAGATCTTCTTGGAAGAGATCCCATTAAAGTTGACATGGCAGAGGTCTTCAGGCAGCTTACCGGAAAGACCATCCTTGTTACAGGTGGTGGCGGATCAATCGGCAGCGAATTATGTCGGCAGATTGCAGCACATAATCCGAAGCAGCTCATTATCTTTGACATTTACGAGAACAATGCCTATGCCATTCAGCAGGAACTTGTCCGTAAGTATGGCGATAAGCTCAATCTTGTGACGCTGATAGGGTCCGTTCGTGACAGCCGTCGCTTGGACATGATTTTTGACAAGTATCGTCCCGACATCGTTTATCATGCCGCAGCGCACAAGCATGTTCCTTTGATGGAGACAAGCCCCAACGAGGCAATCAAGAACAATGTCGTTGGCACATACAAGGTTGCCTACATGGCGCTTAAGTATGATGTTGAAAGGTTCGTTCTCATTAGTACGGACAAGGCTGTTAACCCAACAAACATCATGGGTGCAAGCAAGAGGATGTGCGAAATGGTTATTCAGAGCATGGAGAGAATCAGCGAGAATAACGACTTCGATTCTCTGCCGTTGTTGCATGATCATAGAAAGGACGGTCTTAAGGACGTGCATCCGAAAACTTCCAGGACAAAGTTTGTGGCCGTTCGTTTCGGTAACGTCCTGGGCAGTAACGGCAGCGTCATTCCGCTCTTCAAAAAGCAGATTGCAGAGGGAGGACCTGTAACCGTCACGCATCCGGATATCATCCGCTACTTCATGACAATTTCCGAAGCCGTCAGCCTGGTTCTTCAGGCAGGTACATATGCGAGAGGCGGGGAAATCTTCGTTCTTGACATGGGATCGCCAGTCAAGATTGACACTCTGGCCAGAAATCTGATTAAGTTGTCAGGATATGAGCCGGATGTTGATATTCCAATTGTCTACACGGGACTTCGCAGCGGTGAGAAACTGTACGAGGAAAAGCTGATGAAGGAAGAAGGATTGAAGAAGACTGCCAACGAACTGATTTTCATCGGTCAGCCAATACCATTTGATATGGATAACTTCTTCAGGAATCTCGAAGACCTTTCTCAGGCAAGTTATCAGAACAGTGCCGATATTGTAGAGAGAGTGGAAAAAGTGGTTTCGACATTCCACCCTGTGGGAGCTCACCCTACAGGTAAGGAAAAGATTTATCAGAATTAAGTAGATTATTGTACTTAGCAAAATAAAGGAGAAAGATAGAAATGAATATGCCTATGAACATTCCGTTTTCACCACCGGACATTACTGAAGAAGAAGTGAATGAAGTAGCTGAAGCATTGCGTTCCGGATGGATAACAACGGGTCCGAGAACTAAGGAATTGGAAAAGGAAGTTGCTGCATTGTGTGGTGTCAACAGGGCAGTCTGTCTTAATTCTCAGACAGCCTGTGGCGAAATGACGCTCAGACTTTTAGGTATTCATGAAGGCGATGAAGTGATTACCAGCGCATACACATATACGGCAAGTGCGTCTGTTGCCTGCCATGTTGGAGCAAAACTGGTTCTTGTCGATACGCAGAAGGATTCTCTTGAGATGGATTATGACAAGCTTGCTGATGCCATTACGGAGAAGACGAAGGTCATCATTCCCGTTGATCTTGGCGGTGTTCCCTGTGATTATGACAAAATCTTTTCTATCGTGGAAAGCAAGAAGCACCTCTTTCGTCCGGAAAACAGACTTCAGGAAGCAATCGGGCGTGTTATTGTGATGGCCGACACTGCTCATGCCTTTGGTGCAACATATCATGGCAAGCCTGTTGGAAGTATTGCAGATTTCAGTAATTTCAGCTTCCATGCAGTCAAGAATTTTACCACTGCAGAAGGTGGTGCAGCTGTATGGCATGACATTGAAGGAATTGATAACGAAAAACTGTATAAGCAGTATCAGCTTTTCTCTCTTCATGGTCAGTCAAAGGATGCATTGGCCAAGACAAAGCTTGGTGCATGGGAATATGATATTGTCGGACCGTGGTATAAGTGCAACATGACGGACGTTGTTGCGGGCATTGGTCTGGCACAGATGAAACGTTATAAGGGGTTGCTTGCTAGAAGACGGGAAATCATCGGTAAGTATGATGCAGCATTCAAGCCTTTAGGCATTAAGGTCCTTGATCATTACAATGATGAGCATCAATCATCAGGTCACTTGTACATTACCAGAGTTCCGGGGATTACATCTGAACAGCGAAGTGAAATCATCACAAAGATGGCTGAAAAGGGTGTTGCCTGCAATGTACACTACAAGCCATTGCCTATGATGACGGCTTATAAGAATTTAGGCTTTGATATCAAGAACTATCCGAATGCGTATGAAAACTTTGCAAATGAGATTACATTGCCTCTTCATACGAAGCTTACGGATGAAGAAGTTGATTATGTTATTGAGCAGTTCAGCAGAATTGTTAAGGAATATATCTGATAATTACGGTAAAACAGGAGATAGAGATGTTAAGAGAGTGGAATCAGCTGCCGGAGTATATGCAGACAGATGCAGTGCGTCCTTATTATGATCAGTTGAAGAAGAAGGAATTTAGCTTGTTTCTGAAGAGAATATTCGATATTGTTGTTTCTTTGGTACTGATTGTATTGCTGTCTCCTTTGTTGCTTGTACTTTCAATTCTTATAGTGTTGGATTCTAAGGGTGGAGTTTTCTATCGTCAAGAGAGAGTGACGCAGTATGGTAGAAAGTTTCGGATTTTCAAATTCCGAACAATGGTTGCTAATGCAGATAAGATAGGGACTCAAGTAACTGTATCTAACGATAGTAGGATTACAAGAGTAGGGGCTGTTATCAGAAAGTACCGGCTTGATGAAATACCGCAGCTTTTTAATATTCTCCTGGGAGATATGTCCCTTGTGGGTACTAGACCTGAAAGTACGCATTACGTCAAGCATTATGCACCTGAGATGTTTGCTACCTTGTTGTTACCTGCCGGGGTAACTTCTGAAGCAAGTATAAAATATAAAGACGAAGCCGAGTTGCTGAATAAGGCTGATGATGTTGATAAGGTATACATTGAGAAAGTACTTCCAGGTAAAATGGAATATAATCTTGAAAGTATCAGCAATTTCAGCTTTATAAAGGATATTGGAACGATGTTTAAAACCGTAGTAGCGGTGATAAGGTAGTTGTTATTAAAAATTATTGTGTTTGTATCGCTTTAAAGGAAAAGCTTTTATTTACGTTATAATGACATAATTTGTTGAAATATAATTAAAATTATGATAATCGAAATAGTATCTTGTTACAAGGAGAAGTTATTATGAAACTAGTTTATCAAAAACCATCATCTGAATTATTGGACGGCTTTCTGATAGCTCTTTTAGTTACGTTCGGTGTGTGCTATACGCAGGGGTTATTTGTGATGGTTTTTGTGCTGGCTTTTCGTTTATTGCTTGCCGCTAAAACAAACTATGGGATATCGGTGCCGCTCTTTGGATTGTGGCTTATAATGCTAATGATTCTAATTGACATAGAAGGAATGCGTATAGGTGATAGCGAACAATTCTCAATTCCATATAATTCGGCAGTTTTTCTTTGTGCTATAATGGTTCAACTTATACTAATGCATTATCAGGGCGATATCATAAAAGTTATTAAGGTTGGAATGATATTTGCGTCATTAATGGCTGGAATGAGCATTCTTTCAAGTGAATATAGTATGCTTATGTACAGGTGGGGAGATTTTATAGCAGGTCATTCGGGATATAGATTGGGGATTTCATCAGATATCAACCCAAATGTTATTGCATGGTCTTTTGGCTTTTTGGCCTTACTGGCAATTTTTATGTTCATATGTGATAAATCATTATTGTTATTAGCTGTTTGTGTTTTTGATTTGTTAATTGTTTTTTTTACGGGATCTAAAAATGGTCTTATTTTAGCACTGTTGCCAGTGCTATATTATGGAATTAAAATGGTCAAAAAAGTAAATATAAAAGCGTTGATCTTGATTGCTATAGGAATTGTATTTTTTTGGGTTGCCATACATCAGTCTCCTGTTTTATATACTTTGATAGGAAAAAGAATTGATTCTGCTTTATTTACAATAGGATTTAATGATGGTGCTGGATTAAGTGGAGATGTTGTAGATGTTAGCTCAACAGAGAAGAGATTGGACATGATTGGATTTGCTAGGAAGATGTTCCTGGAAAAGCCAGTACTTGGTTGGGGAATAGGAGCATTTGCCGTTTATTCTGGTTTTGGCTATTATTGTCATAATAACTATATGGAGATTTTAGTTAGTGGTGGTATTGTGTTATTTTTAATCTACTATATCCCTATTTTATTGGTGGGCTCAAAAATATTTACTATGGAAAAAGGAAAAGAAAAAGACCTTGCACTTATATTGTTATTAACTATTTTTATAATGGACTTTAGTACAGTTAATTTCTATTCGAATTTGATATTCCTTCTAAGAACAGTTGTTTTGTATGAAGTGGTAATGTGGAATCAAAAAGGAAAAGTAATAACACATGAAGAAATATAATTTAGCTAAAAATACGATATCCGCCTCATTATCGCAATTGGTAACTATAGTTTGCGGGTTAGTTTTGCCACGTCTAATTCTCCAATGCTATGGATCAAGTGTAAATGGATTGGTGAATTCAATATCCCAATTTTTATCAGCCATATCATTTTTGGAATTAGGTGTTGGTGCCGTTACGCAAACGGCATTGTATGGACCTCTGGCTAATGGGGATATCCGTATGCAAAGTGAGGTTTATGTTTCAGCTAGGCGCTTTTTCAGTAAGATAGCCAGAATATTGGTTGTGTATATTGGAATTTTAACAATTGCTTTCCCGTTTATGAGTAGTGAAAAATGCGGTTTTACATATACGGCGACCCTTATCGTTGCAATGGGGATTAGCTCATTTTTGCAATATTATTTTGGCATAGTAAATTCCTTGTTTTTATCAGCAGATCAAAAAAGTTATATTCAATATAACCTTCAAATCATAACACTGATTATTAATACTGTATGTAGTGCTATTTTAATGAAATGTGGTGCAAGCATTCAAGTGGTCAAGCTTAGCACGGCTGTTATATATTGTGTTCGTCCTTTCTTTCTTAATTTATATGTTAAGAAAAATTATCATTTAGATATTAATGTAAAGGTACAAGGCGAACCAATTAAGCAAAAATGGAATGGAATAGCACAGCATATAGCAGCTATTGTTTTTGATAGTACGGATATTATAATTTTGACTGTATTTTCAACTTTGAAAGATGTTTCCGTGTATTCGGTATATTATTTGGTTGTTTCTGCAATTAAGCAATTATTTAATACAGTAACTAGTGGAATTCAATCTATTTTGGGTGATTTATATGTTAGAGATGATAAAAATAAGTTTAAGCAGTTTTTCTATGTAGTTGAGTGGGCGGTACACACTTTGACTGTATTCATTATGGGATGTACTTCACAGCTAATAGTTCCCTTTGTGCTTGTTTACACTAAGGGGGTTAATGATGCAAATTATAATCAATCATTTTTTGGATATATAATTACGCTTGCATATGGACTGTATTGCTTGAGATTGCCGTATCATATGATGATTAGAGCTAGTGGAAAGTACAAGGAAACACAAGGCAGTTATATATATTCTGCTATTATGAATATTGTTATTTCTGCAGTTATGGTTAAAAAATTTGGTCTTATAGGTGTTGCAGTAGGTACTAGCGTTGCGATGGGATATCAAGTTTTGTGGCTATTATCATATGTGTATAAGAACATCATTTTTACATCCAAAAAGCATTGTGTAAAGCTTATTGTTATTGATGCTATTAGTTCTATTTTGGGAATAATTGTATGTGGAGTGATTAATATAGCAACTATTAGCAGTTGGGGTTCATTGATTATATCGGGAGTAATAACAACAATAATTTGGGGGATTTTAGTTGTTGCATTCAATTTTTTATTTTACAGAGAATACATGATATCTGTGTGCAAGCGTATTTTTAATAGGTGAATTAATTTGGATAATAGAAGACTGAATGATGTAAGTAATGTAAAGGCAATAATGATGCTTAGTATTATAATCTATCATTGTATTGCAATTTGGATGCCTGGTGGATGGTTTATAGTAAAAACTGAAGAAAGAAACGTAGTGTTATCATGTATAGCCCAATGGATGAACTTAATTCATATATATGTGTTCACATTTGCTTCGGGATATATATATTCAGTGATGAGATTTGAAAGAAATCATTATAACTCATTTTGGATATTCTTGAAAAAGAAAATTAAAAGATTATTAATACCTTATGTTTTTGTATGTGTTGTTTGGATTATACCGTTTTATGTGTTATTCTATAAATCTTCTTTAGGAGATATTATATATAAGTATGTCCTTGCATATTCTCCAAGTCAATTATGGTATATTATAATGCTTTTTATGGTGTTTGTAATTGCTTATTTATTTGGTGACAAATTATACAATCTTAGTATCATAAGGATAGTTGCATTGTTTGTAGGATTTGAGACATTATATTTAATGTTAGATAGGTATACTTCATTGCCATTTCAAAGCGCTATGTGTGTTAAGTTTATGCCATATTTTGTTTTGGGTATGAATGGAAAAGTAATCATTGAAGTATTTAAAAATAGAAGTAGGGTATTTGCAGCAAGTACGATTGCCGCACATATTATTTTTTTCGTTATATATATACTAAGTACGAGTCCAATCATAAGTATCAAAGTATTAAACTTCTTATCTGCGACAATTTGTAGTATAACAGGTATTTTTCTTGTTTTTATTGTATATCACGAAATTGAGGATAATGCAATTTTTTCTAGTCATTTTTTTATTGAACTTAAGGAAAATAGTTTTCAGATGTATTTATTTCATCAACAAATAATATGGTGTGTTTTATATGTGTTTTATGGGAAACTTCCAGTGCTTTTGGTTGTATTAATTTCATTCGTTTTATCATTTAGTGTAAGTATGATTATTTCTAAAATATTAAAGAGAAATATTTTGACAAGACAATTTGTGGGAGGGTGACTGTTGACAGTTGTATATCAATGGTATGCTACTCTTCATTGATTACTAAGAGGTGGAAAGTGGATATGAAAAAAATTTTTGAATATATCAAGGTCAAGCTAGCTAGTCCTAGAAAATATATAGATTTTTTAAGAAATAAAGGGGTTTCGATTGGTTCTAATTGTTATATATATAAAAGTGCTAATTTTGGTAGCGAACCATATTTGATAACAATTGGAAATCATGTGAGGATAAATGCCGGTGTACAACTTATAACACATGATGGTGGATATTGGGTATTACGAGACAAAAGTTCTGGTTTTGGTAATGAATTCGTCAATATGGATTATTTGGCGAGAATTACAATAGGGAATAATGTCCACGTAGGAACTAACGCAATTATTATGCCTGGGGTTAAGATAGGTGATAATTGTGTTATAGCGTGCGGCGCTGTTGTTACAAAAGATGTTGCATCGAATTCTATAGTGGGTGGAATACCGGCTAAGTATATAGAGTCAATTGATGAGTACGCAGCTAAAGCTAGATTGAAAGGAATTCCAACTAAAGGAATGACAGCCAAAGAAAAAGAAATTTATTTCTTGAAAAAGAAAAAGTGAATAAATATTGCGATGGGATATTTGAAATATTTTTTAGATTAACCACAGCAATCTTCGACAGTGATCTACCAAATTGCACTTGGGATGATAATAAGGTTCAATGGATTTAAAATTGAAATTGTTGTCGAGTGGAGGAAACATGGAAAAGAACAATGAAATAAGTATAAGAGACATGCAGAATAAGATGTTGGAAATGCTAATATACTTTGATGATTTTTGCACTAAGCATAATTTAATGTATTATTTAGCAGGTGGATGTTTAATAGGTGTTGAGCGTCATAAAGGATTCATTCCTTGGGATGATGATGTTGATCTGTTTATGCCAAGAAATGATTATGAGAGATTAAAGGTAGAATGGCCAAAATATGCCGATACATCTAAGTATGTTTATTGTATAACTGATAAATATCATAATTATCATGATGGCGGTGCTTCAATACGAGATATAAACACAACTTATATTAACAGACATAGTGTACAAGAAGATATTGTTCATGGATTTGCACTTGAAATTATGCCAATTGATGGATGCCCCAAATCAAAAATAAAAAGATGCAGGCAGTTGTTCAATGCGTTTTTATATAGTCTTTTTAATGTCCAACGTCTACCAGATAATAAGGGTAAATTTGTAAGGAGTATGGCAAAAATTGCATATATGATTGTTCCTTCTAGTAATTTGCGTTATAAGTTGTGGAAACATGCTGAAAAACAGATGACTAAATATTCCTGGAATCAATGCGATGAGGTAACGGAATTGATAGGTGCGATTCATGGAATGTTGCTAAGGCATGATAAGAAAGACTTTGCTGAAGTAGAACGCAAAAAATTTGAAGACTATGAGTTCCCAGTTATGAAAGGTTACAAGAAGTATTTAAAAAGGGTTTGGGGAGATTACATGGAACTACCGCCTGTTGAAAAACGCGTTGCTAAACATGATGTTGTGTATATGAGTTTAACTGAGCCGTATACTAAGTATAAAGGAATATATTATTGTGTGAACGAGAAGACTGATGGTAATATTCATTAGTGATATTCTATACACGACCTAGTAACATGATATGTAGACAACCAATATTACGGATGTTAAATATAATACTACTTTTGATATTGCACAGACTTTTTGAAAATTGAGGTTTAGTCATGAGATATAATAGTGATATAAAGATATCGATTATTGTTCCGGTGTACAATTCTGAAAACTATATTACTACATGCATTAACTCGCTCTTGAATCAAAATTTAGACGATTTCGAGATTATTTTGGTGGATGATGGATCTACAGATAATAGTAGAAAAATATGCGAGAGATATTCTGAGAAAAATGATGAAGTGATTCTAGTTACCAAGGAAAACGGTGGATTATGTTCTGCGAGAAATTTGGGAATTGACACTGCAAGGGGGGAATACTTGCTTTTTATAGATAATGACGACAGATTAGAGAATGGTGCATTAGAAATTATTTGGAAAGCGATAACAGAGTTAAAATGTGATATTTTGAGATTTAACAGAAAACGTGTTCAGATATTTGAAGATGGTAAGGAAAAAGAAGATATTTACGGATGCATTGGGGTGTGTTCTAAAGGTGAAAAAGTTGTGTTTTCACATGATGATTTTTTTGCTAACTATCGGAAAGTGAGAACGAGTGGATGTTTCTCAGGAATATGGAATGGGGTATTTAAGAGGGAGCTTTTTGATAATTTAAGGTTTGATACTAGTATTACTGCAGGTGGGGAAGATTGGTTAATGAATTTAGACTTGTATGGGAAGTGTAAGTCTGTTGGTTTTATACCCGATGTGCTATATACATATTATCGAAGAATGTCTCACAGTGTTTCGACAACCTTTCAAGATAATAGGATATTTGCAATCGAAAAATCCGCCAATAAGGAAAAAATACTGATTGAGGAAAATAATTGTTCAGTGGATGAATTGTTGCATAGTGATATTGTATATATTAGCCAGATTATAAAAATTATGATGCATCCTGATAGTGGACTAGATAAGAAAGATAAAGTAGAAATATTGTCTAAGGCTTCTAAAGAGCCGGGACTTAATCTTGATAATATTGATTTGCGTAGAGCTCGGATTTCGTTCTTTGAAAAAATATATCTTTCATTGTACAAAAATAAGAGATATATTCTCTTAATTGAAATTTCTGAAGCTATATTGAAATTCCGTGGTAATTCATAATGATAGAGAGGTCTTAGGATTGGGAAAAGAATTTGACGACAGTCTGATTGAGATTAATAAACGGTATCAGGATCTTTTTTATTCATCTGAGGTACAGAATAAGCTAAAAAAACAAAAGTATTCAGGGTATATACACGATGGAAATTATAAGCAGATATTAGAAGATATTCTTTTTAAATTGTTTGTTAGAATTCCATCATCCTTACATGGAAATATAAATGAGTGTCATCCTAAAAAAGCAGAAAAAGTTGATGGTAGAATAGCTGTATATAGTTGTGTAGTTGGTAAATATGATAGAATTATAGAGCCGGTATATGTACAACCGGGTGTAGATTATTTGATGTTTACTGATTTAGATTTGCCAAAAAATACAGCATGGAAAAAAATCGATATAACTAAATTTGATGATTATAAATCACTTACACCAATTCAGATGAATAGAAAAATAAAGATGTTGCCACATAAGTATCTATGTGATTATGACTACAGTTTATATGTCGATGGTTTGATTGAAATTGTTGGTGCAATATCTCCGATGATAGAAGAGATGGGAGATTATGGGTTCGGAGTTCATTTTCATAATCAAAGAGATTGTATCTATGATGAAGCAGTGATGATAAAATATGCTAAAAAGGCAAATATGAGTGAAGTGAAGGTGCAATTGGATAATTATAGAGAAGAAGGATTTCCGTCCCATTTTGGATTGTATGAAAATACTATCTTAATACGTAAACATCACGATATGTCAGTATGTAAATTAATGGAATCGTGGTGGGATGAATATCTGAAATATCCAACAAGAGATCAACTAAGTTTGCCGTATGTAATTTGGAAGACCAATTTTCCAAAAGAATCTATATATATTATGGGGGATAATATAAATAGGAATCCTAGATTCAATAGGGGTCTTAAACATGAGGGACAGAAATAAATAACATTTATGCACGAAATGATTAAAAATATAGAAATTTCTATTTTGTAAGCATACCTAAGATAACTGTTACCGCCTTTTTGATCGTATAGACAAATAAAGAATATACAGTTGACAGATATTATCGCGATTAGAGGAACAATATGAAAAAAATTAATCTTGAAAATAAAACAATCCTTGTTACGGGTGCAACAGGCTTCATCGGTGCTAATCTGGTTTTGAAACTATTGCATGATGTATCATGTATTAATATTGTCGGAATAGATAATATGAATGATTACTATGATGTAGGCATTAAGGAATGGCGTCTTGAAGAGATTAAGACGGAGGCTGAAAATAATTTTACATTCATTAAAGGTGATATTGCTGATAAGGAAGTGGTTGACAAGATTTTCAGCCAATATCATCCGGACATTGTTGTCAATTTAGCCGCTCAAGCAGGAGTTAGGTATTCAATTACTAACCCTGATGCTTACATTCGTTCCAATCTGATAGGGTTCTACAATATTTTGGAAGCATGCCGGCATTCTGGTGATGACAATGGCAAGAAGGTGGAGCATCTTGTATATGCTTCTTCATCATCTGTGTATGGTGGAAACAAGAAGGTTCCATTCTCCACAGATGATAAGGTTGATAATCCAGTTTCGCTTTATGCTGCAACCAAGAAATCTAATGAGCTTATGGCACATGCATACAGCAAATTATACAACATACCATCAACAGGACTGAGATTCTTCACAGTTTATGGTCCTGCCGGAAGACCGGATATGGCATACTTCGGTTTTACAAACAAGCTTTTGAAGGGCGAAACCATCAAGATTTTCAACTACGGTAACTGCAAGCGTGACTTCACTTATATTGATGATATTGTAGAAGGCATTTATCGCGTTATGCAGGGGGCACCGGATCAGAAGAATGGCGAAGACGGATTGCCGATTCCACCATACGCTGTCTATAACATTGGCGGTGGACGTCCTGAGAACTTGCTTGATTTTGTAGATATTCTTCAACAGGAGTTGCTCAATGCCGGTGTTTTACCAAAAGATTATGACTTTGAAGCACACAAGGAGCTTGTCCCCATGCAACCTGGTGATGTTCCTGTAACTTATGCTGACACGACAGCCCTTGAACGTGATTATGGATACAGGCCAAGTGTTGATTTGAGAACGGGGCTCAGAAATTTTGCTGAGTGGTATAAAGAGTTTTATATGTAATTGTATAGATAAGTGATTGAGTTTTTTTGGTATATATAGGCAGCAGGTTAAATAGATTTATTGAAGACTAATTTTTAAACATTTGAGAGGTTTTTAACATGAACATAGCTGTAATTTTTGCCGGTGGCGTAGGATCACGTATGCGTAGCAAGGAACGTCCGAAACAGTTCCTCAGCATGCATGGCAAGCCAATCATCATTCATACGCTGGAACTGTTTGAGAATCATCCGGATATTGACGCCATCGTCGTTTCGTGTGTCAAGGACTGGATTCCGTACTTCAAGGAACTGCTTGTGAAGTATAACATCAGGAAGGTCAAGGAAGTCGTCGAAGGCGGCGCAACGGGTCAGGATTCCATCTACAACGGTCTTTGCGCAGCGGAGCGCGTTGCGGATGGCGAAGATGCCATTGTCCTGATTCATGACGGTGTTCGTCCGCTGATTCGTCCGAAGACGATTTCCGACAACATCGAATCGGTAAAGAAACGCGGCAGCTCCATTACGAGTGTTGTTGTGAAGGAAACGGTGCTTATTGTAGATGATGAAAACGGCATCGACGAAGTTCCTGACCGTTCCCGCTCACGTCTTGCCCGTGCACCTCAGAGCTTCTGGCTCAAGGACATCATCGGCGCCCACCGCAAGGCAATTGCTGAGAACAGGCATGACTTCATCGATTCATGCTCAATGATGCAGTATTATGGACATAAGCTTTATCTTACCGATGGCCCGCTTGAGAACATCAAGATCACGACACCTGATGACTTCTACACGATGCGTGCGCTTCTTGATGCAAGGGAAAACGAGCAGATTTACGGTCTTGACTGACGTTATGCGGGATAAAGGAAACTTTGTCCCGCTTTTTAGGAGTGATACAAATGGATTTGAACAGTTTTAACGGAAAGACACTCTTTGTAACCGGAGCAACGGGTCTGATAGGGCAGACGCTGATCAGGCGGGTTTTGGAATTCAATCGTGACAATGGTGGTAGCATAAAGGTCATTGCAAGTGTCAGAAACATCGAGAAGGCTCACGGAATCTTCGGCGAGGACCACTCTGAAGAAGAATTGAGCTATGTCGTTTCGGACATCTGCAGCATTCCGCTTGAGGACATGGGCATCGATTACATTGTTCATGCTGCAAGCAACACTTCAAGCAGGTCGTTCATCGAGAAGCCGATGGAAATCATTGACACTGCAATCGAGGGGACAAAAAGGGTCCTCAAGCTTGCGGAAATCAACAAGGTCAGCGCAATGGTGTATCTGTCGACAATGGAAGTATACGGAACGCCATTGACTGATGAGAAAATTGACGAAAGACATGCAACTAATCTGAACTCAATGAGTGTCCGTTCATGCTATCCTGAAAGCAAGAGGATGTGCGAGAACATCTGCGTGTCATATCAGAAGGAATACGCTGTGCCGACCGTGGTTCTGCGTCTGACGCAGACATTCGGTCCAGGTGTGCAGTACAATGACGGACGCGTCTTTGCGGAGTTTGCAAGATGCGCAATCGAGGGCAGGGACATTGTCTTAAAGACGAAGGGCGAAACGAAGAGAGAGTATCTTCATGTCAATGATGCTGTCAATGCCATCTTCACGGCTCTTATCAAGGGACAGCCTGGTGAGGCATACAATGTTGCCAACGAGGATACATACTGTTCCATCTACGAGATGGCGGAACTTGTTGCCGACAGGTGTGCCGGAGGCAGAATTTCGGTTCAGATTCAAGAAGAAGACAGCTCAAAGTACGGATATGCGCCGACGCTGCACATGAATCTTGACACATCAAAGCTGAGGAGTCTCGGCTGGATGCCCGAGCATGACCTCGAAGAGACATTCAGGGATATGATTGCGGACATGTCATGTTGTTAATATCGGAATGAAATTGTCGGAAAAGGGCGATTTATCTTTGCTCCATTGTTCTTTGTACTGTGATATAGACAAATTTCCTGTCAGTCATATTATGACTCCGTACTTCGTGTCCCTGGAAAAGGATCTTTATTGACCTATTGTCATCAGAGGGTTAACTTCAACCTCTTTTCCAATATAATTGAGAGGTACAGAGTATTGATGGTTTCTGAATCTAACCATTTTACAACCGATTTTTACTAAAAAAGCACACAGACAACTTAAAGTTGCCCGTGTGCTTTTTGTAATTATAAATTAATCCCTATAAAACAAATCTCTCGTATACACCTTATCTCTAACGTCATCTAAGCAACTGTTATAGCGGTTGGCAATGATTGCCTGGCTTTGCTGCTTGAAAGAATCAAGGTCATTGACGACTTTGCTGCCGAAGAACGTTTCGCCATCCTTGAGAGTCGGTTCATAGATGATGACTTTGGCACCCTTGGCCTTGATGCGTTTCATGACGCCTTGGATGGAACTTTGGCGGAAGTTGTCAGAATTTGACTTCATAGTCAGACGGTAGACGCCGATGGTGACGTCTTTTTCGAGCGAAGAATCATAGGTGTTTTCTTCGTCATAGCTGTAGTAGCCGGCCATGTTGAGGACCTGATCCGCAATGAAGTCCTTTCTTGTGCGGTTGGATTCGACGATGGCCTCGATGAGGTTTTCAGGCACGTCAGCGTAGTTGGCAAGGAGCTGCTTTGTGTCCTTTGGCAGGCAGTAGCCGCCGTAACCGAAGGAAGGGTTGTTGTAGTGCGAGCCGATGCGCGGATCGAGGCAGACGCCGTTGATGATGTCTTTTGTACTGAGGTTCTTCATTTCGGCATATGTGTCGAGCTCGTTGAAGTATGAAACGCGCAGTGCCAGGTAGGTGTTGGCGAAGAGCTTGACGGCTTCTGCTTCGGTGAAGCCCATGAAGAGAGTTTCGATGTCTTCTTTTAATGCACCTTCTTGAAGCAAAGCGGCAAAGGTGTGGGATGCTTCAACTAAGCGAGCATCGTTTTTGTCGGTTGAGACGATGATGCGGCTCGGGTAGAGGTTGTCGTAAAGAGCCTTTGATTCGCGTAAGAATTCGGGACTGAAGATGATGTTTGAAGTGCCGTACTTCTTGCGGACGGAATCGGTGTAGCCGACAGGAATCGTTGATTTGATGACCATGATGGCATTCGGATTGACCGACATGACGAGCTCGATGACGCTTTCGACGGCGGAAGTGTCGAAGTAGTTGCGCTTGCTGTCATAGTTCGTCGGAGCGGCGATGACGACGAAATCGGCATCCTTGTAAGCAGAAGCTCCATCAAGCGTGGCGGTCAGATCGAGATCTTTTTCAGCCAGGTATTTTTCGATGTAGTCGTCTTGGATCGGTGACTTGCGATTGTTGATCAGATCGACTTTTTCAGGGATGATGTCAACGGCTGTGACATGGTTGTGCTGTGCAAGCAGCGTGGCGATGGAAAGGCCGACGTAGCCCGTTCCCGCAACGGCAATGTTGAGCGGCGACGGTGACTTCATTTTGTTGATTTCGCTGTTGATGAAGAGGTCGCTTGGCTCGAAATCGAGGACTTCTGCGAGGTTCTCGAGCTGCGGAATGGACGGCATGAAGTCTTGCTGTTCAAGACGTGAGAGCAAGGCGCGATTGATGCCGACTTTGTCTGATAATTCTTGCTGCGTCATGTTTTTGGCTTTGCGTTTCGTTGAAACGATGTCTGCCAACAATGATTGTGATAATTTCTTCATTATGATTAGCCTCTTTTGTTATTTAAAATAACTTACAATAACCTATGTAACTTTTCTTTATGAGAATATACTACCACAACGGGGATATTATGTTCAACACATCTCATTAATGTTATCTATAATAACAAGAAATCCTTCATGCAAGATGCACGAAGGATTTTTTTAGTGTTTGGCAACCAGTTCGTCAAATTTCTTTTGCTCAGCTTCCATGATGGATTCGCCGATCATTCTGATGTCGTTGTCGTTGATTCCGATCGTGATCGGAACGATTTTGTTTTTTTCGGCAAAGCCGAGCGAGCAGAGGATATTTTTGAACTTTTTGTTGGTGATGATGATGCAGTTTTCTTTATGCAGCAGCGTTGCCGGAGACTGTGCATTTAACAGGTAGGGCGTGATCGTGATGAGATCCGGCGAAAACTTTCTGTTCAAAAACAATGACATGTCGGACAGTTCGGAAACAATGTCTGAAACAATGGTGATTTCGACCGGCGGAAGCATTTGACGCATGATTGATTTGAGCTGAATCGACAGATAGAAAAGGTGCGTTTCGTCAAGAGGGTATCTTGAGTCGATTAAGTCATTGGTCCATTCGCTGAAGATTTGGCTGACGACGCCCGCAATTTTAAGGGTCTGGTCGTCAAACTTGCAGTCAAGGTACAGGTGCTCATCCGGAATCAGACATTGCAGTCCTAAGAGGCATTTTTTGAAGAAACCGACGAGTGCGGATCTGAAGGCAGGAATTTCAACGAGGTCTTTGCCGAGTTTTTGTTCAAAGTTAAAGAGCAGCTCATTGAAGTGTTTTTGATCGAAAATCAGCTTGTGGACGTCCGTGATTTTTTCTTGAGTCCACCGATCCGCGAAGACGCAGCTGTTGGTGCAGCAGTAGACAAGATATATGTAATCGTAGTCTTCTTCGCTGAAGCAGACGTTTAAGGCAGGCTCGATCGTTTCTTTTAGAGCGTGTTTCATTTCATCATAGACGAAGATTTCTTTTAAAACGGTGAACTCGTCTGACGAAGGCAGGGTCACGGGATATTTGCGACGTTTCCACGAAAGAATCAGCAGACATTCGAAATATCCGTATTCATGCACGGTCTGACTGAGAAATTCAGGGGTGATGGCTTTGTTCGTTTTAATGACGAAGTCTCGTGCAAGTTTGATTGAGCTTGCATCGATTCCCAAACAGTCGATGCCGTATTCATAATAAAGCAGCGCAATCAAGAAGCGAATTCTGTATTCGTCGCCGACGATTCGGTTGTTTTTGACGCCAAGTCCGATGCTGTCAAGGTATGACAGACACGTTTCGCGGACGCGATAGGCGGTCGATTTGGTCAGATAGCTTTCATCGATAAAATAGGAAAAAGTTTTTTGAGAATCGTTTGCGATCATGAATTTCAGACATTCCAAAACGCGTGAAGTGCGATAGATCGCATACATCGAATCGACAAGCTCATTTTTGTTTGAATCGATTGAATATTTCGTATTCACCTTTTTGATGACAGCATTTTCGCTTAAATCAGACTTCAGCTCATCCAAAAGGAACAATACGTTGGAAGGGCTGATGTTCAGCGTTTCGGAAACTTCCCTGGCGCTGACCGATTCATGCGCTGAAAGCATGAAGAAAATGTTTAGTTTGTTTTGAATATTTGTTTCAAGAAAATCTCTGAGCATGGAAAACGTCTCCTTTCGTTTGAGAATATCGGTGCAATAGAGCCATAGTTAAGCGCTTTTTTTGAATAAATCCAACAACGATATAGGATAACGCTGCAATAAATGCCCCTCTTCCCAAATTGCAGAAAAAATCGCCTGTTTTTTTGAAACCGAAAGTTTTGGTGCAGATGATAAAGTTTTGATACAAGGAATTGTTTTCGCTGAGATTTTAGCAGTGAAAGGTTCTTGATCAACAAATTTTGGAAGGAAGTGAAGAATGGAGAAGGGAAGTCGTGATCAATCAGGAAGTTTGAGAGGAGGAATGATATTCGTTTTGATCAAGGCGATTGTTTTCACGATTGCATTTCTGTTCGTGTCGGTGTTTGTTTTCGGAATGCTGCGTTGTCCGGATGATTCCATGAGTCCTTCGTTTCAAGGCGGGGATCTGGTGCTTTTTAACAGACTTGACCGAGAGTATCGAGCATCAGACGTCGTTGTCGTGAAAACACCTAAAGGACTTCAGGTCAGGAGAATCGTTGCCGTGGCACGTGACAAAGTCGAAATTGACGGTGAAGGTCTTAAGATAAACGGACACCTTCAGTCTGAAAGCAGGATATATGAAAAGACGTTTCCTTCAAAGAAAGGAATCAGTTTTCCGGTCAGAGTCAAGCGTGGCAACGTCTTCGTTTTGGCGGACGAGCGTCAAAATTCCGTGGATAGCAGAATTTATGGAGTGGTAAATGAAAGGGACATTAAAGGAACGGTTGTTTCCGTGTTCAGAGTAAGAGGTTTTTAAATTAAAGAAAGCGAGTGTATGAATTATGATAGGCAAAAAATGTTTGAAGTCATTGTTGGTGTTTGGCGGAATCATGTCCGTGTTTGCGTTTGGGAAGACGGCATTGGCGGATGAGGTGCCGGTGATTAAGGGTGATGATGGAAAGTATGATATTAGCTGTATTGTGCAGGCACCGGAGGGATCGAAGTGGATAACGCATTATTTTGCGAAGGTACCTTTCGTGATAACAAGTGTGGATGAAAAAAATCCGAAGGCCAGCGTTGAAAACATCAATATTCCTGATGCAAAGAATATGGGAGAAGGTGGCGCAAAATTTGATAGTGTTAAAAGGATGTGGACTGCTAACTTTTCAACGCGTATTTCTTTTGAAAAGTTCGAGCATACTGGGATATATGTCTACAAGCTTAAAGAGGGTTCCCTCCATGCTGGTACAAAGGCAACGGCTCCATCTAAAGAGTACGTGGTGAGAGTTTTTGTCGTTGACGAAGGCAATGGTCCTGTAATAAAGGGGGTTACGGCTGAGGAATCCGGTCTTAAGAGATCGGAGCTTTCTTTTGTGAACAATGTTTTCCCAGAATCCATTCTTTCTATAAAGCAAGAAGTTTCTGGAGACTTAGCTGATAAAACAAAATCCTTTAAATATGTGGTGATGATTGAAAAACCGGCTTTTAGTGGAGGAAAGTATGCTGAGGGTGCGGTTTTAAGAAAAGGAGTGAATAGTGAAAAAGTTCCTTATGGTAAAGGCCATGAGTTTAGTATGAAAGCAGATGAAAGAATCGCACTTTATTGCCCAGTAGGGGCACATATGTATGTTCAGAGGAAATGTGAAAAGGATGGATATGTTCTTAAGCGTTCGGCTTACACAGATTTTGTCGGTGGGCGTCACGGTGAACGAATTGGTAAAGATGGTAAGTATGTTTTTTCTTTACTCGATGATAGTGATGATGGAGCATCACCAAATAAAGTTTTGGTGGCAAGTAGTAATGTAGGCATGACTGTTACCGACGTCGCAACCAACGACGTTCCGCTTACCGGTCTTTTCCTCGATGAAAAATCAGGCGTCATGATGGTTGCCATTGCCCTTGGTTCGCTCGTGGCTCTTGGAGCTGGCGCAGTCGTTTACAAAAAGAAGACGTCTGACCGTTGAAAAAATCCTGTTTGATCATTTTGGTCAAAGCACTGAATTTTTCAGTGAACGCAGTCGTTGCGTTGTGTCTCTTGCTGTTGTTTGCCTGCGGATGCTACAAGATTTATGATTCGCATGAGATCTATCAGCGGGCGGATTCCGATTTTGCGACTTACCAGAGTCCGGGGATAAAAGCCAAAAAGAAGATGGTTTCGTTTGATAAGCTGAAAAAACTGAATCCCGATGTCTTTGGGTGGCTGGAAGTCGAAGGAACGAATATTTCTTATCCCGTTCTCAAATGTTCCGATAATCTGAAGTACGTCAATACCGATGTCAAAGGGAAGTTTTCGCTTGTCGGCGGAATTTTCTTGGATTGCCGCAACAAGACTGATTTTTCGGATAAAAACAATATCATCCATGGACATCACATGGATAAGAACAGGATGTTCGGCGGTTTGGACAGATTCAGAAAAAAGGGCTACTTTAAAAAACACAAGACAGGCTGGCTGTACTATGAAAAAAGCTGGCACAAGATTTCGTTTTTTGCTTTCGTTGAAGGTGATGCCTATGATTCGGTTTTGTACGGACCGTGGATCGAACGAAATGATGAGTATTTGAGATACGTTAAAGGACATGCCAGGCGTTTCAGAAAAATAAAGATTGGCGAAAATGATCGTTTCGTTACGTTGTCGACTTGCAAAGGGAGAACAACAAACGGCAGGTCTCTTTTGATTGGCAAGATTGAGCCAAAACGTTTCGTACGAAAGGATAAATCAAAGATGGAGATGGTCGATGAATAAGATTGAAATAAGTTTGCAGGATTTGTTTGGGTCGGATGTTTCGCTGGAAACGGTTGGCTTGAAAACCGGAATCAGTTCCGTGCTTTTGGATGAGTACAGACGAGGTCTCAAGTCCTGGCGCAAGATGCCGCTTGACGTTGCATTGCGCCTTACCGATTATTGGAATTCCAGGGAAGACGTGCTGTCCAAGTACCAACGGGTTATTTTGATGAACCAGTTGACGCTGATTCAGGCGTTCAGGAAAATGTGCCCGGATGCAAAGTGCGATTATTATGACGATTCAGGTATCGAAAGCGCGCTTGGCGTTTTGGACAGCGGTCTTGAAGGCATGTACGATGACGTTTATGGTCTGTCTGATTCCGTTTCGGAGTCGGTCAGTGGATTTATCATTGACGTCTTATCAATGTACAACGATGTCGGGTGGCGCTACGGAAACCTTTCCGAGATTCAAAAGGAAAATCTGAATCCTTCCTGGATCGTATTCGGCGGTTTCAGCAGGGAATTTGAACGCAGACACTATGAGGCATGCAACAGCATCGTCAATCGCTTGGACATGTTTCCGACCGTATCTTATAAAACGGACGAGGCGGGAAACAGGAATCTGCTTTCTGAAACGGAGATGGTCGGATACTACAGGCGCTTGTTGAGAAATTACGAATGCTGCCTGAAAAACGTTGACGATGCTTCAAACGACGTGACTTTCAGCGCTTTGCGCAAAATGTTTGAGAGATAAGTTTTGGTTTGGGCGGGTGGGTTTGAAGACGTGTCTTGCTGAGCGTTCGGTGACGCCTGTAAACGGTGCGGACTTGAGATTTTGCAGAAATCATTCCGTTCTTCCTTTGTTTCAGTAATGCCAGTGTGTTTGTTGTTATACTCCTAAAAATTTTGATGGTTGTTTTGACGAATGGAGGTGCGGGGTGATGTCAGGCGGTAGGAAAAGTGATGTGTTCATGGAAATACTCAGAATTTTGTGTCTTGAGTTCGCATTTGCCGTCTTGCTTGCGTTCATCGTCTGTTTGGTCGGAAGGTTGCTGTTTATGGTTGTTGGTTGATTTTTTTAGCTGTTGTCAATCAAGTGTGTCCGGGATGGCCGTTCGGAAATGGGGGTGGTTTTCGGTTGGTCGTCCCGAAGAAAGGATCGGATAAAAGTCTGGTCCTTTTTTTGTGTTTCTTGCGGATGCTATGCATTTGCACGAAATATGCGTGGATCATTTTGGCTGGGTTGTGCAATCAGAAAATGCGAATCGGTCTATTCGGGTTCAATCATTAACTTAAAATGTCATTCAAGCAAAAATGTATTATAATCATTGTTAGCATATGGTTGTTATCGGTATGCTAGTTGTGGGATAATGAAATTATCTGATTAATGAAAGAAGAGGAACGTAGTTATGAAGGGAATAATTCTTGCGGGCGGATCAGGTACGCGCCTGTATCCGATCACCAAAGGAATTTCAAAACAGCTGATTCCGGTTTACGATAAGCCGATGATTTATTATCCGCTGTCAACGCTCATGCTGGCCGGAATCAGAGACATTTTGGTGATTTCGACGCCGGAGTATACTCCGTTGTTTGAGAGCCTTTTGGGAGACGGTTCCGATTTTGGAATCAATCTTTCCTATAAGGTTCAGGAACATCCTAACGGTTTGGCTGAAGCGTTTATTTTAGGAAAAGAGTTTATCGGGTCTGATTCCGTCTGCCTGATTTTGGGCGACAACATCTACTACGGAAGCGGCCTTTCAAAGCAGCTCCAGGAAGCAGCCAAAAAAGAGGACGGCGCAACCGTTTTCGGGTATCACGTCAACGATCCGGAAAGATTCGGCGTGGTCGAATTTGATGAAAACATGCATGCCTTGTCGATTGAAGAAAAGCCGGAACATCCGAAGAGCAACTATGCCGTCACCGGCCTTTACTTCTATGACAATGACGTTGTCGAAATCGCGGAAAATCTGAAGCCGTCCGATCGCGGCGAACTTGAAATCACGGACGTCAACAAGGAGTACTTAAGACGCGGCAAGCTTGACGTCAAGCTCATGGGCCGCGGGTACGCATGGCTTGATACCGGGACTCATGATTCGATGCTTGAAGCGGCAGGCTTCATCTCGACCATTCAAAAGCGTCAGAACCTGAAGGTGGCCTGCCTTGAGGAAATTGCGTACCGGATGCACTGGATTTCAAGGGAAAAGCTCATTGAGCTGGCGCAGCCGCTGAAGAAGAACGACTACGGTCAGTATTTGTTGCGTCTGGCAGATGAAGATTAGAAAATTACAGAGAGGTTTTATTGAAATGAACATTATTGTTACAGGAGGCGCGGGGTTCATCGGCAGCAACTTCGTGTTCCATATGCTTAAGGCACATCCGGATTATCGCATCATCTGCGTTGACAAGCTCACGTATGCGGGCAATCTGTCGACGCTCAAGTCGGTGATGGACAATCCCAACTTCCGTTTCTGCAAGATTGACATCTGCGATCGTGAAGCAATTTACAAATTGTTTGAAGAAGAACATCCCGACATGGTTGTCAACTTTGCGGCCGAATCGCACGTCGATCGTTCGATTGAAAATCCGCAGCTTTTCCTTGAAACGAACATCATGGGGACGTCGGTTTTGATGGATGCCTGCCGCAAATACGGCATCAAGCGCTACCATCAGGTAAGCACGGACGAAGTCTACGGTGACTTGCCTCTTGATCGTCCCGACCTGTTCTTTACGGAAGAAACTCCGATTCATACGAGCTCTCCTTACAGCAGCTCCAAAGCATCGGCCGATCTGTTGGTTTTGGCATATCATCGTACATATGGCCTGCCCGTGACGATTTCGCGCTGCTCAAACAACTACGGTCCGTATCATTTTCCTGAAAAACTGATTCCGTTGATGATCATCAACGCCTTGAATGACAAGCCGCTTCCGGTTTACGGCGAAGGCCTCAACGTTCGCGACTGGCTTTACGTTGAAGATCACTGTCGCGCAATCGATCTGATCATCCACAAAGGACGCGTCGGAGAAGTGTACAACGTCGGCGGCCATAACGAAATGAGAAACATCGACATCGTCAAGATCATCTGCGAACAGCTCGGTAAGCCTGAAAGCCTGATCACGCATGTTGCCGATCGCAAGGGGCACGACCGCCGCTATGCGATCGACCCGACGAAGATTCATGACGAGCTCGGATGGGAACCTGAAACGATGTTCAAGGACGGCATCAAGAAAACGATCCAATGGTATCTTGACAACAAGGACTGGTGGGAAGACATCGTTTCCGGCGAATATCAGAACTATTATAAGAAAATGTACGAAAATCGCTGATTTGTTTGTGAGGGAAAGGCATGAAAATTTTTGTAACGGGCGTGTCCGGACAGCTCGGACACGACGTAATGAACGAACTCAATAAACGCGGATACGAGGGTGTCGGTTCAGATATTGCGCCTGAATATGCCGGAGCTTCCGACGGAACGTTCGTCACGAGTGCTCCCTATGTTTCGATGGACATTACGGACAAGGAGGCCGTCGAAAAGACAATCACGGATCTGAATCCTGACGTCGTGGTCCACTGTGCCGCATGGACGGCCGTCGACATGGCAGAAGACGACGACAAGGTCGAGCTCGTGCGTCAGGTCAACGCAAAGGGAACCGAAAACATCGCTCTGGTCTGCAAGAAGCTTGACTGCAAGATGGTCTACATCTCAACGGACTACATCTTCGACGGACAGGGCACGAAGCCATGGGAACCGGACTGCAAGGACTACAAGCCGCTGAACGTCTATGGTCAGACCAAGCTCGAAGGCGAGCTTGCGGTAAGCCAGAATCTGGACAAGTACTTCATCGTGCGCATTGCCTGGGTCTTCGGCGTCAACGGCAAGAACTTCATCAAGACGATGCTGAACGTTGGCAAGACGCACGATACGCTGAAGGTCGTGTCCGATCAGATCGGAACTCCGACCTACACATATGATCTTGCGCGCCTTTTGGTCGACATGATCGAAACGGACAAGTACGGATATTATCACGCAACGAACGAGGGCGGCTATATTTCCTGGTATGATTTTGCGTGCGAAATCTTCAAGCAGGCCGGTTATAAGACGAAGGTCATCCCCGTGACGACCGAAGAGTACGGCCTTTCAAAAGCCGCGCGTCCGTTCAACAGCCGCTTGGACAAGAGCAAGCTCAAAGAAAACGGCTTTGAACTGCTGCCGACTTGGCAGGACGCGCTGTCGCGGTATTTAAAGGAAATCGAATACTAAAGAGGTAATTCAAATGGGACAAATCAATGTTGAAAAAAACGTCGGCGGAATCGAAGGCCTTTGCGTCATCACGCCGGCAGTCCACGGTGACGATCGCGGATACTTTATGGAAACGTACAATGAAAACGACATGAAGGAAGCAGGCATCGACGTGAAGTTCGTGCAAGACAACCAGTCGATGTCGACCAAAGGCGTGCTGAGAGGACTGCATTTCCAAAAGCACTTCCCGCAATGCAAGCTCGTGCGAGCCGTTCGCGGAACGGTGTTTGATGCGGTCGTCGATCTTCGTCAGGATTCGAAGACGTACGGCAAGTGGTACGGCGTGACGCTTTCAGCCGAAAACAAGAAGCAGTTCTTGATCCCCGAAGGCTTTGCGCATGGTTTCCTCGTTTTGAGCGATGAAGCGGAATTCTGTTACAAGGTCAACGACTTCTGGCATCCAAACGATGAAGGCGGCATGGCCTGGAACGATCCCGAAATCGGGATAGAGTGGCCGGAACTTGTCGGTGAGTACAAAGGCACTCCGTCTGCTGAAGGCTACACGCTTGAAGACGGCACGAAGATCACTCTGTCCGACAAAGATCAGAAGTGGTTAGGATTCAAGGACACGTTCAAGTTTTAAAATAATTTTCAAAAGATCCGGAATCGTTCTGCGGTTCCGGATCTTTTTATCGTTATCAAAATAAAAATATTTTTATATTTATTTAGAGACGCGCAGATTGCTTGGCTTGTTAAAATACCGTTGTAGTCAGTTTTTGAAAGGGGAGCGTTTTTTATGATCAAGGGACGATTCAAGGGACTGTCGCATACCGTGGCTGTGGCTGTGGCTGTGGCTGTGGCTGTGTTTGAAAGCTCTGCATTTTCAAGCGAAAATGATGTTCCGGCAGTCGAGGGAAAAGACGGCAAATATACGGTGCACCATGTCCTGCGTGCTGCAAGAGGGATGCGTGCGTTTGTTCCGCAGCATTTGGTTGAGTTTGAGGTTAAAAAAGAAAACCCGGATGCCCCTGACGTTTCGATCGGCAAGGTTCGTGTCGATTATGATTCTTCCCAAAATTTAAAAGGAAGCACGCAGCTTTCTTTCGGAACCTTCACGCGTGCGGGCGAATACTCTTATGTGTTGGGCGAGAAGAAAAACAATGTTTCGGGGATGGGCAGTCCTTTGCAAAATACAGGCTTCGGGTCCAGGTTTCAAGCGATGGAAATGGAAAACTCAAAATTAAGTGCGTTACGGCTGAATCGGACGGCAAAAAGCGAGATAAGATCGAATTCACTGACGTTATCAGGAAGAAAGGCGAGTTGTCAATTTCCATGAACGTTCAGGGAGATTCGGCAGACAAGCAAAAAAAGTTCCCAATCGTGCTTAAGCTGAGCAAAGCAAAAACTTATGACGGAAACGGCATTGCCGAAGCGATAATCGAAAACAGGGATTCAAATGAAAAACGAAAGATCAAGGTGGCGTATGGGAATCAAAAACAAGTGCCGTTAAAGCACGGGGATGTTTTGCGGTTCGTTCTTCCAATCGGGACCGGGTACTGGGCATATCAGAAATGCGAAAGGGACGGTTATTCGCCTGATGTTTGGTCTTCTGACGGGGGTTCGATTCCTTATAGCGATTCGGCAGGTGACGGAAAATATGATTTCGGACTCACCAATAGTTGTAAAGGCAACGGTGGTTTGATGGACGGTATGTCGAAGGATGTTTTCCTGCGTGGCCTGGATGCTAAAATCAACGTGACGAACGTCTTCAACAGCAAGAAAGTACCGCTGATCGAGATGTTGCCTGATGATTATTTGGGATTTGAAATAATCGGGATCATTGTTGTGATTTGCGTGATTATGGGAGTTGCGATAGTGGTTAGAAGGAGAAGACTTTGAACTGAGGTAATTTGGGTCCTCGCCTTATTGGGCGAGGATTTAAATTTTACAGGGTTGCGGATTGTTCGGTTGAGATTGACAAAAAAATCGTTTCTATACTATGATATTGTTTGTGTTAAAATTAAACTAGTTGTATGGATAATTAAGCGGAGGATTATTTAGCCATATCAAGAGAGGCGTAAAATGAGTATCAGGGATTATTTGTTGCCAGCTATCAAAGGCTTTAATTATGATAAGTACTGGAATCGAAGAGATAAGATATTTGAAAAGAAGACACCCAAAATATTAAAGATGTATTATCTTTTTTATTTGCGCAGGATGGATGCCAAAAATGGAGCTGATATTAATATATTAACGGCTGCTAAAGAGAACAATTTTAAAGGTCATCCTATCTTAGGGCACGGTATAAAAGGTATCGTAATTGCTGGTGAAGCAAAAATCGGCAAAAACGTGGAAATTTCGCATCAGGTTACCATCGGACGATCAAAAGGCGGTGTCCCAACGATAGGTGACGATGTTTATATAGGACCCGGCGCTAAAATTTTTGGTGGTATCAAAATAGGAAATAACGTTAGAATTGGTGCTAATTGTGTGGTTTTTGAGGATGTGCCCGACAATGCGACGGTGGTATTGCAAAAGCCAAGGGTTATCATAAAGGATCCAGACTATCATTATTCTATATTTGAGGATACTGAAAAACATAAGAAAGGCTAGAAAATAGCGGGGAATATTACATAATTTGGTTGATATTAAAGGTTGGGCATTAATTGAATATGCCCGCCTTTTTGTTTTGGAAATGCGAATATTATCATAGTAGATAATATTATGGTAAAATTGTTTTTGAGATTAATACTGCAGAAATTAGTGAGATGAAAATGAATAATAAATATCTTATAAGCTGGCATGACAGTGCTAAAAATACTGGTGGAACAAAGGCAAAAGATGATGTTGAATTCTTTTTGAGAAATCAAGGATACAAAATCATAGATACTCCGCATAATAAGTATCTTAAAATGTTATATGTAATCTTTGTTTTGCCATTTGTGTGCTTAAAAATACGCCGCGGCGTAATTTATGTTCAATTTCCGACAGGCATACCTTTTCAAATGAAGATGATAATATTTTTTATCAAGCATTTTTCTGGCGCTGAGCTGGCGTATATCATACATGATATAGAAACTTTGAGGATATGGAATGATGGCAATGACCATCCTGAGAATGAGCAAACGGAGCTGTCGTTTTTAAAAGAAGCGGATGGGATAGTTTCGCTCAATCATAAGATGACAGACTGGTTAATTGAAAAAGGAATCAAGGCACCAATAACTGACATGAAAATATGGGATTATAATAACCCTAAGCCATTGACTGATTCGAGAGAGTACAAGAAAAGCATCGTATTTGCGGGAAATTTGGGCAAATCAACGTTTTTGAAAAAATGGGATTTGGAAACTCCGATTGATGTTTACGGACCCAATGCCGCAGATAAGTATCCAAACAACGTATCATACCAAGGAGTCCTAGCCGCTGAAGAACTTCCTGGTGCACTAGTCCAAAGTTTTGGATTGGTCTGGGACGGAAACTCCATGGATACATGTACAGGTAATTATGGAAGTTATTTGAGAATTAATGATCCACATAAAGTATCGTTGTATCTGAGTAGCGGACTTCCGATCATTATTTGGTCAGAGGCGGCATTGGCAGACATTGTAAGAGATGAAAAACTGGGGATAACCGTAGATAGTTTGAAGGATATTGACAGAGCTTTATCTGAAGTGAAAGTCGATGATTATCAAAAAATGTGTTCAAATGTACAAAACATAGCCAAGCTGATGAGAAAGGGATATTTTTTGACAAACGCTACTGATGAGTTAAATAAGTTGATGAATAGGCAGGAATATTGAATGAAGAACTATATTATATGTTTAGAAGATACCGAAAAGAATACGGCTGCACCCAAGGCCAAGGTAGATGTAGTTAAGTACTTGGAAGAACTTGGATTTGTTAACAAGTATTTGAAATTTGAAACCGACTCTAGTTTAAAATCCAAGATTCAGAAGTATTTTGCGTTAAAGATAACGGTGCCGAGCTTTTTCAAGAAGCATCGAGATATGGATGCTTTGGTCTTGCAATACCCGCTTTATTCAACGGTTATTACTAAAGCCATAATTGACAATGCAAGAAAATATACCAATGCCAAACTTTATTTTGTCATTCATGATTTGGAATCATTAAGGTTGTTTAGAGATAATAAGGAATTTATCAGGGAAGAAGTTGGGATTTTGAACGGTTCTGACGGATTGGTCGGCCACAATGATAAAATGAATGAGTGGCTTAAAGATAATGGTGTCAATGTTCCTATTGCTAATTTGGAAATTTTCGATTATGACAACCCTCAAGAGATACAAAGCGGGTATCCTTATGATGGATCCTTGTGCTTTGCCGGCAATCTAAAAAAAGCTGATTTTTTAAACAGGCTTGACATAAAGCATCAGTTGTTTTTAATGGGTCCTAATCCGCAAAATAATTACGGTGAATGCATTAATTATGAAGGTCAATATACTCCTGAAGAGGTTCCGGCACACTTGAATCACAGTTTCGGATTGGTGTGGGATGGAAAAAGCGTGGACAAGTGCGATGGAGTATTTGGGGAATACATGAGATACAACAACCCGCATAAGGTGTCATTGTACTTGAGTTCAGGAATACCGGTTATTATTTGGAAAGATGCCGCATTGGCTGATTTTGTTGAGAAAAATAAAGTCGGTATAACCGTTGAGTCGTTGGAAGACGTTGATTCGATTTTAGACGAACTCAGCAGCGAACAGTATAATGAGATAAAGAGTAATACGCAAGTAATTGCTGAAAAGATGCGTTCCGGATACTATATCAAGAACGCAATCAGGCAATTGGTACACTAATTTAATCGAGAAGAGGAATAGAGTATGCAAGCAATGCTCATTTTGGCACACAAGAATGTTGATCAAGTGTTGCAATTGGCATCTAAATTGAACAGAAGGTTTGAAGTCTATATTCATTTTGATACCAAATGTCCTGTCAGTGAAAAAGAGAAGTCGTTTATGGATGATAACGGAATTAAACATATCTCTGAAGTTGATGTAAACTGGGGCAGTTGGAGCATAGGCGAGGCTGCATATCGTTTGATGAAGCTTGCTTTGAAGAATCCGGATATATCGTATGTGCATATTATTTCCGGTCAAGACTGGCCAGTAAAAAATATTGATGAGCTATATGAAGTTTTTGAAAATAACGATAGAATATATATGCGTTATATCAAGGCTGAAGACAGAGTTAAGTCACATGAACGGCTGATTTGGTGGCAAAAGTTCTATTTTAACTATGATACCGTTAAGAGAAGAACTGTTTTTGGCAAATTTTATCATCGTTTTTTGATATTTGCCCAATTGTTGCTCAGAGTTAATAAGTTCAAGAAGCTGGGAATAGATCTTGATATTTATACCGGTGCCAATTGGATGGATCTTCCAAGGGATGCTGCACAATACTGTGTGGAATATATGGATAAGCACCCCAACTTTGTCAAGATGCTTCAAACAGGGTGTTTTTCGGATGAATTCTGGGTTCAGACGATATTATGCAATAACGAGGACTATTTGAAAAGATGTACGAACGAAAACTATCGTTATATAAAATGGGTTGAACAATACGGAAACTATCCAGCTGTCCTGGACGAAAAGGATTTGAACGAGATAAAAAGCGGCAACTTCTTTTTTGCGAGGAAATTTGATTTCAAGCATTCCAGTGATTTGATTGAAAGGATTAATGAAGCTTATAAAAATTGAACAGAATAAAATGAGTCCTTACTGTGTCATAAAGTTCAGTAAGGACTCATTTTTATTATCTGTTTTCTTCAGGTTCTTCTTTTTCTGTCAACGTGATTACGCCAACGGCATTCAAACCGGTATGCGTCATGATGATTGGACTTGTCAAACGCGCAATATATGCGGCATCCTTGCTTCCTTCCGGCAACATGGCTTCTTTGATCCGTTCAAGGAAGTCTTCATCGGTTCCAACGTTTGAAAGAGACAGTTCCTGAATGTGATTGTCTTGATGGAACTTGCTCAATTCTTGGCAATATTTCAAGAATGCTTTGCGACTGCGTCCCTTGTAGACAACGTCAAGACTGTTTTCGCGCAGACGAACGATGATTTTCAGGTTGATCAATTTGGTCAAAGCACCTGCCAATTTGCTGACGCGACCGCCGGCAACCAAACAGTCCATGTTGTCGACCAAAACGTCCGTCGTCGTGCGCTTATGGATATCCAAACAGTGTGCTTTGATTTCTTCGATGCTTTTTCCTTCCTTGGCATCTTTTGCGGCTGCTAAGACCTGGAAAGAAAGCGCACGATCAGTTTCTTTGCTGTTGATGACGGTAACGCTGCATTTTACCATTTCAGCGGCAGAACATGCGGTTTGGTATGTACCGCTCAAAACGTCAGACATCATGATTGCCAAAATCTCGCTGCCATCAGCTCCAAGTTGTTCAAATGTTTCCAAAAAACGTCCCATTGGCGGTTGACTGGTCTTTGGAATGTTGCCCTTGCGCAGTTCGTCGACGAGTTCCTGTCTTGTGATCGTTTCGCCGTCAACGTGGTTTTCCCCGTTGATCTCGACTGACAACGGAATAACATGGATATCGTATTCTTCAATTTCTTCTGGTGTCAACTGAGCTGATGAGTCGGTGACAATCTTGATTTTCGCCATTCGAAATGGTCCCCCTTAAAATCGTTTTCTATGTGTACATTATACCGCAAAGAGGGAATGTGTTCCAATATTGCAATTTGGGAATTATTCTTCTTTAAATGCCCAGAAACGTTGTCCAATGTAGTTCAAGCCAACGAAGAATACCGATCCTGCAAGCATTGCGATATTGTCCTGGATGCCCTTGTCAAATGAACTGAATGCCCAAATAGCCAATGGTTTTGCAACACCGTACGCAACAAGATAGCAGACAGTAATGTTGATGACGAATTTGATGACGGTCTTCATGCTCTTGGATTTGTTTTGGAAAGTAAAGTACTTGTTTAAAAAGTAGCTGACGATGCTTCCGACCACGTAGTTGGAGGCAGAAGAGATCCAATAACTGAGATGGAAGAAGTTGTAGCAGATGAACATGGTTCCCATGCCGACTGCAGTGTTCACGATGCCGACCAGAATGAACTTGATCATGGTCACGTCAAAAAAATTTTTTAGTTTATTCATTACAATTACCTGTTATTTCTTTTCTTTCACGATATAAATAGGTCGGTGTTTGACCTCAGTGAAGATTTTGCCGATGTACTTACCGACGATTCCTAAGCAAAAGAGCTGGATTCCGCCGATAAACAGCATGATGCAGACCATGGAAGCCCAACCGCTTGTCGGATCGCCATGAATCATGTAGCGGATAACGATGAAAAGGATGGCACATCCCGAAATCAAGGCCGAAATGAAGCCGATAAACGATGCGATATCAAGCGGGAAACGCGAAAAGTTGACGATTCCGTCGATTGAATATTTGAATAAGCTCCAAAAGTTCCAGCTTGTTTTTCCGGCAACGCGTTCATGATTTTTATATTCAAGATATTTGGTATTGAACCCGACCCAGCTGAAGATGCCCTTTGAAAAGCGATTGTATTCGCTCATTTCGAGAATCGCATCAACCATTTGTCGCGTCATGACGCGAAAATCACGGGCGCCATCGACGATTTCTGTATCGGAAATCTTATTGATGATTTTGTAAAACATTCTGGCAAAAAAAGATCTGATTGGTGGTTCACCGGCACGAGTCGTTCTGCGCGTTCCTACGCAATCATAATCTTCGTTTTCGAGGATCTTGATCATTTCAGGTAGCATTTCCGGTGGATCTTGCAAATCGGCATCCATTACCGTGACATAATCCCCCGTAGCTTGTTTAAGTCCGCAGTAAAGCGCAGCCTCTTTGCCAAAGTTTCGCGAAAAGGAAACGTAATGGACGTTTTCGGGATCAAGCTTGTTTAATTTGCGCATTTCTGCTAAGGTTCCATCGGTTGACCCGTCATTGATGAACCAATATTCAAATTTGATATTTTCAAGTTGTTGATTAACTTCTTCTGTTGCTTTATAAAACAGAGGAAGGCTTTCTTCTTCGTAATAGCACGGGACAATAATTGACAATGTCTTCATTAAGAAATCCTCCGCATATTAAGTTGCTATCGTAAATACATGTCAAAACTATTATACATTAAATGAAGATTAGTTGTAATTGTAATTTATTGATTGATCATGAATACCATATGCTATAATTGATTAGCGGTGGGGGAGTATGACATGTTTCTTATGAGAGGTAGAAAATTTTGGTAAGATTTAGAAAAAATAAAAATTTATTAATATGTATCCTGTGTTCTTTAGTGATGGCAGCTGCAATTTTTGGGACTGCCATAATTAAAGGCAACGGTGCATTTACGATATTTGCTGATTTTAATGCACAACAGTTGCCGTTTGCTACGGCAGTCAGAAATGCCTTAGCCGCTAAACCTTTTGGACAATGGGTATGGAATCTTGATTTGGGTGCATCTTTGATTAACGGCTTTAGTTTCTTTAATTTTGGAAGTCCGTTTTTTTGGATCAGTGTTCTCTTTTCAAAGATAAGCTTTCCATATTTGGCCGGTTATTTGTATATTTTGAAATACGTTATAGCTAGCGTAACTGCATATTATTACATCAAACTTTTTGTGAAAGATTCTAAATATGCTGTAATCGGTGGTTTGTTGTATGCTTTTTCGGGATTTCAGACCACAAATCTGATGTTTTTCCATTTTCATGATGTTGTTGCATTTTTCCCGTTGATGCTGATCGGATTGGAATTGACCATGAAAGATAGCAAATATAGCCCATTGTTTATTTTTGCCATCTTTTTAAATTGTGTAATCAATTACTTCTTTTTCATTCAAGAAGTGATTTTCTTGATAATATATTTCTTGTTGAGATTTTGGAATCGTTCCTCTATCAAAGAATTTGCGGTCAGAATTTTTAAGAGCGTATTATGCGGGATCCTTGGCGTTGGAATGGGCTCAATCATGTTTGTTCCGAGCGTTATGTACATTATGGGCAACTCTCGCAGCGAGACGGCATTGTATCTTCAAAATCTGTTATACGATACTAGGCATCTGTTATTCATTTTGAAGGGAATGATTTTGCCTGGGGACACGATGAACTCTCATAGTGCGATTTATGTAGGCAATTGGGACTCTACTTCGTGTTATATTCCGTTATTTGGTTTTGCATTAGTCCTGGCATTTGTTGTAAAAAATAAGGGATGGCTGAGAAATATTTTGATCATCTCCTTGGTCGTTTCTTGTTCACCGTTGCTTCAATCAGGATTTATTGCTTTTACGGTTCCGTACCAAAGATGGTGGTTCATGTTTGTTCTGATGGCATCTTTGGCAACCTCAATAGTAATGGAAGACGTAAAAAAATATGATATTGCAAAGTATTCGCTGATATATATCGGAATTATTCTTGCTTATTTTGTAATAATTAAATTTATCAGATTTGATGCCGCTGGAACTCAAATAATATATCATCCTGGAAGGCTGTTATTGTTTGTTGCGATTGCGATTCTTGGTCCTTCGATTATCCTCTTATTAGTTAAAACAAACAAATTTAACTATAATTTGGTATTGTCATTGGTTTGTTTGTTTGCTCTGATCACGACGGGGATTACTTTGAAATTGTACAGAACAGGCAGTGATACAGCAAGCTATATGAATGACTTTAACATTGGTTCTAAACTAAAAAGGAATGATCAGCAGTATCGCTATAATACTTCTAACAACCTGTTTACATTGACGGGAAATGCCAGCGGCATTGGCGCGTTCAGTTCAACCGTTGAGAATTCTTCAAAAGAGTTTGATGCCTTGTTTGATTGGTATTCAAGCAACTCCTCAAAAACAAATTTCAATGATAAAAATCCGGAGGGACTATTGCTTGGCGGAAAATACATTATCTCATCACAGCAAGATGGCAGAAAAATTCTTGAAAAAGTAAGCGAGGGAAAGAAGACATATTATATTGAGTCACAAAAAGCTTGCCCGATCGGTTTTGCGGTAGATCATTATATTGTTAAGCAAAATTTGTTGAAACTGCCTAAAGAAAAACGGGCTGTTGCAATGATGAATGCTGCTGTTGTAGATAATGGATCAGTTGACAAGATTGATTCTGCGGCAAGCAAGTTAGATGTCAAAGATATTGACTATAACAAAGTAGACAAAAATATTGATAGAACAGTTGAAAACAGGGTCAGGAATTTTAAACGCGACAATACGGGCTTTTCATGTACGACAAACTATGGCAAGGAAAAACTTGTCTGGTTTTCTGTCCCGTATGATAAAGGATGGGATGCCGCTTTAGACGGAAGAAAGATTGATGTTATTAATTCCGGTGGCATGATGGCTATTAAAGTTCCTAAGGGAGAACATAAGGCAGTATTCAAATATCATACGCCTTGGTTTAAAGCAGGAACTATAATCTCTGGCATTTCATTTATGATCTTCATTGTATTAAGTTTGACAATATTGATAAAAAGACGTAGAGACTAAAAAATACCGCTCAGCAAATTGTTAGCTGAGCGGTATTTTGCTATTTCAAAATTTCTACAACCGTGTCCTTCATCTCATCCGGTGAAACGACCGTATCATGCAAAGTCGGTGCATCAAACAAACGCTGGACCGTTTCAGGCAGTTTGACGCTGATCTTTTCCTGAAGGTACTTGACTGCCTCGAGACCTCCTTCGTCTTTTCCCTTGACATCTAAGGCATTTAAAACGGCTTGCGGGAATTTGTACGGGCTTGCCGTTGAAACAACGACAAGCGGGCTGTTATCGCCCGTATTTGCCTTATAGCTTTCGGCAGCTTTGGATGCAACGGCCGTGTGCGGATCGATTGCCGTCTTGTCGGCGGAAAAGATGCGCAAAATTTCTGCAGCCGTTTCGTCTTCAGTTGCAAAATCAGCTGCGAAATCGGCGAGCTTTGCGCGCATATCGGAATCAATCGTGTATTTTCCTGAAACCGACAGCTGATTCATCAATTCCGCCGTCTTATTGGCATCTTCGCCCGAAACATAGAACAACAAACGTTCAAGGTTGCTTGAAACGAGAATGTCCATGGAAGGAGAGCTCGTGACGTAGAACGGCCGATTCTTGTCATACGTGCCTTCATTGAAGAAATCGGTCAAGATGTTGTTCTTGTTTGAAGCACAGATGAGCTTGTTGACGGGAAGACCGAGCTTCTTTGCGAACCATCCTGCGAGGATGTCGCCGAAGTTGCCCGTCGGAACGCTGAAATTGATCTTGTCTCCGACTGAAATCTTGCCATCTTTGACGAGTTTTCCGTAAGCATAGAAATAGTACACGATCTGCGGGAAGAGTCGTCCGATGTTGATCGAGTTGGCAGAAGAGAATTGATAACCTGCCTTGGCAATCGTTTCAGCGAGTTCTTTGTCATTGAAAAGTTTTTTGACGTTTGTTTGGGCAACGTCGAAATTGCCGGTAATTCCGACGACGTGCGTATTTTTTCCTGTTTGCGTCAGCATCTGCTTTTCTTGAATGGCACTGACGCCGTCTTTTGGATAAAAGACGATGATTTGCGTGTGCGGAACGTCGGCAAATCCAGCCATGGCAGCTTTGCCGGTATCGCCTGACGTTGCAGTCAAAATGACGATATCCTTGTCTGAACCGTTCTTTTTGGCCGCAACGGTCATTAAATGCGGAAGAAGCTGCAAAGCAACGTCCTTGAAAGCAATCGTCGGACCATGAAAAAGTTCAAGATAGGCGTTGTCAGCATGATAGTCAACCGGTGCTATTTCTTGGGTATCCCATTGATCTCCATATGCTTTGTCGATGCATAAGCGCAGTTCCTCATCAGTGTAGTCGGAAAAAAGCGGGCGCAGAATCTTGTATGCCAAATCTTGGTACGACAGGTCCTTTAATTCGTTTAGATCAAGGTCGATTTCAGGAATTGACGTTGGAACGTACAAGCCGCCATCAGGACTGAGGCCTTGAAGGACGGCTTGTGAGGCAGTAATCGTTTGACCTTTTGGATCGCGCGTGCTGCGATAGAGAGTTTGCATGTGAAATACCCCTTTCAAAAATTTCAAATTTCGAAGATTAATGCTGATAAAACTGATAATGTTCGCATTGCTTTAAGTAAATTATAATCATCATAGTGCTTTTCGGCAACAAATTTATAGAATACGTAGGTTTTTAATGTCTCCTTATGTTAGAATAGTAACAAATAAACCAAGTGGGGGTAGCATTACATGGAAACAATCAAAATTGGCATTTTGGGTCTCGGAACCGTTGGCAGCGGCGTGATTCGCATCTTGCGCGATCATGCTGAAAAAATTTCCAACATTACAGGCAGAAGACTCGAAGTCAAGACAGTTGTCGTGCACAATCTCAAAAAGAAGCGTTCCGTTGATTTGACAGGCATCAATCTGACGGACAATGCGGACGATGTTCTTTGTGATGACGAGATTCAAATGGTTGTCGAGGTTATGGGGACGGTCAATATCGCAAAAGAGTATATTGAAAGAGCTTTGAAAGCCGGCAAGCACGTCATTACGGCAAACAAGGATCTTATCGCAACGCACGGCCCTGAACTGATCAGCCTTGCAAAAGAACATGGCTGCGATCTTTGCTATGAAGCCAGCGTTGCCGGCGGCATCCCGATTTTGCGCACGATCGTCAACTCTTTTGCTGCCGATCGAATTATCGAAGTTCGCGGAATCGTCAACGGGACGACGAACTATATCATGACACAGATGAACAAAAATGGTGCTTCATATGAAGATGCGCTTGAATCAGCACAAGAGCTTGGCTTTGCTGAAGCCGATCCGACAAACGACGTTGACGGGATTGATGCTGCCTATAAGATGATTATTTTGACGCAGTTTGCATTCGGCAAAGACGTTACGATGGATCAGGTTAAGGTTAAAGGCATCCGCGGAATTCAGAAGGCTGATATTGCGGAAGCAAAACGCTTGGGATACGTGATCAAGCTTCTTGGAATCGCCAAACTTGTCAACGGGCACATCGATGTTTCCGTCGGACCGGTGCTCGTACCGCAAACGCAGCCGCTTGCTGCCATTCAAAACGAAAACAACGCTGTCGTTGTGACAGGATCTGCTGTTGGCGAAACGATGTTCTACGGCCCGGGCGCCGGCGAATTGCCAACGGCGAACAGCGTTTTGAGCGATATTACTTCTGTCACGAAAAATATCGTTATGGGAACGACGGGCTTTAGTTTTAACGATTACACGAATGAGCTTGAACTTGCGGATGATTCAGAAGTCGTTTATCCGTACTATCTGTCATTGCAAGTGCTTGACAAGCCAGGACAGATGCTAAAGCTGACCGAAATCATGACTGAATATGACGCAAGTTTCCGTTTGATTACGCAAACGCAAATGAATGATCGTTTTGCGCGCGTTTCAATGGTGACTCATGAAATGTCCGAATCACAACTGAATCATATTGTCGAAAAACTCAATGAACTCGAAGAAATTTCCGTGCTTGCGGCTTATAAAGTTCTTACGGAAAAGTAGCGGAGGTTATTCATGACACTTAAAATAAGGGTTCCGGCAACCAGCGCCAATCTTGGACCAGGCTTTGACTCGCTTGGCATTGCTGTTTCATCATACCTCACGGTCACCGTTTATGGCAAAGCGCCGAAGTGGAAGGTCGACCACAAGATGGGATATGCGATTCCAAGCGACGAACGCAATATGATCGTTGCAACGGCGCTCAAGACGAATCCTGAGCTGGAACCGCAGCATATTAAGGTAACGTCCGAGATTCCGTTGGCACACGGACTGGGAAGCAGTTCATCGGCACTGATCGCAGGCGTCGTCATGGCAAACGAGGTCGGAAAAATGCATTTGACAAATGAGCAGATTCTTCAAAAAGCGGCTGAACTGGAAGGACATCCGGACAACGTGGCTCCGGCATTATATGGTGATTTCGTCGTTTCAACGATGATCGACGGCGATGTTTCAAGCATCAAGCTCAAATTTCCTGATTTGACGATGGTTGCGTATATTCCTGCATACGATTTGGCCACGGCTGACGCACGCAACGTCTTGCCGTCAAAGTTTCCGTTTTCTGAAGCCGTTGCGGCGGGAAGCATCGGCAACGTTTTGGTTGCGGCACTCGTTGCCGGTGATATGAAGACTGCGGGCAAAATGATTGAAAGCGATCGTTATCACGAAACTTATCGCGAAAAGCTCGTCCCGCATCTTCCGATTTTAAGAGAAATCGGGCACAGAACAGGCGCGATGGCCACGTATCTTAGCGGTGCCGGCCCAACTGTCATGAGCTTTTTGCCGCATGACAAGGTTGAAGAATATATTGATTTGGGCAAAAAAGCCGGGTTAAAGGACGAGTATCGAATTTTGCAAATTGAACGTGAAGGCGTTCATGTGGACAGATAAAAAAAGAATCCCTTTCTCATAGGGATTCTTTTTTTGTTCATAATCAGTTAATTTGCGAACCAAAGCCGCAACGTTGAACCGTATGCTGCATATTCGCACGTTTGCCAACCGGCTTTGTACTGCTGCATCTTTCTTGCGACAAGATCATATGCGTTGCCGTCATTTGAAACGTTTGTGATGATTTCTCTTACGTGAAGGGTTTGACCGTTGATTACGACGGGACTGCCAACATGAAGAGATGCAAGTTCTTTGTGTGCATTGCCGTAATATTCAAATAAGTAGTAGTTTCTAAGCGATGTCCAAGCGTAGACGTAATTGTCAGCAGGTACAGTTCCAGTTCCGCTGAACGATTTTACGGCATAACTATGACCGTTCAATGAGAACGTTGACTGGTTGCTTGGAGCGTATGTCTTGGAACTTCCAGTTGAAGGAAGTGGTTCCAATGCACCAGTGGATGTGTTGAAATAGTAATGATGTCCGTTTATCGTCTGATATCCGTACTGCATCTGCCCGTTGCCCGCATAGTAGACGGTCTTGCGCTGATTTGCGATATACTGAAGACCGCTCTTCATAGCACCGGTACAATTATCAAAGAGATACCAATGACCATTGATTCTTTGCTGGCCGTACTGCATTTGGCCATTGCCCGCATAGTAAACGGTCTTACGTTGATTAGCAATCCACTGGAAACCAGTCTTCATAGCACCAGTACAATTATCAAAGAGATACCAATGACCATTGATTCTTTGTTGGCCGTACTGCATTTGGCCATTGCCCGCATAGTAAACAGTCTTACGTTGATTAGCAATCCACTGGAAACCAGTCTTCATAGCACCGGTACAATTATCAAGGAGATACCAGTGACCGTTGATTCTTTGCTGACCGTACTGCATCTGGCCATTGCCCGCATAGTAAACGGTCTTATGTTGATTAGCAATCCACTGGAAACCAGTCTTCATAGCACCGGTGCCGCCATCGAAGAGATACCAATGACCATTGATTCTTTGCTGGCCGTACTGCATCTGGCCATTGCCCGCATAGTAAACTGTTTTGCGTTGTTCCGGAATCCATTGGAATCCCGTCTTGTAATGTCCGTTGTTGTCAAACAGATACCACTTTCCGTTGATTCTTTGTTGGCCACGGCGCACGGATGCTGCTTTAATCGTTGGGATTGCTGATCCGTCACCGCTATTAATAATGTCGGACATCTGTATTCCTCCGACAAATCCTAAAACAGCCAATGAAACAAAAATTGATTTTTGGAATTTTGTAACGTGTTTCATATCCATTGCACCTCGCCTTTCTCTATGCTTAAAATATACATAAAACTTATGGCTTTGATGTTTCAAAAGTTATGACAAATCGTTCAGTTTTTCAGTTTAATTATTTTGATGATGTGAAGAAATTGCAGATTTATTGAACAATGCTAAATAAATTCGAATATTGCATCAGACATGTATATAAACAGGTTATCAGGATAATTATCGATACAATTTCTTGCTTCGTTGATTTATAATTAAAATTGGCACGTTTCACAACAGAGAGGAGTATTTTCATGCGCGAAGACAATATGTTGACGATTATTGTTCCTTGTTATAACGAAGAGGAAGTATTGCCGGAGACCGTTAAAGAACTTGGTGCTGTTCTTGAGTCTATGATTTCTGAAGAGCAAGTATCTTCAAACAGCAAGCTGTTGTTTGTCGATGACGGCAGCAAAGACAAGACGTGGGAATTGATCAAGAAATTTGAAAACCAGTTTGAATATGTGACAGGAATCAGATTCAGTCGCAACTATGGACATCAAAATGCGCTTTTGGCGGGATTGACAACGGCCGTTGACTATTCTGACATGACGATTACGATTGATGCTGATTTGCAGGATGATGTCAATGCCATTCCGGAGATGGTCAAAAAGTATCATGAAGGAATCGACGTTGTTTACGGAGTAAGAAATAATCGTGATACTGATACGGCTTTCAAGCGCAAGACGGCGATGGCATTTTATTCTTTGATGAGCAAATTAGGCGTCGACATGGTGCCTAATTCAGCTGATTACCGATTGCTCAGCAAACGAGCAACTGAAGGATTATTACGTTTTGACGAAAGAAATCTGTTTTTAAGAGGGATGGTGCCGCTTGTCGGCTATCCTTCAGACAAGGTTTATTATGCGAGAAAAGAACGTTTTGCCGGTGAATCAAAGTATCCGTTAAAGAAGATGATTAAATTTGCGATGGATGGCATTACGTCATTTTCGACCGTGCCGATTAAATTGATTATGAATCTGGGTCTGTTGGTCGTACTGATTGGAATCGGGCTGTTTGTTTATTCGATTGTTCAGAAAATCAATGGCAATGTCGTCAGCGGATGGACCTCGCTTATTACGTCAATTTGGGTGCTTGGGGGCATTCAATTGATTTGTTTGAGCATGATTGGCGAATATGTCGGAAAGATATTCACTGAGGTTAAGAAGCGTCCTAGGTTTACGATTCAGGAAGACGACTATACGAAGGAATTTTTGAAATAGAAAAAGGATGGGGGAAAAGTTTCTTTCTCCTCTTTAGTTAAATGAAATGCCGGAAAAAGACGGTTTACTTTTTCTGGCATTTTCTCAATTTTGATATACGGAAATCGATTGCTTCTTTGTATAATACAATTATATATGTTAATACTTGATATAAATTTTTATACAGTATATTTTTCGTGGTACATCATCGTTTTGGCATGTTGATCTTTCTATGTACTCTTTGATTGAAAATGGGCATAGCATGTGGTACGGATAATCCAGGAAAGTGTTATAATATTGGATGGGACTATGTTTGTTATGTTACAGGAATAATGGTTAAAAAAGGCAATAATAATTAATTATAAAGAGGATATGTTACTATGAGTGAGGGTATGACAATCAGTGAACTTGCAACAAAACTTTCGATTAGCAAAAATACATTACGTCAAAGAATCAAAAGAAAACAATATAATGGTAAACATACTATAGTCATTAATGACAAAATACAAAAAATCAACATAACAGACAAAGATGTTGCAATGATTACCATAGATGGTAAGAAAACGAAGTTGCTTTCGGAGAAACTTTGTTCGTATATTTCGTATATTGAAGAAATAGAAACAGATCGGGAATTAGAAAAGAATTTTAAAACGCAAGTTCTGCATCATGATTATACTGATTCTATGGAAACCGCTGAATTTATAAAAAATTCAATCAAAAAAAGTGATATTTCTAAAAAAGAAATACGAGATATAAATAAAAGAATAGGAATACTTACTGATAAAATAGGTAAACAAGAACAACAAATTAATTGTCTTTGTTCTATTTTGTCAAAAGTTATTAATGATATCTATGTTGCTTGTGCTAACATTGATGATATATCATGTGAAGATTGTATTGGAATAGATTGGTTTAATAAAAGCCAAGCTATTACTGATTTTAATAAATTAAAAAATGGAGATAGTGATCACATTATATCTATTCTTGATGAATATGATATAGATTTAAACGATGTTAAGTACTTTTTTTGAAAAATATGATAATTATGTGTAGAGGAGTGCTTAGCTTGTAAGCGGTCGTTAAAATAACGGTGTGTACACAAATAGCCCGAGATAGTATCATTATCTCAGGTTATAGCGTATGCATCGTTTTTATTTTCTTATTATGAGGTAAGATCGATGTTCCATGGGAGAAGATGGATGAACCTTTCAAGATCAAATATCTCAATGTTGGTAATCTCTGTTAATACTTTTCTCAAGTATTTTTCAGGATCCAATTGATTAAGTTTGGCCGTGTATATAGCGACAACGCAACGGCATTAGCCATTGCGCCTTTAAAAGTTGATGAAAACAGCCAGCTTTTTCTCCCCATCACGCTCTCTTTGACAGCGCGCTCTGCGCTGTTGTTGGACAATTCAAAATATCCTTTTTCAAAGATGTTCAGAATATTCTTTTCTTGACCCAAGGCGTAGTTTTTGGCTCTTCCCAATGCTGACTTGGCAGATTCGGTAACTGAAGCTATCTTAGAAAATACCCGCTTGACTACAGGGAGAAGTTTTTTCTTCGATAGTTCAAGCGTTCGTCATCATTGAATTTGGCTGAGAGTTTTCTTTCCAATTCAAAAACTTCATCGATGTCTTTGACTATTTCGCCGCTAAAAGATTTTGAGGCTTTGAAGCTGCTGTTTTTCAAAAAATCGACAAAATAGCGACGAACATGAGCCAGGCACCCCAGGTGTCTGGTCCTGTCAAGGAAATTATATCTTGAATAGCCGTCAGTTTGGACGTAGCCATTAAAATCGCTCAACAATTTCTTGGCAGTCTCGGATGATCTTCCGTCACTGTGAGTAAATTCGGTAATATTTTTTTCTTCAAATTTTCCGCTGGTGACAACCAATAATAAGTGTTGGTTTTTTTCTGAAGCCAAAGTATTATAAGGTGTTTCATCCATGTTGAGAAATCGCTGTCTCTTCAGCTCTTTCAATAAAAGGGCATAAAGCGGTGAGAGCTGATTATTGAAGACGTCGATCAGCCACTTTGACATTTGTTGACGAGTCAACGGCAATCCTTTAAGCTTCCACATTGCTTCCTGGAGATAGCAAGGAACTTTGTAGACATACTTCATCATCTTCCGTAATAATTTTCGCAGCCGTTTCCCTGACCGGTCGATATGTTTCTTTAGGGCTTCGGTCAACAAGGTTGACTTCTACGACGTCATCCAATTTCATATTTAAACCTCCGATATGCTTGATGTCTAAAGCATACCAAGATATCGGAGGGTTATGAAGAACATTTATTTAATGAAACTATTAGATCTTAGTTGATTTTTATAGTTATCTTCAGTGTTATTTTTAGTTTTACTGTTAAATTTGAGATAATTCTCTTCAAGGATTTTTTGATATATTTGATAATTTTTTTAATAATAATAAAAATCCGCTTCTTTCTTGAATAAATTTTAATGCGCTGTGTGGTACTCGTGTATTTAGTATATCATTATTATTTTTGGTTTCAACACTTTAGAAATGGCTTTTTTTAAGGGATATATGATAAGTATGGTACATCAACATAAAAATAAGACTAAGATTGTGTATACCGCATATATCAAAGGAAGGTTTGTGGTACAAATAATAATTAAAAATAAATTATAATTATTATTTTTAGATTAAATAAATTGCAACCGATTAGAATGCAGAAGTTGTTTGCGCTTAACGAAAAAACGTTTATATTAATTATTAAATATATACTTAAAGCGAATTTATCTATGCAGCATAACTACAGAACAATTCCGAAATGACGCTGCTTAAGTATAATACTTCCATTTTTGTTAATTTTAATGTCACTTTACATTTGTATTGATTTTGCTTTATAATTTGCGTTGTTATTAATAAAATAACTTTATTATTGGAGGATATTTCATTGATTAAAACTAAGATACGTAATATATCAAACTTTGCGAAAAATATAATCGCAATATTGGTATGTGCAATAGTAAGTATTATTGTTATTTTACCTTATATACATAACGGTGCGTTGCATTGTGGTGTTGATATGTCATTCCATTTAAACAGGGCATATGATTTATGCGAAAATATACGTAATGGTAATTTTTTTCCGCATATTAGTACGTATAGCTTTAATCAGGTAGGGGCAGCAATAAATATGGCATATGGAGCATTGCCACTGTATCCTATAGCAATAGCTATGCTTTTGATTAATAATCCGATAAATGCTGTCTATGCAGCAATGATATTTTTTATCTTTGTGTCCATGATTATTGCATACGCAATGGGGATAAAGGTATGGAGCAACAAGAAAAAAGCACTCACATTTTCTTTTTTATATGTTTTATCAGCATATAATTTCAGTTGGCTGTTCGGTACATTTGGTTTAGGACAAGCCATAGGCTATATTTTTGTTCCATTTATTTTCTATGGAGTATATAGTATTTTCTTCTTAAAAAATAAAGAATGGTATTTTTTGGCACTTGGTATGACGGGTGTTATATATACGCACATATTGAGTACGCTGATATACTCATCAGCAATATTGATTACTTTGATAATTATTAATTTTATGGCTGATAGATTTTGGAATAATTTTAAATATTTCATTTATGCATGTGTAACTTCATTATTATCGACATTATTCTATTGGAATAATATTAAAGAATTATACTCTGCAGATATATCAACTACTTCTGGTGGAAGTATTGCATCGGCAAAACTTGGATTAGGTGATGCAATAGTAGGATCTCTTAATGGGAATAATGGCACTTTTGGTCCATTGATTACGATATTAGTAATAGTTGGACTGATATTGTGGAATAAACAAAGTAAGTTTGCAAAGATAACAGTGGCAATAGGTTTGCTATATTTTCTTGGAACAACAACAGTTTTTGATTTAGTGTGGAATTTTCTCGATCATACACCAATTGTTATGATTCAATGGGCCGGAAGACTTAGGATGGTTTCTAACTTCTTTTTTGTCGTGTTTGCTACAGAAACGGTGTCTGTCATAATTAATGACAAAAATGAATATGTTAAGAGTGCTGCGTTTATTTCAGCGGTAACATTTATATGCTTAGGATTGTCATATACATTCTTAAACCAGAGTAGCGGTCAAACATATGTCAACTATAACCCTTCTACTGCTAAACCAGCTCCGTTTACTAATTACCAAATCAATTCTAAGGATGGATTTATGTACTTGGTTAAGGGATACAATACAGGCGTTGGTTCTTTGGATTATTGGCCAAAGAAAGCTGTGAAGGACTGGAATACTGAAGAAAAAATAAGAACTCATCATGCAATTTTGGGTAAAGACGAATTTGAAGTTAAATACAATAGTTTGCCTGATGGAATTAGTTATAATATAAATGAAATAAGGAAAACTAGTCACTTAGATTTGCCATTTCTGAACTATGGTAATCATTATAAAGTTTATGTTGATGGTAAGGAAACTGGCTATTATGAAACATCGCGCAACACGATAGGCGTTTCAAATATATCTAAGGGAAAACATAATATCGTCATCAAATATAAACAGTGCAATTCCGAAAAAGCCACTAGAGTAATATCTATTTTGGCTACATTGTTACTGATACTGTTGGCAATTTTTAAAAATATCACATTTATCGGGGAAAAAGAAGAAAATAGATATTAAACAGAGATAAATTTATTTTTAACTTAAAATGGATATAATGTACCTCATCCCTTGGGTATGTGGTATGAATAAAAGAATATTATTCTGTGTTTATGCGGCTTGATTGCGGAAGTGTTCCGCAGTCAAGCCGTTTTTTTAGATAGTTGTCCATTGTTTTAGGAGGATATGGAAAAATTATAAAAAAGATTAGTTAACAAATGATTGAGAAAATCAAATTAATTTCTTGACTTTTGGGGGATTGTATCCTAAAATGAAGAAGTAAATTAAATAGTTTTCTGGGAGAAAGACATATGGAAAAATTTGAAAAGCACCCTATAAGAGACTACAAGAAAAAGAACGTTACCGTTTATACGAAAAAGATATCCGATCTTGCCGAAAAGGACCCTCGACGAACATATCTTGATTTTTATCGTACTTTCAATCTGTACGAAATGTACTCCGAAACGGGCTTGTATCTCATTTTGGAAGGCTGTCGCAATTTCCTGAATCAGGACATAAAAACGGCCGTGGACAAAATGTTTGAAACTTATTCGGATTTCGAAAGCGACTATTCGAACGTATCGCACGTAACGGTGAGAGAAATGATGAAACAATGGAACGTTTCTTCGCCAATCAAGATTTCCCCGCAGTTTTTGGCAACCCGATACGGCGTTACACGCACCGTTTTTGACAATGCGCTCAAAAGCCGTTCGAAATATACCGTTTCGATTTACGAAATGATTACGTTGAGGCTTGTGCCAGACCCAAGGAATCCTCAGACGATGTTCAATTCGGTCGAAAGCTATCAAACGCTCAAAATGCTGATAATGCGAAACATCATCGGCGACGGACTTCATTTTTTGACGATTGAACAGGTCGCTGAAAAAACGGGAATCTCGCTTGAAGATTTGAAGCATCCCGAAAAGCTTTGCCGAACCCGTGACCGCTACCTCAACGCATATGACCTTTTGACCGTCAAAATGCCCGCATACGACGTTGAAATGCTGAAACGTCGAAAATAAGAAAGGAGAAAAAATGCTCGACCCAAAAGTCACCGTTGAAGAAAACAGAAAAGCCGTTGCGCAGATGCGCGAAATTTCAGCAATCGACCCTAGAATAACGTTAGAAAAGCAATGCTTTTTCATCGGAGTTTCCAATTATTCGCTCATTTCAAGGCTCATAGCAGATAATTATATTCTTGACAAAAGCCAGTTTGATTTGGAACAGCAGATTTATCCATGCCTTAAAGAGCGCGTCGCAAAATATAAACCTTGGACGAACGAAAAACTGAAAGTTTATTGCAAGGAACGCTTCGTCGGAGAAAACAAAAAAAAGATCGCGCTCCGCACAGGCAAGATTCAAACGTATTTTTACAACGCAATCGCAAAAGACAATCGAAACGGAATGCTTTATTTGTATGATGCCGTCAACGAAATAACGTTTGATTTTAAGGACGTTCAAAAAATCATCGACGGTCAGCCTCCCGAATGGACAAAAGACATTCAGACCGTCAAAGAAACGCTGGACGCAAAAATTTTTATAAGTTTCATGGAACGCAACGGCGCACCTCTCAAAGCTGCCAAAACTTTATACATGACTGAACGTCTTGCGGGCAATTCCGAAATCGAAGAGAAAATAGTCATCGATTTGCTTAAAAAACTTGCCGATTCAATCGAAATCTCGCGGATAATGCTTAACGAAATGACCATCGACGAAGCAACGAAAATGTGCAAAATTCAGGAAAAGAAGCAGGAAGAGCTTGCAAAAACGTGTTTTGGCAAGAAACTTTCCGAACTGCCTGAACGTCAGCGTCGGCTTCACTTCATTTTGGGCTTGGCAGACGCAAGGCGCACGTCGAGCTTGCGAAATGCGCTCGTCTGGTATCGAAAACGGGCAAAAAACAACAAATAATGAATATCAATTGTCATTGCACCGGTTTTCATCAAACATAAAGTTTAAATTTAAAATTATTTTACGGCTATATGGTTTATTTTTACAGGCAAGATTTTTTGACTTAAGCTGCAAAGACGGAATTTAATGTAAGAACCCAGCTGAATAGAATTGTTGGATTTCTTACATTTTTTGTATACTCATTTATTGATAATTTGAGGGGTGAGTACATTGAGAGAAGAACAATACGGAGGTTCGCAATGGAAGATATAAAATCAAATTACATCGTGATTGTCAGACGGTACGAAGTAAATCTTCGAATTGTAAAAGCTAACTATCAAAAAAGTTTGACGGATATGAAGAAAACATCAAAATGAAATATAACAAGGGTGTACCGAAGATCATAATTTATGATTTCATATACGGAAAAGGGTTCATCGGAAAAATACATGATCGTGAATTCTATAGCAATTTCAAAACGGTTATTATATAGCTTATTCGCTTATGTTGCTTGTGATTAGTTTAGCAATTCTTATTTTTATGAATGATTCAAGCAAGCAACCGTTAGAAACGATTATATTGTTAATTTTTATTGGATACATGGTAAGCTATATTATATGCAATTTATGTAGTCGATTTTATCGATTCATAGTTAAAATCGTATGTGATGTTTCAAAATGGATAGAATATAATGAAAACTCTATAAGTAAATATAGATTTATTTCAGTGGATTCCATGTTATTGTTGATTATTATATCTTTATCAAATCTTTTAAATGATATACTAAAAATAGTGAACTTATCTATAAACACGCCATAATAACATTTACCGAACATAAAAAGCAAGGCTGAGAAAAGTTTCGTTTTACTCTTGAATCAAATAAAATGCCGGACAAATGCAGTGCTGCACAGCGTCTATTCAGGTAAAACGTAAGCGGTCGTTAAAATAGCGGTGTGTACACAAATAGACTGAGATAGTATTATTATCTCAGGGTATCGTGTATGCATCGTTTTATTTTCTTATTTATGAGGTAAGCTCTATGTTCCATGGGAGAAGATGGCGGAACCTTTCAGAATCAAATTCCTCAATGTTGGTAATCTCCGTTAACACTTTTCTCAAGTATTTTTCAGAATCAGACTGATGTATGCATCGGTGACAACTTAATTGCACTTGAAACGATCGGAACGTGTTCCGCAAAACAGAAAAATTGCATTATCATAGGCATCCAAGTTGAACGCCTCGGTGACAAGAGCGGCCAATCCGTCTATTCCTTTGCGAAAATCGGTCTTATCGCAAACGAGACAGATTTTTATATTATTTATATTTGGAAACATGTTGATCACGATACCAGAGATAGTTATCCAAATTTTTGAGAATCTCTCTCAAGGATCCGTTGTAAATTCGAATTTCAACATCTTCCGCAATAATTTTCGCAGCCATTTCTCTAATCGGCCGGTATGTTTCTTTAGGTATGGCTTCGGTTAACAAGGTTGACTTCCATGACGTCATCCAATTTCATAGTTAAACCTCCGATATACTTGATGTTTAAAGTATATCGGAGGTTTGTGAAGACCGATTACGATTGAACAAAAATGGCTTTCTTGTTTAACGGTTCCACAAGAAAGCCACGTAGATATGAGTAAGACTCTATTTAAATCGCTATTAATGGACCTTAGCATCGATGACTGGATTTGTATGTATTATTAGGCTAAAATGCCCTTTTCCAAACCTTCAATTCGTGAGTAACTCTTTTTTCTTCAGGTGGTAATTTCATATAGTCACCGTAAAGATTTGAAAGGTATGAGTCCCAACAAGATGGTGCTTTAAAAGTGTGGCCCTCAAAAGTAACGTCAACTGCTTTATCGAATTCATTTTTTTTCATGCACTCCTTGGTACCATAGATTCCCCACATTATGCACCCGACTTTGTTTGCTTGTTCGTATGGTATTGAACGTGAGAGATTGTCGATTAATTTGTTGCAACGGTTGACTCCTACTAATTTGGCAAATGGAATAACCAACGGCTTCAATAAGGCTTTAATCTTGCTTTTTCCTTCACCGATTTTTGCAAAGTTCAGCATTAGTATTTCGCGATATATACCAACTTTGCGATATATTTTTTTAATATCTCTTGGATTATCCGGCAATCCATCCGTAGGCAAGATATCAACCCATATTGATGTCACATTCCCCTCCTGAACGTATCCTTGTTCCATACAATATCTAGTATCAATAATTTTTATGAATGGATACTGTGAAGTTCCTTGTTCATAAGATATGATTTTGAGATAAGAAGGCAAAAAATCCTTCTTTTTTGAAAGTTCAAGTAATTTGTCATAGTCTGGTCGTTTCATTCCAATGTCAACGTCATCATCCCATGGGATGAAACCTTGATGCCTAATTGCACCGAGCAATGAACCTCCAACCAAATAGAATTCAATCCCATTTCTATTGCATGACTTTTGCAATTCAATGAGAATATTCAGCAAAACTTCTTTGATTTCTGTGTTACTTAATAATTTCATAGTAAAGTCTCCAGTTATCGTTATATTGATAGGCTTTTTGATGAATGTTTAAAACTATTTAGAGTAGCGAATGTTGCTAAGAAGATAATGTTATATGATATCTCCCACATATGTTGATCGATTAACGAACTTATCGCGATTAGAATCAAGGTAATTTCTAAAGAATAGTACTTTTTGGAGATAAACATGTGAGAGAGATACAATAAATATCCAACCACTAGCAGGAATACGAATGCACCCAACATCATCAAAATTCTTATATAAGAACAGTCGATATAGAAATAGTCGAAAACTCTCTTGGTGTTTCCGCCAAAACCATTTTGCGGTATATATTGTCCTAAGAACGTAACGTTATATTTTTCGAAAGCAATATGTGAGAAGTAGAATCTTCCTGACAAAGCATGGTCGATCAATTTCATAAAATGATTTGATGGATTGTAAAAATATGTCATCAAAATCATAAATGAAACGGCAGATCCTAAAATTATGGCAATGCCTATTGATGTTATTTTTTCCAGAAGGGTAATGGTTTGCTTATAGAAAACGGCAATTAACAAGAAAAATACCATCAAAATCAAATCGACTTTTGTGTCGGTAACTACGTATGCCCATATTGTAATTGAAATCAATCCGATGTATTCAGGCAGCTTCAATTTATAATCACGAAGCAAAGCGTAGGTGATCATCAAGTAGAAACATCTTGCTGATAAATCTGATGGGTAAACCGTTCCTAATGCATATCTGAGGGCACCATCACCACGATTAAATACCAAACCAGGTATTATTCTTAATTTAGTGATTATAAATGTCAGTATCAATAATGATGAAATCATTACGAGAAAGAAACGCAATATCTTTTTAAAGTCGATATTTTTTGCGCCGATAATAGCGATGTAGTAGTAGAATAAGTTCAACTCACCTGCATTCATGCCACTTTGCCATAAAACTATGCCTAAAAATAGCAAGATAAACCAGTCTTTAAGATAATATTCATCAAACATAATGATCTTTAAAACGATGATTAGTGCGACAAACATTTGTATCCAATATGGCAAGAACATGGGAATAAGACGTTTGATTGCTAAAGTTCCTTGTGCGAATTGAGAGAGAAGGTACATGAATAGAGCGAAAAAGTATGTCCATTCAGGTAGTCTCGGGACTTTTTCCTTTATTTTCATTCCAAGCGTTGAGCTATAGATCTTGTTTTTTAAGATATTATCCATTTTTCTTACTCCTAATTTTCTCGATAATACTTACCAATTTGTTTAAAATTGTAGGTTTTAACAAAAGCAATATTCCCCCGTACACAACAACTCCCAAACCAATTTCAGCTGCAATTGCCAATACGTTTTTAATTGTTGACGTAAAATAAAGCATCATGCAGACGCGATTGACAACGATAAACATTATTAAGCCGGCTAAGACATACTTGGGAACGTTGATAAACATTTTTTTCAAATTCAGGATGTTTCTGACGTGCCACATTTGATATCCGGTAACTACTATTTCGGAACATACCGTTGCGAATACAGCACCGTGCAATCCCCAAAGATAAATAAACGGCAAATTAAGGATCAGATTGACAATTGCTCCTGAAACGACTGAGCCGGTGTAAACCTTGATCTTGTTAGTCGGTAACAAGTATTGTTGTCCAATAACGTTGCTCCAACCAATCAGGACGATAACGATTGCCTCCAAACAAACGGCCATGCCGACTGGTTTGAACTGCGGTCCGAAGAATAAAGGGGCCAGTTTTTGTCCGATTGCTGCCAGGCCGGCAAACATCGGAATTGCGATGCATGAAACGAAATCAAATGAGTCAGCGGTAAGATTGTTAACTGCATCTTCGTTGCCTTCATGAAAGGCATTGGCAACGTGCGGCAGCATGACTGTTCCTGTTGCCGTAACGATTGTCAAAACAAGCTTGACCAACGTGTCGGAACGATCGTAAAATCCGGCAACATCGCTGCTGACCATGGCCCACAGCATGGTTTTGTTCAAAACAAGGTAAACCTGAGTCGCAATCTGCGGAATGAAAAGAGCAATCGTCGGCTTAAAGTGCCTGAACGGATGAAGTTTTTTAAAATCAACTTTGACAAGCGTTTTTTTGACATATGGCCACAAGGTAAGATTTCCACCGAGAACAGAAATCGCAAGAACGAAGATGTAAACCCAGGTATCATTTGTATCCTTGACAAACATAAAAATCATGGCCGCTGATGCAAGCTTGACCATGGTGTTTCGCAAAACAGTCTTCTTGAAATCTTCAAGACCCATGTAGAGCCATGAGATATCGACCGCCGCAGCGATAAGGTTAAGAGATTGAATCAGCATGTATTCTTTATAGACCGGGCAAAAGGCCAAGTATACAAGAAATGCTCCGTAAGAAATTGTAACCATAACCATTTTCAAAATCTGGATTTCCCAAAAAGCTTCGCTCATCGCTTGCTTGTTTGATCTAAGGTACGCAATTTCGCGGTTGCCATATAGGCCGATACCGATTGAACCCAAGAGAATGAAGTATTGAATGGTCGAGTTGGTTGCGGTGTTGATGCCGATACCGTGTGCTCCGATTACGCGCGAAACGTAGGGAGCAGTTATTAACGGCAATAAAACAGCCAAAAGCTGGTATCCGGCATTATAGAGATAATTTTTAATTACTTTCATATGATTCCTTACCTGTTTTTGCTTGGCTGATGTTATCAGCTGTGCGTATTCACCAAGAATGTGATTGCTTGCAGTAAATTGTAGTAATATAATATAATCGACTGTGCAAAAGTGGATTCAAAACCACTAATACCATATTATACACTATAAATCAGTTTAGTTTAAACAAACTATTTTAAATTTAGGTAACATATCTTTAGTGGTAAATTATTTCAAATGTAAATAGTGTATAATGAATAAAAAGTGCTTTTATCAGTTTCGGAGGATAAAAAAGATGACAAAGTATTTAGTTGTAGGTGCTGGCTTGTTTGGTGCAACATTTGCATACGAAGCAGCAAAACGCGGGAACGAAGTGCATGTGATCGAAAAACGCGACCACATTGCCGGGAATATTTATACGAAAGAAGTTCACGGAATTCAGGTTCACCAGTATGGTGCGCATATTTTCCATACTTCCAACAAGGAAGTTTGGAACTATGTCAATCAATTTGCTGAATTCAACCGCTATACGAACAGTCCGATTGCTAATTACAATGGCGAAATCTACAACATGCCGTTTAACATGAATACGTTCAACAAGCTCTGGGGAGTGGTTACTCCTAAGGAAGCTTTGGACAAAATCAATGAACAGCGTGCGTTGCTTAATGGCAAGGAACCAGAAAACCTTGAAGAGCAGGCAATTTCGCTTGTCGGAACGGATATTTATCAAAAACTTGTCAAAGGCTACACGGAAAAGCAATGGGGCAGGAAGGCTACGGAACTTCCCGCATTCATTATCCGCCGTCTTCCGGTTCGTTTGACTTATGACAACAACTATTTCAACGATGATTATCAGGGAATCCCGGTTGGCGGATACACTCAAATCGTTGAAAAGATGCTTGCTGATGATAAGATCATGGTTGAAACCGGCGTTGATTTCTTTGATAAAAAGGACGAATATTTGAAGAACTATGACAAGGTTCTTTTCACTGGGATGATCGATCAGTTCTTCGATTATAAGCTCGGAGAACTTGAATATCGCAGCCTGCGTTTTGAAACGGAAGAACTTGACGTTGATAACTATCAAGGCAACGCTGTTGTCAACTACACGGATGCCGAGACACCGTATACGCGTGTGATTGAGCACAAGCACTTTGAGTTCGGCAAGGGCGACAAAGACAAGACGGTTATTACGCGTGAATATCCTGCTGACTGGGAACGCGGCGACGAGCCGTACTATCCGGTCAATGACAAGCGTAATAACAGTCTTTATAAGGAATATCAGAATTTGGCTTCAAAAGAAGCAGGAAACGTTATTTTTGGCGGACGCTTGGGGCAGTATCGTTACTACAATATGGATCAGGTTATCGCTGCCGCACTGGAAACAGTTAAAGAAGAATTTGCTGATTAATTTGAGATGAAGCGAGGAATTTTGGTTTGTCATATGAAATTTATGTTGTAAGCCATAAAGATAATCGGATGCCTGAAGGAAACATTTATATTCCGGTTCAGGTTGGACCGGCAAAAGATGATTTTTCTGGATTCGTGCGCGATAATACCGGAGAAAATATTTCAGAAAAGAACCCTAATTATTGCGAACTGACGGCACAGTACTGGGCCTGGAAAAATCGTAAAGCTGATGTTAAAGGTTTGGTACACTACCGACGTTTGTTTTCAAAGGGAAAAAGAATGCTCGGTGCGTCACTTGAAAAAAAGTATGAAAATGTTTTAGATGAAAAAACGCTTGTTGATATTATGGAGAAACATGACGCTATTCTTCCTAAAAAGCGTAATTACTATATCGAAACTTTATGGTCTCACTATGAACATTCTCACAAAATTGAAGGCCTTGAAGAAACACGCAAGGTTATTGCGGAAAAATACCCTGATTATTTGATGAAATTTGATGAGGTAATGAAGCGTCGCAGTGCGCATATGTTTAATATGATTATTGCCAAAGACAAGGTTTTTTCAGCGTATTCAGAATGGCTTTTTGATGTTTTGGGAGAAGTTGAGAAGCGTGTTGATATTTCAGGTTATTCGGTCAGCGAAGCTCGGATATTTGGCTATATCAGCGAACTTTTGATGGATGTCTGGATTGAGCAAAACCAGATAGACTACGTTGAGTTGCCTGTGATGTTTATGGGTAATCAAAATATGGTCAAGAAAATTTGGATGTTTGTTGCTAGAAAGTTCGGCTTTGTTAAACAACCATAGTTAACGATGTCTGCTTGGATTGAGGGTGAATAATTTGTACAGTAAAAAAAGCAATGGGTGGTTGAAACACCTTGATTTTGTTTTGGTCGATTTGATCGTTATGCAAATCGTCTACATTGTTTCATATGTTATCCGCCATGGACTCGAAAACCCTTATGATAGGACGTACTACCAAGTCGGTGCATTGGTTATTTTGGTTACCGGTGTTGTGTTTGCCACGCTTTCAGACAACTATCGCAATATTCTTAAGCGTAGCTGGTTGAAGGAATTAAAGGCATCAATCATATATGTTTCAGCTTTGGTTATTGTTTTGGCCTTATATCTTCTTTTGAGTCAGACAACATTTTGGTATTCGAGAACGGTGTTTGTTCTATTGGCGATATTGGGTGTTCCGGCTGTGTATTTTGGCCGATTGATATGGAAGAAGATTGTTTTGGCATATCGAAAGAAAAACGGCTATTCCAAGAAGAGAATGATTTTGGTTTCTTTAAAAGACGATTTTGCTGGCGTTAAGCAAAGAATCGAACAAAAATCATTGGGCGATATTGAGATTTCCGGAGCGGTCTTTTTCGATGATTCAACGGCTGAAGTCGGCAAAAAATATGATGATGTTCCGGTCGTAGGCAGTCTTAACGATTTTACGGATAATATCGTCACTGATTTGGTAGACGAGGTCATGTTCGTTTTGCCTAAGGGCGGGGTAGTTCCAGAAATTTTGCTGCAGGATCTGCTTAACATGGGGATTACTTCTCACGTGTCAATCAGTGAGCTTTATGACAACGAACGCGGCATGAAGACGATTGAAAAGGTCGGCGGCTATACCGTTATGACGGAAAGCTTGAAAATTGCATCCGGTTTTCAGTTGGCACTGAAACGTTTGATGGATATCGTCGGTGCGCTTGTCGGTTTGTTGATTACGGTAATTTTGGTAATCGTCATCGGGCCGATCATTTATTTTTCGGATCCTGGACCAATCTTCTTCTCGCAAAAACGTGTCGGTCAAAACGGGAGAATTTTCAAAATTTACAAGTTCCGCAGCATGTATCAGGATGCAGAGGAACGCAAGAAAGAACTTATGGCGATGAACACGATGAAAGGGTTCATGTTTAAGGCAGACAATGATCCTCGAATCATCGGTTCGGGCAAGGATGGCTCGAAACATGGCATTGGTTGGTTTATTCGGAAAACGTCATTGGATGAATTTCCGCAATTTTGGAACGTCCTTAAGGGCGAAATGAGTCTTGTCGGGACGCGACCGCCGTTGATTGATGAATGGAAAAACTACGAAAAGCATCATCGTGCCCGTCTTGCGGTTCGTCCCGGAATTACCGGCATGTGGCAGGTCAGCGGTCGTTCCGACATTACGGATTTTGAAAAAGTTATTGAACTTGATATGAAGTATATCGATAACTGGTCGATTTTTGAAGACCTTAAAATTTTGGGACTGACGGTGAAGGAAGTCTTCAGCGGTGAGGGTTCCAAGTAAGATGTTGCAGGAGTCAAGTTGAACTTGGCTCCTTGTTTTTATGCTATTTGGAGGTAAGAATGGATAAGCCTTTAATTTCGGTGATTTTGCCGGTCTATAATGTTGAGAAATATTTATCTGAATGTATGACTTCATTGTTTGATCAGACATATGAAAATCTTGAATTCGTAATGGTTGATGATGGATCTACGAATAAAGAATGTTCAAAAATGTGCGATGAATTTTTAAAAAAGGATAAACGCGTGGTTGTTTTTCATAAGGAAAACGGCGGACTGTCAGATGCAAGAAATTATGGCATCAAGAAAGCAAAGGGGCAATATGTGACATGCGTGGATCCTGATGACATCGTTGATAAAGATTATGTTGAGTATCTTTATTTTCTTGTTGAAAAGTATCATTGCAAAATGTCGATTTGTCAGCATCGAGTTCATTATGACAATGGCAATGTTAAAAATTTGGGATCTAAGGGCGATGAGAAGATGTCGAACAAGCATTGTCTCGAAAGAATGCTTTATCATGATGTCATTGATACTTCTGCTTGGGCTAAATTGTATCGCAAGGATCTGTTTGACGATGTTGAATATCCCAAGGGAAAGCTCTTTGAGGATATCGGAACGACCTACGCTCTGATGTTAAAATGTGATGACGTTGCGGTGGGGTACGAAGCAAAGTATACGTATAATTTTCATAACAATTCAATCGTCAATGGGACATTCAAAATGAATAAGCTTGATATGATTGAAATGACTGATAAAATGGCCAGTGACGTCTTGCGCGTCTATCCAGATTTGCGTGACGCCGTACTCAGACGTCAAGTTTATTCAAGACTAAGTACGCTGAATCAGATGCTTAATGCGGATGGTCAAGCAGTTAATCAAAAGAGAGTCGAAATCATTAAATATGTGAAACAAAACAGCAAAGAAGTCGCTAAGAATCCTAAGACGCCTAAACGAGACAAGATAGCTTTTATCCTGCTCAAGACAGGATATCCGTTATACAGATTCTGTTGGCTGCAGCATCAGAAAAAAATCATGAATAACTAGCAAAATCCTCCAAAAACGCTGAGAAATTTTTGGAGGATTTTTGTCGTTTGACCATGTCCGTTTCAATCAAAAATAAAAACTCCAAACGTTGGATTCGACGTTTGGAGCGTAATAATATCTAACAGATAAACTGTTAATTCATTTCCACATGAACGTTCATCTTGCCATGCGGCTTTTTATGATGATCGTTGTTGTCCTGATGATATTTTTCTTTCGAGTATCTTGCACGCAGTCCCCACAAAATCGAAACCGTATCAACGACTTCCTGGAACATTGCGCCGACAAGGGCCGGAATAACGCCCGTACTTGCGATCAGCATCAAACCGATGCAGATGAAGATGCCGATCAAAACCGCCTGACGAGCAATGCGCATGGTATCTTGCGCAATTATGACGGCTTTGGAAACTTTTGACAAATCGTCTTTCAAAATAACGATGTCTGCTGATTCACTCGCAGCCGTTGATCCGTTGGCACCCATGGCGATTCCGACGTCTGCCGTTGCAAGAGAAGGAGCATCATTGACTCCGTCTCCGACCATGATGACGGGGCGCTTGTCTTTTGAAACGTTCTTCAAAGCGCTGATTTTGTCTGTTGGGAGCAGATCGGCCTTAACGTCGGTAATTCCGACTTGCGGAGCAATTTTTTCAGCGATTGCTTTTTGATCGCCCGTCAGCATGACGAGATGTTCAACGCCGTGTTCTTTCAGTGACTTCATGGTTTCCGGAGCTTCCTTACGGATATGATCAAGGAAGATCACGTATCCCCAAAGCTTGTCATCGACGGAGACGTAGATGGCAGTTTCAGGCAATGCCTCCATTTTGTCCGTTGGAGCGACGTACTCGAGTTTTCCGACCATGACCTTGTGACCGTTGATTTGAGCTTTGATGCCCTTGCCGGTTTCTTCTTGCAGCTCTTCCGGCGGATCGAGGTCGATTCCTTGTTCGTTTGCGTACGAAACGAGCGAACGCGCAAGAATGTGGTTTGATGCCTGTTCTGAACTTGCCGCAAGTTCGAGCAGCTTGTTTTTATCAATGCCGTCCAGCGCAACGACCGAATCAACCGTCAGTTTCCCGCTTGTAATGGTTCCGGTTTTGTCAAATGCAGCGGTTTTAGCCGTTGCGAGTTTTTCTAAGACGTCTCCCGTTTTGATGACGATGCCGTTTCTTGATGAGCGACTCATCCCGGAAACGATGGCAACCGGTGCCGCCAAAATAAGCGGGCAAGGCGAAGCAACGACCAGAACTTCTGCAAATCTGACCGGATCTTTTGAGATGAACCATGCAATCCCTGCGATAATTACGGCAATCGCCGTGAACGGAACCGCATATCGATCGGCCATTCTGACGAATTTGCCGGGTTTGCTGTCGGCTTCTTTGACCAATTGAACCAAGCGTTGGTATTGACTGTCTTTAGCCAGTTTATCGACGAACATCGTTAAAGAAGCATCCCCGTTGACTGATCCGGAATAGATGTCATCACCGACTTTTTTGCTTACGGGGACGGATTCTCCAGTCAAAGAAGATTCATCCAGACTGCTTTGACCAAGAATAACGTGACCATCGACCGGAACGAGTTCCCCTGGACGCACGACAAGCTTATCGCCGATGTTTGCTTCATCAACGGAAATGTCTTCAGTTTCATCCCCGTTCAAACGATGGGCGACATGCGGTGAATTGTCAAGCAGCGCCTTAAGTTCCGTGTGTGCTTTTTTCGAAGCGTAATCTTCAAGCGAATCGCCTCCGACAAGCATGATCAAAACGATCATGGAAGCCCAGTATTGACTTACCGCAAGCGTTGAGACAATCGCCATGATTGCCAAAAGGTCAACTCCGTAGTCTCCTGATTTAAGTGATTTGATCATTTCATATAGCATTGAAAGCGAGATGATGGATCCGACGATCGTAATCAGCGCTTGTGCAAAGAGCTGCTGTTTTAAGCCGAACTCCAAGATAAGCGCAACAAGGCCGATCCCCAAAATGATCCACAATTTTGTTGAGTGTTTCATTGTTTTTTCCTCCTTCGAGTGGAATCCCGTACGCTGATCCTTATTACGTCTCAAAGGTAACACGAGATGAAAATAATGTAAACTAAAATGATTCTAAATAAAAATCATTCTCAATTGGGGCGCTGGAACGTTGATTTCACGGGAATTTGACAGGGAGACTTAAAAGACGCCAAATGAAAATGGTTATCAATTAGCTGCAATCCGGGCTCTGCATTTGTAAAGAGAATTACAATTAAACTGTGGTATAATTTACATTGTATGATTATTGCATCGAGAGAGGTTTTTAACATGAACATTGCTGTAATATTTGCCGGCGGCGTCGGCTCGCGAATGCGGAGCAAGGAGCGTCCAAAACAATTTTTGAGTATGCATGGCAAGCCGATTATTATCCATACGCTCGAATTGTTTGAAAATCATCCTGAAATTGACGCGATCGTCGTTTCGTGCGTTAAAGATTGGATTCCTTACTTCAAGGATTTATTAGAGAAATATAACATCAAAAAGGTGAAAGAAGTCGTTGAAGGCGGAGCCACCGGACAAGATTCCATTTACAACGGACTTTGTGCCGCAGAACGCGTTGCAAATGGTGAAGAATCCGTTGTGCTGATTCATGACGGCGTTCGTCCTTTGATTCGACCGAAGACGATTTCTGACAATATCGAATCGGTCAAAAAACGCGGAAGCTCAATTACGAGCGTTGTCGTAAAGGAAACCGTTCTTATGGTGGATGACGAAAACGGAATCGAAGAAGTCCCTGATCGTTCTCGTTCTCGATTGGCACGTGCGCCGCAAAGTTTTTGGCTTAAAGACATTATTGGTGCTCATCGGAAAGCAATCGCTGAAAACAAGCACGATTTCATTGACTCGTGCTCAATGATGCAATATTACGGACACAAGCTTTACCTTATCGAAGGACCGCAGGAAAACATCAAGATTACGACCCCCGATGATTTCTATACGATGCGTGCATTGTTGGATGCAAGAGAGGATGAACAAATCTATGGCCTTGAATAACGTGTTGACGGAAGATTTGAATTCTCTTTTAGCGAGTGAAATCGAGTGGGGCAATTTTAAAGATAAAAGAATCTTGGTAACGGGCGCAACGGGACTTGTCGGATCAATGGTTGTCAGATCATTGATTTATGCAAACGAAAAATTGAATCTGGGGCTTAAAGTAATCGGACTGATTCGCAATCAAGCAAAGGCTGACAAGATATATGAAGGATGCATGGGAAAAGATGCTCTTTCTTTTTGTTTGGACGATCTTTCTGGTGATGAGCCGATTTCGTTAGAAGGAAAAGTCGATTATATCGTGCATGCCGCTGCGGTTACGACTTCTAAGGTAATGGTTTCTGATCCCGTAGGAACGATTGACGTTGCCTTGAAGGGAACCCCAAAAATATTTTAAATCTTGCTGTTGAAAAAGAAACAAAAGGCGTTGTCTATATTTCTTCAATGGAAATTTACGGTCAGTCTGCTGATCCTGAAGATACAAAGGAAAATGATTTGGGTTATGTTGATCTGGCCGCTGTCAGGAGCTGCTATCCTGAAGGAAAGAGAATGTGCGAATGCATGTGTACTGCTTACGCCGCACAACATGGAATCAGAATCTCTTCTGCACGATTGGCCCAAACGTTTGGAGCAGGTATCCTGCCGACAGAAAATCGCGTATTTGCACAATTTGCAAGAAGCGCGCTCAAAGGAGAAGACATCGTTCTTAAGACGGAAGGCAAGTCTGAAGGAAACTATGTCTATACGATTGATGCGGTTAAAGCGATTTTGATGCTTTTATACAAAGGTGAAGCAGGACAGGCTTACAACGTAGCCAACGAATCGAGCCACACGACTATCAGAAAAATGGCTGAGCTGGTCTCGAAGACGTTATCTCGGGAAAAGTCAAAGGTTGTGATCGATATTCCTGCTGACTCAAAGAAACTGGGATATGCACCAGACGTTAAGATGAAATTGAATTCCGACAAAATAGAGTCGCTTGGTTGGAAACCGACAGTTGGACTTGCCGATGCATATCGCAGAATGGCTGAATGGATGAAGGAACAAAAAATGATCTGATTGTCTGGATCATATAGAAAGCGAGGAGTTGCCCATGTTTCCCGAAAGAATGCGAGCCTTGCGCATGGGGCGCGGACTGACGCTTGAACAGCTGGCTCAAGAGCTGAATCAGATGGATGTTTCATACAATCAGAAGAAAAATACCAGGTCGCAGCTCAGCAAGTGGGAATGCGGCGTCAATACTCCGACCTATCTTGATATCAGGCAGCTTGCAGAGTTTTTTGACGTTTCGACCGACTATTTGTGCGGTCGGGCAATCAAAAAGGTTGATTTGGTTGAAACCCTGGCTTCAAGCGCAGACGTTTGTTTTGGGGTGCAAAAGCTTGATACGAAAGAAAAAAGCGAGCTTTATGAGCTGATCAAGGGCTTTCTGAAAGGAAGAAAGGAACGAGGCTTGCGCGGACCCGTTGAAGAAAACGGCGACATGCAGCTGAATCTGGAGAATTTTGATGAAGAAGACGATCGTTGTTAATTTACTGCTGAATACTGTGGGAGCATTCTTGTACGCCGTTGCAATCAACGGTTTTTTGATTTCGAATCATCTGGGCGAAGGCGGCGTGACTGGTCTCATGACGATTTTCTACTACTTGCTGAAAATTGCGCCGAGCCTGACGAACATCGTGTTGAACGGACTGCTGCTTTTGATCGGTTGGAAATTGCTGAATAAGCAGACCGTTTTTTATACGTTATATACGATTACGATGATTTCGGTCTTTTTGAAGCTGATCGGATCAATGCGTTTTCCGCTGCACGATCCGCTGGTGGCAGCACTGATCGGCGGAGCATTGATGGGAGTCGCAATGGGCTTTATCATGAAGGGCGAGGGAACTTTAGCAGGTTCCACGATTCTTGCCAGAATCGTCAACAAGTTCTTCGGCATCAAAACAGGTTCTGCCATGCTTTGTTTTGATCTGATGGTGGCAATCCCGTCAGCGGTGATTATCGGCTTTGAAAACATGCTGTTGACGATCGTTGAACTGTATTTGTCAGCGGTGATATTGAACAAACTGCTCGCACAATTCGTGGAAAAACGCTCCTTGACGATCATCTCGGAACGTTTCGAAGAGCTGGCTTCGGCATTGTCCGATGCGACAAAGCAGGGCGTGACGATCATCGACGGTCACGGGTACGTCAGCGGACAAAAAAAGCAGCTGCTTTATTGCGTTTGCGACACGAAGGATCTGGTGAAATTAATGAACTTGATTACTGAGCTTGATCCGAAAGCATTCGTCGTGATGGAAGAGGTCAGAAGTACGTATGGCAAAGACTTGTTGAGGATTCTGTAATTTACGAAAAATTTACAATTCGGAATATTCATTACACTGCTCGTTCATGGTAAAATTAATTTGAATAAATAGTAAGGGAGAACCGTGATTGTCACTAATTGAAAAATTGTATGGTCCGTTTTTTGATTTGGAAAATTGGAAGACGGTGATTACGTCTGGCGAGGACTGGATGATTATCCTCTCGCTTGTTTTGATTGAATGTCTGCTGTCGGTTGACAATGCGATCGTGCTCGCTGCACAGACGCAAAAGCTTCCGGATAAGGTCCAACAGGAAAAATCCCTGTTTTACGGGTTGTGGGGAGCGTACGTCTTTCGCTTCATCATGATCGGACTCGGCGCATATTTGATCAATTTTTGGGAAGTCAAAGTTTTTGGCGCGTTGTATCTGATGTATCTGTCTTTGAACCACTTTTGGAAGATGCGTCATCCGGAATCGGTGCACCACCGGGAGAAAAAAGGGCGTTTTCAAATTTTGCCGCTTTTCTGGTCCGTAGTCGTGTCGATCGAATTGATGGATATGGTCTTTTCGATTGATTCGATTTTGGCTTCGCTTGCAATTTCGCCAAATCCGGTCATCGTTTTGATCGGTGGTCTGATCGGTATTTTGTGTATGCGAGGAATTGCGGAAGTCGTCATGAGACTGATGGAAATCCTGCCTGAACTTGAGGTTACGGCATATATTCTGATCGCATTGATTGCGGTCAAGCTGTTCCTGACGATTCCGATGATTGATATCGAAATTCCGGCTGCGCTGTTTGGCGGAATCGTGTTGGCTTCATTAGCGGTAACGGTTGTCGTGCATAAGATAAGAAATTAATAAGCAGCTTTGAAGGCTGGGAAAAAACTCTGCCTCAAATTGAAAACCCGGATGACTTGCAATTAATTGCAAATCTAATCCGGGTTTTTGCGTATGCAGACCCGGTTCCCTGTTATGCTTGAAATAAGCAAAAAAAGTCTGTTTTCATTTCCATGTGTCAAAACGTCCAAAAAGGGACAGAGGCAGAGGGGGAAGTCTGATTTTTGTATGCCTGACTTTTCAAAAACGGGGCGCGCGGCCTTGAAAGTAGAACAAAAATTCAAAAAATTGGGAAAATATTCTACCGACGCCACCAAAAACGGGGCGCGCGGCCTTGAAAGTAGAATAAAAATCCAAAAAATTGAGAAAATGTTCTACCGACGCCACCAAAATCGGAGCGCGCGGCCTTGAAAGTAGAAAAAAAATCCAAAAAATTGAGAAAATGTTCTACTCGTTTGCCTTCGCCAAAGCAGTGTGGTCTCAGATTACGGTCAAATCTCAAGAATTGGCGTTTTGCCCGTAACGGAGGGCTGCATTTTACGGGCAGATTTCAATAATCGGCATTTTGCCCGTAACGGGTGGCCGGTATTTACGGGCAAATCTCAAGAATCAGCGTTTTGCCCGTAACGGAGGGCTGCATTTTACGGGCAGATTTCAATAATCGGCA
>ERZ773165.74-NODE-74-length-84642-cov-29.877511_pt1 | contig 84642 bp, 75 predicted proteins | sample MGYA00581003_ERZ773165 | MGnify/ENA primary metagenome ERZ773165 (study PRJEB29015, sample SAMEA2737817) | human gut metagenome | biome: human gut; feature: human-associated habitat; material: faeces | place: China | collected 2012 ... | reverse complement strand
ATGTTGTTAATTTTTCAAGGTTCTTTGTGTTCTCGCCTCTCAGCGACAACTTCTATATGTTATCACATCTGAAGTTCTTTGTCAACAACTTTTTCATCTTTTTTTCAAGACCTTTTCGGTTGCTGATGTCCGACCTCTTCGGCGACAACTTCTAAATATTACCACACCGGAGTGTGTATGTCAACAACTTTTTTCATTTTCTTTGTCATCATATTCCAGTGACAGAAGAAGAAAATCGATGTTAACTTGTGCCGGTCACAACCAGCAAGTGAAACTATACTAAATATCTCCCAATATGTCAATAACTATTTTCAAAAAAATGTTTTTATCGTACAGATATGTGAGAGCCTTGCTGTCGTGTACCATTTCCAGCATCTGCGAAGCCACTGAGAATGCTGACAAAAACGTTATGAGAACCATTGCGATCCATATACACAACACAGCCTGTGCAACGCCAAAAACAAGTCCTCCTGCTTTGTCCAGTCCACCGACCACGGGGATACCCGCCAGAACATGCGATAACGCAAGAGCTATCAGCACGAGCAGTAGCACCACAAATATGGTTAACAGATAAGACAGTCCGTTCATGACCATATCTGTGAGATAATCCACAACATATGCCACATAGTCTCCGATCGCCTTTCCATTTATCTTGTCTCCGCCGTTACTGCGTATGTAGTTCTTCACGATCTCCGGCAGTTCTGTATGTTCTAGATAATCTTCTTTCTCATAGACAGATACACTTTCACTGATATCTTCCACTCCTATGCTCTGCTCCACCTTCTGCCTCACGGTGTCTCTGAGTGGTGTATGCTGACAGAGGAACTGGTTTACATACGGATTCAGCACATTTGTCAGGATCACCGCTCCTATTATGCCCACTGCACTTACCGCACTTTTGATGAGACCTCTCCTGTATCCGATAAGGGCGCACAGAAGAATAACCGCCACAGACGCAAGCAACATCAGATTCATATGCGCTTCTCCTTTCTCTTACATGCCCTTGAGGGCAATAGTCTGCGTCTCATTTTCAAATATGACCACATACTCCTCCTCGTTTGAGTCCGGCACAACATTTACAAGATTCTTGGTGAATGAATAATTAAATTTCATACTTCCATTAAACCTGATTATACTGCAGTCCATATCTCCCGTGACTATTATCTCCTCTTCAGTTGCATATATTTTGTCAAATGCATTGTCGTAGTCCACTTCAGCCTTCAGCGCACCCTTGTTGTCATATATATATATTTTGTATTTCGCCTTTGAGGCAGAATCCGAGACAGCAATATAACCCACGCAGGAAGAATTATAGAATACGCCCTGCATCTCCCTGGATCTGAGATCTATAACAGCTCTCTCCTCCGGTTTCTCCGTCATAGTGTATGTTCTTATATCTTTATTACCAAAGCATGCAATATTGTCATTATCTGTAAATTTCACGATAGGATACAATGCATCATCCACTGTATAGCTTCCCATCATACGATCAGCATTCTCATTCTGTCCAACCGAGCTAAAATTGTACATGGCTATCACAGACTGTACCTTTGTGCCCTGTATCTTCATATAACTTGTGACCAGCTTCTGTCCATCGTTCGATATGTCTATATCCATAGGGTATCCACTTTTATCTATCGTGGTCTTGAGCTCATAGATCGTGTTGCTGTCCTTATCGTATCCATTGATATAATTGCAGTCTTCTCCCACAAGTACAAGGGTGTACACTCCCTGCTCTGCAATATCAACATTTGAGATGTCGTAAGCGAGAGTCTGACGGCTGACTTCGCCGTCAACATTAAACACATACACATCTTTACCGTTCATATCCGCAACTATCGCGTAGTTTCCGCACACCTCTGCGTGTGGCATCTTCATCGCATAGCTCACATCCCACTTTGTCACGCCTTTTTCATCTATGTAAGATGCACCGTCCTTTGTCACCTTCAGCACATTTCCCGCAAATACCGTGTAATCTGCTATATTGTCACCTGATGTTTCCGTCGCTGACACCACATCATACTGAGTGTATGTCTTTATCGCATTATATCTCAAAAGTGCAGTGACAAGTCCTAGCACAACCACAATTGCTGCGATAGAGAGGAGCATTTTGCCTTTTTTGCCCATGGTACGTTTTACTTCAATGACATTATCCCTGCCATTTGCAAGGCTTTCCTCGTCCATATCATCTTCTGTCTGATTCTGAACTTCCTGTTTTTCATCGTCTCTGCCCGCAGCAATTTCCTTATCCGCAGTTTTTTTATTTTTTGTTAAAAATTTCATATCCGTATTCCTTCTGTTCTTTATTCACTATAAAAAAACATGGTAATTATAGCATTTTTAATCTGTATAGGGAATAACCAATTTCTGGCCCTCATATATAGGTTCATCTATCTTCAGGCCATTTACCGCCGCTATACTCTCTGCGCCATCCTGCGTTCCGTACATCTTTATCGATATACTCACAAGAGTGTCCCCCGGTTCAACCACATAGATGCTCTCCGTATCCTCCGGCACAGAAGGTATCTCTGATGTTACAGCTTCATCTGAAACACTGTCCGAAGTGTATTCCGAGCCATACGAAGTTCCCTCCACCGAAGCACTTGTATTCTCCGCGCCTTGCGCCGCTGATATCTCCTGCGATCCATTTGCTTTCTGTGCCATCTCTGTATCCTGCACCCCTTCCGCATTCTGAGTTGCCTCCGTGTTCTGTGATCCCTGCGTATTTTTTTGTGTATAGGCATCTCCGGATGCAGCTCCTCCCACTGTTTTCTCAGCACCGGCCATGGTGTCTGCACTGTTCATGAACACCTGAACCTCACCTGAATGTTTTGCCTTTGTCAGCCTGTCCGTTATCTGCCCCACTGTATCCGGGGATATGTACCACAATGCGCCAAATGACACCGCACATACCGCAACAAAGCACGCCGCGGTTGTACCCCAGCTTCTCTTCTTCCGGTTCTCCGTCTGTTTCCCCCTCTCTCTGAAGTTTTCAACGACCGTCTTATCCTTTATTACCACACTGTCTGTCGCAGATTCCGCAGTCTCACGCTTTCTGCTGATTATGTAGTTCTGCATTTTCTCATTTCTCACATAATATATATAGTATCCCTTTTCCCTCATAAGGGTCCCGTGATCGTAATAATAAAATGCCTCCTCACACTCCAGTGCATCCATAAGGAACAGGATCTTTCCCTCACCCGGGAAATTATCGCGGTGCAGCCTTTTCATCTGATCGTTTATCTCTGCAGAGAAACCCATTCTGGACAGGAACCATCCCACGATCGACAGGTCATCGAAGTATTTGTTTATCTCCGCATATATCCCGCTCCACTCGCTGTCACCAAATTTTATCATGGATATGTCAAATTCAAGATTCTGTGCATCCACTGCGCCGCTGACAAATATCACCTTTGTGCCATTTTCATCATATACTTTTCCGAGAAGTATGGCTCCACGGCAGTTCATATTGCCCGGCGATGCAATTCTCCTCAGATATGTCATGACATAGTCTTCTACATATATCTTGTAATTTCCCGGGGCATTTCCCACCTGTCGTATATTCTTGGGCAGCTCATATTTCACCCTGTCGCTTGACCTCATCATCTCATTTGCTTCATCATATACTATCTCTATCATTCACCCGACCTCCTATACTCTTAAGCATCAGCCCTTACAGCTCCGCCAACGATGCATGAATAATACCATGTTGACAAGACGCTTTTTTAGGAAATCATGTCATTTGATGTGTGTAACTGCGCCCTATATTCCAGCCTATTACGACCTATATCTACAGGATCACGTAAATGAGCGCTTTATGAATCTATTGTGTAAACTTTGATAATCTTGGAAATACTCTATACTATAAAACACAGGCAGGGTATTGATATGATAAAAAAGAAGCAGCGACAAACAGAATATTTTAATCCAAATGACATTCTTGCCTGCCGTGCGCTTTCAACCAGAATATCGGATTTTCTGGCAGACAGCGGGCAACCTTCTGACAGCACCGTGGTTTTATGCATAGGAACCGACCGCGCTACCGGTGATGCTCTCGGCCCTCTGACAGGCAGCTTTCTGACAGAGCACAACTGTCCTTTCAAAGTATACGGAACGTTAAAAGCTCCGGTCCACGCCCTCAATCTGCGCGATACCATACACCATATATACGACCATTTTGTCTCCCCCGCCATCATCGCCGTCGACGCATCCCTTGGACGTCCTTCAGATGTAGGTATGATCACGCTCTCTAACGCCCCCCTGTACCCCGGAATCGGTGTAAATAAAAAACTCCCGGCGATAGGAGATATCTCCATCACCGGGATTGTAAATCTGTCTGGAAAGCCAGGTATGAGTCTTCTTCAGAGCACCAGGCTGTATACCGTCAGCAATATGGCACGCTTCATCTCTGACGCCATACTGTCATCATCGACACACTGACTAGCTCTCTCCCTTATAAACCTCTATGGCGCCTGACACTGTGCTTGCCGTGCCCTCCTCCATGATCGATATAAGATCAGAGAGTTTCTCTTCTGTGAGCAGATCTTTGCCAAGGAATGTGACATAGCTGTCAGTCAGATGACTCTGCATATCAGCAAGCTGTGACTCCATGGCATTGATCTTTTCCTCGAGCTGCTTCAGATCCGCCTTAAGTGCGTCGATCTTCGGCTGCCGTCTTCCTGTTATATCATCAGTTATAACCTGTTTTGTATCATTCTCAAATACTTTTATCGCCTCAAGCTTGCGATTGCTTATATCCTCGCGCTCCGCCTCAAGCTCGCTGAGCTTTTCATCATATTTGCCAAGATTATATACACTCTCATCCTTGTCTCTTGTTATCGAGTTTCTGATGATCCTTATCTGCTTGTTGTTGGCGCGGACCTTGTTTCTTATCCGCCTGCCCTCATTGACGATCTCAAGATTCTTTACCTTGGCAAGATTGAACACTATGAAATATATGATAAATTCTGCTATGACAATCGCCTGACTGATCACCACATACGTCAAAGTGTGAACTCCGGTCTGGTATATGGTGTATGAAAGCGCCACGCATACAATCGCAGGTATACATCCGCAGAACAGGAGTATAAGCAGTATAAGCTTAAACACGTCGCCTGCTCCGCACGGAGCGAACATACAGTAGAAGAAGCCCGTATTGCAGAAGCCCGATACATTGTTCTGCTTAAACAGCTCCTTTGCCTTGAGTCTGAGCTGTCTGTTGCTCTCGTTGAGGGAAGCCGTCTCGCTCTCTATTCGGTTGCCCATACGCTCCGTCTTCTTCTTATCTTTTTTTGACTGAAGCTGCCTTATCTTGGCTCCGTTCGCCGAAAGCTGCTGGTCGTATCCATCCTCTATCTCATTCTTTCTGTTTTTCAAGGTTGAACCGATCTCATCAGAAAGGCCCTTTTCCTCCTGTGAGATACTCCTGCTGGTCTTTCTCTGTGCCGTTCTCGCCTGTTCAAGGTTGTCCTGCACATCATCGATAGCCACCACCAGCTCCCTTGCCTTTATAAGATATTCCTGATTCTCCTGGAAAACATTCTCCGATCCCATACAGTCCTCCTTATGTCTCTTATAATAGTGCATATCAAGTTTATAATATCAAATCGCCTACTAATTAACAACATAATTTTGCAATTTCTGACATATCTGACACATTTCGGATTATATTCTGAAAATACTTTCTTATCATGCACCCGGTCACTATTATTTCACAGTAATTTAATTGAACTCATACTGATTATATTTTATAATTATTACATATGGGCGATAAGCAATATTTATGGTATTTATCATTTACAGAATGGGGCTGTAAAATTACAAATTATATATGACAAGGAGAATCGGCATGAACATTTTATTTTTTCTTACACCTAAGAGCGATGTAGCATATATTGAGGACAGTTTTTCACTCAGACAGATACTTGAGAAGATGGAGATACACAGATATTCTGCAATACCGATACTATCCAACACCGGTGAATATGTCGGCACCATAACGGAGGGCGACATTCTCTGGTACTGCAAGCGCAATTCGATGAACGCGCTCAAAACCGCAGAGAGCATCTTCCTTAATGATATTCCAAAGAAATTCGAGTACGCCTCCGTATCCATCAGTTCCAACATGGAGGATCTCATAGCCAGAGCCATGGTCCAGAATTTTGTTCCGGTGGTTGACGATCAGAACAAGTTCATCGGCATAGTTACACGAAAGGATATCATCGGTTACTGCTATAAGAAACTTAAGACCAGCGAATCATAAAAAACACCCGGATATGTAAGCATTTCGCCTGCACATCCGGGTATTTTAATGTAATTCAATATATCTTAATCCCTAATTTAATATCTAATTGAGATCTCCCGTTCTGTTGACGGCGCTCACGAGTGCATGTACAGATGCGTCTATGATATCGTTCTTTATTCCTGCGCCCCATGTAACCTTACCATCGACAGTCTCGACTCCGACATAGGCAACTGCCTGTGAGTTTGAGCCAGTCTGGAGTGAATGCTCCTCGTAGCATACGACCTTGAACTGTATGTCAAAGTGCTTCTTTATAGCGTTGCTCACGGCATCCAGACGTCCATTTCCCTTGCCGTGGTAAACCTTCTTCACACCGTTCTTCAGAATAGTTATCTCTGTGGATATTCCATCTCCCTGTACGAAGTGATTCTCAAGCATCTTGATAGGGCCATCTATATTGACATATGTATTCTGGAATATATCCAATACTTCCTTTGGACTGAGCTCCTTGTGCTCCTTATCTGACACATCCTTTACTGTGTAGCCCAGATCCTCTCTGAACTTTGCAGGAAGGTCAAAGCCGTACTTTGTCTGGAGGATGAATCCAATTCCACCCTTTCCTGACTGGCTGTTTATTCTAATAACATCGCCATCATACTTTCTTCCGATATCCTCAGGGTTAAGCGGCAGATATGGACAGGTCCACATTCCGTCACCTTGCTCTTTTCTGAACTTCATTCCCTTGGCAATGGCATCCTGATGTGAGCCTGAGAATGCGGCAAATACAAGCTTTCCTGTATATGGTGAACGCTCGTAAACCTTCATTCCTGTAACTCTCTCATACATCTCTGTGAGCGATGGTATATCGCTGAGATCTATCTCAGGGTCAACTCCATGGGTGAACATGTTCATGCAGAGTGTGATCACGTCCACATTTCCTGTTCTCTCACCATTTCCAAATAATGTTCCCTCTATTCTGTCTGCGCCGGCAAGGATACCAAGCTCTGCATCTGCCACTCCACAGCCTCTGTCATTATGAGGATGAAGTGACAGGATAATATTCTCCCTGTCGTGGAGGTTCTTGCTCATATACTCTATCTGGCTTGCGTAAACATGCGGAAGTGACATCTCGACTGTTGCAGGGAGGTTGATTATAACCTTTCTGTCCGGTGTCGGCTTCCATACATCGATAACTGCGTTGCAGACCTCAAGTGCATAGTCAACCTCTGTTCCGGTGAAGCTCTCCGGTGAATACTCAAAACGATATGGAACGCCGTACTCATCAGCCATCTTGTTGAGCAGCTCTGCTCCATCCACTGCTATCTTAAGTATCTCTTCCTTTGACTTTCTGAACACCTGCTGTCTCTGGGCAAATGATGTTGAATTGTACAGATGTACGATCACGTTCTTTGCACCCTCTATAGCCTTAAATGTCTTCTCTATGATATGTGGTCTTGCCTGTGTAAGTACCTGTATCGTGACATCATCAGGTATGAGATCCTGCTCTATAAGTGTTCGGCAGAACTCGTACTCAGTCTCGGACGCTGCAGGGAATCCGATCTCTATCTCCTTGAAACCGATCCTGACAAGCTCCTTGAAAAATTCCAGCTTCTCATCAAGGCTCATAGGTACGATCAGGGCCTGATTACCGTCTCTCAGATCAACGCTGCACCAGATAGGTGCTTTGTCAATATACTCCTTGTTTACCCAGTCTGTGCACTGTACCGGCGGCATGTAATAGCCACGCTTGTAATTCTGATAATTCTTCATTGATATAACCTCCTACTTAAGCAAAAAAAAACTCACATCTCCTAATCACTATAGAGACGTAAGTTACGCGGTACCACTCTATTTCATACAATAATGTATGCTCTCATCGCAGATACAGATGAACGATATACTTACCGCCGTCTTATACCCTCCTGCTGTAACGGTCAGGCTCCGTCCCTTCCTACTTCACACGATCATCTGACGTGCCATTCAGCGGGCTGCTCCAAGGCGAGTTCAAACCCTATCGATCACCGCCTCACACCAACCGGCGGTTCTCTGAACATCTCCAGAATTCTACTGCTCCTCTTCATCACATTATCTAGGCTGACTCTAACACATACAAGTGTCAGATGTCAACCCCTTTTCGCTATAATCCTATATATATTAACAGTTCTACCAGACAATAAATCTCTTGTTCTTGAGAGATCTTCCGCCTGCTGTAAGCATCAGTATACCCACTACAAGACCAGTAACTATCGTTATAACCCCAAGTGCTATGTTGAGTGCTCCAACCTGCTTCATAGTCTTATATGCTTTCTCCATACTCATATGCTCCTTTCTATAAGCCTTTATCAATTCTCAGATATAGTAAGTATATCATGTGATATTGCTTCTTACAACTTAAAACTTGAATTAGTTTATTTTACTTTGCACCCCGCCCGTGATAAAATAACTGTGTTTCGGATCATTATAATTGTATACAAAAAGGAGTATCAATATGCCAGCAATAACAAATGACTGGGCTGAATATCTTAAGCCTGAATATAAGAAACCTTACTATAAAAAGCTGTTTGATTTTGTGGGACAGGCATACGCAACGGAAACTGTCTACCCACCAGCCGATGATATATTCAACGCATTTCACACAACGCCGTTATCCCATGTAAAATGTGTGATAATCGGTCAGGATCCATATCATGAGCCAGGGCAGGCACACGGTCTGAGTTTCAGTGTGAAACCAGGTGTCACCATACCACCATCGCTCGTCAACATATATCAGGAGCTTCACGATGATCTGGGATGTAAGATTCCCAATAACGGATATCTTGAGAAGTGGGCCGACCAGGGAGTCCTCATGCTCAATGCCGTGCTGACCGTTCAGGCTCACAGAGCCGGTTCCCATCAGGGAAAGGGCTGGGAACATTTTACCGATGCAGCAATCAGGATCCTGAACGAGCAGGACAGACCTATCGTGTTCATCCTGTGGGGTGCATACGCCCAGAAGAAGGCCGCATTTCTGAACAACCCACACCACCTGATCCTGAAGTCCGCACACCCAAGTCCACTGTCTGTATACAGGGGCTTCTGGGGAAGCAAGCCGTTCAGCAAGACCAACGATTTCCTGGTTGCAAACGGAGTCGAGCCTATCGACTGGCAGATCGAGGACATTTGATTTTGGAGGACTGTACACATGGAGATTTATATTGTAAGACACGGTGAGACCGTATGGAATAAAAAGAAGCTGCTTCAGGGCCGGACTGACATTGAGCTCAGCGACAAAGGACGAGAGCTCGCCAGGATCACAGGAGAAAATCTGAGAGACACACACTTTGATATGGTGTTTTCCAGTCCGCTTAAGAGGGCTTACGAGACAGCCAGCCTCATTGTCGGCGGCAGGGACATTCCAATTGTGAAGAATGACCTCATAAAGGAAATGTGCTTTGGTGACTGGGAAGGGCAGAATATGTCAGAACTTCTGGCAGACGGAGGTCAGGATTTTCAGTATTTCTTCAAGCATCCTGAGCTCTATCACCCGGTTGGAAACGGTGAATCATTTGAGGAACTCTGCCAGCGGGCGGCCAGATTCATGACTGAGTATGTGGAGCCACTCTCCTCAAAATATTCAAGGATCATGATCGTTGCCCACGGTGCGATAAACAAAGCAATGATGATGCATGTAAAAAAGCATCCGCTCGAGGAGTTCTGGTCAGGCGGGCTGCAGCAGAACTGCAACGTGATAATGCTTGACTACTCAGACAACGTATATACGATCATCGACGAGACAAAAATTTTCTATTAGACAGTATAATAAAAACAAAGAGCACTGTCCCGGCTTCATCCATGATACAACCTATCATGAATGTTTCAGGTTCAGTGCTCTCTGCACTTCCAGTATCTGCTCTTCTATCTTATCTGCGAGCATATATATCTGTTCATTATATCTTCCGTCTATTCTCCGCATAGCCTCGGGAAGGGGATTGAGAATGTCTGTATACGACTGCTTTATCTTCTTCTGTATCCACCTCACATCAGGCATGTAAACTATCGTTCTGAGATTGTGAAGCCTGTCCGCAAGCTTCACGATCACCGTCTGGTACGAACCCTGGGAAAATAACCTCCTGGCATATACGGAAAACGGTTCCCCCTGTATCCTAGTCAGAAGTCTTACCTGTTCGCGTATGTCCGCGCCAAATGCACTCTCTATATCGTCAAGTGTACATTCTGTATCTTCAACCGTGTCGTGAAGGAGTGCAGTTATGAGGATATCCTCGTCGGTTATCCCGCACTCTTCTCTCAGGATATTGTATACGCCAAGTATATGCTCATCATAATAAGGCTTCATACCGCCATTTCCCCGGCGCATCTGCCCTTCATGAAATGCTTTTGCCATATCCATAGCCTGCTGTATGCGTTCTGAAACCTGTACATCCGGTCCAACCATATCATCAACGCCTTTTCCCAGTGTCATGTCAGCCATCTTCTTATCCCTTTCAGTACATCCCAAACTACACAAAGTATAACATAGCAGCCTTGAATAATCTATCCATTTTTTATATACTTAACAAATGTGCTTCTATTAAATTTTACATTTACAATGAAATATTTTTTACTTTGCACATCACACTTTACAAAAGGAGTATATACATGAACATAATCAAGAAAATTGCTCAGGAGATAGGCTGTCGCGACAGCCAGGTTGAAGCAGCGGTAAAACTCATCGATGATGGCAACACAATTCCATTCATCGCCAGATATAGAAAGGAAGCCACCGGCTCCCTCAACGACGAACAGCTTCGTCTTCTTCACGAAAGACTTGTATACCTTAGAAATCTCGAGGACAAAAAGGCTCAGGTCATCGCAAGTATAGAGGAGCAGGGAAAACTTACAGATCAGCTCAGGGCGGACATTGAGAAGGCCGAGACCATGGTTCTGGTCGACGATCTCTACAGACCATACAGGCCTAAGCGAAAGACAAGGGCAACCATCGCCAAGGACAAAGGGCTGGAGGGGCTTGCAAACATCATCATGCTGCAGATGACCAGAACTCCGATAGTCAAGGAAGCTGAAGCTTATGTGTCTGAGGAGAAGGGCGTTGCAGACACAAGCGAAGCCATCGCAGGCGCAATGGACATAATCGCTGAAAATATATCTGACACCGCCGATTACAGGACTCACATAAGAGACCTCACCACCAGACACGGTGTGCTGAGAACAACAGCAAAGGACCCGGAGGCTGAATCCGTATACGAGATGTACTACGACTTCTCCACCCCTGTATCCAAGATGACCGGATACAGAACCCTCGCCGTTAACCGCGGTGAAAAGGAAAAGTTCATCACAGTAAAGATCGAGGCACCGGTCAACGACATAATATCATATCTGAAAAAACAGATCATCGTCAGAGACAATCCTGAGACCGAACAGATACTTTCAGACGCGATCGCAGACAGCTACGACAGGCTCATAGCCCCTGCCATCGAGAGGGAGATCAGAAACGCCCTCACAGAGACCGCTGAGGACGGTGCCATCAAGGTATTTGCATCGAATCTGCAGCAGCTCCTCATGCAGCCTCCTATCGCAGGGCAGACCGTGCTCGGCTGGGATCCGGCGTTCAGAACCGGCTGTAAGCTCGCAGTTGTGGATCCGACCGGAAAGGTTCTCGACACCGTTGTCATATTCCCAACGGCACCTCAGAAGAAGGTTGCAGAGGCTAAAAATACTGTGAATGCTCTAATAAAGAAGTACGGCATAACTCTCATATCCGTGGGAAATGGTACGGCATCCAGAGAGTCAGAGATGGTGATCGCCGAGCTCATCAGTGAACTTGACACACCTGTACAGTACGTGATAACCAACGAGGCAGGAGCTTCTGTCTACTCCGCCAGCAAGCTTGCAACCGAGGAATTCCCTCATTTTGATGTTGGTCAGAGAAGTGCGGCTTCCATCGCCAGGAGAGTACAGGATCCTCTGGCAGAGCTGGTCAAGATCGATCCAAAGGCTATCGGAGTCGGTCAGTATCAGCACGATATGAACCAGAAGAAGCTGACAGAAGCCCTGGACGCAGTTGTTGAGGATTCTGTAAATAAAGTCGGCGTCGACCTCAATACCGCTTCTGCCCCACTTATGGAGCACATTTCCGGAATAAACAAGACGCTGGCCAAGAATATCGTGGATTACAGAGAGGCAAATGGACGCTTCAAAACCAGAAAGGAACTCCTCAAGGTTGCCAAGCTCGGACCTAAGGCATTTGAACAGTGCGCAGGTTTCATGAGGATAAGCGGCGGCTCAAATCCTCTGGATGCCACATCTGTACATCCTGAGAGTTACGATATAGCCACTGCCCTGCTGAGCCACATCGGCTACACAACCGATGACATTGCATCCGGCAGGCTCAAGGATCTTTCAAAAGCCGCCGGCAACATCAAAAAGCTAGCTGAGGAGCTGGGAACAGGAACGATAACTCTCAACGACATCATAAAGGAGCTTGAAAAGCCTGCCCGTGATCCCCGTGACGAGATGCCAAAGCCGATCCTCAGAGGAGATGTCCTTGAGATGAAGGATCTGACAGAGGGAATGATACTCAAGGGAACCGTCAGAAACGTGATCGACTTCGGTGCATTTGTGGATATAGGTGTTCATCAGGACGGACTTGTCCACATCTCAGAGATGTCCGACAAATTCATAAAGCACCCTCTTGACGTGGTGAGCGTCGGCGACATTGTCCAGGTAAAGGTCATCGGCATAGACCTCGCCAAGAAACGCATACAGCTCTCCATGAAGGGTATTTAACACACGACAAAATACAGTAACATATTTAAGCCTCCAGCATAGTTTATACAGAGAAAACTTATGTATGGAGGCTTTTATAGTGGAACAAAACAGAAACTGCTGCCGTAACGGCCAGAATCGATGCTACTATAACCAGGGAACCTCTGTTAAATACACCGCCTCATCCGGCTCCAAGCCACGCTCCTGTGACTCCGGCACTGCCACTTCAGTGAGAACCGACAGGCCGCTCGGAATGGCTTATATCCCTGAACAGTTCTTTGAAAATCTGTACGATGCAAAATGCGGACTGATGGAGGGCACCATGTTCAAGGATCTCAATCTGATATTCTGCGGGGTAAGGGGGAAATAGCCATGAATAAAATGAACAAAAAACAGCTTCTGCGCTTTATCACAGAGGTCTCTTTTGCACTTGACGATATTGCGCTCTATCTCGACCTTCATCCCGACTGCACCAAGGCACTTTCGAGCTATGACAACTATCAGAGCATGCGCACCCAGGCTATAAATGATTACGTGAACATGTATGGGCCGCTGAACAAATATCAGGTCACTGACAACAACTATTTCAACTGGGTCAATGACCCTTGGCCATGGGAAGGAGAGTGTAACTGCTAATGTGGGTTTATGAGAAAAGATTACAATTTCCTATAAATATAAAGGAAACCAACGCAAAGCTGGCTCAGGACATAATCAGTCAATACGGCGGTCCGGACGGTGAAATGAGTGCCTCGATGAGATACCTGTCGCAGAGATATTCCATGCCTGACAAGAAGGTCAAGGCGGCTCTGACCGACATCGGAACCGAGGAACTTGCCCATCTCGAGATGGTTGCGACCATCATTTACCAGCTCACAAGGGATCTGAGCATCGAGGAGATCAAGGCATCGGGCTTTGACAAATATTATATCGACCACACCATCGGCATCTGGCCCCAGGCGGCAGGAGGAATTCCATTTAACGCCTGCGAATTCCAGTGCAAGGGCGACGCGATAACAGATCTTTTTGAGGATATGGCCGCTGAGCAGAAAGCCAGGTCGACCTACGACAACATTCTCAGACTGTGCAAGGATCACCCGGACGTATATGAGCCTATCAAATTCCTGCGCGAGAGGGAGGTCGTGCACTTCCAGAGATTTGGCGAATGCCTTGAGGCTGTAAAAGATACCCTCGATCACAAGAATTTCTATGCATTCAACCCTTCATTTGACACCAAGGCACCTTGTTTAAAGAATAATTGAAAATTAGAAATATCGGTGGTAAAATGATGTCACTTTTAACAAGAGAAGAGGCGGTGTTATGTCAGAAAAACAGATCAACCACTCACAGAGATTCGGAATCATACTGGTTCTGTCATGCGGAATCATGTGGGGCATAAGCGGAGTCCTTGGACAATACGTGTTCCAGTCGTCAGATGTAAATGCCACACAGCTTTCCATAATCAGACAGTTTATATCCGGTGTCGTACTGCTTGTCATCGCCGCCGTAAAGGGAGATAAAAGGGCTTTGACCATATGGTCAAAGCCTAAAAGTGTCATATCTATGCTGTTCTTTGCACTCTCAGGTGTCATGGGCGTGCAGTTCACATACTTCGCTTCCATCGAACATTCCAACGCCGCAACCGGCACAGTGATCCAGTTCACATACATAATCATGCTGCTGTTGTACACAACAATATTCATGCACAAGAGACCTCATATATATGAAGCCGCCTCAGTCGTATGTGCATTTGCAGGTATCTTTCTGATCGCCACACACGGCAGCCTGAATTCCCTTGCCATATCCAGGCCGGCGCTCATATGGGGACTCACCTCAGCGGTATGTTTCACTATATACTGCCTTTATCCTCAGAAGCTCTACAATGAATATGGTCTGGTAAATATCATAGGCTGGTCATCACTCATAGCCTCCATTTTCCTTGCGCTGGTCACGAAAACATTCTCACTGCCTCACATGGATGGAAGGATAATTGCAGCCTCACTTGCGGTAGCCATTGTGGGCTCCCTCATCCCATTTACAATATACGGTCTCGGCATCAGCATCCTCGGAAGCGTGAAGGCGAGTCTTTTTGTCACAGTCGAGCCCGTGTCAAGTGCCCTGCTGACGTGGATCTTTCTGGGAACCCAGTTCACCCGTATGGATCTGATCGGTTTTCTCCTGATTCTTGGATCCATACAGGTTGTTGCCATAATGACATTTCACAATGAAAAACACATAGTAAAAGCTGAACAGACCCATCTGTCATGATGAAAGTCCATCCAGTTCATCTATCGCACATCTCATAACCCGGATCTCCTGAAGCTTTTCATCAAGAAGCTTCTCCCGGTGTGTGAGTTTTTCGTATATATCTCTTCTTCGTCCGTCAAGGCTTTGCAGCCCGGTTCTGCGGCTGTGTATCTCATCCCGCTGTGCACAGAGCTTATCAAGTTCCGCCCTGCTTTCCTCAAGCTCCGCTGTCAATCTCTTTCTTCCACTCTTCTTCCTGAGTCCCCAGTATTTTGACAACGCATATCCAATATAGTATGCAAGTCCCGCAGCTCCGACAGCAAAGAGCATCGCATACACAAGTCGTCCGTCCGGGAGAATATTATCACCCCGTGCGACCAATGCATACATTATAACTATCGACAATATTCCAAGTACCATGAGCGGTACAAGTGCTGTTCTTACTCCAGTCCTTATCCAACTTCGTCTGTACTCCTTAGGAAGCTCCTCCAGATGACGTCTGAGCGTCGTGATCTCAAGTTCGCTTTTCCGCTCCTGTGCCCATACCGAGTTAAGCTCACCCAGAACATCAGAGCTGACCTCGTAGTCATTTCGCAGGCTCATATATTCCCTGACCGCAGCGTCCGCCTCGTATGTCTGACATTTCATCCTGAGTATCTGTCTGACCTGTCTCAGTGTATCGTGATAAAGCTCCCTGCCCATTTTTCTGCCCGATCTTGCATACAGCCCCGACACCTCTATCATCATGTCGACCGCAAGTTTTATTCCGTCTCTGATTTCAAGATCGGCAACATTCAGTTTATCGAGCAATCTGCCAAATTCTGTATTTTTGTTGGCTCTGGCGTATTCACTGTAGTCGGATCGTTCAAATCTCTCACCTTCCACCGCCAGGATTCTGTAATCCTTCAGCATGGATGATATATCAAAGTTCTTCTCACAGCCTGTCATACGGTTCAGGCATATGGAATATATATTGTCACGTCCCTCAAGCTCCAGGATACCCAGAATGGCCTCCGTCAGAGCACCGTCCCTTGTATCGTTATCCACCGGATAATCAATTCTTTTATATTCTCTGACCGCAGCAGGCACAAACTTAGTCGAAACCACTCCGTCAGACATTTCCCCATAGATATATCCATGTGCGCCTGTTGACTCTCTCGACACAGCCTCCGGACTTCCAGAATAATAAGCCTTGCCCGGAATCTTCATCTGATACTTCTGGCGGCCGCCAAACGCAATGTAATTAAATCCACTGGCACGCAGCCTGTTCCAGTCAACCGGCATCCGTCTCCGGTCACCCCCACATGCGATCAGCACATTACATACCGCTTCATCCTGCGGTTCTGCATCATCCACCACCCTGGCATCCATCTTCCTGTCAAAATAGCTCACGCCGTATATATCAACGTCCTTGTCCGGAAAATGAATATGATCCAGTGCCATGGTCGCCTGCTCATCCCTGACCGCTGTGTACCCCATATCTCCAGTCTGTTTGTCTCCAATCTGTCTTATTCCAGGGCTTCCGATCACACACACACGGGATTTGAAACCATAGTCAAGAAGCGGCGCATCACTTCCCAGATTATCCTGAAATCCAGCAGCATATATGACCACTGTATGCTTTAAGCTTCCAAATATCTCATCAAGCCATACAAGCTCTTCCTCAGATGGCTGATGGTCAAACAGATTGCCTGCAACCAGAAGAAAATCCACGTCAAGCTCCCCGGCGCGTGCCACCACAGCCTCAAATGTCATGTATATTTCGTTTTTCCTCTCGCCGCTCCATACACACTCCCTGTCAGGCAGCGCGCCGAGCAGCACATCGGATATATGTATAAACGTTATCTTTTTCATCAATCTGTATATTCCAATCCCAAGCATGAAAATGCATTATAATCCGTATTTGTTATGTGTGAGCATGACGCACGCCCCACATTTACATACTCTTTTATAATTATATTAGTATATGTCGATACACGCAAGTGCAACGACATAATGTATGTCGTGCACAGGTGCGACAGCCTTCACGCATCAATGTGCTTCATTATTTCATGTCATCTGACCCTAAAACGTTCATTTCAACAGCCAGAGCATTATTTTGCCAAGTTTAATTTGTTTTTAGCTTGTTTTTCTCAATTGACTTTTAGATATGGCTTGCTTATAATATGTTAATGTAGTTTTTTGAAGTATTAATGGAGGATATAATTATGGCAGTCAAGTATGTGTTTGTCACTGGTGGTGTTGTATCTGGACTCGGTAAGGGTATTACTGCTGCTTCTCTTGGACGTCTTCTCAAGATGAGAGGATATAAAGTCACAAGCCAGAAGTTCGACCCTTATATCAATATTGATCCGGGAACAATGAACCCTATCCAGCACGGCGAAGTTTTTGTCACTGACGACGGCGCCGAAACAGATCTGGATCTCGGTCACTATGAGCGTTTTATAGACGAAAGTCTCAACAAGAATTCTAATGTAACAACCGGAAAGGTATACTGGAGCATCCTTCAGAAGGAGCGCCATGGTGATTTCGGAGGACACACAGTACAGGTAGTGCCACATATCACCAATGAGATAAAAGACAGATTCTACAGAAATCCCGATGCAAAGGATACTGAGGTAGCGATAATCGAGATCGGCGGAACCGTTGGAGATATCGAAAGCCAGCCATTCCTTGAGGCTATCAGACAGTTCCAGCATGAGGTTGGTCCTAAGAACTGCATCATGATCCATGTAACTCTTATCCCTTATCTGAAGGCTTCAGGTGAGATCAAGACCAAGCCTACCCAGGCGAGCGTTAAGAATCTTCAGGGAATGGGTATTCAGCCCGATATCCTCGTATGTCGTTCCGATCTTCCTCTTGATCAGGGCATCAAGGATAAGATCGCACTGTTCTGTAACGTGCCGAGCAGAAACGTTATACAGAATCTTGACGTGGATGTTCTGTATGAGGTTCCACTTGCCATGGAGAAGGAGCACCTTGCCGATGTAGTATGTGAGTGCCTGGATATGGAATGTCCTCCACCTGCAGAACAGGCATGGCTCGAGTGGACAAGCATGATAGATGCATGGAAGCATCCTGAGAAGAATGTAAGAGTTGCTCTGGTCGGAAAGTACGTATCACTTCACGATGCCTATATCTCAGTAGTTGAGGCATTGAAGCATGCCGGCGTTGCCAACAAGGCAGAGGTTGAGATCAAGTGGGTCGACTCCGAGCTTGTAACAGAGGAGAATGTCGCTGAGATCCTCGGCGATATAGACGGAATCCTTGTTCCGGGCGGCTTTGGCGACAGAGGTATAGAGGGAATGATCACTTCTATCAATTACGCCAGAACACACAAGGTTCCTTACCTTGGACTGTGTCTCGGAATGCAGCTCACGATAGTTGAATTTGCAAGAAATGTACTTGGATATTCAGACGCCCACAGCTCTGAGTTCAATCCAAACTCATTCCACCAGGTAATCCACATCATGCCAAACCAGCACGATGTAACCGATCTTGGCGGTACCCTCAGACTTGGTTCATATCCTTGTGTGCTTGCAAAGGATTCAAAGTCATACCAGTTATACGGTACAGAATATATCCACGAGCGTCACAGACACAGATACGAGGTCAACAATGACTATCGTCAGGCTCTGACTGACAACGGAATGGAGCTTGTCGGACTGTCACCTGACGGACATATCGTCGAGATGATCGAGATTCCTGAGCATCCTTGGTTCATCGGAACACAGGCACATCCGGAATTCAAATCAAGACCAAACAAGCCACATCCTCTTTTCAAAGGATTTGTAGCAGCTGCACTTGAGCATATGGATAAATAATATATAGAGACAGGGAGTATATCAACTGCTGATATACTCCCTGTTTTTCTGTTTATTATGTTTTATAGCAGGTCTGTAAATGACCTTCCGGATCACTCCACCACGTCAAGAAGTTCCGCAAATGTATGGATCTCCGCATCCTTATCCTTCACACTGCCAAACCCGTATGCCGCGTGAATGAACTTTATCCCGGCAAATCTGGCACTGTCGCAGTCGCCCTGGATGTCGCCGACATATGCAGCATCCTCTATTCCATTCTTCTCCATGAGTATCTTTATACTCTCGCCCTTTGATACCTTTGTATCTCCCCAGCAGAGTATATCCTTAAAATACTTTCCAAACCCGTAATAATCAAGAAATGCCTCTATATATCCACTCTGGCAGTTGCTGACTATAAACAGCCTGTGTGATCCCGAAAGCTTCGCAATGGTATCCTCTACACCATCGTACAGAACGCCACCATGTTCACGGAGATACTCGTTCTCATAGTCTCCGCAGGCATCTATAAGCTGAGTCATTCTGTCCTCCGAATACGCTCCGAACAGCTTGTCGGCAATGGCATCCATAGGCATACCCATAACAGATTTGATATCGGCCTCTGTCACCTTCATGTCCACATCAGCCTGTCTTTCGAGGACTTCACTCCAGGACGCAGCCACATTTGCCGCGCTGTCCCACAGAGTTCCATCCATGTCAAATATAAGTGATTCTACCTTCATATTCTACCTCTCGTATATTCTATTCAAGTATATGGTCAACACCCTGTTTGATGATGGTCACAACGTGCTCATCGGCCAGGGAATATATTATATTCTTGCCCTCTCTTCTGCTTTTTATCAATTTGGCCTGCTTCAGCACCCTGAGCTGGTGTGAAATAGCCGATGCATTCATCTCCAGACGCTCTGCGATGTCTCCGACACTCAGTTCCTGCTTAAGCAGGGCGAACATGATGGATATACGTGTCGCATCGCCAAACACCTTGAACAGGTCTGCCAGATCTGCGAGATCCGACTGTTCCAGTTCATAACTGTCAAAAAAAATATTTTTATCTTCTGCCATATCTATGGTCCTTTCTGCTCCCAAACAAGCAACTCACGTGTTCCATTTGAACAAGTATTCATATGTAAATTTACTACACTTACTTTTTTGTGTCAAGTCACCTGAATCTCATGAATATTTAAAATGATAACTGCACACAATTACATCATACTGAAACGCCGCATTTGGCGCGATCATATTGGAGGTCAAAAATGAAAACACTAAATTGCATATGTCTCACACTGACCATAATCGGTGCTATCGTATGGGGCATTATAGGACTGTTCAGCTACAACATAGTGGACGGCATCTTCGGTGCCGGAACTGCATTTTCCAGAATAATCTATACTCTGGTGGGCGTTGCCGGACTGTATGCCATCTCCTTCTACTGGTTACTCAACAGGGATTAACGGCATTAATATGCAAATGCCCGCACCTATAAAAGTGCAGGCATTGTATTACATATCATAAAACAAATTCTGTTATTATCATAAATCCTATGCATACGCACAGTGCCAGAACAAGCGGCACAGATATGATCCTCGGTCTCTTGACCTCAGCGTTCCTGTTTCTTCTGAACATCGCCAGCATATCCATATGCCTTCCATTCAGGTACGCCAACAACACTATCATCGCCGCAGCCGCACACAATCCCATAAATGCAAATGGAATATATATCAATATCGTCTGCTTGAGCTGATCTGCTGCTATTCCCTCAGAAGCCTGTTTCTCCACCATCTGCTTGAGCACGCTGACATGTGATGCTATATAGCTGATGATGACGGATATCTCATTAAAGCAGAAATGGGCATACATGGTCGTAAATATACTTCCTGTCGCCTCGGCAAGAAATCCCAGCATCATTCCCAGAACCATCGCATATGCCATCTGATTGAAATTCATGTGCATGGCTCCGAACATTATTCCTCCTATGATTATAGCCGCCAGTCTGCTGCCATATCTGTAGCTTCCCATTATGACGCCTCTGTAGGCAAGCTCCTCCACGATTCCCGGAGTGACCGCCATGAGAAGTGTTGACACCCACAGCTTATGATTCGACACAAGACCTGTTGCAAGCTCGGTAGTGGCACTCTCCACCCACAGAAGACTTATGGCATTTATGAGTGTCATAAGAGGCTCAAGAGCCACGACGAATGCCGGAACGATGATTATCGCCAGCCAGTGCGTCTTTTTCAGTCTGAGCGTTTCGCGCAGATCACATTTGCTTATAAGAATATATATGATCGTCGGCACGAATATCATGCTCTGGCTCAGGATCAGATTCTGAACCATGGTTATATGTGAGCCGATATTCGTCTTCCACAGTATCATAACAACACACAGATACACACATATCAGCGACAGGAAAAACCATGACGCTCCGTGTACCTTTCTCTGAACATTGTCCTGTCTCATACGCTTACTCTACTGTAGCGATGGCTTCTATCTCTATAAGCACATCCTTAGGGAGTCTTGCAACCTCCACGCATGAACGTGCAGGGAAATCGCTTGTGAAGAAGTCCTTGTAAATATCATTTATCTTGCCAAAATCATTCATATCCTTGATAAATACTGTTGTCTTCACTACCTTATCCATAGATGAGCCTGATGCCTCTATGAGATTCTTGAGATTGCCGATCGCCTGTCTTGCCTGTACAGTGACATCTCCCTCAACCAGTGTATTTGTCTCAGGATCGATAGGTATAACTCCTGATGTAAAAAGCATTCCATTCACGAGAACCGCCTGTGAATATGGTCCTATTGCCGCTGGTGCCTTTGGTGTACTTATTATTGTCTTCATGTTTTGTTCCTCCTGTTTTTTACTATTATATATGATGAACTATTACTCCTCATCCATCTCGCTCAGCTCCGCCATGAGAGCCTTTCTGTTGTTGCGCCTTCCGCCATTGCTTCTGGTGAATTTCACAGTGCCTTTTCTGTCTGGCACGGGCTCCGGTGACCGTCTGGATACCGGCTTCTTCGTCTCAGGCTTTGCACGCTTCACAACATCGGCTTTGGTTGTTCCTTTTTTCGCAAGCTCTGCCCGCTCTTCCTCGGACAGTATCTCAATGTTCTTCTCTGTGATCCTTATCTTACCGTCCTTGAGGAGCTTGCCAACCGCCGTCTTAAATGCTCTCTTGCTTATTCCAAATTCCTTCTCTATCACCTTTGAATCTGCCTTGTCATTGAACGGGAGCACTCCATTATATGAATCGATGATATTCAATATCATCTCTGCATTCTCCCTGATCTGCATCTTTATCGGCTTCTGCATGGTGAGGTTCAGCTTGCCGTCTTCCCTGACTGACGCAACCCTGCCCTCAACGTGGTCGCCGGCATATATGGCACTGTGTATCTCCTTCTTCGGGATAAGTGCTGAATATTTGTTGTCCACAGCGACAAATGCACCATACTCGGAGCTGTACTCTATAACTATTCCCGATATAGCATCTCCCTGCTTATATGGGGAATTGCTGCTCAGATACTCATAAACCTTCATGGACACACACAGTCTGTCCGATTTGTCAGTGTACATTCTGACCAGATATTCATGGTTCTCTCTCACCGGGCCAACCTGCTCCTTAAACGGAAGCAGAATATCCTTTTCAAGTCCCCAGTCCATGAATGCACCGATCTTGGTAGTTCCCACACACCTGAGAACAGCCATCTTACCCATAGTTATATATGGAACATTCACAGTTGCAATGAGTCTGTCGTCAGAATCCCTGTATATGAACACGTTGATGTGCTCGCCTGTCTTTATGCCATTCGGAACCTGCTTTCTCGGAAGAAGCACCTCACTGTCAGAATCCGCACATCCAAGATACACACCAAATTCCTTTTCTCTCTTTACTATAAGATCATTCCATTCGCCTATCTTTATCATCGTCATACCGTCCTCTTAATTTTTTCTGTCGACACAGTATATCATATATCCTTACTGCTCCGTTCAAACTGGACAACACACCTTGTCCTGTCCTCTTCATCTGCCAGGATTATCTGAACATATCTGTCGTCAATAAACCTCTTTACTACTATAACATCATCTTTCACATATTGCATCTTATATTCCGCTCTGACTGCAATAATATCCGCAACATCATCCACGTATTCCTGGGCAAGAGCAATATACGCTTCATTATTCATATGATTGTTGGAGTCTATCTGATAAGACATGACCTTTCTGGTATCTATAGTCTCCGCATCGCCCAGCAGTTTTACCTTGCGCGGCGCATACTCCATGTCTATGGCAGGCTCCATCGGATATGCGTCTGACACCTCTTTGTCTATCTTGACAGGTCTCAGCCTCTCGGTGTCCATATAGCTCCAAATGGATGCCGCCTTAACTATGCGTTCTCCATTCTCGTCCAGTATATCTATATTTCTGAATCCCAGAGATGCCTTGAAATCATATGCCCACGTCCTGACCTTGATCTTCTCTCCCATCGCAGGATATCTGACCACCTCTATCTGCCAGGAAACCAGGAACCATGCTCTGTGGTGTCCTGCCAGATAATCCAGCCCTATGCCGACCTCCTCCGACTGCAGTATAGCACAGTCCTGGAAATAGTTCGCTATGGTCGCCATGTTGGATATCTTATTTCCACCAGTCTCACTATACCTGACTATCGCTTCATATGAATACATTACGCCACCTCCATGATGCTCATTTTACTATAATTTTATACCCTATTTAGAGGGCTATCGCAAGCTGAAAAATTTTTTGAAATTTTTTTAAAAAAGTGCTTGCATTATTCTGAGCTTTAGTATATACTACCATTTGTTGAGGCAATGGGCTATCGCCAAATGGTAAGGCACTGGACTCTGACTCCAGCATTTTCAAGGTTCGAATCCTTGTAGCCCAGCTACTAAGACTTGAGATTTATCTCAAGTCTTTTTTATTTTATAAACCGCTTCATATAATGATACTTACAGTGGGCAGTCCGCTCCACAGCACATAAAAAAGACATGTCGTTAGGCTCCGACATGTCTTTCGTGTATTACTATCTGTGAAAAATTTCATTGGCGTAACAAAAATGTAACACATTTTTAAAACATTATCAATAGGTTTTCGCGTATTTTTTCTAAAAATTCAATTTCAATCCAAGCAATTTTCGCGCATTATTCTCAAATATATTGTTTTTGTCCACATCTTCCAGATCAAGGGCCTCTATGTCCGCACATGACTGTTCCTGATCAGACCATGGGCTGTCCGTTCCGAACAGGATCTTGTCAGACCCGTGAGCTGCCACTATCTTCTTAAACATGTCACCATCAAGAAGCTGCCATCTGTGCGATGCCCCCTCCCGCCAGTCTATCTGTCCATAGGAAAATGCCGTGTCAAAATACACATCTCTTCCGCAAAGTCTGTTCAGCACGTCATCCCACATCTGCCATCCACCCATATGGGCAAGCACAAGCTTGTCAGGCCCAACCTCATCCAACACCTCCTCCGCCATTGCAGGAGTGCAGTGAGTCACATCAGGAAGTCCTATGTCTGTTCCCGCATGTGTCACCACGATAAGCCCAAGCTCTGTGGCATAGCTGATTATCCTTTTATATCTTATATCGTTGAAAAAAGCCCCCTGGTAGTCAGGATGGATCTTTATCCCCTTCAGACCTTTGTCGCATATATCCCTGAGTATCTCTTTGTAATTGTCATTGTCGGGATGTATCCCTCCAAACGACCACACATGTGTCTCTGAAAAGCGCTCATTCTCCTCAACTGCGAATTCATTTATATGCTTATATTGTTTCGGAGACGTTGCCACCGGAAGTACCACAGACACATCCACATGTCTGCTCCTCATGTCATTCTCCAGTCCGTCAAGTGTGCCATCCGAATGTGCCCTTGTACCGGATCTGCTCTCCAGAAGCCCTACCGTCTTGGCTGCTATCCTGTCGGGATACGTGTGTGTGTGAAAATCTATTATCATAAATATTCCTCCTGTACATTTATACTGCGTAAGCGCAGAACACCTCTGCTGCGGCCATGCTGTTCACGTTCTCCATATCCACAGTTGAAAAACATCGGATTTTGAGGTATCTTTATCAAAGATATTTCCACGAAGGAGAAAACATGAGCAAACGAAAAAAGAAAATGACGCTGAAACAGATGCGTTCCCTCGTCGTCTTTTTGGTCGCCATAAACATCATACTATTATTGTGCATACTTGTCATGGGATTTTTTCTGGCAAAGGCACAGATCACCAAGGGGAAAGGACAGACTGTCATGCTCCAGAAGGCCAACGACACATACACGGTGTGTGTGGATGCTGGTCATGGAGGAAGCGATGTAGGCGCTGTGGGACTTGACGGAAGCTACGAGAAGGACGACAATCTCCGTCTTGCGCAGGAGGTTGCCAAAGCCCTGAAAAAGAGCGGCGTCAACGTCATAATGACCAGATCCGACGACAGCGACACACCGCTCGACTCCCGTTCAAAGATAGCAAACAAGGCCAAGGCTGATATCTTCGTTTCGCTACACCGCAATTCAACAGCCAACCCAAACACCACAAAGGGCATTGAGATATGGATACACAGCTCAGGATCTGAGCGCAGTTATGCGGCCGCAGATGACATTCTGAGCAATCTCGAGGAAGTTGGTATAACCGCCAACCGAGGGGTGCGAATCGGAACCCAGGGAGACAGCGATGATGACTATGCGGTCATCAGAGACACCGATATGACAAGCATGATCGTTGAGATGGGCTTCATGACCAACCAGGACGATCTGGACTATTTCAATGAAAATCTTGAGAACTACGCCAAGGCAATATCCAACGGTGTGGTTCAGTGGCTGAACGATTATGTCCAGTAACGCCGGACATATCATAACATTTGAATAATTCCATAAAAAAATAACACATTGAGCACAGCCCAATGTGTTATTTTTTATTCACTTATAACTGTTCTGTTTCTTCCTGATTCCTTCGCCTTATAGAGTGCTGAATCCGCTCTGTTGAACCATGCCTTGGAACTCTCTCCCTTGGTGTACTCAGCGACACCACAGCTACAGGTTATTCCATCCTTGTTCATAAAGTGGAAATAGTAGCATCTGAACTCTGTTCTTATGTCCTCAACAACATTCATGACCTTGGACAGTTCCACATCATGGAACAGTATCACGAACTCCTCACCGCCGTATCTGAAGGCAAGTCCCATATCCTTCGACTTCTCCTTCATCATCTTACACAGCGCCTTGATAACTATATCTCCATTGCTGTGGCCATATGTATCGTTGACTTCCTTGAAATGATCTATATCAAATATGGTGACATAGGACTTCGCCCCAGTCTGCTCCACATTCTCGATCTCCTTATCAAGGCTCTCCTCAAATGATCTTCTGTTGTACAGGCCTGTCATCGGATCAACCATAAGCTCACTCATCAGTGTTACCTGTCTGTTGTAGCTTCCGGCAATCGATTCCATAAGTGCCTTCGTGTGCTTGTTGACAACCATAACCATCGCACACATAACAGATACTACCAGTATGTATATGAGCAGTGCTCCAACCCAGTTCATCTGTGTGGCAAGCTCACCGACATTCAAATGTAATCTCACAACATTGATGACCATGAGTGCAAGCACCGCAACTCCCGACCATACCGTCAGCTCCTGATCTGCAAATAACGCCGTGGCAATTATGGTGACACACGGAATAAGTATAAGCGGGTATATGGTGCAATATGTAAATGCTATAACACCGACACATACATATATCATACCTGTCACGACATAATTCTTGTGCTTTATGTCCGCCTCATCGTGCTTCATATAAAAATAGCAAATTGTGATCGCTATAGCCTGTACTATCATCGGCAGCACGATATACTTTACTATATATGCGCCTGCTCCTATGCTCTTATCTACTCTGTATACTCCAAATAATATCCATGCAATAACAAAAGAAATACTGCATATAACTATCATCATACGCCATACCAGCATATGCCATCTTGCGTCAATCTCATCCTTGTTAATATCATTCATGTGTACGCACCCCGCAAACCATCATATGTGTTGATTTTACCATATGAGGGTCCTTTTTTCCACCATTAATCAACAAAAGACGGACTTTTTTTATGCCAAAATCCGTCTTTTGTACCAAAAATCGTCAAATTACTTAAGGTTGTAGCCAACCTCAAATGCCTCAAGATTCTTCTCCACTGTCTTAGGTGGAACTGTGTTCTTGATAACCTCAACCCATGCATCATGTGAGAAATCCATGTGCTGTGCCGCGATTCCTATGATGACTGTGTTAAATACCTTGTTGTTGCCAAGCTTCTTTGCCTCGTCCATGGCATCAACTGAGATAACCTTGTACTTGCCGCTGAGCTCCTCGATGATTCCATCAGGATACTGTGCTGCGCCTGTAACTACAGTGATAGGATCTATTCTCTGGTCATTTACGATGATAACTCCATCCTTCTTCAGGAAGTGTGCATATCTGAGTGCCTCAAGTCTCTCAAATGCTATGAGGACATCCGCACATCCCTCTTCCACGATAGGCTCATTTACCTTCTCACCATATCTTACATATGTAACAACACTTCCACCTCTCTGGCTCATTCCGTGAACCTCTGAGAGCTTTACATCATAACCTGCTGCCGTGGTGATTCCACCGAGTATACGGCTTGTGAGAAGTGTTCCCTGTCCGCCTACGCCGACGATCATAATATTCTTTGTCTCCATGATTAGAACTCCTCCCTTTCTATAGCATCGAACTTACAACGCTTCATGCACAGTCCACAGCCTGTACAGAGTGTGTCATCTATACGGATGGTTCCATCCTCCTGCCTGATAACTGCAGGGCATCCAGGCTTTAAGCACATACCGCACTTCTTGCACTTCTCAGGTATTGCCTTGCATCTTCCTGTTATCTTAGTCGTCTTCAAGAGTACACAAGGTGACTTTGTGATGATGACTGATACCTCATCCTTTGCTGTCTCCTCCTTGATGAGCTTCTTAAGGCCTTCTATATCAAATGCATTTATCTCATGGACGCTCTGGATTCCCAGTGCCTTGCAGAGATTGTAAATATCAATGGCATATGTAGGATCTCCCATCAGTGTCTTACCTGTTGCGGCGTGATCCTGATGTCCTGTCATACCTGTTGTCGAGTTGTCAAGTATGATAACTGTTCCTGTGCTCTGGTTGTATACCATGTTCATGAGTGAGTTCACACCTGTGTGAAGGAATGTTGAATCACCTATGACCGCTACCCAGTTCTTGATATAATCCTTGCCCTTTGCCTTCTCCATTCCATGAAGGGTAGAGATGGATGAACCCATGCAGACTGTTGTGTCAATAACACTGAGCGGTGCGACAGCTCCGAGTGTGTAGCATCCGATATCTCCTGCTGCGTGGATCTTCAGCTCTGAAAGAACTGAGAATACGCTTCTATGTGGGCAACCAGGACAGAGGATAGGTGGCCTAGCTGGAACCTGAGCAGCCTCGACTGTCTCTATCTTCTCGCCGAGAAGCTTCTCTCTGAGCATATTTGCGCTGTACTCACCCTGAACTGTAAGCAGCTCCTTGCCGACTGCATCTATTCCCCATGATCTGACCTGAGTCTCGATATGTGGCTCAAGCTCCTCGATGACATACACCTTGTCTACCTGTGCACAGAAGTCCTCGATCATCTTTCTTGGGAGTGGATTTACCATGCCAAGCTTTAAGACTGATGCGTTTGGCATAGCCTCTCTGACATACTGGTAAGGGATACCGCTGGTGATGACACCCACACTCTTGTCTCTCATCTCAACTCTGTTGATCGGCATGTCAGCTCCGTCTGCTGCCATGTCCTTGAGTCTCTGCTCTACAAATACATGACGTGGTATAGCGTTACCAGGCATCATGACATATTTCTTTATATTTCTCTCATATGGCTTGTCAGGAATCTCCTGTCTGTCACAGAGCTCTACAACGCCCTGTGAGTGTGAGAGTCTTGTGGTTGTACGGAGCATTACAGGAGTATCATACTTCTCACTCAGCTCAAATGCATACTTTGTGAAATCCTTTGCCTCCTGGCTGTCTGATGGCTCAACAACTGGGATCATGGCTGTTCTTGCTACAAGTCTTGAATCCTGCTCATTCTGTGATGAGTACATTCCAGGATCATCTGCTGCAACAAGTACCATACCTCCGTTCACACCTGTGTATGCTGCGGTGAACAGCGGATCTGATGCCACGTTCACACCTACATGTTTCATCGACACTATTGATCTCACTCCCGCAAATGATGCACCGATCGCTACCTCTGTGGCTACCTTCTCATTTGGTGACCACTCTGAGTAGATATCTCCTTTGTACTGCACCATGTTCTCACTGATCTCTGTACTTGGTGTTCCAGGATATGCCGCTGATACCTTGACACCCGCTTCATAACAGCCTCTGGCGATGGCTGCGTTACCAAGCATAATCTTTTTTTCGCCCATGAATCTTACCCTTCCTGTCTATATTGATATTCTTGTTTTTATTTTTTCGTCTTAATTGACACTCTAATTTGTTATTATACAAGAATTATCAATAAAATAAAAGAGTTTTATACAATGTGATTACAAAGTGTGATTACAAAGCCATATCGAACAGCTCCTCTTATCGACATTTTCCCTAGTCAGTTATATTCTGCGTCTGACGTACCATGTCTGCAAAGCCCTGCCACTGCATATCGATAATATCGCCACTGCCGGCTGAACTGTCCACCTTACCGCCAACAAGAGCCATAACCATATCAAAATCTGCAGAACCCACATATTCACTGTTTTTGAGGATCATACCATAGGCCGCCACGGCACTTGCCGCACTCATGTCAACGGACATTTCGCTGCTGTAGCTGTCAGTCTTCACCACACGGCTCACAAGACTGCTCTTATCCCCATCCGGCTCCTTGTATCTTACGTTCACTGTCGCAAGCTCACCGGTATAGTCCTCTGCGCTATCAGACTTATCCTTAACGTCTTGTGATGCAGTCTCCGATGTATTTGCCTGATTGGAATCCTGTCCGTATTTGTGCTCGGCTGCAGGCACATCGAAGTCTGATCCCGCAGGCACTATCTCATAGAGCACCGTCACCATATGTCCTGCGCCTATCTCGCCGCCGTCCACAGCGTCATTTGCAAAGTCCGCATCCGCAAGGGCGCGGTTCTCATAACCTATCTGCCTGTAACCCTTGACATTTGCCGGATTGAACTCTATCTGAAACTTCACATCCTTGGCAACGGTGTTCAGAGTTCCGCCCATCTCGTCCACCAGCACCTTCTTTGCCTCATACGCAGAATCTATAAACGCATAGCTTCCATCACCATTATCAGCAAGAGCCTCAAGCTTGTTGTCCTTCAAATTGTCCGTTCCAAACCCAAGCACGCTGAGAAAAATGTTGTTTTCCTTCTTCTCCTCGGTTATCAGATCCACAAGGTCGCTCTCACTGGTAAGCCCCACGTTCAGATCCCCGTCCGTTGCAAGTATGACACGGTTGTTGCCTCCCTCTATAAAGTTCTTCTCCGCCAGCTCGTAAGCTGTGATGATGGCATCTCCGCCGTTGGTACAGCCCTCGGCTGTCATACTCGAAAGCGCCTCATTTATCGTGTACTGCTCTGAGCCGGATGTGCCCGAGAGCACCACCGTATCCTCACCCGCATATGTGACTATGCTCACCTTGTCGTTCTCATCCAGATTCTCCGCCAGCATGGCAAATGACTGCTGCACGAGTGGGAGTTTGTTATCTTCATACATGGATCCCGAGGTGTCGATCAGGAACACCAGATTTGAAGGCTTCTTGTCTCCAAAATCTATTTCATCCGTGTTGATCCCAACCATCATGAGCTTTGTGGCCTTATTCCACGGGCAGTCCGAATATTCTGTGTATATGGAGAACTTCTCTCCATCCTCAGGCTTCCTTCTGTAGTCATAGGTAAAATAGTTCAGCATCTCTTCTATTCTCACCGCTCCGTCCGGTGGGAGACAGCCTGACTCTATATACGACCTGACGTTGCTGTATGATGCCGTATCCCTGTCCGCCGCAAATGTGGAGAGAGGTCTGTCCGCTGTGGATACAAATCCATTCTCCGCCACGCTGTCATACTCTCTCGTATCGTAGGCGATCTCTGTATACATAGAATTTGAAGCATCTGTCACCATCGCTGTATCTCCAGCGACTGTTGCCACATCACAAGCTTCCTCCGCATACATAACATCATTCGACGTACTGTTGAATATTCCACTCAAGCCATTGTCCTGCAGCGACTTCTTTTTTTGCTTACTTTCTTTTTCCCTGTACTTTTCTGCGATCCCTGTTATCTCTGTCTTATCCCCATTTTGTTTTTCAAGGCGCATTCCCCTTCCATCTACTGCATCATCGTTACCGCAGCCCGTAAGACCTCCTACCATCATAACCCCTGCCATAACTGCGCATATGGATCTTGCAAATATTTTTGAATTATATTTCATCATAAAAAATCCCTCCGTAATATGAATTTCAAGCTACCGGTCAAGCTTTATATTCTATATACGAAGGGATTATTATTTTTTATGGTAATTTCTGTATTTTTTAATTTTTGATTTGTTTGTGCTATTCTGCCCTCTCAAATCTGTACCAGTTGCCCTCAACCTTCACTACAAGGCTGCCATCATCACACACAATGTAGGCTGAGTTTCTGGATGGGTTCATGTCAAAGTTGACCTCGCCGTCATTTGCCGGCACGCCATCGGTGTAGCTCTCAGCGTAGGCCGCTTTGCTCTCATCCACGCTGTCAGCATCGACCATGTCGTATGTGTCCCTGTAGAGCACACCATCCAACATGATCATGGGGATATAGTCAGCACTATTCACAGAATTCTGAGCATCAGTATTTCTCTGTACATCATAGCTCGCCGTGGCGTTGTCTGCCATTTCAGCAGCATCGCTTTGAATATCGTCTGCCGCAGCCGCGTCACTTTCTTGTGCATAATAACTTTCATCCGAAGTCACCTTCACACTGTTGTCCTGCGCTGTCTTATCGCTTGCCCTCTTACGGCTGTTCCTTAACGGTCCGGCTACGATCAGCACACACACTACTGCCGCTGCCACAAGACCGGAAACGATCTGGATGGTTCTTCTGTTCCTGTCTTTACGGTCTTTCTTGACTCCAAACTTCTTATCTCCAGATTTCTTATCTCCAGATTTCTTATCCTGCACCCGCTGCGCATCCACCGCATCAAGTCCTGCCTCTATTTTTCCCCAGAGATCAGGTGCATCCATATTCTCTATATATTTGTCAGCTATTTCCTTTTCCAGTTCATCTTCATGTCTGTTCATAGTCTGCACCTCCTAAGTCTCTTGATCGCACTGTTGTAAAGCCACGTGACTGTTCCCATCGGCTTGCCAACTATCTCTGATATCTCTCTGAAGGTAAATCCTCCAGCCACCTTCATATCAACTATCTCCCGCTCATCAGGCTTAAGCGACTCCATGGCCACCTTCAGTGACACGCTGTTCACAACCTGTTCCTCCATGCTGCCACTCTGCCCGGTCTCCGGTATCTCATCCACCAGAGCCTCACGGTCTATCTTCCTGATCTTGTCCACCGCCATATTCCGGGCGATCGTGACCAGCCATTTCTTATGTCCATTTCCCGGCTTATAGCTTCCCGCAATGCTGTACAGCTTGATGAAGAATTCCGATGTCACATCCTCAGCCTCCTCGCGCTGTCCTATGGTGTCGTACACCACAGCATATATGAGCTTCAGATACGCATCATATATGTGCCGCAGGCTATCCCTGTCGCCCGCCGCCATCGCAGACATGCACTGTTCAAATTCTCTGTCTGTCATAGCTCCCTCCTCATGATAATATACGTTATATCAACTGATTTTTATGGAATGTCATTTAACTTTTTAATCTTTTCCGCCTATTTACAACATCATATCTTCCGCATGGCGGCAAATCCCATCACGTAATTTTTCCTGCCACCAGCCGTGTCAAATGGCCATACCATATGGCGGCTGTCAACCAGCTCCACGTCGTAGTTCATATGAAGCGACATATCCTTCATGAGCTGTGCCACACCTTCTATGTGCTCCACCGACTTCATCGTCTCCACATCCCGCCTGTCAAATGCATTTGCAAGCTTCTCTGCGCATGTCTGATCCTCACATGCAGCGACCTCATATCCATATATGAGGACATCCTTTGTCATATGGTACATGTAGTCATTGAGTCTCTCCACCGCCGCCTCGTTCAGCCCCGAGATGGCACTGCTTATGAGTCTAAGATCCTCGTCATGATAATTGTCCCTGTAGTGGTAAAGCAATGCCGCAAATCTGGAATTTAGCTGGCTGTGAAGCCCGACCGCCACACTGTAATCAAATATATCAAGATACCTGTCGGTGTCATTTACTATATCCCCAGATTCCGTTCTGCCAATATATTTACCGGAATTGGCAGTCGCTATGCCTGTCAGGAACTCAAGTATATGCTCGATGTCCTCACAGTCCTCAAGCATCGCCTCATACAAGCGGTACTGGTCATCGTCTACATGCCAGAATGGAATATCCGCTATTATATAATCCTGTTCCTTCAGCCCATATTCCCTGACTGCCGAAAGCACAGCTTCCCTGTCTCTGTCTATGAGCACCAGCCTGTAATTATCTGCCAATCTTCCTATATCTATATCGCCGGCCGGCCCTATTCCCCACAGTGCAAGCACAGGCTTTGAATTCGCTGCATCTGCATCCTGCCCGGATTCTTTTTTTACCCGGCAGTTATTTTCTATATATTCCGTCACCTCACGTCTGTACTGTTCCCATCCCACATAGGAATCCGGTATACGCTCCGTGGCGATCATCTCATCAAAATAGCTCATTGTCTTCTCCTGACTCTGTGAACTGACAAATAAAGCAAAAGGGTTATGCCTGTCAGTATTTATTGATCATTCACAGGTATTTTATAAAATTTTATTTTTAAGCACAAGTGGAATGTAGTATAATACACATAGTTGTGCAACAGGACACACCATTCCAGTTTTTTTACATTTTGGAGGAGTTATGGAATCAATACAGACAAACGCTCTGAACAGCAAATACATCAATTCACTCCTGCGCCCGGAGGAAAATCCTTTCATGCAGGAGATGCAGAGTTTTGAGGAGATCATGATGATGTATTCATGTGCCATCAGAGAGGTGAAGACAAAATTTGAAGTGCTGAACGATGATTTCAGTGTAAGATATAAGAGAAATCCTATAGAATTCATACAGTCAAGGATCAAGAAGCCTGTCAGCATTGCCAAAAAGCTTGCAAGCAAAGGCTGTCCGGTGACATGTGCAAGTATACTGAACAATCTGGATGACGTCGCCGGAATAAGAGTCATCTGCCCATTCATCGATGACATATACATGGTGGCAGAAAAGCTCATAAGTCAGGATGACATCACCCTGATCGAAGCAAAAGACTACATATCGCATCCAAAGCCAAATGGCTACCGCAGTCTGCATGTCATAGTCGAGATTCCTGTGTTCTTCGCAGACCACACAAGGAATATGCGTGTGGAGGTACAGATCAGAACAATCGCGATGGACTTCTGGGCGAGCCTGGATCACCAGCTCAGATATAAGAAGGATATCCCGAACGTAGACATGATATCCGCAAGACTTAAGAAATGCGCAGATGTGATATCCGCAACAGACCTTGAGATGCAGTCCATCAAGAACAGCATTTATGGTCAGCGATATATTCCTGAACTTAAGAGAGAATCACCTAAAGAATAATTACAGTTATTTTTCTCCTACTGATATTTTTTCAACCACAGGGAGAATGAAAAAATTGAAATATTTGCAACTTTTTATTTGACATTTGCTCAAACCTGTTGTAATATAACTGATGTTGTTAATCAACATGTGTGCATAGCTCAGCTGGATAGAGCACTTGGCTACGGACCAAGGTGTCGGGGGTTCGAATCCTCTTGCGCACGTGACAGAAGCTGTCTGAATTATTTCAGACAGCTTTTTTGTTTCATCAAAACTACTTTATAACAGCCAAATATTATTCATAAAAAAAGCCAGGGGTGCGGCTATAAGCTTTATTTACATAAAGTGCTACTCCCTGCTCCCCAGATATTCTTCCACCTTCTCCGGCGTATCCAGTCTCAGCCGTACAATAGTCATCATGATCATGTATCGCAGGACTTCCTTTAATATCTCTTCGTCAAACTGCGACTTCATATTTTCCGGATACGCATGTACGAGAAAATGCACATTGTAGGCATCGCCCTGTCTTGAGATAAATGCACTCACATAGAGGCCATTCATGACCGCTGTTATGATGTCGTCATCCGTGATCTGTATATTTATCTTATACATCTTTGATATAAACTTTACCGTCTTGTCTTCTTTTACGAGAAAACGCCTGTCTGTAATCTCTCCTATGGAAAAGTTCTGTTTATGGAGTGTTATCGCCTGCAGGAATTCTGATTCCCTTTCATTCTCAATTATATAATCATATATATCATTCGGTGTGTATGCCATATTGTTCAAGTTATCCTTTCATCTATTTGTCTATATGCTAAGCGCTTTTGTCTATCACTCGTCCGGAGTCGTCACGTCACACTGCCCATCGTAAGTCCGATCACAAATACCACAAATGCACCAATCGTAAGCACATACCACTCGATAACACGGACTGTAAGTTCCCAGTCAGACGGCTCAACATCATACAGGTTTCTCACCCTGGGCCACATGGCCAATCTGAAAAGTTCATCTGGAAACAGCATACTTACGACCGCAATGATGCATATAATGATTCCGAATATATATAATACTATATTTCCTCTGTTTGTAGTCTGCGGACCAGTAATAAACTTCACTATTTCATAAATATCCGGCGGATTTGCATAATAATCTCCTAAAACCACATCAAACTCGTTGGTCATCGTGCCGTCCGCATTGTATACCATGTATCCATCTTTTGAGACAGCGCCTCTAAAAAACACCTTATCACCCGCCATGATCTTTACTCCGATATAATCATCAGATGATAACATGCCGTTCTCCGTCCCTGCCGGTATGGCAGAATGATCCTCCATCCAGCTATATGGTCCATATGTTACGTCTCTATACCCATCTCCTGTAAATCGATTATAACACTTAAATTCTATGCTCTGGTCATCATATACTATGATACTTGTATGTCCATCTGTATATGTCACATTTCCCTGTTCTTCTTTTCGGGTCAGAAAGTCACCCCTGAATTCTATTCCCTTTATGGACATTATAATCGGATAAATTATGGAAAATGCTATGACCATTGCCACTATAATGCTCATCAGAACCTTTTGCGTCCTGGATAAATTCTTTATTCTCTCCATATACATTTCCCCCTTCGATCAGGAATTTTCTGTTATCTCCACGAGCTGCGAAACATACTCTGCAGATTTCAAATACATATCGACTGCCTATATTATCCTCCCATGCTATCCGCAGCCCCTGACTACTGCCCGCGCACGCCTAGAACAGATCCAGCGTATTGTCAAGATATATCTCTTCTCTTACCCTCAGCTGGTACTCTGGCTTTGTCATATAGTATAACAGAAATTCCAGCACTATGGCACTTCCAAGACCTCTTCCCTCTATCTTGAAATTGGAAAATCCCATCGGCAGGTAAATGTTCCTTATATCATCTATACCTATAAATCCGGGATTCTCCATCGCTTTTGAGAAACGATAGCCACCTGCTGCGTTCGGCGATGTACAGTGGTGAATTGATTTCTCACCGAGAGCCATACGGCTCACATCCTCATAGCAGGCTTTCCTGTCCTGACAGGAGAACCAACAGCATTCGTTGCACAGGAATTCCACCTTGTCTTTCTGCTTTTGCGAAAGCGCCCCCAGCCTGTCAAATGCTTTGTTCAGCCGGAAATCCGGCACAACATATCGGAATTCATCCCGGTCAAGCTCTGCCGAAAACTGGTCAAAGTCCGTAATGACCTTTGTTGTAGATGAAACCATATATAGTCCCGGATAGTTCTCCTGCAGATAGTCAAGCAACAACTCCGAATGGACTATGACACCGTTTTGAATATCACCCTTCTCAAACGCTCTGCACAAATCATTACACCGTTTATCCGCAAGATGTTCCGGTCTTAACAATGAGTTGCTGAAGGTCAGCCTCGCCGATATTCCATACTCTCTCATAAGTTCCAGCACATCTCCGGCACCGCTGTCACCATATCCCACTCTGCCACCGCCCCAGAGGCAGTCACCCGGTGCGCCATACACCGAGCCGATATCACACCAGTCGTAAAAATATTCCCTGTGCGCACGGTATAGTGGCAGGAATACCTTGTACAGCTCGTAGAATTCAAAAAGTCCGGGCAGATGGTAATGTGCCTTGTATTCTGTTTTGTTATTACCTGTCTCTGGCTTTGATCTGCCAGACAATGGCTCATTCCCCATAGTGTTCATTTTCCTGTTTTTCTTTCAGTTCCCATATGTTATCTTAGCTTCCGCATACTGTCTACAATTATATAAAAGTTCTTCATCTGTTGCAAACCATGTTTAGGATATTGTATATTTGAAAGAGGCATCGACCACCCAAAGATCAAAAAGAGGAAGAATGTGGATGCGGAGCTGGACAAATTTCTGTAGGCAGTACAAACAAACTACGGCGGAGGTTATTATTTATTATGGGAAATACATTCAGGGAAGTTAAGTGTTTCAAATGCGGACACATTTTTATGTGGCAGAAAGATGGTATAGACTATCAGTCTGAATATCGTCTGGAAAGCACCAGCGAACTGATGGGAATTGCGGCATGTCCTAAATGCGGAACGGATATGTTGGTAATTCCGCATATTCTTGAGGGAATCTCTAAAGATTCAAATGGAATTGTGGAATCAGGGATACGGGGAATATAAAGACAAAAACAACCGGGTATGTTTCTTCCTGAACATACCCGGTTGTTTTTTATATGAAAATATCCTACTCATCTGGATTCACGATGGCACCTATCTTAAACTCTCTGCCGTCCTTTTGCCACTGTCTGTACTCCGCTGTAGCGGCAAAGAGTACATCTCCCGATGAGTTGATTGCCGTCTCAAGTGAATCCTGGACCACTCCGATGATCATTCCGACAGCAACAGCCTGCATGGATATATCCTGTGGGATTCCAAACAGCGAGCACGCCATAGGAATGAGCAACAGCGAACCTCCCGCAACACCTGAGGCACCGCACGCGCCAAGGGTTGCCATAAGACTGAGCATGAGTGCTGTCGGAACGTCCACCGACACTCCCATGGTATTTGCAACGGAAAGCGCCATTATAGTTATAGTGATGGCGGCACCATCCATATTGATGGTCGCGCCAAGCGGTATGGATACCGAATACACATCCGGGTCAAGTCCAAGTCTTTTGCAAAGTGACATGTTCACTGGGATATTTGCCGCAGAACTTCTGGTGAAGAACGCCGTCACACCTGACTCTCTGAGGCATCTCCACGCAAGTGGATATGCATTTCTCCTTAAGACGATAGTCGCAAGGAGCGGATCTACGATCAATGCAACCGTAAGCATGGCGCCCACAAGCACAAGCAGCAATCTGCCATATTCCTTGAATATCGACAATCCACTCTCCGATACTGTCGTGAACACAAGTCCCATGATTCCAAATGGTGCGCACCCGATGATCCACCTCACGACGGTTGATACCGCATCCGATATGGATACAAGTGCAGATTTTATAGACTTGCTTGTCCGTCGCATGGCAAGTCCAAACAAAAGTGCCCATGCAAGTATGCAGAGATAATTTGCGTTGAGTATCGCATTTACGGGATTATCGGTGATGTTGAGCAAAAGATTCTGGAGGACCTCCATGATTCCCGATGGGACGACATCCGCCTGATATGATTCAAGGTCCAGTGTCATGGTTACAGGGAAAATAAAACTTGTGCTCACCGCCACTACCGCTGCGCATAGCGTGCTGAGCATATACATGATCGTCACCATACGGAACTGCTGGCCATTTCCCTTTCCTGCATTTGCAATTGAGCTGATGACAAGGGCAAACACCAGTATCGGCGCAATTGCCTTGAGCGCCCTGACGAACATGGTTCCGATCAGGCCTATTCCCGTTGCCCCCGGCACCAGAAGTCCCAGCACCGCACCGATCACTATTCCAACCAATATCTTCGCGATCAGCGACACCCTATTCCACATCTCTACAATCTTTTTCATGAATCTAACTCCTAACTATATCTATATTTCTGCTTTTTAACACACATTTTCTTTAGTATTCTTCTTTCTCAGAAGAAGTATCCTCACGAGCAAAAGCACTGGGAATATAACTCACGCAAGGATTCCGCGTTTCTTAATAGTATCATATATCGATCAGGCTTGTATATAACAGATTTCATAACACAAAAAAGCGGCGAACAGATTCTTGCTTCTGTTCGCCGCCACTTCACTTCTATAATATTCTGTTTTATGACCAGACTTCCTCTGCTATCTCCTTAACGAGCTTGAGCTTTGCCCACTGCTCATCCTCTGTCAGCTTGTTTCCGATCTCACATGATGCAAATCCGCACTGAGGGCTCAGGCATAATCTGTCAAGTGGTACATACTTTGCAGCCTCATGGATCCTTGCAATGACCTTCTCCTTATCCTCAAGAACCGGAGATTTTGTTGTGATGAGTCCGAGCACGACCTTCTTGTTCTCTGAAACCTTTGCAAGAGGTGCAAATCCACCTGATCTCTCATCGTCATACTCAAGGAACAGCGCATCTACATTCTCATTTGCAAATACATAATCTGCAACTGTGTCATAAGGACCACTGGTGAAGAATGTTGAGTGGTAATTTCCTCTGCAGATATGTGAAGTGATGACCATATCCTCCGGCTTTCCTTCAAGGGCAAGGTTGTTCACTGCAAGCAGCTCCTTCTTGACATCCTCAAGTGATATTCCAAGCGACCTATATCTCTGCTTTGCTGCATCCCCCACTATGGCGCCCCATGTACAATCGTCAAGCTGCAGGTTTCGGCATCCAGCATCATAGAACTGCTTAATAACATCCTGATAAGCCTTTCCAATGTCCTGGATAAGCTCCTCATTTGTAGGATAGAACTTCCTTGTGTTTGCAATATTGTCAGGTACTATCATCTGCTGAAATGTCTGTGCAGGAGCCGGTATCGTATACTTTGCAACAGTATTCTCATCCTCGAACTGCTTTAAGAACTTGAAATATTCAACAAATGGATGAGCCTTTGCCTTTATCTTGCCTACAAGATAAGTGTCGTCAAGAACCGCAAGCTCTGCATCGAATTTTACACCATTTCCAGTGTTCTCATGGGCAACGCCCTCAAATCCCCACATGAAGTCAAGATGCCAGAATGTTCTTCTGAACTCGCCATCTGTGATCGCATGGAATCCAAGTTCCTTCTGTTTTGCAACAACCTTGGTAATCTCCTCATTAACAACTTTGTCGAACTCCTCCTTGGTGATCTTTCCGTCCCTGTATGCTGCCTTCGCATCCTTGAGTGCCTGTGGTCTCAGAAAGCTTCCTACAAAATCGTATCTGAAAGGTGTCTGTAATTTGCTCATATGTCTATATCCTCCGTAGTGTTTTCTCGTTTTCTTAACTTGAGGATATTCTAGCAGGATAGGCTGTCTATGGAAAATACTATTATTTTGAGGCTTGCCATAGCTTTAAACTATGGAATATGATAAGAGTACTCCACTATCAATGCTTAAAATTCTATAAACCGCCAAATCTATAACAAAAAGCCTGCATAATCCCTATGTGAAATCATCCACAATGACAATCGTCAAATATGATTTCATATAGGCTTATACAGGCTTTCATACCCTATTATTCAATATTCTTTAACTCCACTGCGAGTTATACAGATCCGCATAGAATCCATTCTGAGCCATGAGCTCATCATGGTTACCCTGCTCTATGATGTCACCGTCCTTCATAACAAGGATGATGTCTGCATTCTTGATGGTTGACAGTCTGTGGGCTATGACAAAGCTTGTCCTGCCCTTCATCAGATTGTCCATGGCTCTCTGAATCCTGTGTTCTGTTCTCGTATCGACTGACGATGTAGCCTCATCGAGGATCAGGACCGGATTGTCAGCAAGAATTGCTCTTGCGATAGTTAAGAGCTGTTTCTGTCCCTGGGAGATATTTGTTATCTCCTCATTGAGCTCCATGTTGTATCCACCCGGAAGTGCCGAGATAAATCTATGTGCATGAGCTGCCTTTGCCGCTGCGATAACTTCCTCATCCGTAGCGTCCAATCTTCCATATCTGATATTCTCCATGATAGTGCCCTTGAACAGCCATGTATCCTGAAGCACCATGCCAAATACATCCCTGAGTTCACGCCTGTTGAAGTCCTTAATATTGTGTCCGTCCAAAAGTATAGCACCGCCATTCACGTCATAGAATCTCATAAGCAGCTTGACCATGGTGGTCTTGCCCGCTCCGGTAGGTCCGACTATGGCTACCTGCTGTCCCGGTTTTACATGGGCTGAGAAATCCTTGATGATGATCTGATCCGGATTGTAGCCAAACTTTACATGTTCAAATGTAACTTCACCCTTGATTCCCTCTGTGGATACAGGATTCTCTACTATCTGCTCCTCTTCTTTCTCTTCAAGAAGTTCAAATACTCGCTCAGCGGCTGCTGCCATCTGCTGCATCATATTTGTGACCTGGGCAACCTGCTGAACAGGCTGTGTGAGGTTCTTCACGTACTGTATAAATGCCTGGATATCACCTATCTGGATAGTTCCTCTGATCGCCAGAGCCGCACCTGATATGGCAACTGCCACATAGCCCAGATTACCGACAAACATCATAATAGGCTGCATCAGTCCTGAGAAGAACTGTGACTTCCATGCTGACTTGTACAGAGTCTCATTTGTCTCATGGAACTCTCTTCTAACGTCGTTCTCCTTATTGAACGCTTTTATGACATTGTGTCCGCCATACACCTCTTCAACCTGACCGTTTATGTGTCCCACGTATTCCTGCTGCTGCTTGAAGAATCTCTGGGATTTCTTGATGACAAACATCATGAGCATGATACTTATCGGAAGTATCAGCACTGATATAAGTGTCATAAGCGGGCTGATCGTGAGCATCATCACGATTACACCGATGACCGTACTAACCGATGTAATGAGCTGTGTGATACTCTGGTTCAGACCATTTCCCATGGTGTCTATATCATTTGTGATCCTTGAAAGTACCTCGCCATAGGTTCTGCTCTCAAAGTAGCTCATCGGCATCCTGTTGATCTTCTCGGATACCTCACGTCTCATCCTGTAGCACACCTTCTGGGTGATACCGGTCATGATGAAGCCCTGAACAAAGCTAAATGTCACACTTAGCACATACAAACCGAGACAGAACAGCAATATCTTACCGATATACGTGAAATCAATTCCGCCGTTGCCTGTTATCTTGTTCATGATCCCCTCGGACAGGGCTGTTGTCGCCTTGCCGAGTACCTTCGGACATACTACGTTGAATATTGTACTTCCAATTGCAAATATAGCAACGACAACAACCGCTGCCTTGTACTTGCCTATATATCTGAATAACTTTCCTATCGTTCCCTTGAAGTCCTTGGCTTTCTCGCCGCCCCTCATAGGACCGTGGCCTCTTCTAGGGCCTCTGAAACTTCTCTGATTATTTGTCTGATTCTGTTCTGCCATGTCCTACACCTGCCTTTCTGAGTCAGTTCCAAGACTGGCTGCTATCTCCGATGGGGAAAGCTGCGACTCGGCTATCTGCCTGTACTCCTCACAGGTCTGCATGAGTTCCTTGTGAGTTCCCTTGCCGACTATCGTACCCTCGTCAAGCACAAGTATCTGATCTGCTGAGAGTATGGTGCTTACTCGCTGTGCAACGATAAATACTGTACTGTCATTTACGTGCTCGCCAAGTGCCTTTCTGACTGCCACATCCGTCTTGAAATCAAGCGCCGAAAAGCTGTCGTCAAATATCAGGATCTTCGGCTTTCTCGCTATGGCCCTGGCTATAGCAAGACGCTGTTTCTGACCGCCGGACACATTTCCACCACCCTGAGCAACCGCACTGTCGTAACCATGCTCCTTCTCCTCTATGAAGTCGGATGCCTGGGAAATCTCAGCTGCAAGCTTGACATCTTCATCAGATGCATCCGGCGCGCCGAATCTTATATTGGATGCAATCGTTCCTGAGAACAGAATTCCCTTCTGCGGAACAAAACCGATATTCTGTCTCACGCTCTCCATGGTGAGGTCTCTTATATCCTGTCCGTCTATCGTTATCGACCCCTCCGTAACATCATAGAATCTCGGGAGGAGCTGAACCAGTGTACTCTTACCACAACCGGTACTTCCTATGATTGCCGTAGTCTGTCCAGGCTTGGCCTCAAATGAGATATTCTCAAGTACATTCTCATCTGCGCCCGGATATGCAAATGCGACATTGTCATACTTTACGACACCCCTTGGTGTTTCAAGTTTCTTTGCCCCGGCTGCGTCCTGAACCGTCACATCCGTATCTATGATCTCCTGTATTCTGTCTGCTGCCACGCTGGCACGAGGGAGCATGACTGACATCATGCTGAGCATAAGGAACGACATGATAATAAGCATTGTGTATGTAATAAATGCAGTCATTGATCCTACCTGAAGGACACCCGCATCAATCTTGTGGGCTGCCACCCACTCTATAAGTATGCTTATTGCATACATGATGAACATGAGTATAGGCATTGCAAATGTCATGACTCTGTTGACGAACAAGGTGTTCTTCGTCAGGTCTTTATTTGCCTCATCGAATCTCTCTTCCTCGCGTTCCTCTCTGCCAAATGCCCTGATAACCGGGATACCTGTAAGTATCTCTCTTGACACAAGGTTTACTCTGTCCACCAGTGTCTGCATAACTTTAAACTTTGGCATGGCAATGACCATAAGCGTTCCCATGAGGATCACAACTGCTGCTATACCGATGAATATTACCCAGCCCATTCCGGCTCCGTTCCCAACAACCTTGACGATTCCTCCAATAGAAAGTATCGGTGCATATAGAACCATTCTGAGCATCATAACTGTAACCATCTGTATCTGCTGGACATCATTTGTAGATCTCGTTATAAGAGATGCAGTTGAGAACTTGTTGATCTCAGCATCCGAAAATGCGATAACCTTGTTGAACACCTTCTCTCTGAGTCCGCAGGCAACGCTTGCCGCAACCCTTGACGCCACAAGTCCTATGAGAACCGCAGCTGCTGCCATGAGAAGTGACATTCCAAGCATCTTCACCGCTGCCCACTTCAGATATGACATCTGTCCTGCCTTATAATCGTAGCCAAAGCTGTCATAGCATATCCTTGTACATGCGATGGCTGTGGATTCCATATAATCCTCCCCCATGCTATCGAGCATGCCGTCAACCGTAGGTTTCATCTGTTCACCGATCTGCGCCCACATCTCCTCCGGCATCTCGTCAAGGGTGATTCCCATCTTATCAAGTCCTGCCTTGATCTCATTGTCCTCGTCAGAGTTCACCATCTGATATGGATAGTAATACATCATAAGCCCCTTCATACAGGCACTATCCACTTCGTCTATGTGTTTCTCGCCGTCTTCTGTCAGGTAATAATAACCATCCGAACCATCTTTATAATATTTCTTCCATACGGCTTTCTCATCGTCATCCATAAATCCGTCTATCACTTTGTAGGCTTTCTCCGGGATCTGTTTCGGACTGCAGTTCTCTATACCGTAGTTCTGTATACCGGTATCTATGAGCTTTGAGGTGTAGTCCGGAAGTGACAGATCACAGTATGCCTGCAGAACGAGAAGCAGGGCTATGATAATGACCGACTTCCAATACGGCTTCAGATTTCTGAATATCTGCATGTCATTTCCTCCTTGAACAATTATTGATCAGATGAATGTATCCCCCTCTAGTCTTTCTATGTGCACAACATAACATCACCTGTACAGGTGATGTTATGTTGTACTCGTTAATATACATTATGCAGAGATACATTCATCTGATATCTACGCTTTCTTCTGACGGAGAAAATGCCATGCTTTAGCTGACGTTGTTTTCCCCTTTACATTTCCAAGCGTATTCTTACTTTATTTGAATATCTTTGAAAGTTTATCATTGCATATATTCTCAGTCAATTAAATATCTATAAAGATTTAATAATTTTTATGACAAAAAACCGGCAGCCGCTGTTCTCCAGCAACTGCCGTTTTTTCCCCGTTTCTTCTGACTTTCAATCTAAGCCAGCTTTATCCGCTCCGCCGCATCTCTTGTTATAGCAAGTCTTTTTCCCTTTGCCTTGATTATCACATTGCCAAAGTAAGACGATACGACTTGCACCTGATCTCCGGTCTCAAGCTGACATGCGCCGAACAGTGATCTGTCCGCACAATTCCAGGCTACCTCTCCTGAGAAACCGTTTACTGCATTTGATAATGACATCATAGTAACCACCCCTTCAAAATAATTGTTTTTATGAATTATATTATGTTTTAATGCACTATCCGATATGCAATTTGTCTTTTGTTTCTTCTATTGTCTACACAATTATAACTCTTCAGGGTCGGTGCAAGTCAATTCTAATTGTTAGTATATGGGGCTAATCTTTCTTACACCGAACTAACTTGGATACACAAAAACCCCACCGACATCCGACTTACCATCAGACATCAGTGGGGTTATAATGTTCTCAATATTTATTATCTTACACCGAATTACTCGATTACCTTAAGCCATCCCTCTGGACCTTCGATTCTGCCCATCTGGATTCCTGTAAGAGTATCATACAGCTTCTGGATAACTGGTCCCATCTTCTCCATACCGCTTGGGAAGCAGATCTCCTTGCCGTGGTCGTTGATCTTACCTACAGGTGAGATAACCGCTGCTGTACCGCACAGACCGCACTCTGCAAAATCCTTAACCTCGTCGAAGTATACTTCTCTCTCCTCAGCCTCAAGTCCAAGGATATCCTTTGCAACTACCATCAGTGAACGTCTTGTGATCGATGGGAGGATACTGTTTGACTTAGGTGTAACTACCTTGCCGTCCTTTGTAACGAAGATGAAGTTTGCTCCACCTGTCTCCTCAACCTTTGTTCTTGTAGCTGCATCGAGGTACATGTTCTCATCGAATCCCTCTTTGTGTGCTGTAACTATTGCATGAAGGCTCATTGCATAGTTAAGACCAGCCTTGATGTGTCCTGTTCCGTGAGGTGCTGCTCTATCGAAATCTGAAACCTTGATTGTGATAGGCTTTGCACCGCCCTTGAAGTAAGGACCAACTGGTGTTGTGAGGATTCTGAACTGATACTCGTCTGCCGGCTTAACACCTATAACTGGATTTGAACCGAACATATATGGTCTGATATATAATGTAGCACCTGATCCGTAAGGTGGTACATAATCAATATTTGCCTTTACTGTATCTACTATTGCCTGTACAAATCTATCCTCTGGGAAAGGTGGCATCTCAAGTCTTCTTGCTGAGTCTGCCATTCTGCTTGCGTTGAGGTCAGGACGGAAACATACAACACGTCCATCCTCTGTTCTGTAAGCCTTCATTCCCTCGAAAACTGTCTGAGCGTACTGAAGAACACCTGCGCACTCGTTTAATACTACGTTAGGATCCTCTGTGAGTGTACCCTCATCCCATGCACCATCCTTATAATTTGCTACAAATCTCTTATCTGTCTGAACATAGCCAAATCCAAGGTTTGCCCAATCGATATTCTTCTTATCCATATCTACATCTTCCTTTCACTTTAGCTTGTGCTTTTTTGTATGTGTCTGTTATATCACATTATTTCGCCTTTTTCCATATGTATATTGAACATTTGCTTGAAAAATTAAGGTTTTTCTTCCAAAAATGGCTAATTTTTTCATGTTACAATGTACAATTTGATGATTTTCCCAAGTTACAAGCTTGTCTACTTCAACTTATTACCCTCTGAGAAAGCATCGCCAACCCTGTCGCCGAGTGCAAAATATCCATGTCCGATGGTGTCAAACACGATCGGATGGAACTCTTCATATGTGATCTCGCCGTCATCGCCCAGGATACGGTCGTCTGCAACAACATTTACAATCTCGCCGAGGAATTTGTCCCCGTCTATGATCTCCTTGAGCTTGCACTCCATTGTCAGTGAAAGCTCGTTGATGACTGGAGCATTTACAAACTCGCTCTTTCTGGTTGTAAAACCAGCCTTCTTCATCTTGTCTGGCTCGTCATTTGCCGACACGATTCCCACATAGTCACAGGCTGCCACATGCTCTGCATCAGCAATGGCAACTGTGAACGCTTTGTTCAGCTTTATATTCTCGGTAGTCTTATGACTTCCAAGGTCAAATATGATCTCATTTGCTCCGACTATTCCGCCCCATGCCGCATTCATGACATTTGCATTGCCATCGGCATCGTATGTTCCGATCATCATGACCGGTTGTGGCACCAGCATTGGTTTTGCACCAAGATTCTTACTCATATTATCTGCCTCCTTAATTTGAAGAAACTTACCTTTCTATTTTATGACTACTGCCATCTAAGGGCAATAATTTTTTGGCTAAAATAGTCTTACACAATGTACGACAGCAGTGAATATTGTTCATCGTAAGGCACGTTTATTTTATTATATTCCAAATGCATATTAGTACCGCCAGGAACAGCACATTTGCAAATGTGAAATATGCCAGATATCTTCCTCTGGCGCCCTTGTCCTGTCTCGCCACGTATTTGAACGAGATCAGGCTCGCCATGGACGCTATAAGAGTTCCAAGTCCGCCGAGATTGGTGCCGACTATCAGATCCGTGTATCTATCTGTAAACCCCGACAACAAAACCGCAGCCGGAACATTGCTTATGACCTGACTTGCAAGTACTGATGTGATCATCTCATGCCCGCCAAGAACATTCTCCACAAATGTCCTAAATTCTTCTATTCTTCCCATGTTTCCGATAAACACGAAGAATCCCACAAATGTGAATATCAGCGAATAGTCTACCTTCAGCAGCAATCTTCTCTGGCATATAAGGACTACCACAAGCACTACCGCAAATGTCACCCAGTATGGGACGATCCGCGCCACGGTGAGCAGCGACAGCACAAATAGTATGCTATATATACCCACCAGCTTCCTGTTCACCTGTATATCACTGCCTGAAAGTCTGATCTCAAGCTGCCTGTTTTTTCCTTTCATGCATACTATGACACATATTACAAGAAGCGCTGCCGATGCCACTGTATATGGCAGCATAAGCAATACAAACCTGCCTGCGCTGATCCCTGCAAGTCCGTACAGATACAGGTTCTGCGGATTGCCTATGGGTGTCAGCATACTGCCAAGGTTCGCAGCTATGGTCTGGAGGGTTATCACCGGCACCATCCATCTGGTGAGTACTTCCTCTCCTGCCATACCAAGGACCGTGAGTGTCATCGGTACAAATGTTATGAGCGACACATCATTTGTGATAAACATGCTGAAAAAGAAACACATGAATATCAGGACAATTGTCACCGCCCTGAGCGAACCCATACGATTTATCATACTTTTCGCTATGATGCCAAACATCCCCTGCTGTGAAAATCCCGCGACCACTGTCATAAGACAGAAAAGTATCGCAAGTGTCCTGAAATCTATGTAGTCCACATACGCGCTGTCCGGAGGCACGATAAATGCCGATATCACCGCCAGCAGAAGTGCCACGGTGAGCACTGTCTCTTTGCGGACAAATTCTCCGATTTTCTTTATACCCCCGATCATGGTCTGAATGTCCTGAGTGCCTCTATAGTCTTGGTGATCAATTCATCAAGTGACCAACCAAGCATATCTGCACCTCTTTCGATGACCTCCCTGGAGCATCCCGCAGCAAATCCCTTGCTCTTGTATTTCTTCTTAACTGACTTGAGTTCCAGATCTTGAACACTCTTTGATGGTCTCATGAGTGTAACCGCTCCGATAAGTCCTGTAAGCTCGTCCACAGCATAGAGAACCTTCTCCATCTCATGTTCTGGTTTTATGTCAACCGTGATACCATAGCCATGGCTTGCCGTCGCATGTATGATCCTCTCGTCAACACCGTGCTCTCTCATGATCTCCTGGGACTTGATGCAATGCTGCTCAGGATACTGTTCAAAGTCCAGATCGTGAAGCAGTCCGACTATTCCCCAGAACTCTTCCTCATCGCCATAACCAAGTTCCCTTGCAAAATACCTCATGGTTCCCTCTACGATCTGTGCATGCTCCAGATGAAACTCATCCTTGTTGTACTCTGTGAGTAATTCCCACGCTTCTTCTCTTGTCATCTTTTTATTCTCCTCGTATTATATAGTAGTAAATTTATTTCCTTGCATATCTCTTCATTTTTTGCAGAAAAAATTCACACGCCTCTGATTCTGTTTCAAACAAATTCAATCCCATATCTATCTAAGCAGTGCAGGTCTGCACACACGTGCCGACATCTGTTCCTTAAGTTCTGTGATCTTTGCGGCACACGTCGTCAAATTCGCCGCAGCATTTTCAGGCTTCATCGCCGTTCTCACCTGCTCCGAATCACTGTCATCTATACCAAGCACATTGTTCACTGCGTAACACTCATTGAACAATCCTTCTTTGACGCAGTTCTCCGCACCATCCCCAAGACATCCTCCTATGGCGATCACATATTTGCCGTGTTTCTTTGCAAGCTTTGCGACTCCCAATGGGGTCTTGCCCATCATGGTCTGGGCATCTATCCTGCCCTCACCGGTTATGACAGTATCTGCCCACTCTACATCCGCCTCAAGCCCTATCTCTGACAGAACTATATCTATTCCCGGCATAAGTTTTCCACCTAGGAACATGAGAAACGCATATCCAAGTCCGCCCGCAGCGCCGGCGCCTAGTGTATACCTGTCGAATTTTCCTGTTTCATTTTCACCTACAGGCTCTGTATCTACGTCAGTTTTTTCATATCCACAGTCAATAAGCTGTGCCGATTTGCTCAAACCTTCTACAGATTCTTCTACAATATCAGCATAATGCTTCATGTATTCTTCCATGAGCTCAACAGTCTCCGCATCTGCACCCTTCTGCGGTGCAAATACACGGCTGCACCCTAGCTCCCCCACAAGGGGATTAGTCACGTCACAGGCGATACTAAATGTACAGCGTGATAGTCTGGATGCAAAGTCATCATCATCTACACATGACTCATCGACAGCACCTGCACCAGATATCGCAGCAGTGCCTACAATTGGCGTATCGACAGGATCTGCTACAGCCAGCTCTGATGAATTCTTACGGACAAGCATCTTCTCTGGAATAACAATCCTTTCAAGGACTCCAAGCCCCTCTGCCCCATATGGCACCTCATGACCATTCACGTCAAGACAGGAAAATCCAAGAGCCTGAAGCATTCCTATCCCGCCGTCATTCGTTGCACTACCACCTATCCCGATGATAATACGCTCACATCCCTTTGAAACGGCATCATTTATCATCTCACCGACACCATATGTAGTCGTATGCATCGGATCTCTCCGGTTCTCCGGAACAAGTGGAAGCCCCGCCGCCGCTGCCATCTCCATGACAGCAGTTCGCCCGTCTGCGGCATTATATATTGTATATTCCGCAGTGATCCTATCACCAAGCGGTCCGGTCACATAACATCGCTCTCTGCTGACACCATCTCTTCCATATATAAGAGCATCAGTAGTGCCCTCTCCGCCATCAGCCACAGGACGTACCCTGACCTCTGTATCCGGCAATATTGACTTTATTCCTTTTTTTATGGCATTCCCCGCTTCAAGACTCGTCATGCTTCCCTTGAAAGAGTCAACCGCCACAAGTATCTTCTTCATAATAACTCCTGTCTGTATACTGAAGCACCAGTCATCCATCTTTGTACATGGCTGAAGCTTCACATCGCCTTTGTATATTATAATACCATCTGCAATTTTTGCACACAAAAAGTGGGGCGTATACAAAACTGTTGTTATGTTCTGTATACGCCCCGTTGTTCAAAAGGATGTTATTAAGCTATTTTACTTTAACTGATTTCGCCTTGCTCCACGCAGAGTAAAATGTCACTGACTTTCCATTTATCTTTACTGTCTTGTAGGTTCTCACACGTACATAATATGTCTTTCTACTCGCAAGCTTCTTGACACTTGTTCTGATCGTCTTGTTCTTGCTTACAGTCTTTACCTTTGTGCCACTTCTGAAATTCTTATTTGCACAATACTGTAACTGGTAACCCGTTGTCTGTGTCATCTGCTTGTTCCATCTGACTGTCATGTTGCCCTTGCCGGACGCAGTCGCAGCAATGGTGGTTCCCTTCGGATTGATGGTGAAATACATTGTCTTCGAATCCTTATATTTATTTCCGCACAATGTGACCTTGACCGAATATTTTCCTACATTTTTTCTCCCCGCACTGTAGGTGGCCTTGTAATCCTTATTCTTTGTCAGAATATTCCCAGCGGCATCTTTTACTGTAACCGCCGGTGTTCTTACCTTTCCATTATATACATACGAAGCCGCATTAAGCTTAATTGTAGACACCTTGGATATTCTGGATGTCGAAAGCTTTTTGCCGCATGACTTACACGTTGTGGTGATGACGCCAGCCTTCGACATTGTTGCTTTTGTTGTCACAGTGTTCACCTTTGTGGCGTGCTTACATACGGTCGTCTTTGCTGTGAGGACGCCAGACGCGGCATTACTATACACCACGTAAGTGTTCTGTATATATTCAAGCTCACCGGATACCTTGTAACCCTGTGACAACATATACTCATTGCTGTAATACTGGTCTCTTGTAAATGAAACATTGTCTTCTGACTTCTCCACCATACAATATGATGACACATTTCCATACTTGTCTGTCACATCGCCAAGTACACCTGCTATGTCATATTTGAAATATGCATAATCTTTGTAGTTATTATCTATTGAATTATATAAAAATACACACTTATCGCCCGTCTTCTCCTCAATGTACACATATGCAGGTGAAGAGGATCTGAAAGAATATCCGGCAACAGATTCTTGTGTATCGGTGTATCCACACTCCTCAGCGTTGAATGTACCCTCTGTAGTCTTCAGCTCATGCATATAATACTTTCCATCGTTTCCTGGTATAGGCATGAGCTCATACTCTGTATATATACGCACATTCTCTGCCTTTATCGTTCCATCTGGATTATACTCGGTACGCACCCCCTCCGTCACAGTATACAATTTCTTATCATCAGCTTTTTTGTACACCTGACAAATGTCACCTTCACCGCTCAGATCAATCTCTATGCTCTGTATCTGCTCATAGTTCATTCTGGTTGCCTGTGTCTTCTGAAGACCGGTCAAACCATTTACAGCAAAACAATCTGCAACCGTTGTGTTCATGGCCAGAACAAGGTTGCCGTCCGTCTTTCCCGCAAATGCGTGTACCTCAGCATTTCCGCTTATCTTGAAGTATGATCTTGTTCCCTCCGGCTGTAAAACTATTGCGTCAGTTGACTTCTGCTTCTCGTTGACATACAATTTACCGTCACCAACGATTTCCACAGAACCGCCATATCCATCTCCCCATGCATACAATGCACTTACATGACTCGTTCCCACGAGCTTGATCTTAAAATCATCGCCCATCATATTGGTAACGACCCTGTAATCCGGCAAATTACAATTGGTGAGTGTCAAAGTGTTCGTACTCTTGTCATACACCGCACCTTTGGCACTGGTAGTTGTTCCTGCCTGCGGAGTCCTGAAGCTGTACACATATATCGCTTCGTTATTATCCGGATTGTAGAACTCAACATATGCAAAGCTCCACTCCTCATCCTCACACGGGCCATTGTTTGCGGCCATCGCCGCGACACCGCCTACCGTCAGAATAAAAATAAACGACAGCAGAAATGTCAATCTCCTGAAATGCTTCATAGTCATTCCCCCTTCTATGATATTCTTCGTCTACAGGTAAGTAACTCACCTGTTGTTTTATGTCATAGATTATAGTCATCTGCTGTCGTTTTCATAACGTTACATATGTCTCAATATGTGCTATATATTCAATTTTACATTCATTCATCACTTTTATCTAATCCATATGTGTATTTTCAATCTGGCACACTTATACTTCCATAGCAATCAACTCTCACGCAATCATCATTCCTCATGCCATCCATAATAATACTGAATAAGGCCTACTCTGGTCTTCGTTCCAGTCTTCTCATTCATGGAAGATATATGCCTATATAGGGATGCCCTTGATATGTACAGCTCATCCGCTATATCCTGTACACTGCCATCAGATACAAGCAGCTTCTGCAACACCTCCCGCTCACGTCCAGTGAGGTGATGAGCATCTGCAAAGCATTCAAAATCAACCTCAACTCTTGCGTTAGAATTCTCCGCCGATTTCGTCACTTTTTCTTCATCATATCGTCTATATTGTTCCTTCTGTAGATTTTCAAGCACAAATACCGCAATGCTTATAAGTACGAGCAACAATATGACCACTACACTCATAACCATGATTCCGGGGGAATCTATCAGCATATATGATATTATTCCCACAATACCCGCACCAATGTTGTTGACTGCCCTTCCGGCACCAGACCAAAGCGCTGACCAATGCATTCCATAGGATACATTTATGAATCCTGTCGTGAAATACACTACGAAGAATCCGGCTGCAAGATAGAATACAATCAGACCTATGATAAATGCCCCTCCAAACTCTATGATAAGCATGGCTATAACGGACAACACTGTAACGCAGTACATCATCTGATTCATAAAGCGCTGATCTTTTATATCAAACAAGAAGCCTGCTGCAACTCCGCTTAATGCGAGAAACAACCTTGGCCATTGCCCCACATCTGCCCCGCCCTCAGCGTGGACAACGGTCACAACATTATCCAGTGCGGAAAATATAAACGTCATAAGAAGAACAACCATCACAAGCGCCACAGCCACCGATCCGCTATCAGGAGTTGTTTCGTCACATTTTTCTTTGCAATCCGTTTTGTTCCGCTCATCTACCATGTATGTGTCCACTTCCGCTTCTGCGTATTCATCTCTGGCCAGAAAAAGTATCACTGCAAGTGCCACTATGGCCAGCGAGAACATAACCATACGCAGGATCACACTGTCTATAAGATTATAATTGATATACTGCAGAAGCAGTCCAAGTGCATATGAAATTCCCACAATTACCGTAAGATGCTTTCTATCCGTATAATCGCGGCTCACATCGTGATACACGCGTCCTCCCATAACACCACACACAATAAAGAATATAATTCCATATAACAGTATCAATTTGCCGGAACACAGTATTATCGCTGCGAGCGCGGCAACCTCCACTATATTCAAAGTAATAATTATTATCTGTTTGATTTTGCTGCCGACATATCTCTCAATCAGTGCATATATGAATAGTCCCACCGCACTGGTCAGCAGTATCACGCTCTGATACAACAGAACACTTCTGGCATCCACAAACTCCGCAGCCCCGCTGTCGAAGAAGAATTCCATACCCAGAAATACAAAGCTGAACAGAGCCAGCGAGATCACACTTCTGATATGCGCCGGTTCAAAGCCTTTTTCATTATTATTTATTTTTTCAACATCCACTGATTTTTCCCCTGACATATATGGTCATCTCCTGTTTATTCTGTATTAAAGATAATATAGCGCTGAGTTTTTGTCAAAATATAAAGTATGCTAATTCATAACACCTATATCCCTTGGAATATCAATGTGATTGAATCGAAGAAGGACGCCCCCCCAAAGGCGTCCTTGCTATATTAATTATTATCTATGCATTTTCCGTACCGTCATCTTCTCTCTGACACTTTCTTATATACACAGAAAATCTCACAGATGCGGTGAGTGCTATCACAATCCATGTAAATATATTCGTATACCACACTCCCCAGAATCCCATCTTTAACACATACATCAGTATCAGCGCAAATACTATCCTTCCTCCCACCTCAAGAGCACCATTCAGCATGGAGAACACCACATCCCCCATTCCATTTAATGCGCCTCTCATGGTATATATCGTTCCAAGTGCAATATACATACTTCCGGATATCACAAGTCCCTTTGCGCCAAGCCTTATGACATTCTCCTCCGTCACGAAAAATCCCACAACATTTTCCCTGAAAACTGCTACCAGACAGAACAATGCTGCGCCAAGAGCCAGCGTGATGAGCTCTGTCTGCCATACCGCTCTGCGCACCCTTTCGTACTTGCGTGCGCCACAGTTCTGTCCTGCAAATGTAGACAATGCAAGTCCCAGAGAACTAAACGGCTGGAATATGATTCCCTCAACCTTTCCTGTTGCAGTATATGCAGCCATGACCTCCGGACCATATCCATTTATAAGGGTCTGCAGTATTGAGCAGGATATTGATATCATGGAAGTCTGAACCGCCATTGGTATACCGATACTGAAATCTTCCTTCATTATATCTCTGTCAAACTTGAAATGGCCTCTCTTCAGTCTGAAATAGGGATTAGTTTTCACCGCATAACATATAGAGCCAACGCTAGACAGGATCTGACTGAGAACCGTTGCATATGCGGCACCGGCAACGCCCATATCCATGTATATGACAAACACTATATCAAGCACAACATTTATGGCAGAAGCAATCATGAGAAATATAAGTGGGGTCTTTGAATCCCCAAGTGCCCTTAGCACAGCAGAAATTCCGTTATAAATAGCCACCGCTATCGTAAATCCACAGGTGATCCTCATGTATGTATATGCGTAGTCAAATGTCTCTGCAGGGGTCTTCATGAGCCTTATAATAGGCCCCGCAAAACAATATCCCAGTATACTCATGAGTGCACCAACCGCCAATATAACAAACAATGCATTTGCTATGGCTTTTTTTACCTGCTCTTCTTTCTTCGCTCCAAAATGTCTTGATATGACAACACCTATTCCAGATGCCATTCCATTGCACAAAGAAAAAAACAGGAAACTGATCATTCCAACTGATCCCACACCGCCAAGCGCATTTGCCCCTAGATGACGACCAACCACTATCGAATCAACCAGGCTGTATACCTGCTGAAATAGATTGCCTATAAGTAGCGGAACTGAGAACTTCATGATCAGTTTCATACTGCTTCCCTCTGTCATATCCATAACATATTCTTTTTTGTTCAATACCTTTTCCACTATGTTTGCTCCTTGTATATATTTAGATTATCCATGATATACAAACTCATGAATCACCTTGCAGATTTTCATAGCAGCACCATCCGTATTGTAATCCCTGTGTATTAACCCATATGCCTCATCATAACATAAGTTATGCTAAGGTCAAGAAGCTAAATGGCTAATCTTCTATATACTCAACATAATCTCTTTCATCAGCGAAAAGCTGGTACTCTCCGTCCACATATCCCATATACCCTTCCGAAACAAAATATCCTTTTATCATGATCACGCCTCCTGTACACTTTATCTTCCAAGCTTCAAGCCTCTATCAAGCTCCTTAATATGGCTCTATCTTATCTTGTCAAGTGTCCAAAAAAGCGTACACCAATTCTCTTTTATATTCCACAAGTACCGACGCAAATCCGGGCTTGAAGATAAGTGACACGGCATATATAATGTATATAATTTTGAAAAATTTCTGCCATATAAACATGGCACCAAGGAGGAAATATGTACTACGGCGCACTTGAAGCCGGTGGCACCAAGATGGTTTGTGCCATAGGCGATGCAGACAAGAATATAATAGACAGAATATCCATACCGACGGGCACACCTGACCAGTCCGTGCCTGCCATGATAGATTACTTTAAGAAATATGACATATCCGCTCTCGGAATCGGTACATTTGGCCCGGCCGACATCAATCCTAATTCCCCTACCTACGGCTCCATCATGAGGAGTCCCAAGAAAGATTGGGAGGGATTCAGCCTTTACAAAGCATTTACGGATGCGCTTGGCTGCCTGGTTGTGGTGGACACAGACGTAAACGCAGCAGCCTGGGGTGAATACCTGTATGGAGCACTGAAAGGACTCAACTCGGGAATGTACCTCACTGTTGGAACCGGCATCGGCGGCGGTATAATATCCGATGGCAGACTCATTCACGGCATGGAACACCCGGAGACAGGCCACATCCTCATCCCTAGACGAACCGGAGATGATATACCATGTACCTGCCGATTCCACCAGAGCTGTGTAGAGGGTCTTGCATCCGGCCCTATGCTTGAGCGCAGAACCGGAATGAAAGGCAAAGACATCCCAGCCGACTCACCGGTATGGGATCTTGAAGCATTTTATATAGCTGAGGCACTGGTCAACTACACCATGTGCTACTCAGTTGAGAGGATCGTCCTTGGCGGCGGAGTCATGGACAACAAATTCCTGTTCCCTATGATCCGCAATTACTACACTGAACTGCTGTCGGGTTACATTGACATGCCACAGGTCAAGGACACCGACACATACATTGTTCCCGCAGGGCTCGAGGGAAATCAGGGCATCATAGGTGCTATGAACCTGTTCTGATACACACATTTGTCCACAAAAAAACAGTTTCACCGATCGACTGGTGAAACTGTTTTTTCTTTTCTATGCTGTTGCCTTCTCGTACTCCTCAAAGGTCTTATCCATTATAACCTTGTACTTGCCATACTCGGTCTTGTTGTAGAAGCACTCCTCTGAAAGACTCTTGATACCAAACTCCTCGAACCACTCTTCCTTAAGCTTGTTGAACAGAACCTCCTTCTTTGGTCCTGTGATGGTCTCCAGATGCCACAGACTGAAATGCAGTGCATAGTTGATGTAATCCTGCTCATACTCCCAGAAATTGCCGTGTGCTTCAAGCGCCGCCTTGAGTGCCACAAGAGCCTCGTGGAAGCACTGCCATGACTTCTCTCTGGTGTTGGACAATGACTTTGGATTGTTTCTTCTCTGGTGTGCAAGCACCTCGTCCACTATCTCTATATTTGTTGCAAATGCTATCGCTGAAAATACGAACAGCATATCATTCGAAGTTCTGAGCTGCTGGAATCGGAAATGGTTCTCCTCAACATATTCCCTGCTGAAGAGCTTATCCCAAGCCCATCCCACAAATACCTTGAATATATTTCCCGTGAAATTACGAAAATACATTGGTCTGTACGGTGGAAGCTCCTTCTCGTGAAGTGTCCATCTGACCTGAACAAATTCCTGAAGATCCTCTCTATACTGATCTGATCTGAACACAACTACCTGAGCTCTGGTCTCGTGAGCCTTGCTCCATGCCTTTTCCAGCATGTCCGGCTCAAAGAAATCATCGGAATCCAGAAATGAAAGATACTCTCCGGTCGCGATCTCAAGACCTTTGTTTCTCGCTGCCCCGGCTCCGGCATTTGCCTGCTGTATAACCTTTACACGCTGATCCTTCGCCTCATATTCCTTCAATATCGCCAGAGAATCATCTGTGGAGCCATCATCCACGCAAATGATCTCTATATCCTTAAGTGTCTGACCCACTATGCTGTCCATGCACTGGCGCAGATAATCAGACACATTGTAAACAGGAAGAATAACTGATACCTTTGTACCCATAGCTTTACCTCTATTTGTTTCGACTAAATAAACTCTTGATCTTTCTAGGTATGAACATAATGACCGCACCGATCCTGAATGTAGGTGTCTTCTTCACTCTGTCCAGATCTGCACGGGTCTGATGAACCAGACCACGGAGTCTCTTGACTTCTCTCTCAAGCTTGCGCTCACGATCTGTACATCCGATTCTTGTATAATAGTAATCGTCAGGGGACTTGATGATAAACTGGATGTTCGCCCACTCAAGCTTTGTAAATATAGTCTGATCAATCTCCTGCATCTCCATTGCTCTCTTGAACTCGGAGCTGTATCTTCTTATATAATCCTTCTTGAATTCAGGTCCGATTCTCCTGATCGTCTCGTTGTAATTGTGGTATTTCTTGAGCCAGTATACGCCTCTGAAACGCTCCCAGATCTCAGGATCCTTTACAAGTATATCTCTGATGTGATCATACTCAACATTGACACAGTATACCTTCTCTCTGCTGTGAACAGATGAATTCGGGTTATCTCTGCGGTTCATATAATATGGCTTGTTCACTATCATAGCTCTCTTGGCATATATAAATGTCTGGAACCAGAAACCATTGTCCTGGAATGATGCTCCCGGAGTCTCGTTGTGTCTGATATGATACTCCTCTATGAAGCTTCTCTTGTAAATTCCACTCCATGTGTTCATAATGAAACGGATCGCACTTGGTGTCTCGCTTGGATTGAACACAACATTATAATCCTCTGCATTCGGTGACAAGTGGTTGTACACCAAAGTCATGTTGCCATTGTCATCGTTGCGCTTAAATCTATAGAAATCTGCCTTTACAAGGTCAAGGTCGTTCTCAACCGCCTTGTTGTACAGTTCCTCATACATATTAAGTGGCACAAAATCATCAGGCTCAACTATACCAATATACTCACCTGTAGCCTTATCAAGACCGATATTCATGCCTATTCCATAACCGCCATTTTCCTTGTCAACAATAATGATACGGTCGTCTTTCTCCGCATATCCCTTTAATATTTCAAGTGAACTATCTGTAGATCCGTCATTGATACATATGATCTCGATATCCTTCAATGTCTGATTTACAACACTATCCATACACTCCACCAGATACATCTCTACGTTATATGTTGGAATGATGATTGAAACCTTTGCCATCTTTCTTCTCCCATAAAATTTTATCACAATGTTAGTATGTGCTATAATGCACAATTCATGGGCATTATAGCACATACTATATATATTATGCAATTTTTGATTTTATTTATTTATAAGCTATGCAAATAAGGCAAAATATGCAAGAACTATAACTCCGAGCACGATCCTGTACCAGCCAAATATCTTGAAGTCATGCTTCTTGATGTAGCTCATCAGGAACTTGATGACAACAATGGATACAAGGTATGCAACGACACAACCTATAATAAGTATAGCGAACTCAGCACTTGTAAATGACAGTCCAAATTTGATCATCTTCAGAGCACTGAGTCCGAACATAACCGGAACCGCAAGGAAGAATGTGAACTCCGCTGCTGCCACTCTTGATACACCGATGAGCAGGGCGCCTATGATGGTGGCACCTGAACGGGATGTACCCGGTATGATGGAGAGCACCTGAAACATACCTATAAGAAATGCTGTCTTGTATGTTATGTCGTTCAGCGTCTCAACCTTCGGTGTTCTGGTCTTGTTCCAGTTCTCAATCACAATAAATGCTATTCCATAGAAAATAAGGGCAATCGCTATGACAACCGCTGTGTGCAAATGCGCCTCTATGTAATTATCAAACAGTATCGTAACTATCGCTCCAGGTATACATGCAACAACTGTCTTGAACCACATACTCCAGGTATCTTTCTTCATGACAGGCTGTGTCTTGTCTTTGAGCTGGAAAGGCCACATCTTATTCCAGAATATGGTCACGACAGCAAGTATCGCTCCAAGCTGTATCACCACGAAAAACATTTCCTTGAAATCAGTGCTCGCATTCAGTGAGATAAATTCATCCACAAGAAGCATATGTCCTGTGCTACTGATCGGGAGCCACTCTGTGACTCCTTCCACGATACCAAGGAATACTACCTTAAGTATCTCGATAAAACTTAATGCCATCTCTTCTCTCTCCTTTTAACTTCATTATGAGTATTCTATATTCACAGCGGATATCTGACTCCATCCGGCTGCGGTCTCTATGATAACATATTCTCACTCGTTGTACATCATTCTACAGAAAGCTTTTGAAAATGTTATGTATGAGTTTATCTTCTGTCTATAATTTGCATATATCCGGTATCTCAGCACCCCAGATGTCAACCAGCTTATCCACCGAAAACGCAGCATTTGCCGGGCTTGTGGACGGAAGTACAACAGGTTCTATGCCAAGTATCTTCTGCTGATATTTTGCATAATACTTTCCTGAGGTCTTGCCGTTGCATATCACTTTTGTGACCTTGGAAGCTTCCACTATCTTCGACAGATCCGTGGGCGTAACATTCTTTATACTGCTGTCGCTTGAACCTATGATGTCACAACTGTAGATCGCATCCCACAGGGCTATGTGGTGTGCATGCAGCATGGCTTTCTTCTCATCTATGGTCACCGGAAGTTTCTCGCCAAGCACTCTGCTGATGACCTTCCAGAATCTGTTCTGCGGATGTCCGTAGAAGAACATCTGCTCCCTGGACTTCACCGATGGCAGGCTTCCCAGTATGAGTATCCTTGATTTCTCGTCGTATAGTGGGGGAAATGGATGTACTATATGTTCATATCTGTCCTCTGTCAATCTTCTCACCTCTCAGATAATATTCAAATAACTTTTTCCATTTTTCTGGTACATTGTACGCCACCTGCCGGTTATTTTTCAATTAAATTCTTGCTTTTGCAGCTATGTTTTAAGTCATGTCCACATTATTTAATTTACTTCCAAATGATATTCATGTATATTAATTAAGTTAACGTAATTTACGGACTATGAGCGAGATCCGCCAATGCGGTAACGAACACATTTGGGAGGAATTATACATGAAAAAGAGAGAATCTTTTAACAACAAATGGGGCTTCATCCTGGCCTGCATCGGCTCTGCCGTGGGCATGGGCAACATCTGGATGTTCCCTACAAGAGTCTCCATATACGGCGGCGGATCCTATCTCATACCATATTTTATATTTGTGGTACTCATCGGATTCACCGGAGTTATCGGAGAGATGAGCTTCGGACGAGCTACAAGATCCGGTCCAATCGATGCATTTGGAATCGCCATGGAGAAAAAGGGCAAGCGAAAGCTCGGTGAACTGCTGGGCGGCATACCTGTGCTCGGCGCACTGGCAATGGCCATCGGATACACGGTCGTCATGGGCTGGATACTGAAATACATGATCGGAGCTTTCACCGGAAGCACACTGTCACCGGAGGATATAGACGGCTTTGCTTCAAGCTTCGGCGGAATGGCATCTTCATTTGGCAACAATGCATGGCAGATCATTGCACTTGCCATCGGAATCACCATCCTTATGTTCGGCGTGGGCAACGGTATTGAGAAGGCCAACAAGGTCCTGATGCCGGCGTTCTTCGTATTGTTCATCATCCTGGCCATATATGCGGCATGCCAGCCGGGAGCCATAGAGGGATACAAATACATCTTCCGAATAGAGCCAAAGGTACTTGCAGATCCAAAGACATGGATATTTGCGCTGGGACAGGCATTCTTCTCACTCTCAGTTGCGGGAAACGGAACTCTGATATACGGCTCATATCTGCCAGACGATGAGGATATACCGGAGGCTGCCGGACGTGTTGCACTTTTCGATACGATTGCTGCCATGCTTGCCGCACTGGTAATCATACCTGCCATGGCAACTGCCGGAGCACAGCTCAACCAGGGCGGCCCGGGATTGCTGTTCATCTATCTGCCATGCCTGTTCAAGTCCATGCCTGGCGGTTATATTGTTGCCATACTCTTCTTTGTGGCTGTGTTCATGGCGGGACTGTCATCACTAATCAACCTGTACGAAGCACCAATCGCAACGGTGCAGGAGAAGCTTGGAGTTGGCAGAAAACCTGCATGTGCCATCATCGGTGTCATAGCAGTTGTGGTATCCATCTGTATACAGGGTATCGTATCTGACTGGATGGATGTACTGTCCATCTACATCTGCCCACTTGGCGCAGGACTTGCCGGAATCATGTTCTTCTGGGTATGTGGCAAGAAATATGTTGAGACACAGGTCAACACCGGAAGGGAAAAGAAGTTCACAGAGAAGTTCGTGCCTATATGCAAATACATCTACTGTCCTGTATGTCTCCTTGTATTGATACTTGGTATCCTTCTCGGAGGCATCGGCTAGACAGACATTTCAATATAATTAATAAAAAGCAGTCTGACGGATCATCACCATGTATAACACTGGCGATGTCCGCAGACTGCTTTTTACTTACTGTATCATTATCTCTTTAATCGTGTATCTTATTGTGTTTAATGTCTGTATCCCGCAATTATATGTAATGCCTTATCCTCATCAAGTGGCTTTGCTATGTGCTCATTCATGCCCGCCGCCTTGCACTTCTTCACATCCTCTGCGAATACATTTGCAGTCATGGCAATGATCGGAATGGTTCCGGCATCCTCAAGGTCTGAGCTTCTTATCTGCCTGGTGGCCTCAAGGCCATCCATCTCCGGCATCATCACATCCATGAGTATCACATCGAAGCTTCCAGCCGGATGTGATCTGTATATCTCAACAGCCTCACGGCCATTTGCCGCAGTTGTGGCAACAGCACCAGCCGTCTCCACCATAAATGTTGCTATCTCCATGTTGAGCGAATTGTCCTCAACCAGCAGTATCTTCATTCCATCAAGTCTGACTGCCTCGTGATCCTCTGGCTTCTCTGGCTCAACGACATCTGTACAGATCTCAAATGGTATCTTCATGGTAAATGTAGAACCCACACCCGGCTTACTGTCAACCTCTATGCTTCCACCCATGAGGTCGAGAAGCTCCTTGGTAATGGCCATGCCAAGACCTGTTCCCTGATACTTTGTTCCCGCATCCGTGTGCTCCCTTGAAAATGGCTCAAACAGGTGGCTGATGAACTCCTGGCTCATTCCAACTCCTGTGTCAGCTATCCTGAACACATAATTGGAATGCCTGTCGTCTACAGGTATCTCGTCCATCCACGCCTCTACCGTTCCGCCCGGCTTGTTGTACTTGATGGCATTTGTCAGTATATTGAGAGAGATTCGCTGAAGATGAAGCGGACTGCCTATAACCATGTTGTGCTTTATATTGAAATGAGCACCCGTAAGCTTCACATCGTTCTCCTGTGCCATGACCAGGATCGGATCATATCCACTTCTCAAAACCTTTATTATGTCAAATGGTTCACTGGTGAGCTCCGTTCTTCCGCTCTCAAGTCTGCTCATATCAAGCACATCGTTGATGAGCAGTTCAAGCTGTTTCCCAGCATCATCTATCTTGGACAGCGCATCCATCACTCTGTCCCTGTCATCTATGCACTGTTCGGCAATTCGTGACATTCCAAGGATTCCGTTGATAGGTGTTCTTATGTCGTGTGACATGCGTGAAAGAAATTCCGTCTTCGCTGTATTTGCACGCTTGGCCTCTTCGTAAGCTTCGGCAAGCAGCTTCTGGGCACGGATCTCCTCCTTCTTCTCCTCGTCGATCTCCTGAACACCTATGAGTATACGGGTGAGTTCACTCTCCTCATCCGTCCTGACTGGAATCGCCGTTATACGGCACCAGCCATATAAAGTGTCCCGGAAATCCTTACTGACGCTCTTCTCCGTCCTGAGTTTCTCCGCCAGCCTGTCCAGATTGTAGAATCTGCGCATCTGCTCACGATCCTCTTCAACCACACAGTCATTTATCACATTTTCTATTGTCTTTCCTGCTTCGTAATCCGCATTCTGTGCCGGCTTTCTGAAGGTATCACCTTCCTTGATAACCCGCACCTTACCGGTCTGAAGATTGAATATCCACACAATAAAATATATGCTGCTAACAGCCTCGATAACCGAATCCTGCTCCCGGAGTTCCTCCTTGTGAGCCTGTTCCGCATTGCGCACAGCGGTTATATCCTGATGGTAGCCTCTGACTTTGATGCCATCGGTAAAACTCCTGTCCCGAACACCGCCACATCTTATGTGCAACAGTCCTCTGGTTGGATGCATCCAGGTATATATAACCTCAGCCTTGCCGTCGCGTCTTATGGTCTCCATGTATTCAGCGGTGGCCTGCTGTGACTCCTCAGTAATGCCTGCTATCCACTTTACATATCTATCTTCAGGCGACAGATCATCAGTCGTTCCAAGAAGAGCGTTCATCTTCTTGTTCGCATACAGCATGGATCTGCCGTCGTTCATGAGCACCATGGTCCACATACCAATACCGGCCCCGGCCAGGGTCTCTTCTATCTCACTCTGTACCTTTTTCTCCTGTTCCTCAGCGCTCTGATTAGCTTCATTTTCCGTCATTATATCAATCCTTTTTCCATATACTTTTCTATAAATATTTGTACCATATAACGACAGATTTTACCAGTTAAGTAACTCAACTATTATAAAGATTATTCATCATCTTCATCCAGTCCGAAGCCTTCCTCCAGAAAACGGTTCCACTCGGCATTGTTGCTCTCAAGCTGCTTCTTCTGCATGATACGGTTCCGGTCTGCGAGAATGGACAACATCTCATCCACAATCTCCTCAAGAGGCAGCTCCTGATAATGCGACAGATAGCCCATCATCCTGCCCGCCGTAAAATCCGTATTCAGATTCTTTGATATGAGATCACAGAACTCCTCGGGATATCCCCGGTCAAGCATCATCTCATAGAGCTCCATGCTCATCTCTGATCTTGGTTTCATCAGTCTTTCTCCCAATCACAAAATTTGCCACAATCGTAAATACCGCACTGATTATCAGCTCCGTGTAATATCCCAGACCTCTGCTGAGTATCATACCCGGCAGCAACAATTTGCTTCCAAATATCGGCAAAAACATCTCCATGAACAGCTTCTCACTGATTCCCATACCACCTGGAAGTGGAAGCATATCGACCGCAACAGCTATAGCTCCCTGCATCAGTATGATAAGTCCTGCAGATGCCCCCGCAAGTCCGAATGCCTTGTACACAAACCATGTCGCTGCAAATAGTGAGAATCTTTGCACAACTGTTATAATGAACACTACCACCAGCATCCCGAAATGTCCCATCATATAATCCGCAGTCTGGTTGTATTTCTCCATCGATGCTGCAAGCTTTTCCTCACGGGACTTCTTGTGTCTCAGGAATCTCATCTTCTCAAGAAGTCTGCTGCCCTTCACAACAAATGCCTTGGCAAGTGACGGATGGAATGCGAACAGCACCATACCTGCCACACACACCACGTTCAGCACAAGTCCCAGATAGAACACCCACTGCACATCATCTATATAAGTATGTATAAACTTCTGTCCAAATATAGCGATTCCAAGTCCCAGAAGCACCAGTACCAGCTTGTACGTGATCGTCACTATGAGCAGTACCTGTGTGGACACCGGGATCGGTATCTTCTTTTTCTTCATATAATATATCTGCGCCGGCTGTCCGCCTGATGCAGATGGTGTAATACAGCTAAAGAAGAATCCAACCGACGAGAACAGGAAACAGGTTCCCCTGCCTACCTTCACTCCAAGATTTCGCATCATATAATGAATGATAATTGATTCTCCCCATATAAATACCACAACACATACCACTCCCGGTATGAGCCACCAAGGATTCACCGTCTGAAGTATATCAGATATCTGTCCTATATCCTCGCCGTGAAACACTCCGTATATCGTTCCGGCAAATATGAGAACCAGGAACAATACGTTGAACACCATCTTTTTCTTATTTCCCATTTAGCTTACTATCCTTTTCATAACTGGGGCAATACCCCTTTAAATACAGCGTGAACGTCATGCACAATGCTAGTATATCATGGATCTTTCAATTAAATGGCAAAAAAGGGTGGTTTTTACTTTAATTATTTGTAATGTGAGTTTTATGTGGCATACACATTCTATTTTTCACTGTTCAGGATCGGCAGATTCTGGCTCTCCTCCCAGAGAGTCGCAACCACGGTTCCATCCTTGTGACAATACACAATCTTATTTATAACTCTTGGCTCCTCATCGCCATAGTATATATCTGAACTGCCTGTATCCTTATGTTCTGTCTGAGGGACAGCCGCGCCCTCTCTATATCCCCCAAAGCTCTGATACGCCTCACTTGACATCCACGACCTTGCATTTCCAAATATATCAAGTGATGTCAGCCCCTGCTCCCCGAGATAGAATTTGAATACGCCGCTATCCTCAACCGACTCAGATATGAGATCATACTCCGCAGCCCCCATAAGTGCAGCCTGTGACTCTGACCGGTTATTTACCGCGTCACCATCCACCTGCTCCCGGTTCTGTTTGCCCGCATATGTAAAGTATGTATTCTTGGCTATCTGACAGAGCCAGACCTTTATATCACAGTCTCCTTTGAACCGATCCACAGCTTTTATCGCTTTAACAAATGTCTCCTGTGTTATGTCTTCGGCTATGTGGGGATTCTTAGACAGTGCCAGCACAAAACGATATACGTCTTTGTAGTACTTTTCGTATATTTCATCTATTCCATTTTTTTCTTTTCCTGACGCCAAGTTTTTACCTCCCTTCACATATAAGACCAGTATAATTGAAAAACGTTACAAAAGGAGCAGACGCATGTTAGGCGCTTCGCGCGGCGTCTGCGTACTTCACAAGGAATCCTCCCACTTACGTGGGTCCCTCCTTATGAAAATAAAATGCTGTGAATTTCGAAAATTCTTCACAGCATTTTTCATCGTTTATATTTTGTCAGATTTTCTTCTCTTTGACTAGAAGCTGTGGCCTCCACCGCCACCGCCGATGCCTCCGCCTCCGAATCCACCGCCGCCGATTCCGCCATGACCGCCGGATCCAGATCTTGTACTTCTCGTTTCACTAATCATATCATATTTATGATTCATGTTATATGAAACCTTTGTACCGGTAAGCAGATTTTTTGAACCCATGTCATATACCTTTGAAGTCTTCTTCATCAGAAGATAATTAAGCAATATAGAAAATATTATTGCAAGGAGTATGTTGCTGATATGCTTCATTGGACGGCTTATCTGCTCTCCTACCAGCAGCATATTTATCTGCTTGAATGCCTCGTTTGCACACTCAAAATATTTCTCTTCGCTTGCATATTCATAGACATTGTCTGTTATCGTATACGCATTTGTCTTGGTTATGATCTTGTATGGTTCGCCATACGAATAGATGTATATCTGTCTGTTACGCATATCAATGAAGAACATAACGCCATCGCGGGTGCCAAATTCTCTTTTATAGGCAGATTCCGCATGGTATGCTGTAGATTTGTACATAAGGTTCGATGTCACACACAATACATTGCAATAACGGGCAGTCTCCTTCATAGTCTCCGTCAATTGTGCCTCCTGACTTTCAGTCAGCACATCTGCATCATCTTTGATTACTACTTCATGCGGGTGACTGTACGAATCATCCTGATCCTTCTCAGATGCCTGAGCAGTCACTACACCATTACATCCCATAACCCCAAACAGCAGTATGATCATTACAGTGATCACCATTCTGGTAATTACCGCTCTACGCACGATGATCACCTCCCTTATACTCAAACTGTGGAAGTGGTCTTGTGGACATCCGGTTGTGGCTGATAACCAGATCTATGAGTGTCAGAATGGTTGCAGCACACACCAGAAGCACGCATCCATAATAATACTTATCCATAACCGGTTTTATCAACACAACCACTACAGACAGAATGGTGGCAAAGGCAATAAATAATCCCATGATGCCACTTTTTCTTTTTACTCTTCTAACATTTGCTATGCCTTTTACTGCTCCATAGATGGCAACCAGACAAGAGATGCATGCCACAACATAACTGGCCTTTCCCATAATATCCCAGTTAAAAAGAAATGGATTTATATCAAACTTCAGGCAGAATAATACTATTATGCACACTATCAGCTGTATGACTTCCAGAAAACAGGAAAACTTCACAAATGAAGTTATCTTATTTTTTATTTTTCTTTTTGTGTCTTTTTGCGGCTTTTTTGTTGGCAGCTTTTTTGTTTGTAGCTTTTTCTTCCTGCCTCCACTTTTCTTTGCATTGAGTGTGTGCCTTGCGAAGAATCCCACATCATTTTCATGTGTCTCTACATCTGCTATCTTCTCCATCTCATCGCAATATATCATGGTCACAAGCGCACCTATCGCAGATACAAATGCCAGCAGCACGCCAGGTCTCACCGTAAGAAATAAATTCAGCAAAAAGTATAGTGGGATCACTCCTATCAGGCATCCAAGCAGGAACTTTCCGATGTCAAGCGGTATGTCTGCAGCCACTTTTCCCGTGCTGCCATTTACCGCCGCATATGCAATACGTTTTCCGTTCTTGTACGACAAAAGCCACACCGGAAACAACCCGGTCTTTACTCCAGTGATCTTTATATCCATCGTTTCTGACAATGGCTCCTCCGGTTCACCGATAGCATCATATGTGCATAGATGATGCTTTATCTTACTCATCATCACATCATACGCCATATCGCCTGTCACCTGCGCTATCTTATCCCTGTACACATCATAATCCACATCCGGCAGATCCGCGTAGAACCCGCTCAGATATCCCATGGAAAACGGTTTCATATCCGCCGAGTCAAATGGTGCCACCTTACTGCTGAGATCATCCGGAAACAGCGATGATGCATCCATGGTTATATTCTCATAATGATTATCCGCAAAGCATCTTACATTATATGTATGACTGACTGTATCAACCCCTGAGCTATAGCTGTCCGTCGCCCTGACAGCTGTTTTACCTTTCTGGTCAACATCACACAGCCAATACGGCATGTAGATTCCACGGAACTCCTGCACATTTCGTCTGTGTTTCAGCCTGTTCGGAGCGTATATCGCCCTCTTCATGACTGTGGCATATGATGCCTTGCACATGTCCTTCGTCACCGCAAACGGTATCACATAATCCGGTCTTCTCTCGCTTTTCAGCCGGCTGGAAAGCATAGTCGCTGCCCCGCAGTAACTGCAGAATCCCGTCGCTGATTCATCTGTACTGTATATCTCCCCACCACACTGCGGACAAATGAATACAGTAAGCTCCATAAGCTTGCGCTCCTCGCTATCCTCATCCTTGTCGACACTCTCCGGCTCGTATTCATTTCCACATGCTTTGCAGTACATTTTCTTTCTTGCTATATCATATACCAGATTGCTGCCACATCCGGCACATTGTATCATATGTATTTCCCCCTGTAATATAAATTGTGAAAGATTATTGACGAAATAACCTAACTCATTATACTACCTCTTTTTATATAGAACCAGTTCCGGATTTGTCCCTTCCGCCTCATATGTCGATATCAAAATAAAATCCATATCCGCCAGAACTCCAAAGTATCTGTCTCCGCCGAATTCGCATTCCAGCTGATTTCCCAGATATGTCTTCTCGTCATCAAGGAATCTGACATTCATGCCATTTGGCAGACGATACTCGAGATTCACATATTTGCCAACAAGCGCATTGAGTCTTTCAAGACGGGGCATCCCCTCTATCTGAAGGGCATTTATCTCATCTATAAGCTGCCTCTTAAATGCCTCAAACTGTCCGCCATCGCTGAGTGACTCATATCGTTTCCAGTAATCGAGTTTTGGCAGAAGTTCTTTCATGTATGCTCTCGCCTGCTCCTCGGAAAAGTTCTCGCCCACCATGTTCTTCACACACACTTCTATCAGGTCATCCATGTTGCTGTAGGTATAAGTACCGTCAGCATAACACCATTTGCAGTAGTCCTCGTTCAGTGAACCATCGCTGTCACGTCCCATAATGTTATCGTCCTCAATGGGCATTCCGCAGCACTGACAAATGAGTTTTCTCGGTGTCCCCAGCAGTGTATTTATTGATACGTCCAGCTCCTTTGAAAGGAGCTTAAGCGTATCTGTGTTCGGCACCGTCTCGCCATTCTCCCAGCGCGATACCGCCTGCCTTGTGACCATGACTTTCTCTGCCAGGTCATCCTGGGATAATCCCCGTTTGGTTCGAAGTTCTAATATAACGTCCTTTGTCTCCATTGTACTCACCTCCGTTATGGATATCATAACAGATTGCGGGGATTGGGGAAAGCAACGGGGTGTTGCTCTGTTCCTATACCGACTGCGTAAACCGGCATTTCGGGAAGCCCGAGCAACCTATGAATTTTCCAAATTTCCCCGATCTTTCAACCAACTTTTTCCCGCATTCCGGGCATATCATAGACATCTTTGCAGGTGCAGACTTAGCCTCTTCGGTCTTATCGCCAAGCAGCTCAGCAACCTCTTTATCTGTTAGTATCTCTGCTGTGCACTCTCTCGCAACCCTCACCGGCCTGCAAGTCCATACCGACTTATCTCCTATCATGTAGAATCTGAATTTTGCCCTTGTCGCTGCGACATTTACGATATTATTGTTCACCCAGTTGACTGCTCCCATAGATTTGCTGTCGCATCCGAGTAGGAATATAACCTCATCCGTTCCCTGGCCCTGGAAAGTGTGCACAGTTCCAATGTTATTTGCATTAAGCCATTTTCTGACTCTTGGCTCTTTTCCGTATAACTCTGATTTCTTTATCATCTCCAGCATCCCCTCTTTCACCGATGTAAATGGTGTGATGATAAACAACCTAGGGATATCACCGGAATCCCGTTCAAATTTTCTCTCCAGTAGTTTCAGAACAAGCTCGCCCTGCGCCTTGACAAAGTGATCCTTCTTGCCCGAATTCTCAGCACCTGCTACATCTATCCAGCAGCTCTTGTCCAGGATAAATGTTCTTGCCCTGTCCTCCTTAGGAGCTGCCGTCTGCTGCTTCATAGTTCCATCATACGAAAGAACATTTGAGATTGTGTACATCGGGTCAATGCAGCGCCTATGGACTACCAGTGGGCAGCCTACCCACTCTTTCTCCTCATCCTTTCCAAGATAAGTTCCATACGGATTTATATAGTCAGCAAAAGCCTGCACAGAGATTTTCTTATCCTTGTAACCTGCCAATATCTCTGCTGTAAGCAACTGCTTTATCATGTCAGTCTCTGCGGTAACCACAGGCTCGATCTGCTTTGGATCTCCGACTATGATCGCCTTTCTGCATCTGAACATCGCACCAACTGCCATCTGTGGCTGTGCCTGTCCCGCCTCATCGACGATAAGAGTTCCAAGCACTCCGCTTTTCTTCACATCGCCCAGAAATGTCTGCGCAGAAGCAAATGTTGTGGATATCACAGGGGTGAGCAGAAAAATGCTCTGAAGCATGTACGGCATGGCTTCTTCTCTGTCTGCAGCCACCATTCTCTCTCCACAATCATCAAACACATTCCACGCAATCATCAGGTTGATGATATTATGCCGCATGCATTTTGAAGAAATGACAAATTCTTTGTGCAGCTTACATGCATACAGGAATAACTTTTCACGCTCTCTATTGTACTGGGCGGTAAACCATGGGTTGGTTATCTGTGCTTTTGTTGACAGCCGATCATCCTCGGATACATAACGTTCCATAAATACAGCGTCCACCGGGGTCATCTTCATCTGCCCATGCGAGTATTTTGAAATACACCGCTGGTATTCCTGAATATTCTGCAGGCCTGATATCCTGTTGTTCAAAGAAGTTATCTCTCCATTAAGTTTTGATATTATCGCATTCTTCTCCTGAATTAATATATCTCTTGCGGATGTATCCTTACGCCTTGCGAACAATCCCTTCGGTCTGCTTTCCTCAAGCTCGATCAGCTCTTTTTGTTCAGCAAATAACTGACGCTCAAACATCTGCCGCTTTCTTTCCACATCACTTATTTCACATGACAAATCCTCTGGTGCATCTTCCTGCAGCTCCACAGGAACCGAACCTGCCAGAGCACAGATCTGTCCTAATTCTTTTCGTAAGTTTTCAACCAATTTGTACTGAGATAAAAACTTTTTTCTTATCTCCAGATATTTAGCCTTATGCTGCTCCCTGACATCATTTGATTTGTAATCCTCCACAAATGGCTTCAGGACAGAATTGCAATACTTACGGATATTTGCCTTTCTGCCAAATGGAGCGGATATCAATCCCCAGCAGTCAACTCCACCTAAAAGCTTATCCGCATAACGCGTAAAATAAATGTCCTTCTCTTCATGGCTCTTACCATATCTGGTTATAGTCTCCACATCACTTGACTTGTTGATATCAAACAAATCATGAACCTCATCCAGACCGCAGCGGATCTCCTCTTCGTCATCCCCAGACGACTCCAGACTGTCAAGTATATCCCTCGACTTCGGAAGATCTATCGTGATATTTTCCACCGCCGCATTGTTACATGACGCGACCAGCATACTATAATTGTTGATCTCATCAACATTTATCGAATAATAATGAGGCGCATACTGGTAATAGGCATTCGCATTTGCCTCTAGCGGTCCATGCGAAAATGAATGCATCTCAAATAAAGAGTCTGGATCTTCTGCATTCTCAGCGAGGAGTCTGGCACGCTCAACAATATTGCTTGCCACGATCTCCTTGAGCAATGTAGTCTTTCCCGTTCCGGGAGGTCCGTTTACAGAAAAAACTGGAGCATCCCCGTCCTGTCTGATCGCAATATTGACTGCAACCTGCTGCATCAACGCCGGCATATATTTGGCCGGCCATTTTCCCCTTGGCGAATTTGTAACGTTAAGAATTCTGTCAAAGAACAACTTCATCTCACTTTTTCCCGCATCCGGCGAGATGATCGTTCTCGGTAAATCGTCTGGGCCTTTCGACTTTTCATATCCTGCCAGAATGTACTCGATCACTTTCTTCTCATATTCATTCCCATCGCCAAAGTTCCCGTTCTGAACCAGCTCTGACAACTGAATAATGTCATTCAAAAAGAAGCTTTTACCCAGATCCGCATAGTCAAATGCGTCTTCGTCCGCGTCTCTGACCTGTTCGCTCGCATACCTGTTGTATTCGGCAATTCCCATCGATTCCTGAGGATCATCTAAGAACCTGTGTTTCACATACTCGTTAATAATCTTTTCATATATGGTTGAAATGAACTCATCGACATTCTGGTCCTGCAGTTCCTCATCGATCTCTCCAACAAGTTCTTCATACTCACTAGTATCGAGAGAAAAGTCATGACTATTATGTGCTCTTGACTCATCCCACTTGGCAACTGCCCACAGTATCGATGACAGCTGGAAACTGTTCTTAAGATACACACCTTTCGTATCTGTCTTGAATGAGCACCATGCGATCGCACTCTTTTTCGGATAAGCTATCTCAGGATTATCGGATTTATCCTCTATAAACTTCTCAAGATAATCAACTACTGTGTTCCGCTCTACCTTCCCCAGGCAAAAATGGATCTCATCACCAACCGAAGGAAACTTTGCATAGCCGTCCCTGTCATTTTCCATGATCATTTCCAGATCAATATCAGGAGATAACAAAACTGGCAAATCAAAGAAGACCTCGATCTTCTCTGCCTTAACCTCTTTGCCATTCTTAATATTCTTAATTAGCTTTTTGTTCTCTGTACTTTCCTGTGGAATGTCGGTCTGACCTAGAAATTCTGTGATTTTCCAGTAGTTTAAGATTTCCAGGACTGCGTTCTTTCGTTTGTCTTCCATTCGGTGTGCTCCTTGTGGTGTAACCCCTTGTAGTCAGTCTACTCTATAAATACATACTTTTCCTTGCCATTTACAGCTTTAACAACTTCCATATCTCTACGTTTTGTCATCACTGCTCTTGCTGTAGATGATGAACAATCAAGTATTTCTGCTATTTCCTTTGTTCCAAAAATCCGATTTTTCTCTATTACATCATATACCTTAAGAATATTTGCTTTCGATGGTTCATTATATTTCTGCTGCGCAATCGTCGACTTCATTATATAAATCGCCGACTTTTCATGTCCAATCGCCGACTTCTGAGAATCAATCAACGACTTATAACTACAACATCTACCTTTTCTAATGAATCAGCATTTTTTTCAACAATAGTTTCTCCTACTTTTAAATTATAAATTACCGCTTGCAACATAAAAGCATTTGTATGATAAACTGGATCATTTAATCCAACCTGCTCCAGCTCATTACACATTCGATTAACACCTTCACCAAATTCTTTTACAAATTTATAGTTCTTTAAAAACTCTGCGATCTTAGGGGTTCTGGAAAAATGTGTGAAACGTATATTGTCCGCTCTTACAAGCCCCGGAAGTTTTCCAGGACTTTCAACTACTATATGATCATCAAACATCTTTATCTGAATATCCGTGCCAGTAATACTATACGCACGATGAGTAACAGCATTTACGATCAATTCCTGTCTGACAAACTTAGGATATTCCTCATCCGTAACAAATGTTCCATCTGGTCCAAGATATGTTTTTTCTTTTATCTAAGTATCCCAATATGCATTTTTTGACTTATTTTCTTCTATCTTGAGCTAATTTTATCTTTAGTCCAAGATTCCCCTCTATTATCAACATTATCCTCTTTCATCTTGGACTAATCTTGAGCTGGTATTGAGCTAAAAGCAGATATTATTGTGATAAAATGTTGAAGTTTAAGCTAATCTTTGGCTAAATGCTACAGCTATTTCATACAAATACATTATATTTTTATTTTATTCCAATGAACCTAAAGTTTATTTTCCTATATAGCGACTAAATCAAACTCATTAATTCCATACTTATCAATAAAATTTCTTGCCATCTCATCACTTTGATAGTAATAAAACGTCCACTTCTTATACTTATACATTGGAACTAAAATATCCCTATAGTATTGCTCATCAACGCCCAAAAATGAATGACCAATTATCACAATTTCATCTATCAAAGCTTCTTTCAAAAAACTTTTCATAGTTGCATAATTACATTTAAGATTTTTTGAAAAAGCCCATCCGATGTGCTGCAAATCTTTCTCTACTTGAGATAGTTGCATAAGTTTTCCGTTACTTTTTAATTCAATGCTTTTCAGATATTTAATCCATTCATCAATTTGATTGTTTATTGATCCAAATTGAAATCTTTTTTCCCCAGACTCAAATATATCATTCAACAAATCATCCGATGAAAACGGAAGCTTTGGCTTATACGGAAATCGATTATGAATATATAAAATATGATCTTCATCTACTCCAAATATGCTTTCTAATGTCGGAGTATAATTAAAAGTAATATACAGGTTATCTGGACATGATGTTATATCTCTAACAATTCCATGATAATTGTTTCTAACCTCTTCTTCCCTTCCATAATACTCATTTAATAACCATTCGTAAAACCAATCATTTGTAAATTGAAAAGCAATATCTTTAGGATCTTTTTTTTGAACTTCATTCGCAACCTTTATCTGATTATGTGAATTATCTGCACTATTAGGATCAATGTCTCGGTCATACGCATAAACCAACGCATCAATATACTTTTTTCCATCAAACGTCAACGATTGTTCTAAATCTGACCAGCAATCCCCTTTTCTAGTTTTAAAAAAATCTGATTCTTCAATAATAGGTATAGCTCTTCCACCATGAGTCAATCTATCATTTGCTAGATAATCACGATAATTTCTATATCCCGTTTTAAAACCAACATGTAAATCCAATCCATTACCACATATTACTAATTTCGTATGTATCTCTCCTTTTCTTATCCGATTCATTAGACAATACGCCATTTATATATCATATTATAAACATCAGAGTCTCCAGTATGCTTTCTACCAAATATATTATATATAATAATTGTATAGTTTCCAATAATTAGTTTCATTTTCTCCAAATGACAATTATGCAATATTGCCACAAAATCAATATATATAACTAAGAAATAGACGCTTCCATTACGAAACTGGGGACAGGCTTATGGGGAGTTGAGCTTCATGTACGAATGACGACTCCCAAAATAAAGTTCAAAGCTTGTTTTACAGGTGGATTTATTCACCTGCTCTTGACATGCTTAAACCAACATTGTTATATATAAAGTAATGGCTGAACGCTCTGTCTAGAGCCTTCAGCCCAGTTTTTATCATAGAAGATCTCATTTACAGACTTTTATTCACCCCCTCCTCTCTTTATCTCCACATATTCCTCATTCTTTTTTACATTTTCTATATTCATACCTATTGCGACTGTATCAAAATTAATTCTCTAGAATCCCTCATAAAATTCATTATCATGAATCATTATTCTAGATATTTTCATTACATCAGAGAACAATCTTATTCCTCCACTCATGTCATCAAAATCAAATTCCAAAATGTATATCTTAACGTCCTATTCTCCCATTTATAACTGCATACCTGTTATTTTTCTTAAATATTCATCTAATTTTTCATCCAGTATTCCCTTATGCCTACCTATAAACTCTGCTACAAATGGCGCAACCCAATATTGAGAACCAGCCGGCGGAGTATCACCACAATCTAAATAATCAATATAATCTTCTGCCATAATTAAACTCGGTCTTATCAGTACCAACACCATCAAAAATGACATTGTTATGTATGTAATCGTGTTTCTAAAATCTTTACAAATCTTTGCAATATCACTATTCATATACATTCTATGATATGAAAAATTATAATACGCCTGCCCATTAGAATGGACAAAATTATTTAATTTTAAGGCCAGCTTATCAAACGATTCTTTCAATTTATACTTTTTAATTGCAACGCCCGCACTAGTCGATGCTATAGCTTTGAAGATAGCTCCTATATAAACATCATTTTGTTGATTCTTTATCCAATCATAAATATTCCTTTCATCTTTGCCAAAGTCTTCTAGTTCAATAAACTGCATTAAATCTGTTTTATCTCCCACAGCCAATATATAAATATAGTAAAAAGCATCATCTCTGTATTTTCTCAAAAGGGAATATGAATCTGCAAAATTGGCATTCATACAACAATATCGAATACTTTCTACAGTTCTACTCAAAGAATCAAGAATCTGATTTCCACTTATAGAACCAATTTTATGCAAAACAATATTATCTCTGCCATATGATAAATAGCTTATTTCATGCATAAAATTTCTTATATCCTCAAGCAATACATTCAACTCTTGAAAATAAGGATTTTTTTCAGTTACACTTCTATTCATTTCAAACGCATCTTGTCTTTCAAACATACTCTCTCCTTAATCGCTCCCAGTACTGATGTATTTTCAAATAATCATTCTAATCAATAGTTAACTACATTTTCAGCAATTTTAAATTTAGCCTTCCACCACAGTGGCATTTCTAAATCTATAGCTTTCCTGCACCAGTATCTTCCGTCCATAAATATCTCATATCACACTTCCTCTTCCAGTGTTATTCTATTGTTATCAAAATTCAACACCTTAAAGCTCTTATCAGATACATTAAGTCCGTCACAGTTTCTTAGAAAAAGCATATACTGATTTGAAAACTCAAAATTAATGAATCCCCTAACGTCGTCATTTATCAAGTAATCTGCATTATCTATCACGATAAAACAATCCCGGCACTGCTTTATTACTTCTAAGAAACCATCTGATTTGTAGTTAAATAATTTGATTGCCTTATATTCGTCTGTCAGTCTTATATCTTCCAACATTTCGTAAAGAACTGTTTTACCTGTACCGCTGTCTCCACCAACAAGTGTTATTCTATCGTCAAATTCCAAATCATATGAAAAAGGATCTGCTTTAAATATAATACTCTTATAAATCATCTGCCGCCCTCCTTTCATACTCCTTGCTCCACCAGGCATTATAACCTCTTCCGCCAGTAACTATATCTGAATCATTGAATCTGATTTTTGTATCATTTGGAATGTCAAAAAGCGTTGGTCTAGACATATAAATCTTTATATTATCCATAGTAAAAATGATTCTAAGCACATTCGGGCCGCATTCTTCAACGTTTACCACATTATCAGGATGCTTCATAATATTAAGTAAGGTTTTACAGCCTGATGACAAATTACGAATTGTACCCAAGCCATATTTTGTCTCAATGTGCTTATCTGGCGTCAGTTTTGCCTCATCCACCTGTCGAATTAAATCAATTTCTTTTTGTGACATTTCTTCATTACCTGCATTTAAGTTAAAATACAGGTAATTCTGAAGTATCCAATCCTTTGAGTTCTTTTTTTCTGTATAGATATTTATTATTGATATTACTCCTTCAATTTACTATCAATTTTGTACCAATGTCTTTTCACCTGATTCCGAATACCACTCTCAAGCACCTTACTTTTACTAAATATCTCATCCGCTTTATATGCATATGTTAAGAAATTCCCATGATCCTTAGAATACTTACTTGCCCCTAAATGTGTATACGAATGATAAACTGCTTTCTTTCCAGCATTAAACGATTTTTCATCTATATTCTCTTTGATTCTTTTAATTTTTCTATATGCTCTACAATAAAACTTAAATAAACTTTTATCCCTTATATGAACACTTCTACCATCAAATGTAAAACCTAGATAATTTATAAGATTACTTTGCCCCTTTATTTTTTCTATTTTCCCATTATTGTAGAAAAAATGCTCTGTTTTATCCTCATTTAATTTTAAATTAGGAATGCCATCTCTGGTATCATATATAAATTTTGAGATTTCCTCATTTCTTCCGCATTTTAACTCGTTGCGTGTCATCGGAATAACAATTATTATATCATCACAATATCTTCTATATATTCCTTTCTGAGAAGTAATAAAATCATTAATTCTTTTATCAAAATCTATCATATATACATTAGCATACACAGCACTTATAGAGGAACCTTGAGGGATCTGATAATCTTTAAGATTTTTATGAAGGTATTTCTTTTTAAAATCATGAAATTCATCTGTTTCAAAATATTTATCCAACTCACGCATGTCTCTTCTAAATAACCCTTTTTCAGACTCTATATCATCAGCTTCAACATATGTGAACTTCGTAATATTCTTATAAATTGCATAATCAGCTACATCCAACGACTTTTCACCAACCACACATTTAATTTTTTCCTTCAAATATTTATGATCAAGATTATCAAAAAATTTACTAAAATCACCTACAAAAATATAAGCTGCTTCACATTTAACAATATACTCAAACACTTCTTTTGCAAAATCAATATTACATTTTCCTGGTAAGCAGTTTCTATATGCTGTTGAAACACGACCTATTCCTTTTGACTTCATATAATTATTATATTTGCTATTAAGACGATTTCCATAATGCTCATAAATAAATCTGTCAATATGTGCTGCATAGTATATATCTCGATTTTTTTCTTTAATTGACTTATTTCCTTCTAAATCATTTGTGTATTTGCTACAATCCATTTGAAAGTGGATAAACGGATAAAAGCCGTGCCTACTAACCCAATTAATATTTTGAACACTTTGCTCATAGTTAGTGTGGTATTTCTTTTTATCAAAGTGAGTATAAAATTTATCTTTGTATATTTGTTTGCTCATTTTTCTCCTAAAAGCTTACTGATTAACGACCGGTAGATATCAAATATCAGTAAGCATTAAAATCAATTGGACCTTGCTTTCGCAAGGAACTCTACCATCCTCCAAATACGATGTATTGTATAATATTATTAACAGCTACTTTAATTCACTGGTAATAGGAGGTCAAACAATGGACAATATAATTCTTAATATTATCAACTGTATGCTATTAATTCTGGTCAAGAACGTTCTTGACATAGAATACGTAAAACCCTTATAGCTATTTCTATAAGGCAATTGTAACTAGCCAATACTTATTGTTCTATTCAATTGGAAAAACTCAAAGCAAAATATTTTTGCTACTTGATAAGTTGGTCACAATATGGTAAAAACTCCTCTATCTTGGCAACGATACGCTTCTGCTCCTCAAGTGGTGGGAGTGGAACAACTGTATCTGCTATTGCATCTAAAACCCAGTTTTTATTACCTACCCCTCTAGTATTGGCACTAGCCTGTTTTTGAACTAACGGACTGTATATCACATAATACAAGTATTTATTATATATACATTTTGAATTTAGTTTAAGCAAAGCAACACTAACAAATAAACTAAATATTTCATCTGTATCCACTATTGCTGGCACTCCTGTCGTTCCAACCTTTGATAACAAAAGATCTCCCCGTTCTGGATTACATCTAGCATATAATTCTTCATGTTCTTCTTGCGTTATGAATTTTGTATTATCCAAGCATAAATTACCACTACTCATATCTTTAACAGAAACAAATTTCACACCAGCCATAACATACTTAGGTGTCCTATGAGTTCCATCAGTTAATTTATTGAGTATTGTACCTAGATAAACCCATTTCCAATTCTCAGGTATTTCAAAAGGAATATCTTCCTCTTTTACTATTCTGTCTATCGTCCTCTTATCCTTCTTAATCTTTCCCTCTTTAACAAGCTGGGCTTTTTCAACAATAATCCGCTCATAAAGTTCATCAGCTGTTCCTTCTTCTGGTCGTTGTTCCACCAGCTTACCCTGCATAGCCATTTGCAGGATACTCTTCTTCATATCCTCTGGGAATTTTTTATTAAATGTTTCCAACTTCGTATAAGCCTTGTCATACTGGTCGATATATGGAAGAATTTCCTCAATCTTGGCAACGATGCGGTGCTGCTCTTCAAGTGGTGGTACAGGAACTATCGCTCTATACAATCTATCATCATTTATTGCTGGATATGTAGCACCTCTTGCATTTTCACTTGCATTTGCGTAATTATCAAAGGTCGGTGACATCAAATAGAAAAGCAAATATCTATTATATAATTTTCCTAAACAAGACATTACCGCAAACCCTGTACTTACTATTGGCTTGAAACTAAACTCTTTATCAATAATGCACATATTATGTAAATAAGGTCTTACCGTCGAATAAATAATATCTCCATATTTTACAATTTTTCTAGCTCGGGATGGAGCATCTTTAGCTTCAACAATGTTCTCATTTTGATTTAATTTTTGATGTACATTATCTATAGAACCAATATCTATATAAGAAAATTTACATTGTGGTTTTTCTTGCCCGTTATTACATACAATACCATTTAATCTCACCCACTCCCAAGACTCAGGAATTTCAAAAGGTATCTCATCCTCAGTAATCTCTGGCAATGGCTTTGACTTCTTTATCTTTTTATCCTTTATGAGCTGATCCTTTTCCAGCTTTATCTGTTCAAGCAACTCTCTCGCAGTGCCTTCTTCGGCTCTTTGCTCGACGAGCTTGCCTTGAACAGCAAGTTGTAGGATACTGTTCTTTAAATCCTGTGCATTCAAATTAGTTACCCCCCAACATAGAAGTAATCTTCTCTAATACATGGTCAATCTCAGCATTAAGGGATGCTCTCTTTTCCTGATACTGATCAATCAAATCCATCGGGTCAAGGATTTTCTCTTCTTCGTGTGGGAATCCACAGAGGTCAATATTATATCCATTGGCTGCGATTTCATCTAATGTATATTTCTTAGCCTTAGGGAATCCATCTACTTCAATCTCCTCACGATTATCCCACCACTCAAGGGCTGGTGCAAAATGCTCCAGCTTCATAGGCTTTGTCTTTGAGAAATTCTTATACCCCTCCGGCATGTCCAAACGATAGAACCATGTCTCTTCTGTTGGGTGTGTATTATCAAAGAATAAAATGTTTGTCGTTATAGAAGTATACGGTGCAAAGACACTATGTGGCATTCTTATGACTGTATGAAGATTGAACTCCTCAAGCAATTTCTTCTTAATATTTACTTTTGCATTATCAGTACCAAAAAGGAAACCATCAGGCAGAATAATTCCACATCTGCCGTTCTTCTTCAATCGGAACATAATGATATCCATAAATAAATCAGCAGTCTCTGAACTACGCAATTCCATAGGAAAATTTGCCTTTACAGAATCCTTTTCATTACCTCCATATGGCGGGTTCATAAGAACAATGTCGAACTTTTCCATTTTTCTGTACTCTTTATAATCAGTCTCAAGAGTATTTCCATGAATTATCTCCGGATTATCAATGTCATGCAAAAGCATATTTGTAACACAGAGAATATGCGGCAGAGCCTTCTTCTCCACACCGTAAACTGTGTTATTGTAAATTTCCTTATTCTCATTGGAAGTCAAGCTTTCATCATATAATTCATTAAGAGCAGACACAAGGAATCCACCAGTACCACAGGCAAAGTCAGCTATCCTCTCCCCCAGCTTTGGCTTGATAACTTTTACCATGAAATCAGTTACAGATCTAGGTGTATAGAACTCTCCAGAATTACCAGCACTCTGCAAATCCTTTAGGAATGACTCATAGATTGAGCCAAATGCATGTCTTTCCTCATACTCTGTAAAATCAATCTCATCGATGATATTGATGACCTGTCTAAGCAGGATACCATCTTTCATATAGTTATTGGCATCCTCAAAGGCATAACGCACCATCATCTGGTTCATAGGTGTGTCCTCTGATACTTCAAGATTTTTAAGTGCAGGAAACAGCTTATTATTGACAAAATCAAGAAGTGCATCTCCAGTGAGAGCCTTGCCATCTTTATCATCTACCGCCCAGTTTCTCCACTTGTACTCATCTGGAATGATAGAAACATAGTCATCATTGATAAGCTCCCATTCCTCTTCTTTAGCATCATATATCTTTAAAAACAGAGTCCACACAATCTGCTCAATACGCTGAGCATCTCCATTTACCCCTGCATCATTACGCATTACATCTTGTATTCTCTTAACGAAATTAGTTATAGCCATTGGTAAAAACCCACTTTCAAATATTATTTGTTAAATACTACGCAGAGAAGATTTCATCTTCCAGTTCTTTCACAGCCTGTTCATATGCTGCTTTGCCTCCAAAGGCTTTGACAATCTTCATAGGACTGCCAAACTGCTGGAATTCGTGTAACTGTAAAACTTTTGTCTCCTCAATCTCCTTCAAGCCTTCACTTGCATACTTATCCATAAGTGTCCCCAGAACCTTTTGTGCAAGTTCTGAATACTTATAGAGATATCCTCTTTTCTTAACATTTTTGATACGTTCTATACGGGTAAGTGGCTCTTTATCATACGCAAGGTGCAGGATTAAATCAAAATCGTCTATATCTGTCTGACCTGTCTCTTCACGAACAGCATCCAGAAGTACCCCATCTTCACGAAGCCCTTCTACAATAGCCTGTTTCTTTTTAGCTTCATTCCACTTCTTAAGGAATACAGCTAACCTCGCATACTGTCCTAAAATATTCTTTCTTGTGTAATCGATAAGACTTTCTGTTATGAGTTTTCCATCTTTATCGATATACTGTATTCTCTCCGACAGAACCTTGACTTCTACATCCTTGACATAATACTTCTTAGGCTTTTCAGAGCCATCGCCAGTTCCCCAGTCATTTCCAGAATCACCAGTATTTCCTATGTTTCCAGTACCTGAATTGCTACCAGCATCTTCTGCTGAATCGTCAATATCATCTTCATTACCTGTTACTGGATCTACTGGGTCATCACCAGTAATATCGATTACAAGCTCTGGGTTGCCATCAAAGTCTTTATCGGCAAATAATCTTGATGCGTTACGGAAGTCCATAATTGTAAAATATGTTTTCCCATGATCTTCAAGCAAACGAGTACCTCGACCAATAATCTGCTTGAATTCTGTCATAGAATTGATATTATTATCCAGCACAATGAGCTTGCACATCTTGGCATCAACACCAGTAGTCATCAGCTTGCTTGTGACTGCTATAACAGGATATGTACTGTCCTCATCAATGAAATTATCGAGTTGGGCTTTACCTTCAGCATTATCTCCAGTTATACGCATAATGTACTTATGGT
>ERZ773165.71-NODE-71-length-85332-cov-17.956213_pt1 | contig 85332 bp, 71 predicted proteins | sample MGYA00581003_ERZ773165 | MGnify/ENA primary metagenome ERZ773165 (study PRJEB29015, sample SAMEA2737817) | human gut metagenome | biome: human gut; feature: human-associated habitat; material: faeces | place: China | collected 2012 ... | reverse complement strand
GCTGGGTTCAGAACGTCGTGAGACAGTTCGGTCTCTATCTATCGTGGGCGTAGGAGTTTTGAGTGGTGCCGTCACTAGTACGAGAGGACCGTGATGGACAGACCTCCGGTTTACCAGTTGTGCCGCCAGGCGCACCGCTGGGTATCTGAGTCTGGATTGGATAAGCGCTGAAAGCATCTAAGTGCGAAGCCATCCGCAAGATGAGAACTCCATTGAGGGTCGTTGTAGACGACGACGTAGATAGGCTGCAGGTGTAAAGACAGCGATGTCAAAGCCGAGCAGTACTAATTGCCCGAGACTTTCTTCACAAGTAGTCGTGCTTTCAGTTGTTGTACAACTTAACAATAGTTTTGCTTAATCAACGTGTCTAACTTATACGCACGCAACGAATTCAAAATTCAAGACTCAAAATTCAAAATTGTGAGTTAGCGTAGCGAACGAACTTTAGGCGGTTATTGCGGCGGTGTCCCACCTCTTCCCATTCCGAACAGAGAAGTTAAGCCCGCTTGCGCCGATGGTACTGCAATGCAATGCGGGAGAGTAGGTGGCTGCCTTCTTTACTTGAGGTCTTCAAGGTCTAACGACTTTGGAGACCTTTTTTTATATACAGAAGTCTCATTGTGGTAGTAAAGGCCTTTGGCTACACTTCAAAATACAATTAATTTATATTCATTACATAGTTGTTTTAGGACAACAATAACACGTTTTATAATAATGCAATTGAAAAACTCATTTACTTCTTGGTTACCCTTAATAGGTCTAACATTTGCTGTCTTTGTGTTTAATACGTCAGAATTTATGCCCATAGGACTTCTGACGGATATTGCTTTTGATTTAAATATCAGTGATACTCGAGCTGGACTATTAATATCAGTATATGCATGGGTAGTGGCTTTAATGTCGTTGCCACTTATGATTCTGGTTTCAAAGATGGAGTTAAAGCGGTTGTTATTAGGTATTACAGCATTGTTTGTTGTCAGTCATATAATATCAGCAATAGCAGATGGTTATTATATGTTTATGCTTTCACGTATTGGAGTGGCTTGCGCCCATGCAATCTTTTGGTCTATTGCATCGCCTCTTGCTGTACGAATAGTTCCTAATGGTAGGCGAGCACTTGGATTAAGCACTATTGCTACGGGTTCCTCTGTAGCTATGGTAATAGGCTTGCCGCTTGGACGTGTGATAGGTCTATATATTGGATGGCGAATGACTTTTTTCTGTTTAGGTGTTATTGCAGCATCAATATTTGTATTAATAGCTATGGTATTTCCAAGGCTTGAGAGTCGTGGAAAGTTCTCTGTAAAGAAATTACCTATTTTATTATACAATAAGGTGCTTGTAGGCGTATTTGTAATGTCAGTTCTTTTTGCCACAGCCCATTATACTGGATACAGTTATATAGAACCATTCTTGGGAAGGATAGCAAATATGCCACAAGATGTTGTAACCGCAACTCTTGTGTTTTTTGGAGCATCAGGAATGTTAGGCAGTATAGCTTTCTCAAAATATTATATGTCCAATCGCTATCGCTTTATATTTGTTGTAACATTTGGAACAGCCTTATCTTTGATATTAATGCAAGTAGCAGCTTTTAGTATGTTTACAATGATATTGGTATGTATTTTTTGGGGAGCTATGGCAACAGCGTTTAACATCGCTTTCCAGGACAATACGATACGTTTTGCGCCTAAAGAAGCAACGTCTATTGCAATGTCTATATTCTCTGGAATATTCAATCTTGGAATAGGATGTGGCGCATATATAGGTGGCTTAGTGGTAAGTAACACTTCTGTATCCTATATTGGTTATGCAGGAGGTTTTATAGGTATACTGGCATCGTTGTATTGTGCTTTACGATTGTTTCAAAATATGCGCCGTAGAGAGCGTCAGCTTAGTACTTTTCAAAGTGCTGATAGTCTTTAAGTGATCGGTAATTTCCACCCCAACGAAATCCGTGTTTAGTAAATAGGCGATAAGCTAGATCGTCTTTATCTATCTTATATTTAAAGTTCCTGGAGCGGTTGGCATATTTGCGTCCCGTTTCAGGACTTATTTTATAAGAGCCATCTGCACGTCGTTTAACGTATGGGTTGTACAATGGATTAATATCTACAGCCTTGCCCATACTATGGTTAGACAACTTCTTAGATCCTGCCACAACCCGATAGTTGAAGCATGTAGTGTTGTTATGGTTCATAGACGTGACATCATCTGCGTTATAATCATCGATGAGTTTCATTCGTTCTATTGGATATTTTGAATCGAATAGTTGTCTGAAGATACTAATAAGATCGTCAGCCACATCCTTATGGCAAATCATTTCGCCAAGCTTTATGTGTCCATCTATAGTATAATGTAGTAGATGTAGATAGCGCAACTCAGTACGTTTGATAGTACAATTATGTTTGAACGACTTGCCGTAGATACGTTTGAAGAGAGCGTTGTCAATATTATGTTGTGTGAAACAGTTGTCTATGCCGAATGTCATAACCTCATCATAGCTAACAACAGCTCCAACATGCCAGAGTTCAAGTGTTTTCGTTGCAGTCTTGGTCTGTGCTGTAGTTGCATTAAAGGTTGCAGTTGTAATAAAGAATGTTGTAACAACCGAAGCAACCGTTTCAAGTTTATTATATTTGATAGTCATAGATATAGTATTATATAAACGAAAAAACCGCCGACCCGAAGGTCAGCGGTTAATCTCTCATTTTTCTGTTCGAACTATCGAATTACTGAGCATTTGTAGTATCAGCAACAGTTGTTGTGTCAACAGTTGTGTCAGCTACCTGAACGGTATCGCTGTCAGCGTTTGCTGCAGGAGCAGCTGTTTTGTTACCACAAGATGCGAAAGAGATAGCTGCGATAGCTACGAACATTAAAACTAATTTCTTCATTTTTCTTTGCTTTTTAAATCTGTAAAACAATCATTTGTTTATTAAAACATTGCAAAGGTAAGTATTTTTTTGATACCGCGTTAATGTTTTAAGGTTTTTTTTTCGACTATTTTGTAACCATCTTATAAATCATTGAAAATCAATAATATACAGACTGCAAATAAATGTTAATGTTTTTATTAGCTATTGATCATAGCTTAAATTTAATGTTTTTAGATGTTTTTGTGTGCGCACAAAAGGCTATGTATAGAGCTTACAGGTAAACTAAAGGAATGCTTATTAGTGTAAAAATAAGTGCAAGGTGTGATTAGTAGCATAATTTTGAGTAACTTTGCAGTCACCAAACAAGATACATATTATATATATACATATATTAGATGATAAATACAGCAGTATTCCAGAATAAGAAAGCCGCCTACTATACCCTTGGCTGCAAGCTTAACTTCTCAGAGACCTCAACATTTGGCAAGATGTTGATGGAGCTTGGCGTAACAGGTGTACAGGAAGGCGAGAAAGCCGACCTTTGTCTTATTAACACATGTTCGGTAACAGAAGTGGCCGACCATAAATGTCGACAGGCCATACATAGAATGGTTCGCGAGAACCCAGGAGCCTTTGTTGTAGTAACAGGATGTTATGCCCAGTTAGAGTCTGAGCGTGTCAGCAAGATAGAAGGTGTTGATTTGGTTCTTGGTTCAAACGAGAAAGCCGACCTCATTCAGTTCTTAAGTGATGCTTGGACATCAAAGGAATCGGAGCGTGAGATGGGAGAGAGTAATGAAAATAATTCGCTTCATCAGTTCTTTTCGGTTAAGACCAAGAACATAAAGTCGTTTGCTCCATCTTGTTCTCGTGGTAATCGTACCCGTTACTTCCTAAAGGTACAGGATGGTTGCGACTATTACTGCACCTATTGTACTATCCCCTACGCCAGGGGCAATTCGCGTAATCCGTCTATTGACTCGCTTGTGGCACAGGCTCAACAAGCAGCCGAAGAGGGAGGAAAAGAGATTGTATTGACAGGTGTAAACATAGGCGACTTTGGCAAAACTACAGGCGAAAGCTTTGTAGATCTTGTTAAGGCCCTTGACCAAGTAGAAGGCATAGAGCGTTATCGTATCAGTTCGATGGAACCCGACCTTCTTTCCGACGAGCTTATCGACTTTTGTGCTACGAGCCGAGCCTTTATGCCTCACTTCCACATTCCTTTGCAGAGTGGTAGTGATGAGGTGTTGCGCTTGATGCATCGTCGTTACGACAAAGCTCTATTTGCCCATAAGATATCTCTTATAAAGGAGCGTATGCCTGATGCCTTCATTGGTGTAGACGTAATGGTGGGATGCCGTGGTGAGACACCAGAGTGCTTTACCGAGTGTTACGACTTCCTTGAAGATGTAGATGTAACCCAGTTGCATGTATTTCCTTATAGTGAGCGTCCTGGAACTGCAGCCCTCCGCATACCTTATATAGTAAATGATGCCGATAAGAAGCAGCGCAGCAAGCAGTTGCTCGAGCTAAGCGAGAAGAAGCGTATCGAATTCTACGAACGTTATATCGGTACAGAGCGTGAAGTATTGTTTGAGAAGGCTGTTCGCGGAAAGTCTATGCACGGATTTACCGACAACTACATACGTGTAGAATTGTCGCCGCGTGAGGCTTGCGACGAATATGACAACAAGCTAATCCGAGTGCGTCTTGGCGGATTCAATCATGATCATTCGGCACTTAAGGCAGAGATAATTTAGTTGACAGTAAACACAGGTTAGTTATGAAGAGAGTTGCTATTGTTATACTCAACTGGAACGGTGCTAAAATGATGCATCGTTTCCTGCCGTCTGTTATAGAGTACTCGCAGGATGTAGCCGACATTATTGTAGCCGACAATGCATCCACCGACAACTCTTTGCAGTTGCTTCGCGATGAATTTCCCTCTGTCCAGACCATAGTTCTTGACAAGAACTACGGTTTTGCAGAAGGCTACAATCGTGCTCTTAAGCAAGTAGACAACGAGTATTATATGCTTTTGAATAGTGATGTAGAGGTAACAGAAGGCTGGCTTAACTTGCTTGTTGAGTTTATGGATGCTCATCTTGAAGCGGCAGCTTGCCAGCCTAAGTTGCGTGCCGAGCATACTCGTGATATGTTTGAATATGCTGGTGCCAGTGGTGGTTATCTTGATCGTTATGGTTATCCATTCTGTCGTGGTCGCATATTTGATACAGTAGAAAAGGATAAAGGTCAGTATGATGATGTTGCCGAAGTGCTTTGGGCCACCGGAGCCGCATTGATGATACGTCGTGCCGACTATTGGGATGCAGGTGCTCTTGATGGCCGATTCTTTGCTCATTGCGAGGAGATAGACCTTTGTTGGCGTCTAAGCAGTTTTGGCCGTAAGATATATTGCGTACCCCAAAGTGTGGTATATCATGTAGGAGGCGGAACGCTTCCAAAGGGCAATCCTATGAAGACCTATCTCAATTTTCGCAACAATTTAACCATGCTATACAAGAATCTGCCCGAGCAAGAATTACGTCATGTAATGCGAGTTAGGTTCTGGCTCGACTATGTGGCTGCCTTCAAGTCGCTTTTGTTAGACCGCAATTGGGGAGAGTTTCGAGCTGTGTTGCGTGGTCGTCGTGCCTTTAAGGCATGGCGGTCCGATTTTGCCGAAGACCGCAAGCGCATACAGGCACGCCGTGTAGATAAGTCCTGTAAGATGCGCAAGCCCTATAGTATCCTTTGGATGTATTATGTCAAGGGCAAGCATACTTACAAATAAAAACTGAATAAACAGTATGAGTTTATAAATTTTTAAAAGTTAAACGTCAAAATTAGGCTTGACGTTTAACTTTTTTAGCTGAATGCTTTGTTTTTAAAAACTTTTTTAGTATTTTTGCAAAAGAATATTCAGTATTTGCCTATTGTGAGAAAGATATATCTAATTATAGTAACCGTTATATTATTGGCTTCAACCGCTTGCGAATTGAAGTTGAAGCAATATGGTGAAGACAGTCAGACAATGCTTGTCGAAGTTCAGCGTTATGACCGTCTTCAAAGCCGTTATCTCACCACAGGCGATTTCTCTGCTCTTCAGCAGATGAATATTGAATATTCGATGGAAACCCGTACACTTATCGAGGACGTGCTTCGTTTAGGCGAGGTTAACGACCCTGAGATAAATTCCAAGTTTCTTAATTTCTACCAAGACACAATTTTGCAGTCGCTCATAGCCGATGCCGAGTTGCAGTATGCCAATATGAACGATGTAAACAAGCAGTTTAGCGCTGCCTTCAAGAAGTTGAAGAAGCTTTGCCCCAATATGCGTATGCCTGTCATCTACACTCAGATTGGTGCGTTGGACCAAAGTGTTATTATAGGCAACAATTCCATTGGCATCTCTCTTGACAAGTATCTTGGCAAGGATTATCCCCTATACAGCCGCTTTTATACTGAGGACCAGCGTAAGCTAATGACACGTGAGTATATTGTGCCCGATTGTATGAGTTTCTATCTCTTGGGAATGTATCCGTTGAAGAACAATGAAACCCGCTCGCAATACGAGCGCGATCTTCACATTGGCAAGATAATGTGGTCGGTCAACTGGTTGCTTGGCAAGAAGGTGTTCAGCACCAAGTATACTGCTATAGTGGAACAATACGCCAAGAGTCATTCTAAGTTGACTGTTAAGGACATACTTGAGTCGGACAAATTTTGATTTAGTCAGACTTAAGTATTCTGTTTTTTTTATATAGCAAGATTTTATTGCTTGATGTTTCGCATGTTGCTAAGTTCGGTCAGCATCCTCACTTTCTCGTCGTCAAGCGTTCCTTGTTTCATACATTTCTTATTATATTTCCACCAGTTAAGCAAGCCTCGGTTTTCCACCTTCTTCTTGTTTGGCAGTTGTTTGTGCTCTTCGATATAGTTTTTCAAGGTTTCGTATCCTTTGAGCCAATTCTCTTCTCTTTTTGTCATAATGATTGTTGTAAATATAATTGGATGATGTCGATTTGTAAGATTATTCGCTTTTAAAAAGCAATATAATTTACTTGCCAATTTAATATAATTTACTTGCCAATTTAATATAATTTACTTGCCAATTTAATATAATTTACTTTGTGCCGTTGAATATTGCTTGAATATATGGAATAAAAATGTTCGAATTCATGGAATATACAGCCTTTCAGGGCATATTGGTTATAATATCCGTTCGTCCAGGGCAGCTCCCTGAACGAACGGTATAATTTTGTTTTTGCAAATACAATGAGGCAAATCCGAGCTTTGCCTCATTGCTTAAGCCATAAAAAATCCTTTAACGAGAATTCTGTTAGAAAGCAACGTTAAAGCCGAGGTTCACGCTTGCGTTAGAGCTAAGCGGAATAAATTCCTTGCTTGTCTTGCCCACGATATGGTCCATACCTACGAAGACATTCATACCCTTTGGGTGGATGTTCAGAATCCATCCGCAGCTTGCAGTAAAGCTGTTAACGGCAAAGTTCACGCCACCGTCAATCCATTTCAGCGGAGCCACGTTGGCGCTAAGGCGGCCCTCAGTCCAAGTATATTTGCCATTGAAGCGTGTAGAGCTAAGGAAACCGAAGTGCAGCTTGCGGTACAATGGGAAAGTATACTCGCCACCCAGGTTAAGTGTAGCGCCTATACCAGTTGAGCGGCTGCCTTTGTCGCCGTCGTCAGATAGGTTGGCAAAGTTGGCAAGCTGGTCAGAATAGCTGTCGCCCTGACTTGCAAACGAGTTAGGTTTCTGGTTGCCGTTGTTGTCGTTCTTCTTTACAGCTATGTCGTGGAAACCTTCAAACTCGAAAGTCTGCTGCTTGTTTACAGCCTGCATATTGTTGTTCCAGTTGATATAGCCAAGGTCGATAAGAGCGGCGCTTACGGTCCAGTCGTCGTTAATCTTGTATACTGCACCAAGGTCGAAAGCCATACCAAATCCGCCAACTCCGGCACCGTCGACATCAACATCGTTTACATAGCGGTATGTGCCCTTATTGTCTTGCTTGTATTCTTTTTCCTTTTCCTGATATGCAAATCCCTTCATCGACACGTTGGCAAGAGCCTTGCCCGACATAGTCCACTTGTTCTCGCCAGTAAGGTCGGCACGTAGGTTGGTTATTTGCAAGTCGCCGCGTGCGGCACCGAACAGCAACTTAACCTTAGCGCCTACTCTCAGCTTGTCGCCTATGTTGCGTGAGTGGCCGAAAGCAAGCTGTACAAACGACTGAGCGTGCACATTGATGTCGTTCATCTCGTATGTCTTGTTGCCGGTGTTCTTGGCAAACTCAAACAGCTCGTAAGGTAGCGACATGCCGATATTGGTTCGGGCATCGATAGAAATAGTATTGTATCCGCCAAAAGCCTTGAATCCAGCCGACAGCAATGTGATGTCCACATCAGCGTTGATGCGGTTGTCGCCCTTGTTGAAACCCTTAAGAGCCTCGCTTGTAGAGATGTACGGGTTCATGAATGTAGTCTTGTTCTTGTCGCTGTCAAGACCATATCGTGGATTGTCAAATATCACGTCGCCCAATCCAAAATTGCCTTGAGTGCGTACATTCAAGTTGCCGAGAGCTGGCAGCGACACATAGTTCTGCTCGTTCTCAAATGCCGGGTTCATTGTATGGCGGAACTTATAGTCGTCTGTAAAGTATCCCGAGTTGAGTCCTTGCGCCATCATGTTGCCGCAGACCGAGGTCATTGTAGCGGCGAGTATATATTTACCTAATCTTTTCATAAAATCGAGTTGTGTAGAGGTTAGTTAAAGTCAGCAATTATCTTTCCAACAAGCTTCACCTTGATATTCTTTGCTGTGATGGTGTGGTTGTAAGCGTTGATAGTTTTTCCAACGATAGGATTGTTTCCATTGTCGTCGGCAGCCACCTCAATCTTGAATGTCAGACCGTCCACCTTCTTCAGCATACCCTTCTTCTTCTCACTTATTGTGATGGTTACAGGAGTAGTCTTTGCGATTGTACCGTCGGTCGAAGCCTCAATCATGTTGGAAACCTTTACCTCGATAAGTTCTTTAGCAATCTCGTTACCGTCAACATCTATAGCGTTAGAGCTAAGTTTCAGGTATGCTGGAAGCTTATTTTCAATGTCCGACTTCAGCTCTATATACGAGCCTTCAGCCAATTCACAGTCCTTGATATCGTCGTTCCATCCGTCAAGAGTGTCGCGGTATGTAATCTGCGCACCAGCGTCAAAAGCCAACGGAGCCGACACATTATATTTAGGAGTGATGGTATATTGATGTCCCAGTTTTATCTCGGCCTCCTTTGTAGCGTCTGCATTAGCGTCGGCTTCAAACTGTATAGTCTTAGGTATAGTAGCCAAGATGTCAGACAGGTTGTCCACCTTCTTCACCTCATCATACTTAGACTTGTTCACCTCGTCAGGATACTTGCATATACAGATACGTGTCGTGGCGTTAGGCTTGATGTTCATTGTCGGAATGGCCACCTGGGCAATAGTCTTGTTGTTCTTGTCCTTAGCCACGATGTTGCCTTTAAGCGTTCCGGCTATGGCAATGTCGCTGTTAATCTCCAACTCTAAAACTGGGTTGTATAGGTTTACGTGCACGTCGTCTCCTGTAAGGAAGTCGGGCACATCGTTAATCTCAATATTGCCCAGGTCGCCCAAGTCAATCTCTGGGTCAAACTTACCCTTAGCGCTGTTAATGGTTATCTTGCCCATTGTCATCTTTGCCGATAGGTACATGTTTGTAGGAACGGTGCCTGCAGTAGCGTTCACCTCGTCAAATACAATGCTTGTCTCAATCTCGCCCTTCATGTCCACGGTGCCGTCTGCATTGCCTACACCTGGCTTAAATGTAAGCTTGCTGGTGTTTGTGCCCTTGGTCTTGAAGTCGAGAACGTCAATCATACCCTTGATGTAGATAGGCGAGGCAGTCTTAACGTTTGAAAGTGTAATCTTGCCTGTATTCTTGTCGTAGCTGTAGTTCTTCTCCGAGCACGATGTAACGTTAAGGTGCATGTACGACGGAATCTGCATAGTGAGCGTCTTGAAAGTAGGAATAAACTGCTTCAGCTCGTCGGTCAGGTTGATATTGATAACAACGTCAGCCGAAACGCCAGCCGATGTAATCTCCTTTATTTCCTTAGGAGTCTTGCCTACGTATTCAAATTCGGCCACCTTGCCACCCGATTTAATCTCGTCAATCTTCTTTAGTCGGCTTGGTGATTTGCGTGCCGATAGCAGCACCGAAGAAGGAACAGTTACCTCAATCTTCAAGTTTTTGATGTTGGTCTGGCTTACGTTTACCTTGTCAACCAATGGGTGAGCTGGAGCGCAATCATCGCCTTCCTTCTTGAACATATAGTCGCCATTCTCGGCAATATACCAAGTCGCTGTTGTTCAGCTCAAGTACATCGTCAAGCATGATGTTCTCTGTGCTGTTGGTAGGCAACGTTAGTTCGTCGCCACCAATACCAATAGTAGTGTCGATTTTCGACAAGTCGAAATCATTGTCAGTACATCCTGTGCCTAAGGTAAGCATACCGCACGACAGCAGACATACCAACATCTTTGATTTGTTGATGTCACTCTTCATAGAATATTATGTTTTGATGTTAAAAAATTAAGCTATTTAGTTTTAAAACAGTAAGTCCTGTTGTAGGGGTAGTTTTTGTATTTGAACATTACTATTTTATTTGTTTGCAAATGTAAACAAAATAAAATAAATGACAAAGAAAATAAAGAATTATTTCTGTATATTGCTATGCAATTCAAAAAAAACGCACAAGGATGTCGTTATGTGCAAGACTTTCAGTAACTTTGCATAAATAATGCCAACAAATATATGACAGAAAATAAGAAAACATTACTCGGACTATCGCTTTACGAACTTAAGGAAGTGGCCAAGTCGCTCGGTATGCCCGCCTTTACCGGTGGTCAGATAGCCAAGTGGCTATATGTTCAGCACGTGATGTCGATAGACGACATGACCAACATATCAAAGGCAAACCGCGACAAGCTTGCTGCCGAGTACACTATAGGCTGTATGCCGCACATCGAATGCCAGAAGTCTAAGGACGGTACAATAAAGTATCTCTTCCCCACAGCGTCGGGCAAGCATGTGGAAACCGTATATATACCCGATCACGACCGTGCCACACTATGTGTGTCGTGCGAGGTGGGTTGCAAGATGAATTGCCTATTCTGCCAAACAGGCAAACAGGGCTTTGAGGGTTATCTTACTGTAGCCGACATTCTCAACCAGATATATTCGCTGCCCGAACGCGACAAGCTCACCAACATTGTGTTTATGGGTCAGGGCGAGCCTATGGACAATCTTGATAATGTGCTTAAGGCAACAGAGGTGCTTACGTCTGATTATGGCTATGCATGGAGCCCCAAGCGCATAACAGTAAGCAGCGTGGGTGTAAAGAACAAGCTTAAGCGATTCCTCGACGAGAGCGAGTGTCATGTGGCTATCAGCATGCACTCGCCCATACCCGAGCAGCGTGCCATGCTTATGCCTGCCGAACGCGGCATGTCTATTACCGAGGTAATAAACCTTATGCACCAGTACGACTTTACACATCAGCGTCGCCTGTCGTTCGAGTACATTATGTTCCGCGGTGTAAACGACTCGATGACTCATGCTCGCGAGATAGTAAAACTGACCAAGGGTTTGTTCTGTCGTGTCAACCTCATACGTTTCCACAAAATTCCTAATGTAGATCTTGAGGGATGCGACGAGCAGAAGATGGAGACTTTCCGCGATTATCTCAACAACCATGGCATTATAACAACGATACGTGCAAGTCGTGGACAGGACATATTTGCGGCATGCGGACTGCTGTCTACAGCTAAGACAATAGAGGAAGAAAGGAAGTAGAAGATAGAAAACAGCTCCACACCTGAGCTCCCCCCATATGTAGGGGATGATGTGTGACTATTGTTAATAGGGTCATATATACATACGGTTTATTATGTACAGATATAGAAGTTTGCATTTCGCCCTTTTGGCCTTTCTAAGTTTTGTCCTTGCTGCTTGCAACGGTCGCAAGAGTATGTTGCCAGCCAGTGGCGGACGACCTTTTGAGGTAACAGTTGTGGGCGATGCGGATAGTATCTTGTACAAAGCTTTAAGTGTGGAGATTGATGGACTGCCGCAACCCGAACCAATGTTCGATGTTAGCGAGCCCAATATCAAGCCCTCAGAGGCTCTAAAGGGAGTATTGCGCTATGCACGTTCGCTGATAATTGTGGATGTCAATCCCAATAAATACGACAAGTTGCGCATTAAATGGTATAATAACCGTTATGCCGAGCCGCAGCTTATAGCGCTAATATGTGCTCCGTCCGCACAATGTCTATGCGACACAACAACAGAAGGCATAGCTCTTCAAGGATATGCCAAGCAGTTGACGGCACGTCTAAAGGAACACGAGCTTAATGCCTATACGCAGATGATAAGGCGCAAGCACAATCCCAACATGGAGGCAGAAGTAAAGAGGATGTTTGGTTTCGATATACCTATCCCAGCCGACATGACATCGTGCAAGCGTGGCAAGGACTTTATTTGGATTTCCAACGATTCGCCTACGGCTATGCAGAACATCTGCATATACAAGCATACGTTCGGCAAGCGCGATAGCGTTATGCAGGTAAATATTAAGGGCGAGACCGACTCTATGTATATGTCTACCGTGCACAATGCCTGTAGCGTTACCTATAAGTACGACGAGCGGGAGGACATATATACACACGAATGGCGTGGATTATGGCAAATGCATGGCGATGCTATGGGCGGACCGCTTGTGGCACGTTCTATATGGGGCTATTATCCTCGTGATGTTGTCACCGTAGAAGGTTTTGTCTATGCACCAGGAAAGCAGAAGCGCAACCTTGTCATGCAGCTTGAGGCAATAGTATATGCCACGCACAAGCAACAGGCAAAGAAAAGGTTGGAGCCTATAAGGCATCTGCCGGGCAAAAAGCATATTGACTAACTGTACACAAAATATTATTTATACACATATTATATAAACAATGGAAGATAGAAAAATACGCGTTGCCATAACGCATGGCGATACCAACGGTATCGGATATGAGCTTATTTTTAAAACCTTTGCCGAGCCAGAGATGCTGGAGCTTTGTACTCCCATCATTTACGGTTCGCCTAAGATTGCTGCCTATCATCGCAAGGCAATGGATACACAGGCCAACTTCAGTATTATAAACAAGGCTGAGGATGCACAGGATGGACGTGTTAATCTATTGGCTTGTTTCGACGACGATGTTAAGGTAGACCTTGGTATACCTACAAAAGAGTCGGGCGAGGCAGCACTTAAGGCGCTCGACCGAGCTATGACCGATTTCCGCAGTCAGCTATTTGATGTGCTTGTGGCTTGCCCGGTAAATCCGGATAACATGTCGGATGCCAACTTCACCTATCGTGGACTTAAGCAATACTCAGAGACAAGCATCGGCGATGGAGCCAAGGCTATCAAGATGCTCATTAACGAGTCGATGCGCATAGCACTTGCTACAGATGGTCTCGCCATCAAGGATGTTCCGTCGCACATCACCGAAGACTTGCTTCTGGCTAAGTTGCGCACTATTAATGAGGCTATGAAGCGCGACTTCCGTCTATCAAATCCGCGCATCGGTGTGCTTGCACTCAATTCTACAGCCAATGGCGATGAGGAGAAGAACATCATAGGTCCGGCTGTATGCAAGGCTGCCGACGAAGGCATCAATGCTTACGGACCCTATGCTGCCGACGAATATTTTGGCGAGAATATATACGATGCCTTCGATGTTACACTGGCAATGTACGACGATCAGGCCGTTATTCCATTTACAACGCTTATGCAGAACGACGGCATCTATTATGTTGCCTCGCTGCCTCTTGTTTGTACAGCACCTGCACAGACTCCCGATTTCGACGCTGCCGGACAGGGTATAAGCGACGAGAGTGCTTTGCGTCATGCCATATTCGAGGCTATTGACATTGTGCGCAATCGTGCCGAGTATGATGAGCCACTTGCTAATCCTTTGCAAAAGCTATATCATGAGAAGCGCGATGAGAGTGAGAAGGTGCGCTTTGCAATTCCTAAAAAGCGCGAAGGATTCAGACCTGACCGCAAGCAGGCACCAAGAAACGATAACGCAAGACCTATGGCAGAAAGCAAGCCTGCAGCTGAATCATCACAGGCTGCACCCGTAACAAACGAATAATAGATATTGAAACCAAAATATCAAAATGCCTTCTTCCTTTTCGGAGTGGCTGTTCTTATACTCATGCTGACACAGCTCGACTACACCCAGGTGTGGAGTGGGCTGTGTCATGCTGGTTATTGGTCTGTAGCCGTTATTGTGCTATGGGCATTCCTTTATATCTTTAACACGGCATCGTGGTACATCATCATTAATTCGGGTGGTAAAACACCTGTACGTTTCTGGTGGCTGTATAAGATTACAGTCTCAGGTTTTGCCCTCAACTATGCTACGCCAGGTGGTCTGTTGGGTGGCGAGCCCTATCGCATTATGTCGCTATCGCCAATTATCGGAGCCGAACGTGCATCGTCATCGGTCATACTCTTTGCCATGACCCATATCTTCAGTCATTTCTGGTTCTGGCTATTGTCCGTAGCGCTTTACCTTGTTGTGCGTCCACTCGATGTCTTTATGGGTGTACTGCTAACGGCTGTTACGTTGTTCTGCTTGCTTGGATTATGGTTTTTCATAGTAGGCTATCGCAAGGGACTTGCCCATCGTGCCCTTGGTTTGCTTAGTTCGGTTCCAGGCTTGCGCAATTGGGCAACTCGCTTTGTCGACCAACATCGTCAACAGTTAGATACTGTTGATTGTCAGATAGCAGCTTTGCACAATCAGAACCGTCGTACGTTTGTGTCGGCTGTACTACTTGAGCTAATGTGCCGTATATGTTCGGCAGCCGAGATATACTTTGTATTGCGTGTGCTCATGCCTTCTGCCAACTATGCCGATTGTATACTTATCCTCGCCTTTACATCTCTATTTGCCAACCTCCTATTCTTTATTCCCTTGCAGCTTGGTGGCAGGGAGGGCGGTTTCCTTATGTCGGCTGCAGGTCTTGGACTAAAAGCCAGTCAGGGAGCATTTGTGGCTCTTATTGTAAGAGTGCGCGAGTTGGTGTGGATAGGTATAGGATTGTTGCTGATAAAGACAACTTCGGCGCCGGGTGCATTAAGTAAGAAGAACAGAAGAACAAGAGAGTAGGGGTATTTCATAAGAATATGAGAGAGGCTTGCGATTTTCTAAGACAAGAGAATAAACGTTATCATTAAGCCTTGTTTAGCATTTCTTGCTTTAATTCCTCGTACAAGTCCACCGGTCCCAAATGCCAATATTTGGTACTCTCTGTAGACAATTTTTTATATAGGTTAGAACGATAAATACAATTCAGGCATTCTTGCAGAGAGAATCCGTATTCATCATGTAAATATTCCACCAACCAGCTTATTTTTCCAGGCAAGAGTAGATGGAGGTTACTTTGATTAATCTGAAACATATTACAATTCAATTTTAATGGATTCAATAAAGCGCAAGGCTGTTAGAGCCTTATCAGTATGGAAAAGGTACTGGTCTATTAGTTTATATGTCTTGAGTTCACGGATAAGGGTGTCGACACTTATAGCCCCCGCTTCGTACAAGCCGAACTGAAGATAAACTCTATCATTAGCGACAGGACCATATACAATATCGTAGTCGTGTGTGAAGTTGTACTTAGTTCTATTTGCCATTACAAATTCAGCCCATTCCTCATTCGGTTCTGGGAAAATGAGACAATTAAGTTCAGGTAACATTTTGTCATCAAATTCATAAACATTTATATGACCACATGTCGAATGTTTTTCAAGCATGCGTCTTTCAACCCATTCCTTTGCTTGTTTCTTTGAGGTTGTGGTGTAGAATCCATCGCCGTAGTCGAGTTTGCGATTGGGTTTGAGAATTATGGGATGTTCCACCACTTCTAAGCTGCCATGATATATCTTCATAATTCTTTTTGTTTCCTAATTTCAATAAACTCGTCAATTTCAGCAATAAGCCATTCACGGCCTTGGGTGTGAAGCGGCTCAAAGCATTTGCTAAGATATTCTATTACACCATATTGGGAGAACAAGTCAAGCACTTGTTCACCGCTCATTCTTTTAGCTGCCCCATATTCTTCAATGCAGAACGCAACGAAGAGGGCTATATTTTTATCTTCTTTGTTCATTATTTTTATTTGCAAATATAAGTATTATAATTGATAACTCAAAGTTTGTTGTTTGATTTCTTGTGCTTTAAAAACAATATATTAAAAAAGTTATACTCAAATATCCCTTCCTTCACGTCAAGATAATTTAACTTCTTTACAGGAAAAAGTGCTGATTTATCGCCCTTTTCTCAATAATTATATGTAATTTTGCTACCAAATGGACACTTCTGAACTTCAAAGAATAAAACAGCGGTACAACATCGTGGGCAACTGCGATGCTTTGAACCATGCTCTCGACGTAGCCTTGCAGGTGGCGCCGACCGATCTTAGTGTGCTCATTATGGGCGAGAGTGGAGTGGGAAAGGAGATTATTCCACGACTTATTCACGACAATTCGCCACGCAAACGCGAGAAATATTTTGCTATAAACTGTGGTTCTATACCCGAAGGTACTATCGATAGCGAGCTATTTGGACACGAGAAAGGCTCCTTTACGGGTGCGATAGGCGAAAGCGAGGGCTATTTTGGTATAGCCAATAAGGGCACTATTTTCCTCGACGAGGTAGGCGAATTGCCTATAGCCACACAAGCTCGACTTCTGCGTGTGCTTGAAACAGGCGAATACATTCGAGTAGGAGGGCAGAAGGTTATGAAGACCGATGTACGAATTGTTGCCGCTACTAATGTCAACATGCATAAGGCAATAACCGAGGGACGCTTCCGCGAGGACCTCTACTATCGACTCAATACCATACCTGTACAGATGCCTCCATTGCGCGACCGTGGCGAGGATATCCTTTTGCTATTCCGTCTATTCACGATGCAGATGGCAGAGAAATACCGCATACCGCGTATTACGCTTACCGAGGATGCCAAGGCGCTTATGCTTAAATACAAGTGGCCTGGCAATGTGCGCCAGCTTAAGAACATCACTGAACAGATGTCGGTATTAAGTCAGCAACGCGAAATCAACGCCGACATGCTGAGCAAGTTTATCCCCAACGGGCAGGAGAGCACCGAGCTCACAACTACAGCCACACCTGGTGCTCACTCGTACGAGAGCGAGCGCGAGATATTGTACAAGATACTTTACGAACTACGTGGCAACGTTAGCGAGTTGCGCCATGAGGTAACATCACTGCGCAAGCAGATAGACGACAATCGTGCTATCGACTCGTTTGCCGCTAATAGACAGTTGGCTTCGCTATCTTCGCCCGATACACGCATAGGCACCGATGCCGCACATGCTATACAGCCGTATGCACATGCCGCTAATCCATACGATAATGGTCAGCAGACTTACCGCAATGGCTCACATACATTCAACAATGCTGAACATCCTCACTTCGATCCTTATCAGGAGGCTGAGGCCGAAGAGATAAACGATGCCGATAGTATCAACATTGGTGAGAGCGAAAGTCTTAACCTGAGTGACATAGGACGTCAGGCTGTGGAGATGGCTCTCGAACGCAACAATGGCAATCGCAAGAAAGCGGCACAAGAGTTGGGCATATCCGACCGCACTCTCTATCGTCGCATTAAGCAGTATGGACTCGAAAAGTAGTGGGCTGTACCCTCAATAAACCATTATAGAATGAAAAGAACTTATCATCTTACACATTATATATATATAGCACTTGTACTCGTTGTGGCCATGACGGTTGCCTCGTGCGCATTCAAGGGCTATAAGTTTAATGGTGCAAGCATCGACTATACCAAGACCAAGACCATACAGATAGCCGACTTCCCTATACGTTCTAGCTATGTGTGGGGTCCTATGGGACCGATGTTCAACAATCAACTTAAGGATGAGTTTGCCAACCACACCAAGCTTATACAGGTTAAGCGTGGTGGCGACCTTAAGATAGAGGGCGAGATAACACAGTATACACAACGCAACAAGTCGGTGGCAGCCGACGGACGCTCGGCACAGACTGAACTTTCTATCACAGTAAACGTTCGATTTACCAATAACGTCAATCACAACGAGGACTTTGAGCGACAGTTCACAGCCAGCAAGTCGTACGAGACAACCCAAAGTCTTGCCTCTGTACAAGAGGAACTTGTAACACAGATGGTAAAGGATCTTGCCGACCAGATATTCAATGCCACAGTTGCCAACTGGTAATAAGTGGCATCTTCGCCAGTCGTAAGACATCAAACATTCAGCAATAACGATTAAACATTAAACCTTTAAAAATCTTAAGACGTGGATTTAGTGCGACTCATAAATCAGCCCGAGCTAATGAACAAGGAGACGTTGTACGAACTCCGAAGCCTTGTTGCGCTCTATCCCTACTATCAGACAGCGCGTCTGCTAATGCTTAAGAACATGTATCTGCTGCATGATACTGCCTTTGACGATGAACTGCGACGTGCAGCATTGTATGTTTCCGACCGTAGGTTGCTGTTTGATATGGTTGAGGGAGCACGTTATAAGATAAAGACTGTGGCTGAAAAGGCTGCCGAAGAAGCTGCTGAGGCTGCCAAACGAAAGAAGGAAGTGGATGTCAACCGCACTATTTCAATTATCGACAATTTCCTCGACTCTAATCCGGAGCCAACCGAGGGCGATGAGCAACGCAAGGTAAAGCCTACACCTGCCGATGCTGCTGTCGACTATGTGGCTTATCTTATGAAGACCGAGAGCGATGAAGAGCAGAAGGAAGCCGAACAAACTCCACAGCTTAAGGGGCAAAGCCTTATAGACGACTTCCTTAACAAGGATGGAGCTAAGATTCAGCTGCAAGAACAACCAACATACAAACCCGAGATTGAGACACCGGCAGAGACGCCTGCCGAGGGCGAAGAAAGCTATTTTACAGAGACTTTGGCTAAAATATATATAAAACAAGGTAGATATTCGAAGGCTCTTGAAATAATTCAGCGATTAAATTTGAATTATCCAAAAAAAAATGCTTACTTTGCAGACCAAATTCGATTCTTAAAGAAACTCATAGCCAACGAGAAGGTTGTGAAGCAATAGGATAGATACTGTTTACGCCTATTTAGGCTATGTAAAATATACAGAAGACAAGCAAAATAACAAACAATAAACAATAAATAATAAGTATAAAAATGATTTACATCTTATTCGTAATTTTCATTGTGATAGCATCGTTGCTCATGATTGGCATCGTACTTATCCAAGAGTCTAAGGGTGGCGGTTTGGCTTCAAACTTCTCATCATCAAACGCCATTATGGGTGTACGCAAGACTACCGACTTCGTAGAGAAGGCTACATGGGGTCTCGCTGCCTCACTTGTAGTTTTCAGCATTATCTGTGCCCACCTCGCTCCTGTTTCTTCTACTGAAACAAGTGTTATGGAGAAGGCTGCAACCGAGACACAGACAACTAATCCTAACACAACACCTGGTTTTGGTGCAAGTCAGCAGGCTCCTGCTACTGATGCAAAGCAGGCTACTCCTGCTACTAACGGCGCTGCTCAGGCTCCAGCACAGCAGGCTCCAGCTCAGCCTGCCAACTAAAGGTTAGGTTAAACATATAGAACATACTATTGTGAGCAAAACCTTTCGGGGTAGAATAAAAGGTTAGACGGATGGCATTACGCGGGCAATATCTCGTAATGCCATCCGTCTAACCTTTTATTGCAAACCAACCGAATGTAAGGATAATAGATGAAAGGGGTAAAATAAATTATTTGCAACTTTTTTGAAAAAACTTGCCAAAACATTTGGAGGTTTAAATTAAATGTGTTACCTTTGCACTCGCTTTAAAGAAGTAACGAAATCTTCAAGTAAGCAAACTAATCATGGTGGCCGTAGTTCAGTTGGTTAGAGCGTCAGATTGTGGTTCTGAATGTCGTGGGTTCGAGTCCCACCTGCCACCCAACAAGAAGGAAGTTCTTATAAAAGGAACTTCCTTTTTTCATATATATATTCCCCAGTGGCTCGTCCGGTATATTAATCAGGCTTGACCAATATATTTACCGTACCTCCTATTAATATCATATGAGTATATACAGTATGAACAACAATAACGTTAAAGGACGTTTTGCCCCTTCGCCTACAGGGCGTATGCACTTGGGCAATGTATTCAGTGCTTTGCTGTCATGGCTTTCGGCTAAGTCGAAAGGCGGAGAGTGGCTATTGCGTATTGAGGACATTGACCCGCAACGCTCTCGACAACAATGGGCAGACTTGATAATGGACGACCTTGAGTGGTTGGGACTGCAGTGGGATGAAGGACCTTATTATCAAAGCCAGCGTGGCAACATATACGAGCATTATCTGCAAATGCTTAAAGCGCAAGACATGACCTACCCATGCTATTGTACACGTGCCGATATTCTTGCAACACAGGCACCACACGAGAGTGACGGTAGAGTGGTATATAAGGGAACATGCCGTAATCTGCCATCTGGAATACACAGCGGTCCTGCGGCAATACGTATGAAGGTGCCGCCAGTGGGCGAGGGAGTGATTAGCTTTACTGATGGTCATTATGGTATGCATACAGTAGACCTTGCCGTGCAATGCGGCGACTTTATAGTGCGCCGTAAGGATGGGGCATGGGCTTATCAGCTTGCGGTAGTAGTAGACGATGCATTGATGGGCATAAATGAGGTGGTGCGTGGGCGCGACCTCCTACTGTCGTCGCCACAACAGATATATTTGGCTAATCAACTTGGTTTTTCTTCTCCTAACTTTATACATCTGCCATTGTTGTGCAATACAGCTGGTCAGCGATTGTCGAAGCGCGACAAAAGTCTTGACATGGAATCGTTGCGCGAGCGTTATTCGGCAGAGCAGATAATAGGAATGCTTGCACATGCAGCCAGACTGACCCAGACATCAGCCCCAATATCGGCACAGGAATTGATTGATACCTTTGATTGGCGGAAGATAGGGACGGAAGATATAATCATTGACGTGGTATAAAAAAATAGAACGGAGCATCACTTTTGTGGTGTTCCGTTTTTGTGTTATTAGGAAAAATATTACTTTTGCATTGTTGTTGATAACGTTTGCCAATGGCATATATTTAATAAAAAAGATTGTGTTAGATATGAAAAACAAGTCGTTAGCATTTCTATATCCGGTATTGATTGTTGCAGTGATGCTACTTTGGGCATGCGCCAACAAGAAGGATAATACCCCTAAGGCACCTGTTGCTGTATCGGTTGTTACAGTTGGCGGAACTGATAGTGGTGTTAGTAGCGAGTATGTAGGTAGTATAGTAGAGCGTTCGGGCACAGCATTAAGCTTTGAGGTGCCAGGCAATGTACTTAGACTTATGGTAGATCAAGGCGACCATGTGTCTAAAGGACAGTTGCTTGCTACACTCGACCCCGTAACATTGCGCGATGCACATCAGCTAACGCTTACCACATTGCATCAGGCAGAAGATGCCTATCGTAGGTTTGAACCTCTGCATAAGCAAGGAGTGGTGTCGGACATACGTTGGGTAGAGATACAAACAAAGCTTGAACAGGCACAATCGTCAGAACGTTTGGCACGTACCCAATTGCAACGCACATCGCTTGTGGCGCCTTTCTCGGGTGTTATATCCGAGCGTACAGCAGAACGAGGTATGAATGTTATGGCAGGTCAACAGATATATAGACTTGTCGACATATCGAGCGTAGATGTAAAGATGTCGGTGCCTGAGGGAGAGGTATCGTCTATAAAGGTGGGTGCAAGAGCCCGTGTAAGCGTAAAGGCAGTGGGTGGCAAGAGCTATGAGGCTGTGGTTAAGGAGAAAGGCGTTGAAGCTAATGCCGTATCGCATACATACAGCATGAAGCTTGGCATAGTAAATAGTGACGGAAAGCTTATGCCTGGAATGGTGTGCAGTGTAGAAATGGCAGAGGTGTCGCAATCGTCTGTTGGAACATTGGCAGTTCCGCTTAATGCCGTAAAGTTAGATTCTGACAACCGTCGTTTTGTATGGCTCGCTGTAGCTGGAAAGGCACATCAGCAGTATATAATCATAGGCGACTTTGTTGAAGGAGGTGTCATCGTAACATCTGGACTAAAGGCAGGCGACAAGGTTATAACAGAAGGAAGCCAGAAGGTTAGCGAAGGCCAAGACTTAAGAATTAAGAATTAAGAATTAGGAGTTGTCAAGATGAAGAAGGATACAGATTTACACGAACATATACGTGCCAGAATAAAGCGTAAGCCAAATCGTTTGATGAAGCGCAGTTTTATAGAGTCGGCAATGTGCTACCACAACATCATACTCCTACTTATGGGTATGCTTGTGGTAATGGGATTGGCTGGAATTGTGAATATGCCTAAACAGGAAATGCCTGTGTTTACCATTAGGCAGGGAGCCGTAGTGGCTGTATGTCCAGGCAGTACATCTCAGGAAATAGAAGAGCGTGTAACAAAACCACTCGAAGACTTTGTATTTGGCTACAAGGAGGTGCGCAAGGACAAAACATACTCGCAGACTAAGGACGGGATGGCTATAGTATATGTGGAGCTGAACGCTGATATAGAAGACAAGGATGCCTTTTGGTCAAAGTTCAAGCATGGTCTATCGGCTTTTAAGATGCAGTTGCCATCGTCGGTGGCTGCTGTTCAGGCTGTAGACGACATTGCAGAAACATCTGCATTGCTTATAACTATAGAATCGGGACAGAAGACCTATCGCGAATTGAGAGAATATCTTGACAACCTAAAGTCGCGCTTGCGCCGTATTGATGCCATTTCCAATTTGCGCACATACGGATTGCAGATGGAGCAGCTTACGGTATATCTTGACCAGCAAAAGATGGCAAAGTATGGCATTGGGTCGTTCACCATACTCAACTCGCTTGCCATGCAGGGATTGACAACTTATAGCGGATCGGTAGAGGATGGTTCTGCCACAGCGCCTATACACATTAACGATGCGTATAATTCGGAACTTGATGTGGCAAACCAGATTGTTTATTCTACACCTACAGGCGATGTAATACGCCTGAAAGATGTTGCACGTATAGTGCGCGAATATCCACAGATGGACAAGTACATCAAGTCGAATGGCAAGAAATGTGTGCTGCTTTCGGTAGAGATGCGCCCTGGCAACGACATTGTAAAGATGGGTAGGGAAGTACGCAAGCAAATAGACTACTTTAAGCAAGAACTGCCAAACGAGGTGCGTCTAAGCATAATAACCGACCAAAGTAGGGTGGTGAGCGAGTCTGTTGTAAATTTTCTTCGTGAGTTGCTGATATCCGTTATATCCGTAATCATTGTCGTTGTGTTGCTTATGCCACGTCGTGTAGCAGAAGTGTCAGCCATGTCGATACCTATAACCATATTTAGTTCGGTGGGCATTTTTTATATATTCGGTTTTGAGCTTAATACAGTTACACTTGCCGCATTAATCGTAACGCTCGGTATGGTTGTAGACGATTCGGTTGTTATCATAGACAACTATATGGAGAAACTTAGTCATGGCATGTCGCGATGGCATGCCTCGATAGCAGCACCACGCGAGTTCTTTATGTCGGTATTGTCTGCTACTTTGTCCATAAGCTTGACATTCTTCCCTTTCCTCTTCACTATGAAGGGCGAAATGGCCGACTTTGTTAAGTCGTTTCCATGGGCAATGTTCATCATCTTAAGTGTATCGCTAACGGTATCGCTTATACTCACACCTTATCTTCAATACACCTTTATACACGAGGGTATAAAGGAGAACAACGCAGCCAATCGTCGCCGTAAGCCACTCGACTATCTGCAAGCCGGATATACATGGTTGCTTACAAGATGCTTTCGCCATCCCAGACTAACATTGTTAGCAGGATTGAGTATTGTTGTGTTTGGAGTGATGTTGTTCATGATGGTGCCACAACGTATGATGCCACTTGAGGAGCGCGACCAGTTTGCTGTAGAGATATTTATGCCCAATGGCACTACAGTCCAACACACAGCCGAGGTGACAGACTCGTTAGAACATATATTAAAACGAGATAAAAGAGTGACGGCTGTAACATCATTTATAGGACAGGGTTCGCCACGCTTCAACGTGACATATGCACCGCAGATAGGAGGCACTAACTTTGCACAGCTTATCGTAAATACTGTAGATAATGAGTCGACTGCAAAAGTGCTCGACGAGTATGCCGATCGTTATGCCCAGTATTTTCCCGATGCCTATGTGCGCTTTAAACAGATGGACTACAACAATGCAGCCTATCCTGTAGAGATACGTATAAGTGGCGATAGTCTTAATATATTACGTAAGGCTGCCGACAAGGTGGCTGCCTGCATGCGTGAGACAGAAGGCTTGCAGCTTGTAAGAACTAATTTTGAGGAGCCACAACCAGGTGTTAACATAACGCTAAACGAAACAGAATCGAACCGTCTTGGCATAAACAAGGCACTGCTTACAGCATGTCTTGCCGTGCATTATGGTCCTGGTGTGCCTATTACATCATTGTGGGAAGGCGATTATCCAGTAGGTGTTGTACTTAAAGCCGACCATAAGGACAATAACCAGTTTACATCGTTAGGTAACGAATATATACCTGTTATGGGTGGAACAACATCGGTACCGCTACGACAGTTTGCCACTATAACCCCCGACTTTACAGACGGTTGTATAGTGCGCCGTAATGGTGTGCGTACTATTTCGGTAGTGGCAGAACCTATGCGCGGCTATAATGCCGACTGTCTTGCAAAGCAAGTGAAGGCAAGTGTGGCTAAGTTGTCGTTGCCAAAGGATGTAGAGGTACATATTGGTGGAATGTTGGAGAAGGATACAGAGACGTTGCCACAGGTATCTACAGGTGTGTTGATAGCCGTGTTCATAATCTTCTTTATCTTGCTATTCCACTTCAAGCGCATATCCTTAGCTCTTGTCAATTTGTCGTCAATGTCGTTATGCGTGTTTGGCGCTGCTGTAGGACTGCTTATTACGGGTTATGATATGTCCATAACTGGTATCTTGGGAGTAGTAAGCTTGATGGGTATCTTGGTGCGCAATGGCATAATTATGCTCGACTATGCCGAGGAGTTGCGTCGAGATAAAGGCTTGTCGGTGCGAGAAGCTGCCTTCCAGGCAGGCGAGCGCCGTATGCGTCCGATATTCCTTACATCTGCAGCAGCATCGGTAGGCGTATTGCCTATGATGCTTGAGAACAATACACTATGGTCGCCAATGGCAGCCGTAGTGTTCTTTGGCACGCTCATCTCCATGGTGCTCATTGCCACGGTGCTGCCTGTGCTGTATACAGTGGTGTTTGATAAGGGTAAGTAAGCTATAAATGTTGACTACGTTTAAAGATAATGGTCTGCGCCAATCCTCTTGCTGCAAGGTATACAAGGAAGGCGAGCCATAAGGCATGGTTGTGCAGTTGATAGCGCAATGATATGTATACGATGAAGAAGAGTAGGGCAGACAAGGCCGATGACAATAGCATGCCGCGTGTTGATGTGGTGCCAATGAACACACCATCCCATACAAAGGCAGCCATGCCGCATAACGGTATGAACACAGCCCAAGGCAGATAACTTGTTGAGGCTGCTATAACATCAGCATCGTTGGTAAGCAATGATAGAAAGGCAGAACCGCCTATGGCATATACTAATGTATATATAGTAGACAGTGCTATGCCCCAACCAAACAGACGGTACAAGGTCTTGTTAAACTCCTGATGGTTGCCTGCACCATACAGTCGGCCACAAAGCGCCTCTCCTGCATATGCAAAACCATCCATAACATAAGAGAAGAGTGTGAATAGTTGCATAAGCAGAGTGTTGACGGCAAGCACAATAGTACCCTCGGCTGCTCCGGCAGAGAGGAAATAGAAGTTGACCGATACAATAAACAGTGTACGCAAGAAGATGTCGCGGTTTACGGTGAAGAAGCGTTGCATGGCAGCACCATTGATAATGTTGTTCCAACGAATTCGATGGAACAACCGCTTGGCGTATGTATTGGTCCACAGCAATAGCGACACAACGATAGCAAACCATTGTGCTGTGAGTGTGCCAAGAGCCACACCCTCTATATTCATATCCAAAGCATAGACAAACAGTAGGCTTGCCACAATGTTTACCACATTTTGCAGTATGCTTATCATCATAGGCAGGCGGGTGTTCTGCATACCTATGTACCATCCCGTAAGACTGTAAAGGCACAACATAGCCGGTGCGCCCCATATACAAATACTGAAGTAGGTGCGTGCAGCCAAAGCTGTTGGGCTGTCAGGATTGATAAAAGCCAAGGCAATATTGCAGATAGGAGTCTGTAAAAGGATTATAATAAAGGCTATGCCCAATGCAACGACGATGGATCGTGCTAATAATGAAGCCACACCATCGAGATTGCGTTGGCCATAGGCTTGAGATGTCATACCGCTCGTACCCATACGTAGAAAGCCAAAAATCCAATATATAACATTGAATATCATACTGCCTACAGCTACGGCACCTATGTATACAGCCGACCCCATATGACCAGATATGGCAGTGTCGACAAGTCCCAACAATGGCACCGTTATATTGCTGACAATAGACGGAAGAGCTATTTTGAGTATTTTACGATCGATAGATTGCATCATTGTGTAGCCTTAAACTTATGGGCTTACTTAATCTTGTCGAATCCCTCGCCGAATACGCCGTGACAGAAAGTCTGCGACACAAGAGCATCCGGATCTATTTCGTTGATAAGGTTGAACACATCCTGTGACTCGTATTTACGAGTAAGCACAATAAGCATTTTAACATCGTTTTGGCTATACCATCCCTTTCCGTCAACAACAGTAACGCCACGATTAACACGGTGATTGATAACATCGGCAATCTCCTTATGTTTCTTAGAGATGATAAGGAACTGCACGGTCTGTCGTGTACCGTTTACAATATAGTCGCATGTTACGGTAGCGGTGATAGTGAAAACAATACCGTATATGATGGTCTCCATACTGTGGAAGAGGATGTATGACGAAGATATGATGATACAGTCTACGAACTGCATGGCACGTCCAAAGCTGAGACGGAAGTACTTGTTGAGCAACATAGTGAGGATATCAGTACCGCCAGTAGAGCCATTGTGTGAGAATACAATGCCAAGACCTGCACCACAAAGAACGCCAGCGATTAGTACATGCATGAATTTGTCTTCGCCTGGAGTCATAATAGGAAATGTAGCAAAGAAAGGCTGCAATACACTAATCATGAAAGACAATATGCCTACACCAACGATTGTGCGCCAGAAGAATTGCTTAGTAAGTGCCGACATGGCAATGACAAGCATCAAGACATTAAGCGCAAGCACAGATGTACCGGCAGGGATGTTAGTGGCATAGTAGATAAGTGCCGATGCACCAGCCACACCGCCCATAACCAATTTCTCAGGCAATGTATATGCACAATAGCCTACGGCATAGAGAAAAATGCCGAATGTGATGAAGAACATGTCCTTGGCATTGCTTTTGAGGCTCTTGCCTGGGAGTTTTACTGTTGTTTTCTCCATTGTTTCTTTGATTTGATTTTAGTATGTTTAAGTGTATGTTATCTTTATATATTATATGTATAATCAGTGTAAAGCCTTTTCAAACTGTCCGCTTTGAGCAAAACTCAAGCCTTGTATCTTGTTTGTTGTATGGCGTGTGGAATACTTGAATGTAACACTCTTCTCGCCACTGAATGATGTCCAATGCAATGTCATGTCTACAGTCTTGCCACCAGTATCGGGCAGTTGGTCAAGTCGGAATGCTACAATACCGTCGCCCCAATATCCACCCTTTACACCTTGTGCGTCGTGAAAGAAAGTAAGGTCGTATGGATTTGCAGCGTTTGTTGCAGCAAGATTAACGTAATGTGGAGTGCCGTTGGCTGCCCATAATGTGCGGAAGTGTATGGTAAGATAGCCATCCTCGCTAACTGTCCAGTCGCGCATTATCTCTACAGGGTCCTTTCTTAAGTGCATTGCATCAGTCTCGCTGGTGGCAGGATATTCTATCATAGGCTTTGTAAGCACGCTGTCAATCCAGTTGATATATACCTCATAGTTGCGCTTGTCGGCAGGTTGTGTAAGCAGTCTATAGTTGACAAAAGCTCTTACCTCGCGTTTGCCATAAGGAGCAGCCTGCATGTTGGTAGCGGTAAGGCGTGTAGAATCGTCGAGTTGCATATAGAATGTAGAGCCGTCGGCAGATGGTTTAACCGTAACTATGGCGTTAGGACGATTAAGAGGATATACCGGAAATTGGTCGTCGTCGTTATCGCAAGACGAAACGGCAACACTTGCGACAAATACTATCGTCGCAATGCAGAACAAGTGGACAGCCCTTAACAGGCTGGATGTATAACGATGTAATTGATGCATGGTGTAAATAAAGTTATATTAGATATTATATAAAGTTCAGGTACGAGCAAGTTCGTTGTCCATATTGTTGTGGCAAAGTTACAATTTAATATTTGAAAAAACAAGAAACAAGATATGGATTTTATATAATTGTCATCTATTCTTTTCTTTTGTCTTTATTGATGGTTAATATGGATAATTATCAATAAAAAGCCGTATTTGTTTTGTTGTTTTGCATATTTCCGCTATCTTTGTATATGATATGCTCAAATATCATGCAATATATCACCCCAGAAGCCATTATACGAGAAAACAGAAAAATTATAGAATATGAAAAGGTCAAGACTCATTTCATTGGTTGTAGCTATGCTCATGCCATTGGCAGCTATAGCCGACTCATATACATCCCTTTGGAAGCAGTTCGACTCTGCCATGCAGAAGGATCATCCACAGTCGGCACTCAAGGTGCTTGCCCAAATAACCGACAAGGCACAACGAGAGCATGAATATGGACAATTGCTTAAGGCACAGGTGTCTATTGCCGGATATGAGACAATGATGTCGCCCGACTCACTGTTGCCAGCTATAGAACGTCTTAAATATGCCGAACAGACTGCTGTAAGCAGTGGCGATAATGTGCTTGCCGCAGTTTATCAGTCGGTGCTGGGTTCGGTATATACCGACAATAGACGATTGCTTGATGACGGTGTAGATATAGGAAAGGAGTATTATGCCAAGTCTATGGCACATCCCGATGCACTTGCATCTGCCTATGCCACAGGATATGAGCCATTTGTGGTGGATGGTGTCGACTCCAAATACTATTATGACGACCTATTGCATGTAATAGGTATGCGTGCAGGCGACTATCGTACAATGCACGACTATTATGCATCGCATGGCAAGCGTGAGGGTGCATTGCTCACGGCGCTTGAGCTTGTAAAGAAGTCGCGCCGTGCAGGAGACGAGGGACGAGTGAAGAAGTCGAAGTACATAATGTCGCTTGACTCATTGGTGCGCCAGTATGGCGACCTCCTGCCATGTGGCGAGGTGGCTATAGAACGTTATGCTTATATGGAGAATGCCGAAGACATTTCGGCAGAAGAGAAGATGAGTTATATAAACTATGCCCTTATGAAGTGGGGGGCATGGCAACGTATGAACATTCTGCGCAATGCCCAACGTCGCCTCACATTGCCTTCTTTCCATGCTTCGCTTGGTGGCGAAATAGCATTGCCTGGTGTAACACGTAAGGTGATGGTGATGGGGCTTAACAATATAGGGCAGATACGTGTCAGCGCCAGCCTCTTGAATATTGACGGCACAACCAATCTTGACCCCAGCAACGACAAGGATTATGCACGTCTTCGTCGACACATTGTTTCTACAGACCCGGTACTGACCGACGTACACAATTATGTAGGTATGCCGGCATACAAGACCATAAGCGACACCCTGGAAATAAAAGGGTTGCGCACAGGTATGTATCTTGTAGAGGTATCAACCGATAACGTAAGTATGCCGGTTGAGCGTCGTTTGCTGCGTGTAAGCAATCTATATCCTGTTATAGAGATGCTTCCAGGCAAGAAGTGTCGTGTGGCTGTGCTCAACGCCACAACTGGTACTGCCGTGCCTGGAGCAAAGGTTGATGTGGTAATGTCGATAGACCGCGATGGCAAAGAGCACGTTAAGACATTTACAACAGACGTAAATGGAGAGGCATATGTAGAGTATAAAGCCTCTGAGCCACGTGCATACCGTGTGTATACAGACGAGGACAAAGCTTTTCCGCGCACATCTATGGGAGGTCGTTTCTATTATTACGGCAACAAGGCAAATGTAACTAAGACCAAGATTTACACCGACCGCCGTATATATCGACCCGGTCAGACAGTGCATGCAGCAGCTATTGCCTATACATATAATAATAAGGTGTATAAGGGTGAGGCACTTTCGGGCAAGCAGATGACTATAACACTGCGTGATGCCAATCGTAAGGAAATAGCCAAGCGTACTGTAACAACCGACGAGTTTGGTATGGCTTCTGCCGACTTTGTTTTGTCTGAGGGTGGCTTGACGGGTATATACACTTTGCGTAGCGACCTTGGCAATAACATCTACACTAATTTCTCTGTAGAGGAGTATAAACGACCAACATTCAAGGTAGACTTTGAGAAACCTCAAACCAAGTATGCTGTTGGAGATACAGTTCGCTTTAATGCCACGGCAAAGAGTTTTGCTGGTGTGCCTGTTCAGGGTGCAAAAGCTGTTGTAAGAGTTGTGCGTCGCCCCTCAGTTTATTGGCGTTATGCCGATAACGACATCAAGAGCGAGACCGTTTTGGTAGATACTCTGCAAACATCAGCCGACGGAACCTTCACTGTTGCTGTGCCTATGGTTATGCCAGAGACCTACGACGAGCATCCCAAACGCTACTTCAACTTCGACATAACAGCCGATGTTACCGATGTTGCAGGCGAGACACGTCATGGCGAGACCTCACTTCCGTTGAGCGATTATCCTACTATGCTTACATGCGATATCCCGGAGAAGTCGTTGCGTGATAGTCTTAAAACCATAACTTTTGCCTATCGCAACAATGCGGGCGAGCCAATTGACGGCACCGTTACCTATACTATCGACAACAACAGCTATACATGCAAAGCCAATACACCGGCAAAGCTTGATGCCGCAGCCTTGGCTTCTGCGCGTCATAATCTTATAGCTGTCTGCGGTACGGATACATTGTCAACATCGTTCGTTACCTTCACCTTGCAAGACAGCAAGGCACCTGTACAGACACACGACTGGTTCTATCAGTCGGCAGAACAATTCCCTGCTGATGGCAGCCCTGTGTATATCCAACTTGGTTCTACTGACAGCATACAGCATGTGGTATATACCATTATCTCAGGCGATAAGATAATAGAAGAAGGCAGAGCCGACCTACACAACGAGCTTCGCACACGTGCTATAAGCTATAAGGAAGAGTGGGGCGATGGTGTCACCCTGTCTGTGGCTTGGGTAAAGAATGGTCGGAGCTACAAACATACAGCTAAAATACAGCGACCATTGCCTGACACTCGTCTAAATATTAAGTGGACTACATTCCGCGACCGTCTTACTCCAGGACAGCGCGAAACATGGACGCTCAACATAACACGCCCAGATGGAACACCAGCACGTGCACAACTGCTTGCAACAATGTACGACAAGTCGCTTGACCAGCTACGCAGTCATAACATCTCGTTCAGCCTACCGGTATATGCCAATGTGCCTTGGTTGTCGTGGAACGGTGTATACAACCGTAACGTATATGCATACAGTGAGGCACCTATGCGATTCCTCAACGAGCGCTCGCTCGACTTCAGCCGCTTCTGTTATCAGTCTTTGTATACCAATTATGGCGAGGTGTTGATGGCTAAGGAAGAGCTTTCCGTGTCTCGTCCTATGTATGTACGTGATAATGCTGCATCACGAAAAGGCAAGAATAAGATATTCGCAGGTGTTATTGATACCGATCGTGTAGCCGATGAAGATGTTTCTGTCAATACATCTCGGATGTTGCCGGCGGTTGGTTCTGCCGATAAAGAAAGCTCAAGTAAAGTGCTAACCGAACAGGTTCGCGAGAATCTTGAGGAAACAGCTTTCTTCTATCCAGGCTTGATAAGCGACGACAAGGGCAATGTTTCTATAAACTTCACGCTGCCTGAAAGTGTCACAACATGGCAGTTGTATGGTTTGGCACACGATGTCCAGATGAACAGCGGCATGATATCAGCCACATCTGTAGCCAAGAAGACTGTTATGGTACAGCCTAATGTTCCACGCTTTGTACGTTCTACAGATAGTGGAATAATCTTGGCACGTGTATCAAACACGTCGGATAAACAGGTTGACGGCACGGCACGACTATCGTTTATCAATCCTGAGACAGGCAAGGAAGTATACCATGCCGACCACAAGTTCGTGGTCAAGGCAGGCGAGACCATAGCAGCCAACTTCGATTTTGACATGTCAAAGATAAAGAACGACGGACTGCTGATATGTCGCATCGTAGCTTCGGGACGTGGATATAGCGATGGCGAGCAGCATTATATGCCAGTTTTGCCCAGTCGAGAGTTGGTTACCAACACCATTGCATTTACTCAGAACGAACCTGGCACACTGCATCTTGACCTAAAGAAAATGTTTGCTGTAAATGATAAGAGCAATAAACTGACGGTGGAGTATACCAACTCGCCTGCTTGGCTTGTGGTTCAGGCTCTACCTTCGATGATTAATCCAGATGGAGACAATGCTATCTCGCTCGCTACAGCATATTATGCCAACTCTATCGGACGCCACTTGATGCAGTCTACACCAGTAATCAAGCAGACAATGGAGTTGTGGAAGAATGATGCATCGCAGAATGGAGGCTCAACATTGCAAAGTGCATTGCAGAAGAATGAAAGTTTGAAGCAAATAGTACTTGCAGAGACACCATGGTTGCTTGACGCAGACCGCGAATCGGAACAGAAACAACAGTTGATGGGCTACTTTAATGAGTCGCAAATCAATTACCGTCTTGCCGACAACCTATTGCGTCTTTCGCGTTTGCAGAATGCTGATGGCTCGTTTGCATGGTGGAAAGGAATGGAAGGTTCGCCTTATATGACGATGTCGGTTCTACAGACTCTGACCCGTCTTAACCATATGGTTGGCGAACAGAATGAAACCAAGACCATTGTACGTACCGCATTTGCCTATATGGACAAGCAGATGGCACGTGAGGTGAAGGAAATGAAGAAGATAGAGAGCGAAGGCAAAGTTAAGAACGTGCGCCCAAGCGAGCTTGCTGTACAGTATCTTTATGCCTCTACACTTGCAGGACGAGATATGCAGCAGTCGGCAAAGCGCAACTTCGACTACCTTATATCACGTCTTGCTGCACAGAACACCGAAATCTCTATATACGGCAAGGCTGTGTCGGCTGTTGTGTTGGCGGGAAATAATCATCGCAAGCAGGCTGCCGACTTGCTGGAAAGCATACGTCAGTACACAGTATACAAGGAGGATATGGGTCGATATTTCGACACACCTAAGGCTCTTTACTCATGGTTCGACTATCGCATACCGTCGCAGGTAGCTGCTATTGAGGCATTAAAGGCTTTGCAGCCAAACGATGCCAATACTATTTCGGAAATGCAACGTTGGCTGTTGCAGTCTAAGCGCACACAGGCTTGGGATACACCGCTCAACTCGGTCAATGCTGTTTATGCCTTCTTGGATGGTAATATTACTTCGCTTACCGAGAACGCAGGACAGCCTGCAGTGATAAAAGTAAACGGACAGAAGTTGGCTATGCCTAAAGCCACAGCAGCACTTGGTTATGTAAAGTCGGCTAAGACGGGCGATAATATGCGCTCGCTAACTATAGAAAAGACGTCTACCGGTACATCTTGGGGTGCTGCTTACGCTCAGTTTATGCAGCCAACAGCCGACGTTGCTGATGCAACAATGGGCATGAAGGTGCTGCGTGATGTGCTTAAGGATGGTGCAAAACTTGACAATGGCAATGTACAGCTTAATGTAGGCGACCGTATTACGGTACGTCTAACAGTGATTGCCGACCGCGACTACGACTTTGTTCAGCTGTCTGACCACCGTGCTGCATGTCTTGAGCTGGCACAACAGTTGTCTGGATATGGTTATGGATATTATTGTCAGCCTAAGGACAATGCCACAAACTACTTCTTCGCACGCCTTGCCAAGGGCAAGCATGTTGTGGAGACAACCTATTATGTAGACCGTTGTGGCATCTACCAAACCGGTACATGCACCGTGCAATGTGCTTATTCGCCAGAGTTTATGGCACGTACCAAGGCTGTGACATTGAATGTTAAAAACAATTGATATATAGAAATATGAAGAAACTATTTATATCTGCATCTCTCTTCTTGGTGGCACTCGCAGCGAGTGCTCAGAAGATAGTGACAGCCAATACTATTGTCGACTGCGGACAGACTGTCTATCAGTCGCCGGCAACTGCCGAGTTTGAAGTAATAAACAAGGGCAATCGTCCAACGCGCATCACTGATATTCGTATGAGTTGCGGTTGCACCGATGTGGAATATCCTAAGGGAACGATTCCTGCCGATAGCAAGTTTATCGTGCGTGTTACATACGATGCACAGACAATGGGACGTTACGACAAACTTGTGGATATTTATACCGAGGGCAACGACGAACCGCTGCTGTTGCGTATGCGTGGACAGGTGGTTAGAGAGATTGTTGACTTTGGCGGCAAGTACGACTTTATGCTTGGTAATATTCAGAGCGATTGCAATGGCATAGAGTTTGACGATGTAAACCGTGGTGAGCGTCCGCAGAAGAAGATACATATACGCAACACTACCGATGAGACTATACAGCCGGTTGTTATGCACTTGCCCGATTACCTTACTGCTGAGGTTTCGCCTTCGAAGATAGCTCCACAACATAGTGGTGTTGTTACCGTAACGCTTGATTCTAAGCGTCTGAAGGATATGGGACTGACACAGACTTCAGTATTCCTTGGTGCATTCCCTGGCGACCGTGTAAGTCATGAGAAAGAGCTTGAGGTATCGGCAGTGCTTTTGCCTAAGTTTGACAATCTTACAGCATCGCAGCTTGCCAATGCTCCACGTATGAATCTGTCGACCACAGAACTTAATCTTGGTGCATTCAACGGCAAGAAGAAGCTTAAGGGTGAGATTATCATACGAAACGACGGTAAGAATACGCTTAAAATAAAGAATCTGCAAATGTTTACAGTAGGATTGCAGGTGTCGCTAAACAAGCAGAACCTAAAGCCGGGTGAGACTGCCAAGCTTAAGATTACTGCTGAGCAGCGTCAGCTCAAGAATGCACGCTCTAAACCACGTGTACTCATGATAACTAACGACCCTAATCTGCCAAAGGTTACAATTAAGATTATTACGGAGTAGATAAAGTCATATCAACGACATTATTAACAATATGAACAAAGATTTGACAATCGAGATAGACGAAGGTAGCGGGTTCTGCTTCGGTGTTACCACAGCCATCAAGAAGGCAGAAGAAGAGCTGGCAAATGGTACCCAGCTTTATTGCCTTGGCGATATTGTGCATAATGGTATGGAGGTGAAACGTCTGCACGAACAAGGCCTAACAACCATTAATCACGATGAGATGAGCCAGCTGCATGGAGTTAAAGTGTTGTTGCGTGCTCATGGCGAACCGCCTGAAACATATGCAATGGCACGCAACAACGGCATTGAAATAATAGATGCTACATGTCCGGTGGTGCTTGCCTTGCAGCGCCGTATAAAGCGACAATACGATACCAATCCCGATGCGCAGATTGTTATATTCGGAAAGCGTGGTCATGCTGAAGTGCTTGGTCTTGTAGGGCAAACAGAGAGTCGTGCTATAGTTGTGGAAAAGGTGGATGATGTGGAACGTCTCGACTTCTCGCGCGATATCTATCTTTACTCGCAGACTACCAAGTCGCTCGACGGATTTCATCGTGTTATAGACTATATTCAGCAGCACATACAGCCAGGGGCTACGTTCAAGAGCTTTGATACCATCTGCAGGCAAGTGGCTAACCGCATGCCTAATATTGCCGCCTTTGCATCCAAGCACAATCTGATATTGTTTGTGTCGGGACGTAAGTCGAGCAATGGCAAGGTGCTTTTCAAGGAGTGTCATACGGTCAATCCTAACAGTTATCAGATAGAAAGTCCTGAGGAGATAGACAAGGCGTGGTTTACGGACGACGTGCATACCGTTGGCATTTGTGGAGCTACAAGTACCCCCAAGTGGCTTATGGAGCAATGTCAGCAAAGGATATTGAGTTTTTGATAGTAAGAAAACATCTTTGACAGGAATCAAAAACATCTTTGACAGCAAGCATAGATACATTTGATAGCAAGCATAGATGCATTTGACAGCAAGCAAAGATTCATTTGACAGCAAGCAAAGATTCATTTGACAGCAAGCAAAGATGCATTTGATAGCAAGCAAAGATGCATCGTACTTATATAAATAGATTGGTTTAAATATAAAAGCGGCACAACCTATATAGGTTGTGCCGCTTTTGCATATGTTATCTATAGTTTAGAACTTAGCCATCTTTATAGCGTCAATAGCGCATTCGTCGCCCTTGTTGCCATATTTGCCGCCACAGCGGTCGAGAGCCTGTTGCTTGTCGTTAGTGGTAAGCAAGCCATATATAATAGGTATCTCGCTTGTTGTATTGAGACGTGCAATGCCATAAGTTACACCCTGGCAGATATAGTCGAAGTGAGGAGTCTCGCCACGAATAACGCTACCCAAAATAATAACAGCGTCGTATCCGCCATGCAATACCATCTGGTGAGCGCCGTATACCAGCTCAAAGCTTCCCGGAACAGTCTTTACGTGGATGTTCTCAGGCAGTGCGCCATGCTTCTCAAGAGTCTTAACAGCTCCGTCAAGCAGTGCGCCTGTTATCTCAGGATTCCATTCGGCTACAACAATGCCGAAGCACATATTGCTTGCATCAGGAATGGAAGCGAAATCGTAATCAGAGAGATTGTGAAGTGCTGTTGCCATATTCTTATTATTTCTCTGCTACACGCTCGATGTACTTGTCGATTTCAGACGACTGTACAACCTGTGCGTTTACATACTTCTTCTTGATGTCCTGGTAAATCTTCAAAGCCTCGTCGTTCTTGTTGGTCTTCTCAAGAAGCTGAGCAGCCTGAATGAGGAATGTAGGAGACAGACTGTTGTTGGTGTCGTCAGCAGCCTTGCTGTCAGCCATATCAGCAGCCTTCTTGAGTGTGCTAATTGCCTTGTCGATATTGCCAGTATTGGCATATGCGTTGCCAAGTGCAGCTACAGCGGCAGGGCTAATCATAGCGTCGTTCTTTGTAGAGAACTTCTCAAGATAAGTAACAGCCTCAGTCCACTTGCCAAGGTTGGCATAGCAAAGACCTGCATAAAGGTCGGCAAGGTTGGCAGCGTCAGTTCCGCTATAGTCGCTTGCTATCTTTACAAATCCAGCATAGCTTGCGCCGTCACCGTTAAGAGCCTTGTCAAACTGCTCCTGGTTGAAATACTCCTGACCCTTAGCGAGGGCGGTGCTTGCCTTTTCCTCACGTGGAGCCTTAACGAAAGACTGATAGAGAAGCAAGCCTGCAATAGCTACGATGATAGCTACTACTGCGATGATTATCTGCTTCTTAAACTTAATGATGAATGCCTCGGTGTTGTTGGAGTTCTCTACATGAGTGTTTGCTCCAAAGTCAATTTTGTTTGCCATTTATTTATTTTAATTTTAATTTACTTGGTATCTTGCCTTTGCCCTTGGTTTGAGGTGTAGTTAATGCCCTTAGGCTATAGGCATAAATGCTTGGCAAAATTACTCAATTTATCTCATATATTGAAATTTATACTATCTTTTTTTCTTTTTCCATAATAAATGGGGTAACTTTGCAGACTGATAAGTTGACAGAACTATGATACTGAAGAAAATATCCATACTAAATTTCAAGAATATACGTGAGGCTTCGCTTGAGCTTTCGCCAAATCTCAACTGTTTTATAGGTCATAATGGCGAGGGTAAAACCAATTTTCTGGATGCTGTCTACTACTTGTCGTTTTGCCGTAGCGCCTTCAATCCTGTAGATTCACAGGTTATAATGCACGATCAAGACTTCTTTGTAGTGGAAGGATTCTATGAGAATGAGGCATCCGACCCCATCGACATCTATTGTGGAATGAAGCGCGGCACTAAAAAGCACTTTAAGCGAGACAAGAAGGAGTATAAGCGCTTGTCGCAGCATATCGGACTTATTCCGCTTATCTTTGTATCGCCTTCCGACCAAACCTTGATATCAGGTGGCAGCGAGGAGCGTCGCCGACTAATGGATGTTGTTATATCGCAGTATGACAATGGATATATTGAGGCTCTTAACAGATATAACAAGGCTTTGCAGCAGCGCAATGCTCTGTTGAAGATGGAACAGGAGCCTGATGCTGCTCTATTGGATATATGGGAACAGGAGATGGCTCGGCACGGTGAGCGTATCTTCAATGCACGACAGGATTTTGTTGAAAAACTTATCCCAGTGTTTCAGAATATATACAATCATGTGGCGGATGGACATGAGGAGGTGTCGCTTAAGTATATATCGCATGCACAGCGTGGTGCCTTGATAGACGTAATACAACGCGACAGGTATAAGGATCGTGCTGTGGGCTATTCGCTTCATGGCGTACATCGCGATGATCTTGAGATGATGCTTGGTGGATATCAGATGCGACGTGAGGGTTCGCAAGGTCAGAACAAGACTTTTGTGCTTGCCTTGAAGCTTGCACAATTCGATTTCCTTCGTCGCACAGCATCTCAGACAACACCTTTGTTATTGCTCGACGACATCTTCGACAAGCTTGACGCTCATCGTGTGGAGCAGATTGTTAAGCTTGTGTCGGGTGATGGATTCGGACAAATATTCATTACCGATACCAACCGCGACCATCTCGACCAGATACTGCGTAGTGTAAGCTACGACTATAAGCTGTTTGAAGTGGAGGAGGGAGAGATTAAAGAGAAATAATATGTTTAGACGTGAAGTGAAATCAATCAGCGACTTGCTGAATATGTACTTGCGCCGTGAGGGGCTTGAAACGCCTTTATTGCAAAAACGTGCCATTGACGCATGGGACAATATAATGGGCGCAATGATAACAAGATATACTGGCGAGAAGTTTATCAAGAACCAAACCTTGTATGTGAAAATCACCAATCCGGCTTTGCGTCAGGACCTCTCTATGATGCGCACACGCATTGTGCAGCGCATAAACCAGGCTGTAGGAAGTCAGGTTATAACCGATGTCAAAGTGTATTAGGCATTGTTTGTGTAACAAAAAAAAATCCCCAAAGGCAACATCAGATATGACAGGTCTTTCTATTGAAGTTGTAGAGCAATTAAAATAAAACTTCGTCCATTCTGACGTCGTGTTCGTCGGTCGGAATCTTCTCTACCAATTGGAAGGGGAGGCAGATGCCAATCTTGTAGGTATTGGCAAGTTTAGGCAGCAAGCGGTCGTAGTAGCCTTTGCCGCGTCCCATGCGGTTGCCGTCTTTATCGAATGCAACACCTGGGATAACAGCAAGGTCGATGTTGGTACAGTTGTCAAACACTTCGCCTGTTGGTTCCATTATGTTGTATGCACCTTGTGCAAGGTCGGACGGACCAGTATAACGTCGCAGTTCCATTGTACCTTCGCCCGTAACACGAGGCAGAAGGATGTGTTTGCCGCTCATCAGCAGCGAATCGACAAGCGTGTGCGTGTCTACTTCGTCGGGCAACGAATAATAAAGCATAACGGTATTAGCCGTTTTAATACGTGGATGCGACAACAGTCGCATAACAACAGGAAACGACAACTCGCATAGCTCCTGGCTTGTGAATTGTCGTTTCTTGTTTTTAATCTCCTTTCTTAGGCTTTGTTTGTCCATAGAGTTATTATATGGTGATGATTGGTTGAGGTTGCTACTTACGGCAGTACTTAATGGCATTGTTTCCGAACTTCACTATGTAGAAACCAGTAGCAAGCTGATTGAGGTCAACCGTGCTGGCAGAAGTATCAAAGAGTTTTGTTCCGTCGGTAGAGTAGACTGTCACGTGATGTTTGCCATCCATGATAAGCATGCCGTTCTGTATGTCGTATGCGGTAGTGGCATATTTTGTGTTGTTTATGCCAGTCTCGGTGATGATGAGTTTAAGTCCGGCAAGTGCGTCAATCTTACCATATCCGAATACAGAGTTTGGCAGATCCTTGGCATAAGTGTCGCTAATTGCGCTATTGCCAATAATTTGCTTTGCCTGTTCAAGTGTCAGCGTGCTATTGGCTTGTAGCCATAGAGCCATTGTTCCGGTTACGGCTGGAGTAGCCATTGATGTTCCGCTGCCCACACCCCAGTAATAAGTACGGTCATTGGTGGTTTCGCTATATACCTTGTCTGTAGAAGGTACCGAATACATAGCTGCAAACGAATTGAGTGATGATATTACTGCAGCGCCAGGAGCAACAACATCGGGCTTGATACGTCCGTCAAATGTAGGACCTTTGCCTGAGCGTACGTATATGTCGCCCTCAGTCCATGGATTGTTGTGGATTTTGCCTGATATGTCGGTATAATCCTTACGTGATACGTATGCGCCAACGGCAATAGGATTCTTTCCTGTGGATGTAGATGCAAGTGTAGAAGCCGACGAGCCGTCTACAAAACCCTCGTTACCTCCTGCGGCAAACGAACCATAATCGCATGCAGCCATATACTTGCCACCATCTGTAGTAAACTCTATCTGCCACTGCTCATTGGTAGCCGTTAGATAAGAAAGATTAATATTGAAAGTCGGGGCCTCTGTGATAGCGTTCTTTAGCGACGACATTGTAAGAAGAGCGTTGGCTCGATCGTCTGTTCCAAAATCTGTAATCTTTTCAGACGTCTCATTGTCTGATGTAAGAATCTTCTCAAGCAGAACATCGCCAGTAGCTGTATTCTTAAGCGTAAGCTTTAGTTTGTAGCTGTGTCCAGTCTCGCCTTGCATAAAGATATTCTCTCTGCCGTAGCTTGGCGGTACAAGAGTAGACGAGCAATTATTGTTTGATGCAATCATCGTGTTGCGATGACCTTCATTGCCAGTGGCAATGCTCAGAAGCACGCCCTTCTTGCCTGAAAGCAATTGATCAAGAAGTTGTGCAAAATTGCTTGTTCCGTCTTTATATCCCAACACTGTGCCGAGGCTCACATTTATGGCTATAGGTTTGCCTTGGCTTTCGGCATATTTAATAAGGTAGTCTACACCATCTATAATGCCCTGTTCTGATTTGTTGGTAGATACTACAGCCAGTTGGGCACCAGTAGCAATACCTTTGTAGGCACTACTTGAGCTACCTCCAGCTATGCCGAGCACGTGTGTTCCATGAGTGTCATAGCTATTGTCGTGGCGTGCTGCAAGTATCTTTTCCGTAGTGTTGTATATTACACCGTAACCATAGTCGTTGAATCCACCAGTAACGTTCTGGTCCCATGCTGTAATGATACGGCAATTGCCGTCGGCATCCTTAAACATAGGATGGGTAAAGTCGAAACCGTTGTCAACCACACCAATTATTACGCCTTTGCCATCGAAGAGTGTCGGCAATCCGTTCTCTGTGCCTGTCTTGTCGGCATTAACAAGTGGGCGTACGCGGTCGAGTGTTGTTGTTGCATTGTTGCCTATATCAAGGCGTTCAACTCGAGCGTCGTTGCTTAAAGCCTCAATAGTGTTAGAGTTGATAATTGCCGTGTATAGACCATTGCCGCCCACATTAAACTTAACACCATATTCGGTGGCTACAGTTGTGCGGTCGGCATCATTATACAATTTTATAAAAGCGTTCAGCTTGTTCGGAGTATCGGCTTTTTGGGCGCGAAGCATAGCTGTCAGCGTTCCCGCTGACAGCTTGCTTGGATAAGTAATTGTGTTTTGCGCACATATATTTATGCCGACACCCGACAGAAGCAGCAACGAAATGATATGTTGTTTCATTGCGTCCGTCGTTTTAGATAGTGTTACTTAATGACAACCTTCTTCATGGCACCGTCAGCCTTGATAACGTATGTACCCTTGTCAAGAGTTACGTCATGTCCGCTTGCCACGAGTACGCCCTCAAGAGTGTATACCTTAACAGGCTGGTCGCATACAACAGTATTGCCGTCGAGGTTGATAGCTGTACTTGCAAAGTTGTTGATGTGCTTGATACCGGTAGCTTCGGTTGCCTGCCATTTTAGAATTGGAAATCCGTTGTTGATGTTCTTTGTATCAGCAACGAAAGCATCTTCACCAGCGTTTATCTTTGTTAGGAAGTCGGCTTGTTTCATCTCGTCTGCAGTAACAGCAGTTGCATTGGGATCGTCAACACCAGTTAGTTCCAGTACATAGTAGCAGTTTTTAATGGTGCTATTTCCATCTGTAGATGATACAATGGCTTGGGGCTTACCGAGCCATTGGTTTTTCAAACCTTCTGCCTTGCCAAGGCTGTAGCTGTTGCTTACGCTGAATGTATCGTATGTGGCTCCAGCAATACCAGCTCCACCATAACCTGAAGATTTTACATATCCTGTATTATAACAATAGGTTGCAATACCATTGACGGCGCCTTGACCTACAATGCCGCTTATTTCTGTGGCTCCATCAATTTTACCGCTGTTAGAGCAGAATCTTACGATGCCGCCTTCCACTGTACCTACAATACCAGCTGAGAACATATTGGCATCAAGATGGCCGCGATTTTCGCAATATTCGATGATTCCACCATTCATCTGACCAATGAACATACCTGATGTTATGCCACCCTTAACGGTAGAATTGCTACCTATGATGATGTTGCGTATTTCAGTGCCGTTGGTTGTACATGCAAACAATCCGGTGCCGCCGAGTTCTTCGTTAATATACTCAACATAAAGGTTGTCGATAACATGCTTTGCGCCATCGAATGTGCCTTTGAAGTAGAACGAGGCATCAACGGTTTTGTTATTTGAGGTATCGATATATTTATCGAATTTGCCAATCATTGGGAATGTATGCTCATTGCCACCCATATCAAGGTCGGCTGCAAGCTTGAAGTTCTTTCCCTCGAATGTATTGCCGCCATTCACCTGCTCGGCGAGCCAAGCAAGGTTCTGAGGATTCTCGATAAGGTACGGATTATCTTTGCTACCGTCTCCTTTGGTACATTCGGCTGATGTTCCGTCCCACGCCTGGGCGTTCATGTTTGTACACATTGCACACATTGCAATAGCCAAAAGGGTTGACTTGTGATTGAATTGTTTCATAACGTTTTGTTTTTTGTGATTAAATAAACTATTACTGTTGATATAAGAGGTTTATTTCTTTCTTTTCTTGGTTTGGGTATTTGCCTTGGCTCCCGGTTTCTTCGGGAAAGCCTCGTTCTTTTCGAACACTCTCAGGGCTGTAGCTATTGTTGGATCGTCTTGGTTGATGTATTCTGTCCAAGCCTGTTCGTCAAGCATATTGTATATGATGCGCGAGTTGATGAAACGCTCAAGCAGTTTGTGCGACTTGCGTATCATAAGGTTACGGCGCTTCAGTCCGTTCTTGTCAGCAAAGGCAGCAAATTGCTCTACGGTGTTCTGGCTTACAAGATACTTAGACATTTCCATCATACTGCTGTAGGTATTGAGTTTCTGACGGTTGTTGTCGGTGTAGTTGAAGGCATACTGTAGGATAAGTCCCGACATGGCAGCCTGCTTGTAGTAAGATGTCATGCTCAGAGTGTCTTCTGCCACGAAGATATCAGGTGTAATACCACCGCCACCATATATAATACGTCCAATACTTGTATGGTAAGCCGGACCAGTGTGCTTGATGCTGTCCTGCGAGAAGAACTCGCCATGCTGGTAGCGTGTAAGCAAGTCGTTGTCGTAGTCCTGGTTGTCGCCAGGCTTAAACGGCTTTTGTATGCAGCGACCAGATGGAGTATAGTAGCGTGCAATGGTAAGTCGAATCATTGAGCCGTCGGGGAATCCTATCTGTTGCTGAACCAATCCTTTGCCAAACGAACGTCGTCCAATGATAGTGGCACGGTCGTTGTCTTGCATCGCACCTGCAAATATCTCAGAAGCCGAAGCCGAGGCCTCGTTGATGAGTACAATGAGTGGAATCTTCTGATAAGAGCCATGTCCATCAGAGCGGAAGTCTTGACGTGGCGACTTGCGTCCTTGCATATACACAATGAGCTTGTTCTTAGGCAAGAACTCGTTTGCCATTTGCACGGCAGAGTTCATATATCCGCCACCATTGTCGCGTAGGTCGATAACAAGGTTGGAGAATCTTTCCTGCGACAGTTGCGCAAGTGCGATGAGTAGCTCTGGATATGTAGTCTCGCCAAAGTTCTTAATCTTTATGTATCCTGTAGACTTGTCGAGCATATAAGTGGCTGTTATGCTGCGCTGTGGAATATCGCCACGTGTCACGGTGAAGTATTTCACAGCCTTCTGTCCGTAACGCACAACACCAATCTTAACCTTAGTATCTTTCGGACCTTTAAGTCGGCGCATAGCCTCGTCCTGTGTTACTACTTTGCCTACAAATGTTTTTCCGTCTACACTAACAATTTTGTCACCAGCGAGTATTCCAGCACGCTGAGCTGGTCCATTCTTTACAACATTCTGTACGTGTATGGTGTCCTTGCGTATTGTGAATTCGATGCCTACACCCGAGAACGAACCCTTTAGGTCGTCTGTTACAGCTTGTGCATCTTTGGCAGGAATATATACAGAGTGAGGGTCAAGATCTGCCAGAATCTGGGGTATAGCCATATCCACCAACGAGTCTATGTTCACCTTGTCAACATATTGGTCGTCTACAATATGCAGCAAGTTTGACAGGCGGTTGGAGCCCGAATTGATAATATTAAGTCGGTTGCCCGAGAAATGGTTGGCATAAAAAGTGCCGATAAGTATGCCCACGACTACGCACAGAGCCATGAGCAAAGGCATAAATCTGTTAGACTTGTTTATATTCATAATCGTCGGGATTTAGATATGTAACTTCGATATTGGCGCGCTTCAGCAAGTCAATACCATCAGTCAGACGGTATTGCTCACCATATATAACGCGTTTTATGCCAGCTTGTATAATCAGTTTGGCACACTCTATACACGGCGATGCCGTTACGTACAGGGTTGCACCATCGCTGTTGTTTGAACTGCGTGCGAGCTTTGTTATGGCATTGGCTTCGGCGTGTAGAACGTAAGGTTTGGTGAGGTTGTTGTCGTCCTCGCACACGTTCTCGAAGCCACTTGGCGTTCCATTGTAGCCATCGCTGATTATCATCTTGTCCTTAACCACTAAGGCGCCAACCTTACGGCGTTGGCAGTAGCTGTTCTCTGCCCATATGCGAGCCATACGTAGGTAGCGTAGGTCGAGGTGCAATTGCTTGGATGCTTTTGCGTCTTTGCCCTTCTCCGTAGTGATGGGATTGTCATGTTTTGTTGGCATAATATATCAGTATAATTGCTATATAATAGCAGTGAATATTTAGTTTCTCTTTATTCCGTTGCGTTCCAACAATGCGTCTATAGTAGGCTCTTGTCCACGGAATCGTTTATACAGCGTCATAGGGTGTTCGGTTCCACCCTTTGATAGGATGTTGTCGCGGAAGCTTTGTGCCGTAGCTTGGTCGAAGATGCCATTCTTCTTGAACACGCTGAAAGCGTCGGCATCAAGCACCTCAGCCCACTTGTAGCTGTAGTAGCCAGCGGCATATCCGCCCGCCATGATATGCGAGAACTGTGTTGTCATGCAAGTGTTTGGCAGTTGCTTCATTATCATAGCCTTCTCCCAAGCCTTTTTCTCAAATGGGATGATGTCGTCCTTGAATTCTTCCTTCTTGGTGTAGTATGCCATGTCGAGCAATCCGAAGCTCACCTGGCGCAGACAAGCATAGGCAGCCATGAAGTTGCGGCTACGCACAATGCGGTCGATTAGTTCGTCCGGCATAGGCTCGCCTGTCTGGTAATGGAAGGCGAATGTGCGCAGAAACTCTTTCTCTACCGAGTAGTTCTCCATAAACTGCGAAGGCAACTCCACAAAGTCCCACCACACGTTGGTGCCACTTAGACTCTCGAATCGAGTGTTGGCAAACATGCCATGCAACGAGTGGCCAAACTCATGGAGGAATGTCTCCACCTCGCCAAGTGTCAGAAGAGCTGGTTTTTCGGCTGTTGGCTTGGTAAGATTCATTACCACGCTCACATGCGGACGCACGTTCACGCCCTTACGGTCTATCCACTGTCCTTGGAATTCTGTCATCCACGCTCCACCCTGCTTGCCTTTGCGTGGGTGGAAGTCGGCATAGAACACAGCAAGATAAGATCCATCCTTGTCGAACACCTCATAAGCCTTCACGTCAGGATGATACACCTGTATGTCCTTTGCTTCCTTGAAGGTTATGCCGTATAGCTTGTTTGCCAAGCCAAATACGCCGTCGATAACCTTCGACAGTTCGAAGTAGGGGCGCAGCATCTCGGCATCGAGATTAAACTCGCGCATCTGTAGCTTGTGCGAGTAGTAGCCAAAGTCCCACGGCTCCAACTGGAAGTCGTCGCCTTCAATCTGCTTTGCCTCGCGCTCTATAGCTTTCACCTCCTCTATGGCGGTGGGCTTGTAGGCATCGATTAGGTCGTTGAGCAACTTATACACATTGTCGGCATTCGACGCCATGCGATGCACCAACACATAGTCGGCATATGTGGCATATCCGAGCAGCTGTGCTATCTCGCGGCGCAGGTTGACAAGCCGCTTGCAAATCTCAAGGTTGTTCTCAGCATTGTCGTGTGTACCCTCTGTGTTGCGTGCCATATATAGCTGCTTTCTCAGCTCGCGCTGTGTAGAGTAGGTCATAAATGGCGAGTAGCTTGGATAGTCGAGCGTGAAGAGCCAGCCCTCCTTGTCGGCTTCCTTGGCTGCTAGAGCGGCAGCCTCGCGTGCTGTTTCGGGCAGTCCATCGAGCTGAGCCTCATCGGTTATGTTCAGCGTGAATGCCTTATTCTCCTTAAGCAGGTTTTGTGAGAACTGCAGCGACAGCATGCTTGCCTCCTCGGTCAGTTTGCGCAGACGTTCCTTGCCTTCCTCGTCGAGCAGTGCTCCCGAGCGCACAAAACCATCATAGGCGTTGTCGAGCAGCATCTGTTCCTCGGGTGTAAGCGGGCGATGATGCTCGTAAACATGCTTTATGCGCTCAAACAGTCGACGGTTTAGTTTCACGTCGTTGGCGTGCTTGGTGAGTATCGGACTCATCTTTTGCGCCAATGCGTCGAGTTCGTCACACGTTTCTGCGCTCATCATACACGAGAACACGGTAGACACTCTCGACAGCAAGTCGTAGTAGTTTTCGCCGTTCTCGTTGTCCACACGCACTATGGTGTTCTCGAAAGTTGGTTCCTCTGGGTCGTTTACGATTTTGTCTATTTCCTCATCGTCGCGGCGTATGCCCTCAAGAAAAGCCTCTTCATAGTCTTCGAGGCGTATTCTTTCGAATGGTACTGTATCGTGTGGGGTGTTGTAAGGTTCAAAAAATGGATTCTTTCTCTTTGGAGTATTCGTGCTATTTTCCAACATACTAAATATAAAAATGTGTGATATATCAATTTGCAAAATTACGCAAAATATCACAAATGTGTATCTTGCAGATTATTTTTAACTTATATTATAAGGTGTAGTTTGTTGAATAGCATGAAGGGTATGACAAATGTGCCATACCCTCCTATTGATATTATTTTGTATTTTTATTCCATCAAGTCCTCGCCAAGGTGTGTTGTCTGCTCTCTTTCCATTCTCTCCACCACCTCACGTGGTTTTGTGGCGTATGTAATCATACGTATAGAGTCGTTGTAGCTAACATACTTCCACAACCAGTTGAGCAGCACCATCATCTTGTTCTTAACACCGAGGATAGAGCGCAGGTGAACGACAAGCCACAATATCCATGCAAAGAAGCCCTGACTGCGCAACTTGCCTATCTCAACCACCGCTTTGTGGCGTCCGACGGTTGCCATAGAGCCGAGGTTGTTGTACTTGAAGGCAGTGAGAGAGTTTTCGGCCTGACCCTCGTTGATCTTCTTGAGGTTCTTGGCAAGGTTCTTAGCCTGCTGTATAGCAACCTGAGCTACCTGAGGATGTCCATTAGGATAAGCCTTGTCTGTTGTTTGCAGACACTGGTCGCCAATGGCAAATACTCCTTCCAAGCCTGGAATACGGTTATATTGATCTACTTTAAATCGGAAACCACGGCCCAAATGACTCTCGTCGATGCCCGGCATAGCATTGGCTCTAATACCAGACACCCAAAGGAATGTGCGTGTAGGAATCTCTGAGCCGTCCTTCATAATGACTTTATGGTCGCGGTAATCGGTAACCATCTTGCCGAACTGGATGTCAACCCCCATACTCTTGAGGAAGTCGTAAGCCTTCTTCGACGAGTCGGGCGACATTCCGGCAAGCAGACGGTCGCCAGCCTCTATAAGATAAATGTGCATCAATGACGAGTCCATATCGGGATAGTCGTACGGAATGACGTAGCGTTTCATCTCCGACAAGGCTCCGGCTATCTCCACACCGGTAGCACCTCCACCAACGATAACGACGTTGAGCAGCTCCTGGCGCTCCTCCTCTGTTGCACAAGTTAATGCACGCTCTAAGTTTGATAGCAAGGCATTGCGCAGACCCATAGCTTCGGGTACAGTCTTCATAGGAATAGCCCAATCCTCTATGTTCTTATTGCCAAAGAAGTTGGTTGTAGCTCCGGCTGCCAAGACAAGGTAGTCGTAATCGATCTTTCCGATAGAAGTTTGTAGAATCTTTTTGTCGGTATCTACCATACGAGCTTCAGCCATACGGAAATAGAAGTCCTTGCGCTTGCGGAATATCTGACGGAATGGGAATGAAATGCTGCTTGGGTCGATACCTGCTGACGCTATCTGATAGATAAGCGGTGGAAACTGGTGAAAGTTGTTCTTGTCGATAAGCACTACCTGCATGCCTACGCCGTATAGGTCTTCGGCAAGGCGCAGTCCGCCAAGTCCGCCACCAACGATTACTACTCTCTTCTTCTGATTTCTCTGGATATTGATGCTCATAATATAATATAAAAAAGGTTTATTAGTCACTCTTTGTAATGGCTAAGTTAGCCATTATTGAGTAAACCATTTATTTTTATTGTGTGTTTCTTTTTGCAAACGATTGCGGTAACGTTTCCAAAATTCGCAAACGTTTGCAATAAATATTGCGGGGGTATCCTATTGTGTTGTGGGGTTATCCTTTATGATGGTGCAAAGTTACGCTTTTTTTCTTGAAATATCTATTACGTAAAGCAACAGCGGACGATTTAATGTTTTATATCAAGTGATATTCAATAGATTTTTGTATTTTTGCAAATTATAATAATTACATATTAAACACCTACTATTCTACCGGCAATGAAACATGTAACAATAAAAGACATAGCACGCTCGCTGTGCATATCTGTTTCCACAGTGTCGCGAGCGCTTACCGACGACAAGAATATACGTCGTGAGACCCGTGAGGCGGTGCTGCGTGAGGCAGAACGTCTTGGTTATCGTCGCAATCCGGTGGCTATGAACCTTAAGATGGGACGCACAAATACAATAGGTGTGATAGTGCCCGAGATGCATACGCCATACGCCTCGCAGGTGGTGGCTGGCATACAGAGTGTGCTGTATAAAAACAATCAAAAGGTGATGATAGCCGAGTCGGACGAGAATCCAGACCGCGAACGCGAGAGCCTGCAGATGATGGAGGAGTTTATGGTCGACGGACTAATCGTCAGTCTTTGCAGCTACAAACATAATATAGAGACTTATAGGCGTCTTGCCAATGAGGGAGTGGCCATCGTTTTTTACGACCGCATACCACATGGTATGGACGACATGCCGCAAGTAATGGTGGATGATAACAACGACTCTTACTTCATGGCAGAGCACTTGATACGCCTTGGGCGTCGACGCATAGCTTATCTCTATGGTCCGGACGATGTGTATAATGCCGTGGAGCGTGGTCGTGGATACCGTGAGGCTATGGAGAAATTCCAGATCTACGATCCTCGGCTTATTGTTAAGACTGGTATGACGTTTGCCGACGGAGCTGCAGCAGTGGACAGTCTTGTTAGACAGGGTATAGAGTTTGATGCCGTGTATGCCTTTACCGACACTCTTGCCATTGGTGCCATGAACCGTCTGCGTGAGAAAGGGCGATGTATACCAGAGGATGTGGCTGTGGCAGGATTCTCTGGGACCGAGCTTTCTACCATAGTATTTCCACAACTAACTACAGTAGAACCGCCACTAACGGAGATGGGACAGCGTGCAGCCGAGCTTGTGCTTGAGAAGGTGCGCAATCCCGAAGCCGAGAACCGTAAGATAGTGTTGCGCACTGAAATGAAGTGTAGGGCTTCTACAGGGGAATAGACGGAGCAAAATAGAAGTTAAAGGAAGTATAGATTAACTTCTTAAATTCCTTTAACTCCTAATTTGACACCCCTTTTTAAAATAATAGCTTCCCATTTAAAACGTTTGCAGATTTTGGAAACGTTACCGCAAACGTTTCCAAAACTTACCTTAAATTTATTCTTTGTCATAATCTTTTTGCCATATATCTTTGCAAGCGAAAAGAACAATTAATAACTAAAATAATAATAACTAATAACTTAAAAAGATTATGGCAACAAATGTAATCAACTCGTATTCTTTCGACCGCAACTCGGTTAAGGCTGGTATCCTTCATTTCGGTGTTGGCAATTTCCATCGTGCTCATCTCGAATATATGACAAGCCATCTGCTTGAAGACCCCACTCAGCATGGTTGGGGCATCTGTGGAGCTATGATTTTGGATAGAGACGAACATCTGTATAAGGCTCTCAAGGCCCAGAATGGCGAATACACTCTTACTGTATGCGGACGCAACGGCAACAATGAGGTTTACCGTCTTGGGGCTCTTGTTGAATTGTATTGGGGTGTTGAGGAGAAGAACTCTATACTCAACAAGATTGCCGACCCCGACATTCGCATCATCACTCTCACCATCACCGAGGGTGGATATAACATCTCACGTCAGACGGGCGAGTTTATGCTCGACAATCCGCAGGTGGCTCACGACCTTGAATATCCCCACGACCCGCAGACAGCATTCGGTTATGTGGCTGAGGGACTTCGTCGCCGCGTAGTATCAGGTGTAGGTCCTATAACAATACTCTCTTGTGACAATCTTCAGCACAATGGTAATACGGCACGCCGCGCTTTCATGTCGTTTGTTGAGGCTCAGGACAAGGAGCTTGCAGCATGGATGGAAGAGAATGTTACATTTCCCAACTCAATGGTCGACCGTATAACACCTGCCACACGCCCTGAGGACATAAAGCGACTTAATGAGGAGAACGGTACAGACGACCAGGCTCCCGTTTATTGCGAGGACTTCATACAGTGGGTTGTTGAGGATAACTTCGCTGCCGGTCGCCCGTCATGGGAGAATGTAGGCGCACAGATGACAGATGATGTGACCGCATTTGAGAACATGAAACTCTCTCTTCTCAACGCTTCTCACACATTGCTCTCTTATCCGTCATTCCTCTATGGCTACCGCAAGGTGGACGCTGCCATGCATGATGAGCGCATTGCCAAGTTTGTGCGCCAGTTTATGGACATCGACATCACTCCGTATGTCCCGGCTCCAAAGGATACCGACCTTGAACTCTATAAGCAGACACTATGCGAGCGTTTCGGCAACCGTTCGGTAAGCGACCAAGTGGCTCGTCTTTGTTTCGACGGTGCGTCTAAGTTCCCTGTGTATGTAATGCCTAATCTTGAGAAGATGATACGTGATGACAAGGAGCTTATCCGTGTGGCTTATCTCTTTGCAGCCTATCGCCATTATCTTAAATATCATACTGACGATAATGGCGAGCAGTTTGATGTGGCCGACCCATGGCTCACAGCCGACGACCTGAAGCTCATTGCAAGCGATGAGCCACTTGATTTCCTTGCCCTCTCGCCATTCCGTAGTACCGACCTGCATGCGGCAAACAACTTCACACAGCCTTATCTGAAGATGGTGGAGAGCATTAAGGCCAAGGGAGCAATGCAGACTCTTGAAAAAATACTATAATCTTCAGTTGAGAGTTCTTTTTTAGTTGAGAATTGAGAGTTGAGAGTTGAAAGTTATGATATGTTTAATATTAAATGTTTAGCTTGGTAATCATAACTCTCAATTTTCAACTTTCAACTCTCAACTTTAATAAAAAAACCTAACATCAATATGAAAACCCTAAGCCTAAAGACCGCAGGACCATTCCTGCTGCTCACATTTATATATTTTATTGTAGGATTCCTTACAACAGTCAACGGTCAGTGTCAAGGACCGCTCAAGATAGCGTTCCTCTCCGAAGCCACAGCCATGCGCAACTCATTGACCACACTCATATCCTTCGCTTTCTTCCTTGGCTATCTGCTCAACAGTTCGCGCACTGGACGAATGCTCAATCTCATTGGCTACAAGCGCACACTGATACGCTCGCTTATAGTTATGGTCGAAGGCTTAGTGTTCTATACAGCCTCTGCTTTTTGTGCTGAGTATGCTGGCGATGCAGGTGTTGTTGTCAATGGCGACTTCGTGCCGTTTGGCTACTTCGTGTTTCTCATGGGTTCGTTTCTTATGGGTACTGCTGCAGCCATGCTCCAGGTGGTCATCAATCCATATATCGCTGCCTATCCGTTGCCAGGTACAAGTGCGGTGCAAAGGATGAATTTCACATGTGCCGTCAACTCGTTTGGCACAACCATAGCACCACTCTTTGTAACGGGTATCATGTTCGCAGGAGTTCCTCTCGATAGCGTCACAGCATCACAGCTCACTCTGCCCTTTATACTCATGACTCTATGTATTGTGGTCACTACAATTACCACACGCCGGCTTGCCCTGCCCGATATAGAGGGCATACGCTCTTCTTCGGCAGATGCAACATCTTCTGCATCTTCTGCAGTAAACACAAGAAGCGTATGGTCGTTCCGCAATCTGAAATATGGAGTTATAACAATATTTTTCTACGTAGGTACGGAGGTGAGCATCGGCAACAACATAAACCTTCACGCAATGGAACTTGCTTCTGGTGGTGCATCTTTGTCGCCAGCATTGCTTGCCACAATCTATTGGGGAGGTTTCCTTATTGGACGTATGGTGTCGGCGTCAATGAAAAACGTTAAGCCGCGTCCTATGCTAATAACTGTTAGTCTTGGAGCAATTGCACTCATGATTGCTGCTATGCTAACCGAGAACCTCTGGCTCTTGGCGGCTGTAGGTCTTTTCCACTCTGTTATGTGGAGTTGTGTGTTCACTCTTGCCGTTGATGGACTTGGAGAATATACCTCGCGTGCCTCTGGAGTGTTTATGATGGGAGTGTTCGGTGGAGCTGTATTCCCAGTGCTTCAGGGAATGTTGGCCGACTGGATTGGCTCATGGCAATTCACGTGGACAATAGCTCTTGTATGCGAGTTTGTGCTGTTGTGGTATGGACTTAGGGGATATAGAAAATAAAAAAAGAGAGTGTGTCAAAAGTATGGCACACTCTCTTTTTATCTATAATAAAAACGTTATTTCACCTCAATGTTCTTCATAACCTTTGCTTCCTTCTCGGGTGTTGTCTTAGGAATCACAATGGTAAGGATGCCGTCGGCAACGCTTGCTGAGATATTGTCGCGCTCCACCTCGTCGGGAAGAGTGTAGCTCTGCTCGTAGTTGCCATAGTAGAACTCATGGCGCAAGTAGCGTTCGTGCCTCTCTTTGCTGCAACTACACTCCTTGTTTTCTTCCTTATGCTCCATCTTGTTCTCGATAGCCATGTGAAGCAGACCCTCATTTGTGACGTTGATGCGCACCCATTCCTTCTTAAGTCCAGGAACAGCAACCTCCATTATATATTCCTCACTTGTTTCCTTGACGTTGATGGCAGGAGCCGTGGTGCGTGTCTGTGGAACTTCCTCAGTGTTGAAGAAACTGTTGTCAAACCAATCGTTCAACCAATTTGAATAATTATTTCTGCGAACTAACAACATAATGAAATACCTCCATTTTTATTTTTCTCGTCCTCTCTTCGCCCTGAGGTTCCATCGGGGATTTCTGTTTTGTTAATAATCTTGTTCTTGCCGCTTGCCTCTATTGGCTTCGGCTTTCATTATGTTATTATTCAACTAATGTGCCAACCGCATTTAGACAATGCCAAGTTGACATTTTAGCCAAATTTGTCAGATAAGTGTGTTAAATTGTCATGTTTAATGAATGTATTTATTATTTAACACGGAAAATATTGGTATTGGGAGTAAAAATAATAACTTTGCACTTGAAATGATAAACAGAAGACACGTTCGCTTTGCATGGTTGCTGATATTGGTGTACTTGCCAATGTTGGTGATGGTAAGCTTCCACCATCATAATAATAAGGTGGAGGAATATGCTGTTGTGTCTTGTTGTCAGGATTGTCTGCATCATGTGCATCACAGCGGACATATTGCCTCAAGCCAAACTCTTACGCACGATTGTGTGCTCTGTCAGTTTCAGAGCACATCATATCTTGTGCCAGTAGTGGCTATGTTGGTAACTGTCGCTGTTGTGAAGAGGCTCACAGTTCTTGTGCATTGCCCAAAGGTAAGGCTGAGGAACGTGAGCGTCAGAAGCACGAGAGCACCGCCTTATTGTTGGTAAATACATATTTTAAATAGTGGTTGCGACGTTATTGTTGTAACCCTTGGATTTTTTTCCAAAGAAACTCCAACAATAAGAATAAAATAAATGAAGACAATATATAAATCATTGTTACTGATGGGCGTATGCTCGTCGGCAACAGTCCCCTCTATGGCTATGACAGAAGAAGCTGATTCAACACATCATCAGCCATTGACTGAAACTAATGTAAAGCTAAATGAGGTTGTGGTAACCGGACTAACAGGGCAACAAAAGCTTGTAACATCGGCTTCGCCTATAAGTGTTGTGTCGCCAAAACAACTTGAATCCCAACCTTCCACAAATATCATTGATGCCATAAGCCGTCAACCGGGAGTGTCGCAGATAACCACTGGTAGCGGTATTTCCAAACCTGTGATACGAGGAATGGGCTATAATCGTGTGGTTGTAGTAAATGATGGTATTCGTCAAGAAGGTCAGCAATGGGGCGATGAGCATGGAGTAGAGATTGATGCGGCTTCTGTTCATTCGGTAGAGATACTCAAAGGTCCTGCAAGCTTGATGTATGGCTCTGATGCTTTGGCTGGTGTTATAGTGTTCAATAGTGCACCAGTATTGCCGATGGGCGAGATGAGGGCCAATGTAATGAGTGGTTATCAGTCGAACAACGGACTCTTTGATTATTCGCTTAACTTTGCCGGCAATAAGCAAGGTTTTGTGTGGAATACGCGATATAGTGGCAAGATGGCTCATGCTTATAAAAACAGGTATGACGGATATGTATATGGCTCGGCCTATCGCGAACAGTCGTTCATGCAGATGCTTGGATGGAATCATAATGGCGGGCACACTCATCTTACGCTCGATTATTATCATCTTACGCCAGGCATTGTTGAGGGCGAACGAGACGAGGAGACGGGCAATCTTAAAATGCCCGATGGTTTCAATCCCAAGAGTTATGGTCGCTCTCTGCCTTTTCAGCAAATCCACCACTACAAGGCCGTACTTGACAATATGTGGTATGTAGGCGAGGGCAACATAAAATTGCTTGCTGCTTATCAACAAAACCGTAGACAGGAGTTTGAGGAGTCGCGAGACGAATGTGGTCTTGACCTTATGCTCCACACCGTAAACTACGACTTGCATTACACTTCGCCAATGCTTGGAGCATGGAAGATAGCCACTGGAATAAATGGTATGTGGCAAGAGTCGGTAAATAAAGGCTCAGAGTTTCTCATTCCTGATTATCGTCTGTTTGATTATGGTTTGTTTGCCATAGCAACTTGCTCTATTAATAAGATGAATCTTAGTGGCGGTGTGCGCTACGACCATCGTCATCTGCATGGCGATGCGCTTGTTGAAGACAATGATAACGACAATGCCGATAGGGTGGAGCGTTTCAAAAACTTTAGCCGAGGATTTGATGGGTTCTCTGGTAGCTTAGGAATGGCTTATGAGCTGTTGCCCAATCTTAATTTCAAGGCTAATGTGTCGTGCGGCTTCCGTGCGCCAAATATTAGTGAGTTGGCATCGAATGGCGAGCATGAGGGAACACAGCGTTATGAGATAGGCAATACAGCATTGAAGCCCGAACAGAGTTGTCAGCTTGATCTTGGACTCGACTATACTTCGCAAATTGTGTCTGCACAGCTGTCGCTATTTGCCAATCGTATCAGCAACTATATCTTCAGTACCCGACTTGTCGACAGCAATGGTAATCATGTGATAACTGATGGATCAGACACCTATCAGTTTACTTCGGGCGATGCTCGCCTTATGGGTGGCGAGGTGTATGTGGATGTTCATCCGTTAGAAAGATTGCATATAAGCAATAGCTTCTCGTATGTCAATGCCGTGCAGCTTCATCAGCCAAGTGATGCCAAGTATCTGCCTTTTACTCCAGCACCTCGATGGCTTGGCGATGTGCGTTACGAGATAATGTGCGATGGCAGAACGTTTGACCATATGTATGTTAAGTTGGCTGTAGACTGCAATCTTCGTCAGAATCATTACTATGCAGCAGGTGGAACAGAGACGTCCACACCATCGTATACACTGCTAAACCTATATGCCGGAACCGACATAAAGAGTCATGGCAGACGCATAGCCTCTGTGTATGCATCATGCGAGAATATCACTAACCGTGCTTATCAGAATCATCTGAGTAGATTGAAGTATTTTGATGTAAACAAGGCGACTGGCAGAATGGGAGTGTTCAATATGGGGCGCAACTTTACGGTTAAAGTAGTTATGCCTATTAGCTTGTAGTATTTTGCATCATAACCTTATTAAAATCTCCGACAAACTGTATACATAGTTTGTCGGGGATTTTTTATGAGCCGATGCTCATTATCGGCAAAGGCATATAAAACGGTCGAAGCAATTCTATATCGACGTGCTCGAATTAAGAATCGTTAGTGGGTATTATCGTAAGGAACACGCCTCGTGGAAGGCTGACTGTTGTTTAGTGTTCTTCAACGACCCCGACAGGTTGCCGATAAGACTGTATGAAAAATAAGAAGATATTAGGAGATCGAACGGCTTACGCTCGGCCTAAACTCCACAAAACAAATAATAACCATAAGAAACGTAATAAATAGATAAGATTTCATATTGTTCTGTTTTGCTTATTTTTATATTTAAAATGCCGTTTTTGTTGATAAATATGAATTAAAGTGGAAGAAATATGAGAAAAATGTTTGCGGTATGTAAAAAAAGATGTTACTTTGCAAAATATATAATACTCTTTTTGAATAAAAACCAAATCGTAGAGTTGAAAACTGTTGATATTATACGATGTTTGATAAGAATTTGACGGCGGCATAATCTGCTACGTGTGGTGGAAAAAGTGCAAGTGTTGTCCGTTTCAGTGATATAATCAATAAAGCCAATAGAAGCATATTTTGCACAAATGTGAACTTTATTGGTAAAACTTAAACAAAACCATTATGAAGAAATTTTTATCTTTTATGTTTATGGTGATGTCTGTAACTGCCCTTTTCGCGCAGAATGTGATGAAACCTAACGAAGTTGTGTTTGGGCATCATGCTAAAAACGCAATGAAAGTGAAAAAAGTTGCCTCAGACGAATTTTTGACAACTGCACCTGAAGGTAAGTCGGACATCTATTATCGCACTGGACGCTCATTTTATGATAATAGTTATCAGACAATTCTTACACGCTCTGATGGTTCGGCTACATGTATAGTTTTTACTGACGACAATAAGGTTTACATTCAGAATCCAATTTCAAGATTCATAACCGATACATATATTGTAGGTGATGTGGCAGATAATATCATCACTATAAAGACTCCGCAGCTTCTTGGATTAGTGGACGATTATGGATACTACAAGAAATATTATGTACAAAGAATGGTCCTTAATGAAGCGGGAAACAATTATTGTGTAGATACATCTTGTAACGAAATAAAGCTGAAGGTGCAGGATGATGGTTCTATTAAGCAATTAGACGATAATGTGCTGCTCGGTTTGGTTGATGATAAGGGTGCTTGGGCATATTATGGCGATTATGAGATGCTTTTCTCGCCAGTGACTGATAAGAAGGTGGAGCTCCCACAGACTGCAGTTCCTGAGAAGTGGAAAATGTTGTGGAATGGCTATAATGATACTGATATCTATGTTGCTTTCGACAACAATGATGTTTATGTGAAAGGACTTAGTGTGGCTTTGCCTGAAAGTTATGTCAAGGGAAGCATCACAGACAATGGTACTGTTGTTTTTGAGAAAGGACAATATCTAGGTGCTGACACTCTTATTTCAGAATATCATCTGTATCTCGGAATGGGAAGTGTTGATACAGTATACAATGAAAAAACATATCAGGACGAGGAGGTTATTCACTTGATGAAGAGTCTACCTTTCAGATATGATGCCGAAAAGAAGGTTATGTCGTCAGATTCACTGTTGCTTTTGATGGGAGGCAAGGAAAACCTCATTATCACAGACCGTATTGATGCGCCTATTTTCAAATATCAGAAAGAATTGGTTAGTCCATGCAAACCTCTCGACCCTGTTTTCGTATATTACAAGCCATATAATCCTTCTGATGGCTATGGTATGTATCAGTTTGACATCCTACGTGAGGATGTTGAGGGTAATATTATACCTGCTGACAGCATGAAGTACTGTATCTATTTCGACAACGAGTTGTTTACCTTCATGAAGGATGAGTATTTTTTTATTCCTGAAGAAATGACAGAGATTCCTTATACATATAAAGACGATTTCGACTTCTTCGTGGATGGCCTCACTCATACCGTATTCTTCTATTCACAGGGATTCTCAAAGATTGGTGCTCAGTCTATAATTACCATTAATGGTGAAAAGACATATTCAAACATAGTATACAATACTGGCGGCAGTACAACTGGTGTTGACAAGGTGGGTTCAACAGCCACTGGTGTCAAGAGAGTGGAATTCTATGATTTGAACGGACGTCGTTTGGCAAAACCAGTCAGTGGAGTGATTCTTAAGAAGGTATTCTATGATAATGGTGATGTCAAAACCACAAAAATAGTGAGATAGCAAGTAGTCTTATCATGTGAAATAAAACATTTACCTTATGAAGAAATCATTAGTATTGACGATATTGTGCCTCGTTTTTGCTGTTCAAGCTAAGGCTGGCAATATATTGAATTTCAGTTACGGAAAAGACAATTCTGTATTGCTGTTTTGGGGAACGTATAAGACGGAGACCTATGATGTGGCAATAAAGGTGGATGATGCTTATCTGGCAGGTAGAAACATTAGATCAGTGTCTGTTCCCTTTAATGTGGCTAACGCTACGGATGTCAAGGTATGGTTGTCTACAGAGTTAAAACTGAAGACCATTGAAAATGGAAAGAAGGTTAATGATGCGGACATCATGACTATTGACGCAGTGATGGAGGATGGCAAGTTGACAGCTGTGTTGCCTGAGAAATATTCTCTTCCAGCAAATGGAGTTTATGTGGGTTATTCGTTCACATTGGCTGACAATCAGAATGAGTCTGCACAACCGGTGAGTGTGTTTAATGAAACTAATTCAAACGGTTTGTATGTCCATACGTCAAGAAGCTACCGCTCTTGGATGTCGCTTTCTGAGTCATTGAATATGGTGTCGGCTATGACGGTTACGTTTGATGGTGATTTTGTTGATGATGCTGCCAGATTGCTTTTGCCAAAAGATTTCCATGCAGCATGGCATTCTGCGAAGACTCTTAATGCAACTCTTGTCAGTAAAGGTAAGTCCGACATCAAATCAATCGACTATGTATATGAACTTAATGGTAAGACTTTCAACGGACATTATGAGTTGCCTGAACCTCTTCCGTCGAAGTTCAACAGTTCTGTTCCTGTCAGCTTGCCTGTCGGACCGTTTGATTTTACCGGTAAGTATGATATGAAGGTAATGGTGACAAAGGTGAATGACAAGGATAATGGCTCGTTGGTAGAAGGCTCAGTATCGGTAGGATTGTTTGAGTTCATACCCGTGCACCGTCCTGTTGTAGAGAACTATATGGCAGTTTGGGGTGGATATTGTCCGCGTGCTATAGCAGCTGTAGAGATTATGAAAGAGAAGCATCCTGATTTTGTATCATACTCTTATCATATACTTGATGGTATGCACATTATTGCAGAAGAGCAGTTGCCAAATCCTACATCCGAATTCTTGCCAACTACTTGGATCGAGCGTCGTTATATGACAGATGTTTATAGTGGTTCGAAAGGTGTGAAAACAGAGTTTGCCTTTGATAAAGATTGGGCATTGATGGTTGACAGTTTTGCTATGGCGGATGTTAAGGCCGAAGCCGTGCTTAAAGCTGGCTACGGTGATTGTGTGGATGCCAATGCCACGATAAAGTTTGTTGATGTTGACAAGTCAAAGACCTATAGGGTGGAATTCGTACTTGTAGCCGACGGATTGAAAGGTAGCGGTGAGGATTGGGAACAGTTGAATTATTACTCGATGATGGGCGATTACGAGTCTGCTCCAGGCATGGCAAAATATGTGGAGATGGATGAAGACATCAGAGACATGGTATACGACGACATAGCTATTGCCAACTCGAGCTTCTCGCCTGTTGCTTCAGGTTCTGTTCTGACAATACCAAACGATGTAGACAATTATATTGATTATAAGACATCGTTCAAGTTTTATCTTGATGAGTGTTTCTGCACATACGGACCTAACAGTGGCAAACGACTGGCTCAAAATAAGGACAAGCTTAGCATAGTGGCTCTTCTTATTGAAAACGAAACAGGCAGGGTTGTTAACTCACATAAGGTAAAGGTTCAGACATCAACTACAGGAATCGCAGGTGTTGAAAACGATTTTAATATTGAGAAAACTGAATATTACAATTTGTCAGGAGTAAAAATAGACAAACCGTCAAAGGGTATTGTAATAAGGAAAAACGTGAAAAACGGAAATGTGGAAGTGAAAACAATTATGTTTCCGTAACGGGGTGAACTTTAAAAAACAGTGCTGGTCCTATTGAAAGGATCGGCACTGTTTGCATTTAATATCCTGGTTACTCTATTATCCAATCTTCTATATTCCCCTTCGTGCTGTCGAAGTTTATTCCAACCTTGGTAATAGGTTTGCCGCTTAGTGCAAATCGCCGGTGATAATTCTTCAGGTTGATTTGTCGTATGGCAGCTTGCGCACTCTTGTTGAGTTTCAATTCCAAGAGATAGAGGTCGGTGTTGGTGAGCAGAACCATGTCTACTCTGCCCTTTGGAGTATGCACCTCTACGTCCACCACAAAGCCAGTGAGGAGAGTGAAGATGATATACAGCATCTGCTGGTAATGACCCTCATAGTTGGTCACATTGCAGTAGGGCAATGTTTCGAAGTAGTCTTGCAGGAGTTGCAAAGCACCGTCCATATCTCTACGTCTTATAAGCGAGGCCATTTTGGTTATGGTCACACCGCCTTGTTGGGCTTGTGTGCCGTTGACGTAATTGGGCAATAGACTATTGAATAGCCCCACTCTTATTTCCTTGTTGGGAATGTCGAGAGTATAGAGTTGTGTGTCCTTGTCGTAGTCCTTGATAGTGACGTACCCACTCTGGTAGAGTAGGGGTGTGATGGAAGTCATCTTCTCTGTAGGTGCATCGAACGCAGAAGACAGAGCTTCGGTAGGAGCGATGGTTGCTGGCAGTACATCAAACTTATTCAGCATGTTGATGAGATAAGTGGGTGTGCCAGAGCTAAACCAATAGGCACCGAAATTTTTATCAGCAAAACAGTTGAGCAAACTGGATGGATTAAAGATGTCAGGAGAAACCTTGGAGAAATGGTAGCCATCGTAATATTCCTTGAGCTTGGCTACGGTTGCCTCTCTTGTTAAATCTTGTGTCTTAGCAAGCATATCTATGTCTTCAGACATTTGTGTGAGCATTTCATCCTTAGTTATGCCGCAGATGCCAGCATACTCTTCGTCCATGGATATGTTTTTGATGTTGTTCAACTCACTGAATATGCTCACTTGCGAGAACTTGGTGATGCCCGTGAGAAACACAAAACGTAGTAGCGACTCGCACTTCTTTAGAGGGCTATAGAAGTTGAGCATGATGTTGCGCAAAATATCTAATTGTTTGTCTTCGTGAGCGACATCAAGCATAGGAGCGTCATACTCATCAATGAGAACAACAATCTGTTTGCCTGTCTTTGCATAAATGGAATTGATAAGAGCGTTAAGTCTCACGTTAGGGTCAGACAAACCGCTGTTCACAATGCCGTATTTGTGCTCGTTCTCTTCAATGATAAAACAGAGATATCGCTCAAGTTGTTCTTTCTCCATGTGTTTGCCTCCGCTCATGTCGAAGTGCAGCACGGGATATTCCGTCCATTCTTTCTCAAGTTTTTCAATGGCAAGTCCCTTGAACAAATCCTTCTTTCCCTCGAAGTAGCTTTTTAGCGTAGTCACCAACAACGATTTGCCGAACCGTCTTGGACGGCTCAGAAAGCAATATACGCTGTCGCTATGTGTCATGCGATAGATGTATTCTGTCTTGTCGATATACAGTCGGTCTTCCTTGCGTATTCGCTCGAAAGTCTGTATGCCTAAAGGATATAGTTTTATTGCCATAATATTCCCTTTTTGTTTATTGCAAAGGTAAATAAAAAAAATGACAATATAAAAATCTGTAAGCATTCTCCCTAATTTTGTATAAATAATTTATTGAAAATCTATATCTTTGCATCGTAATAAAAACAGATAAATATATACACCGATGAAGCTATTGATAAAGAATATGGTTTGTCCACGCTGTATCTCGGCTGCCAAGGACATTCTTGTGTCCGAAGGTCTGACAGTGAAGTCAATAAGTTTGGGTGAGGCAGAGATTGAAGAAGACCTTATTGACGAGCAACGTACCTCCCTTGCAGGCAAATTGCAAGGCATAGGCTTTGAGTTGCTTGACGACCCACGTTCGCTGTTGGTGGAACAGATACGCATCGCCGTGCAGCAATGGGTAAGAATGAGTGAGGAGCGTCCTAAACTGTCCGATTATCTGTCGTGTCATCTCAACAAGGACTACAGCACATTAAGCAAGTTGTTCTCTGAAGTGCGAGGCATCACCATCGAGCGGTTCGCTATTCTGCATCGAATAGAATATGCCAAGGAACTTCTGTGCTACAGTCAGCTCGCCACAAGCGAGATTGCCTATAGACTTGGATACAGTTCGCCGGCACATCTATCCTCACAGTTCAAGCAAGTGACGGGCATGACCCCAAAGGTATTTCGAGAACTTGAAAATCACGACAGAGTGTCCTTGGATGCATTGTAAAAAATAATAAGGTTTAAAGATTGTATATAATATTCAGTTTATGATAAAAACATTTTTTAGTTTATTGGGATTTGCATTTCTGACGCAGCAGATGTCTGCGCAGACAGATAGCATAACCAGTACACACGAATTGAAGAATGTGACAGTGAAAGCCACTAATGGCATTAAGTCGAAATACAGAGTGGATAACGCCGACATAATAGGACAAGGACAACTGATACGTGCTGCTTGCTGCAACCTTGGAGAGTCGTTCACTACCAATCCTTCTGTTGACGTAAGCTATAGCGATGCTGCTACTGGAGCTAAGCAGATAAAACTGCTTGGACTTAGTGGCACTTATGTGCAGATGCTCACAGAGAATATTCCTAATCTGCGTGGAGCTTCCTTGCCTTATAGCTTAGGCTATGTGCCTGGTCCTTGGATGCAGTCGATACAGGTGAGCAAGGGTGCTTCGAGTGTCAAGAACGGATATGAGAGCACTACTGGTCAGATAAATATTGAGTTTCTCAAGCCACAAGGCACAGATGGTGTGCGTGCGAATGTTTATCAGGATAGCGAACTGAAGACAGAGGTAAACCTCGATGGAAGCATACATCTCAACGACCGCCTTTCCACCGCAACCCTTCTTCATTTCGAGAACCGACAGATGGATCATGATGGCAATGGCGACGGCTTTATGGATATGCCTAAGTTGCGACAGTATAACTTAATGCATAGATGGGCGTATGTGTCGCCACGGTGGATTAGTCAGTTGATGATGCGTGGCTTGCACGACGAGCGCGAAGGCGGACAGAGCCGTAAGCATATGGCAGCTTCTTCGTCGGAATCTCTTTATTCAACCTCGGTGAAAACCAACCGCTATGAGATGCAATGGAAAAACGGTTTTACCCTTAATGCCGACCACAACACGTCAATAGCCTTGATGCTGCATGGCTCATGGCATGATGCCGACAATATGTTTGGAAAGACACAATATGATGTCACTCAGAAGAATGGTTACGCCCAACTGATGTTTGAGACTGATATTACGGAGAAGCATAATATTAGTGTGGGAGCGTCGCTCAACCACGACTATTATGACGAACGCTTCAATCCATTAGGAACATTGCCTAAAGCAGAAAGCAAGGTGACAAAGGAAACCACTCCTGGTCTCTACGCTCAGTACACATATAAATTGGGCGAGACGCTTACTGTTATGCCAGGCGTTCGTTGGGATCATTCAAGTATTTACGGTAGTTTCCTCACTCCACGTCTGCACATCAAGTACTCTCCATCCAATATTGTCACGCTACGCACTTCTATAGGCAAGGGCTACCGTTCGCCACATGCCTTGGCAGAGAACGTCACGCTATTGGCAAGTGGCAGAGAGATAATCATCGATTCCGATCTTAAGCAGGAGGAGGCATGGAACATGGGAGCCTCTTTAGGTTTCAACATTCCTCTCTTTGGCAAGAATTTGGAGCTGAATGCGGAGTATTACTACACCGATTTCAAGCATCAGATGATAATGAACTTTGATGGAGCTAAGGGCAATCATACACTCTCGTTTGAGAATCTCGACGGCAAGAGCTATAGCCACACATTCCAGGTGGATGCAACATACTCATTGTTTAATGGAATGTCTGCCACTGCAGCCTTCCGTCTTAACGATGTTAAATGTACCTATGATGGTGTGCTACGCCCGAAGCCTCTCACATCACGCTATAAAGGATTGCTCACTCTCTCGTATAAGACCCCACTCGAGCTTTGGCAATTCGACGTAACTGGTCAGCTTAATGGTGGTGGCGAGCTTTACGACCAAAGTAGCTATCCAGCCTACTTCCAATTGCAGGCGCAAGTGACACGAGAGTTCCACAACTTCAGCCTATACTTAGGTGGCGAGAACCTTACCAACTATAAGATAGACAATCCTATTCTCCACTCACATCATCCATGGAGTGCGGCATTTGATGCTACTCAGGTGTGGGGACCTGTCACTGGAGCAATGGCTTATGTAGGTATTAGATTTAAATTAGAGAAGTTATAATTTTGAGAAGTTAGAGAAGTTAAAGAAGTTATCACTCCCTTCGGTCGTTAGAAATTCTTGCTAAGGCAAGCGGCAAAGCCGAGCGATAGCCATTACTCTTTTTTTGCTGAATATTCAGCTGTAAGGCATACGACTTTAAATTCTATAACTTCTGAACTTGCGAAAATTCAGTAACAAACATTATAAAACAAGGATTATTATGAAAAAGAATCTTTTAGTAGCATTTATGCTTGTAGTTGCAGGCAATACATTTGCCAAGACAGCAGCCGACACATTGGTAGTAACCACTCAGCCGCAGATGCACTGCCAGAACTGTGAGAAGAAAATCAAGAGCAACATTCGCTTCGTAAAGGGTACAAAGAAAATAGATACCTCTGTAGAAGACCAGAAGGTTACTATTGTCTACGACTGCAAGAAAGCCAAATACGACGACTATGTTGAGGCTTTCAAGAAAATTGGGTATGAGATAAAGAAAAAGTAAATTATCAGTTGAGAGTTTATTCAAGTTGAGAATTGAGAGTTGAAAGTTAAGGGTTATGATTACCATGCTAAACATTTAATGTTAAAGCATATCATAACTTTCAATTCTCAACTCTCAACTCTCAACTCTCAATTCTCAATTCTCAATTCTCAACTCTCAACTCTCAACTCTCAATTCTCAATTCTCAACTAATCAGAGTCTCTCGCAGAACTCAATCTTTTCCTTGTTAGGTCCCTCGATTGTGAAGAACTTTACACCATTCTCCCAGAATGGCAAACCATTAACTTGTGTGTCGAGCATCTTCAGTCCGGCACGCTGCACTACTTTAAACAGCTCGTCGATATTCTTCACGTCGATGGCAATATGGTCTATGGCTCCGTATGCCATAGCAGCCTGACGGTTCTGATAAGTCTCTATCATGAGATTGTGGAGCTGAAGAAATGCAACCTCCTCTGTGCCGTTGATGGTGCGCAAGGCTGTTGTGAAGCCGAGAGTAAGATAGAAGTTGATTGTCTCCTCGATGTTGTTGGTAGGCACGCCGATGTGCTGAACGCCTGTAGTGAAATCTTTGATATTCATAATGTTTTATGGATTTTATGGATTTTATATCGTTAAGTAAGTATTTATATTTATCTTTATATATGAACGGCAATCTGTAGGAGGGTATGGCATCCCTGCCATACCCACTCTGCCATGATTGTACAGCCAATTTAGTGGGTATGGCAAGGATGCCATACCCTCCTACTATATGTAAAGATAATTCTGAACTGTTACTTATTTTATGTTTTTTATAAGTTTATAATTTGTGCTCCTATTTGGAAGTAAGCCTTCTGCGACTGCGGGTTCCACAATCCCATGGCATGCACGGGCAGAGTGTAGGAGCCTATCTTCAGGTCGTGGCTCACTTTCAGTTGAGTATGCACGATGCCAGATGTGTTGCCGTAGAAGTTTTGTTTCTCGCCAGCTTTGTTCAGGGCGAATGCTCCTCCCACTCCTGCATCCACTTTCCACCCATCCTTATTATATATAGGATATTCGGCATAAACGAAGGTGGTGTATTTCTGTTCTTTGTTGTCGGCCGAGCGGTCGCGTCCGAACATTATTGTCGACCAACTCAGCAGTAATGGAAACTGAGGCTGCTGGAAGCGGTAATTCAGCGTGCAGTTGAGGAATCGTCCAGTATCATGTGCCGAATAATTGAAATACTGACTATTGTTATACGTTGCTCCAGGCGAGAAGTTGTAAGTGTCCATAGCCGAGAACTCCAGTCCGCCCGTGCGCAGTGTGATGTAATGATTGAACTCCTTGTAGGAGCCTTGAGTATTTGTGCCACCCCACAGACCGAGAGTAATGTGTCCATTGGCAAATGTATAGCCAAGGTCGGTAAGTATAAGGCAACCGTCGGCCACTTCCATGCCACGCCACAGATGGTTGTTCTGCAAGTCGGCAGTAAGATGTATTTGTGCTGAAGCCGTTAGGCATATTGCCGAGGCAATGAATGATGTGGTGATTCTTTTCATTTGCAAGGTTTAGGTTTTTATTATTAATTCTTTACGCTTGCAAATTTACGTCATCCCAAATAGGTGACAAAACAAAAAAACGTCCTTGTTTATTGGGAACGTTACCGCAATCGTTCCCAATTTGCGCAAACGTTCCCAAAGATTTCTATATCAATCGATACAATCCTTCATATCAAATGATATAGGTGTAAATAATGGTTTATCCGATATTTGGAGTTATGTATAAAGATACTATGCTTGCTGTCAAATGCATCTATGCTTGCTGTCAAATGCATCTATGCTTGCTGTCAAACGTATCTATGCTTGCTGTCAAATGTATCTATGCTTGCTGTCAAACATACAAAATGCTGTATAGATGTAGCTGTAGCATCACTCAAAATATAGGATAAGTCCCAAATCATTTTCTGATCTTGTGTCCAGCCAGTCCATAATAGAATATGAACAGGAAGCAAGGCACAGCAAGCCAGTAGGCATTCTGTGCACCAAATGAGTCTTTAAGTGTGCCAAACAATGTCGGCACCACAGCTCCTCCGGCTATAGCCATTGTAAGCAAGGCACTGCCTGATTTTGTAAAGCGTCCGAGGTCGGCCATTGCCAACGGCCACAGCGATGGCCAAAGCAACGAGCATCCAAGAGCCATAAGGAATATAGACCATATGGATATCTGAGCAGGCAGCAGCACAATAAGTAGCGAACCTACTACACCTAACGAAGCACATATGCGCATGGCTCCATCCTGCGACAAGTATTTAGGAATAAGCACAATGCCACAAATATATCCTACTACCATACCTATACTTGGTATCCATGCATAGCGGTCGGGCGAGGGCAGACCTACTGCTGTTGCATAGTCAATGGCTGTACTTAGTGCAAGAGTCTCGACACCTACATAAACAAACAAAGCCAAAACGCCAAGCAATAAGTGTGGAAATTGCCATATAGATGTCTTGCTTGCCGCGTAAGGACAATCATCGGCTGAGCTTTCGTCCTCACCAGTAGCTTTTACTTCAGGCAGTGGAGCCATAAGCGAAATAATGCTCAGTAATACAAACACGCCAATGATGATATAGAACGGCAAGTATAGGTCGGCTATCTGCACATTGGTACTGTCGGGCACAACGGCTGCAAAGAACAGCGGAGCTACAGGCCAAGCAAGTTTGTTGCATATACCCATCATACTGATGCGTCGTGCTGCGCTATCGATAGGACCAAGTATTGTAATATATGGATTTACCGAAGCCTGCAGATAGGCGTTGGCCGTGCCACTTACAAATGAGGCAGCAAGAAACAGTATGAAACTCTCGTTCTTAGCCGACAGCACGAACACTACGAAAGCCAAGGCGAAAATGACAAACGAAATAGCCATGGTACGCTTGTAGCCAATAGCTGCAATGGTGCGCGAGGCTGGATAGCCGAAGATAATAAACGGAATGAATGTGGCTGCCAGCAGCAAGTAGGCCACTCCCGAAGACAAATTAAGCGATTCTTTCAATACGGGGATAAGGAAAGAATTGATGCCTAACGCAAAACCTAATGTAAAGAACATTAGGCCGACAAACGCCAATGGTATGGCGAAGTTCTTGTTTGATTGTTGTGCCATAGATCTATCAAAATTAGTTTATAATTAATATTATGAAATTCATGCTACAAAGTTACACTTTATACGTTATATTTCACTATAAGTTTGCATTCGAATTTTAAACATAGGTTATAATGTGTAGAAAATTTCCACACATTGTAGACAGGTTTCTACACTTATCGAGTATGGCGTAAAATAAGCAATTGGTTGGTTACGAGTGTTTTAAGAGAAGTTTTGATGTGTGGCATGTAAATTGTTTCCTATAATATTATTAATCAACATAAAATAAAAATCCAGGTATGAGACTGTTTTATACAAAGAAAGAATTGGCATTGAAGAAAAAAAGAACAGCATTTGCAGTAATATGCATCGGTTTAGTTATTGGAGTTTATCTGATAGCTACCCATCGTTCTGAGCCCCAACCTGAACTTCCCACTGTGGTTATTGCTCCGGCATCACAAAAAGATGTAGAGATTTACGGCGAATATGTAGGGCGTGTACGCGCTCAGCAATTTGTTGAAGTGCGTGCTCGTGTTGAAGGTTATCTTGAAAAGATGCTATTTGCCGAAGGCACTTATGTGAACAAGAACCAGGTGTTGTTTGTCATCAATCAAGACCAATATAAGGCTAAGGCCGATAAGGCACGTGCCCAACTAAAAAAGGATGAGGCTCAGGCGCTGAAGGCAAAGCGTGATTTGGAACGTATTCGTCCGCTTTACAAGCAGAATGCTGCTAGCCAACTCGATCTTGACAACGCTATTGCAGCGTACGAAACAACCGTAGCTTCGGTAGGTATGAGTAAGTCTGACCTCGACCAAGCGGAACTGGAGCTTGGTCGTACCGTAGTACGTTCTCCTATTGCAGGACATATTAGCGAACGTCATGTGGATTTAGGTACTCTTGTCGGACCTGGTGCTAAGTCGCTATTGGCAACTGTAGTAAAGAGCGACACTGTATTGGTAGACTTCAGCATGACGGCGCTTGATTATCTTAAGAGCAAGGAGCGTAATGTGTTGCTTGGTCAGAAAGACGACACACGTTCTTGGCAGCCGAATGTAACCATTACACTTGCCGACAATACTGTGTATCCGCATAAGGGATTGGTAGATTTTGCAGAGCCTCAGGTAGATCCACGCACAGGTACTTTCTCGGTACGTGCAGAGATGCCAAATCCCAACCGCGTGCTGCTACCTGGTCAGTTTACTAAGGTGAAACTGCTGCTCGATGTACGCGAGCACTCTATCGTAGTACCCATGAAATCGGTTATAATAGAAAAGGGAGGAGCCTACATCTATGTAATGCGTCGTGACAATATTGTAGAACGCCGCTTCATAGAGCTGGGTCCAGAAGTAGGAAACCAAGTGGTAGTAGAACGAGGTTTGGCAGCCAAGGAGTACATCGTGACCGAAGGCTACCATAAGCTAACACCAGGCATGAAGGTGAGCCCCGTAAAGCCAACAGCCAACTCAACCACTAAAAAATAGCGTGTAATATATATGAAAGTAAATTTTTTCATCGACCGACCGATATTCTCGGCAGTCATCTCTATACTGATAGTCATTGTTGGCATCATCGGTCTCACGATGTTGCCTATTGACCAATATCCACAAATCACACCTCCAGTTGTAAAAATCGGAGCGTCATATCCTGGTGCAAGTGCCTTGACTGTTTCGCAAGCGGTGGCTACCCCTATTGAGCAGGAGCTTAACGGCACTCCGGGTATGCTCTATATGGAATCGAACAGTAGCAATACAGGAGGATTCTCAGCCACCGTCACCTTCGACATCAATACTAATCCTGATTTGGCGGCTGTAGAAATACAAAACCGTATCAAGTTGGCAGAATCGCGTCTGCCAGCAGAAGTGGTGCAGAATGGCATTTCTGTAGAAAAGCAGTCGGCAAGTCAGCTGCTTACAATCTGCTTGACTTCGTCCGACCCTAAGTTCGACGAAATATATCTGAGCAACTTTGCCACGCTCAACGTGCTCGACCTATTGCGACGCATCCCTGGCGTAGGACGTGTGTCGAACATCGGTAGCCGTTACTACGCTATGCAGATATGGGTGCAGCCTGATAAGATGGCTAACTTCGGACTTACAGTAGCCGATATCCAAGCTGCATTGAAAGACCAGAACCGCGAATCGGCAGCCGGAGTCTTAGGTCAGCAACCAATGAAAGGACTCGATATTACCATCCCAATCAGTACTAAAGGCCGTTTGTCTACAGTAAGCCAGTTTGAGGAAATCGTAGTACGTGCCAATCCCGACGGTTCTATCATTCGTTTGCGCGACGTAGCCCGCATCTCGCTCGAAGCTTCGTCATATAGCACAGAGAGTGGTATCAATGGCGGTAACGCTGCCGTATTGGGTATCTACATGCTTCCAGGTGCCAACGCTATGGAAGTTGCTAACAAGGTGAAGGAAGCCATGAAGGAAATCAGCGCCAACTTCCCCGAAGGCGTTAGCTATGAGATACCGTTCGACATGACCACCTATATTTCTGAGTCAATCCACGAAGTATACAAGACCTTGTTCGAAGCTCTCGTTTTGGTCATCTTCGTAGTGTTCCTCTCGTTGCAGAGTTGGCGTGCTACACTCATCCCGCTTGCGGCTGTGCCAATCTCGCTTGTCGGCACATTCGGATTCATGCTTATCTTCGGCTTCTCGCTGAACATGCTTACTTTGCTTGGACTTGTGCTCGCCATCGGTATTGTGGTGGACGACGCCATTGTGGTGGTAGAAAACGTAGAGCGTATCATGGACGAAGAGAACCTATCGCCCTATCAGGCTACCAAAAAGGCTATGGAAGGACTGACTGGTGCTATCATTGCCACATCATTGGTACTGGCTGCAGTATTTGTACCCGTCAGTTTCTTGCCAGGTATCACCGGATTGCTGTATCGTCAGTTTACTATTACCATCGTAGTGTCGGTATTGCTATCTACTGTTGTAGCACTTACACTTAGCCCCGTAATGTGTTCGCTCATTCTGAAGAAAGAAGACCCCAACAAGCGCAAGAACATAGTGTTCCGCCGCATCAATGAATGGCTGGAGAAGGGTACTAATAAATATGTACTGCTTATCAAGCGCATCTTAGGCAAAAAGCGCCGCGTGCTGTGTTCGTTTGGAGTGGTGCTTATAGCTATCATTCTGTTGCAGCGCATCATTCCTACCAGCTTCCTTCCAACCGAGGACCAAGGATACTTTCGCGTGGAACTTGAATTGCCCGAAGGAGCTACACTTGAACGTAGCCGAATCGTGAGTGCCAAAGCAGTAGAGTTTCTTATGTCACTGCCGTCGGTAGACTATGTGCAGAGCGTGGTTGGCAGCAGTCCGCGTGTAGGAACCAGTCAAGCTCGTACCGAACTTACTGTTATCCTGAAACCGTGGGAAAAACGAGGCGAACAGACCATTGATGCCATCATGGCACAAGTAAAGAAAGAGCTTTCGGCTTACCCAGAATGCAAGGTATACCTTTCTACTCCTCCCGTTATCCCTGGCTTGGGTAGTTCGGGTGGATTCGAAATGCAACTCGAAGCCCGTGGCGATGCTACCTTCGAACAATTGGCAACCGCTACAGACACCTTGCTATACTATGCTAAGCAACGCAAGGAGCTCTCAGGACTGTCCTCATCGCTTCAAGCAGAAATACCACAGCTCTACTTCGATGTTGACCGAGACAAGGTGAAGTTTGCCGGCGTGCCAATGGCAGATGTGTTCTCCACTATGAAAGCCTATACCGGATCGGTGTATGTGAACGACTTTAATATGTTCAACCGCATCTACCGCGTATATATTCAGGCAGAAGCCAACTACCGCGAGCATAAAGACAATATCAACCTCTTCTTTGTACGCGGCAACGACAATGCGATGATTCCGCTTACCTCGCTCGGTACTACAAGATACACCACAGGTCCAGGTAGCATCAAACGCTTCAATATGTTTAATAGCGCCGTGATCAGAGGTGGAGCTGCCGAAGGATATAGTTCAGGACAAGCGATGCAAGCAATAGAAGAAGTTGCACGTAAGCATCTTCCCGATAACATCGGTATAGAATGGAGTGGACTCTCGTATCAGGAGAAACAAGCTGACGGACAGACAGCAATGGTACTGGCATTGGTATTCCTCTTCGTCTTCCTTTTCCTCTCTGCCCTCTACGAGAGCTGGACAGTGCCTATCGCTGTTCTCTTATCGTTGCCGATAGCTGCCTTAGGTGCTTATCTCGGCGTATGGGTATGCGGACTTGAGAACGATGTATACTTCCAGATAGGTCTCGTTATGCTGGTGGGCTTGGCTGCCAAGAACGCCATCTTGATTGTAGAGTTCGCCAAAGAGCAGGTAGATCGTGGTGTCGACGTAGTGGAAGCCGCACTACACGCTTCGCAACTGCGTTTCCGCCCTATACTTATGACCTCGTTGGCATTCATCTTGGGTATGCTGCCTATGGTTATAGCCAGTGGTCCTGGTTCAGCCAGCCGTCAAGCCATTGGCACCGGTGTCTTCTTCGGAATGATAGTAGCCGTAACCGTTGGAATATTCCTTGTGCCTTTCTTCTTCGTACTTATTTATAATGTGAAGAACAAGGCTAAAGCGAAGCGCCTCCGGTGGCAAGCGTAATACTGTTTATTATAAAAAGCAAACGTAATGAAAAATATACTATTCTATATGCTCGTTTTGGTAGGAAGCCTTAGTATGGCTTCTTGCCAACTGGGGCAACACTATACACGCCCGGAGCTTAATCTGCCCGAACGTCTCTCTAAGGCTCCTCAAAACGATACGCTTACCATTGCCGATATGCAGTGGTGGGAGATGTATACCGATACCACCTTGCAGAAGCTTATCGGCAAAACATTGGAGCATAATAAGGATTTGCTGATTTCAGCCGCACGCGTAAAAGAGTTGGCTGCCATGAAACGCATCGACTGGGCTAATCTATTTCCACGCATCGACGCCAAAGCCTTTATAGAAAAGGAGGGCACCAACTACGGTGGCGATAAATATAAGAACAGCACCGAGCAGTATGTCAAGTTTATGGCTTCATGGGAACTCGATTTGTGGGGCAACCTACGTTGGGCTAAGGACAAGAGTATGGCGCAGTTCCTGGGGAGCATCGAAGCACAGCGTGCATTGAAGATGAGCGTCATTGCGGAAGTGGCGCAAGCCTACTTCGAATTGGTAGCCTTGGATAACGAACTGAAGATTGTGCGCCAAACCTTGAATGCGCGCGAAGAAGGTGTACGTCTTGCCAAACTTCGTTTCGAAGGCGGTCTTACTTCTGAGACATCTTATCAGCAGGCTAAGGTGGAATACGCACGTACAGCCACATTGGTGCCCGAGCTGGAGCGTAAGATTTCTGTTAAGGAGAACGACATAGCTTTCTTGGCAGGTGAATATCCGCAGGTGATAAGCCGCTCCATTCTTCCCGAAGAGGTGAAGTTACCTGAGTCGCTGCCTGTGGGTCTACCCTCCACATTGCTGGAGCGACGTCCCGATGTGCGCGAAGCCGAGCAACGTCTGATTGCAAGCAACGCAGCTGTGGGTATGGCATTTACCAACCTCTTTCCGCGCCTCACTCTTACAGCTAATTACGGTTTGGAGAGCAAGGAGATGTCCGACTTCTTCCAGTCGCCCATCCACTACCTCAGTGCCAACCTGCTGGGTCCGCTTTTCGCTATGGGTAAGAATCGCGCCATGCTGAAAGCACAGAAAGCAGCCTACGAGCAAGCTTGCTATGGATACGAAAAGGCTGTGCTTTGTGCTTTTAAGGATGCCCGCAACGCCATTGTCGACTTCAACAAGATAAAGGAAATCTACGAATCGCGTCGCGAGTTGGAACGCTCGTCAAAGGCCACTATGGAACTGGCACAGCTACAGTACATCAACGGTGTAATTGGCTACTTGGATGTGCTCGATGCCCAACGTAGTTACTTCGACGCTCAAATAGGTCTGAGCAATGCCATTCGTGACAAGCAAATCACTATGGTTAAGATGTACAAGGCATTGGGTGGTGGATGGTAAACAAAAGCCCGACAGGGGTGACTAACGTGTTCACTTCCTGTCGGGTTCACAGTATTTCTGCAACTACTTCTCAAGGTCAATAATCACCTTCATTGAAGTCTCGCGGTGAGTGTCGATATATTTGTAGGCATCGTCGTACTCCTCGAAGGCAAAGCGGTTGCTTACGAGAGGCTCCAGATTTACAATGCCACGCGATACATAGTCGATAGCTGTCTGATAGTCCTCGTGGCGATACATCATCGAGCCTATGAGTCGCAGCTCATGCTCGCCAAGGTGGAACATGCTGAGGGCAGGGTCCTTGGCAAAGACAGCTACAACAACGATGTCGCTGCCCTTCTCGATAGTCTCCATAAGCGAGCGTATTGACGACTCAACGCCAGCTACCTCGAAGCCTACCTGATAGCCCTCGTCGCCGAAAAGCTCTTTGGCAGCTTCCTTCAATGGTCGCTTTGTGATGTTAAGCGTGTCGGCAATGCCACACTCGCGAGCTTTGGCAAGTCTAAGGTCGCTAACGTCTGTTATAAGTACTCGCTTTGCACCGCGAGCCTTGCAGAACTGAGCCACAAGATTGCCGATAGTTCCCGCTCCGCTTACCACAACGTTCTTGCCTTTTACGTCGGTGCGGTTGCTAGCATGTGCGCCTACTGCCGATGGTTCAATCATAGCTCCATAGTCGAGACTCATTCCTTCGGGCAATTTAACCACACGGTCGTCGTCGATAATGAAGTAGTCTTGAGCGCAACCGTCGGCCTGGAATGCCTGCACACGCAAATGCTCGCATACATTATATTGTCCACGCTTGCAAGGGTTGCATTCCCCGCAAACCAGTTGTGGGCGTGCTGTGATGTTATCGCCAGGCTTGCAAACAGTTACTTTGCTGCCGCATGCAACAACCACTGCTGAATATTCATGTCCCTGTACAACAGGATAGAATGTGGCAGGATGGAGTCCGTGGTAAGAGTGAATCTCGCTGCCGCAGATGCCGATGCGCTTGATGTTGACGAGTATCTGGTGTTCCTTAAGGTCTTCTGCCTTGGGTGCTGCCACTTCTTTGAACTCGATGTGCTTGGGTGCTACTAATATTGCTTGTCTCATAGTTGTAATGTTTTATGGATTCTTTATAATTCTTGTTTATTTAAGTTTCTCCTTTTTACCCTTTTACTTTTTTACTCTTTTACTTTTTTACTTTTCTCAGTTCCTCTACTATCTTGTTGTACACATGGCGGTGGAGCTTGTAGAAGCACAGACATAAGGCTGTAACAACCCATAGCGCACCGGGGATGGTAGAGAATGTATGGCGCATGATTGCAATCACATCTGCATTCTGTTCAGCTCCTGCTACATATCCTGCAGAGTCAAGAGCCAAGGCAAACATTGCTGTGCCGAGAGCCATGCCCATTTTGTTGGCAAGTGATACGAAAGCATACTGGAAACCATCGTTGCGTATGCCCGTCTTCCATTCGCCATATTCCACACAATCGGGTATTACGGCATAGATGGCTGTGTTGAAACCCGAGAAGAAGAACCAGGCTATTGCCGAGCAAACGTAGAACTCAACAGGCGACGTGTTAGGACTGAAGAAATAGAGCATTGCCATGAATATTCCGCATAGTAGAGCGAAAACGGCTGCTGCATAACCCTTGTTGCCAGTCTTGCGGAACATCCACGGGAAACATGCGGCTCCTGCTATTGACGGCAATATAATAGCCATGGAATAGTAGCTGAACAGTGTTGCCGAACCTTCAACGTAGGTGAAGTAGTAGAGGATGTCGGCGTTGCGTCCGTAGAGGATGAATCCAAAGAGAAACTGTCCGAGGATGGCAAGCTGATAAGGGCGATTCTTAAGTACTGACTTAAGCTGTACCGAAAGAGGTAGTTTCTGTCCTACAGGCACCTCAACCACCTCTTTTGTCTTGCTAAAACAGAACAGATGGCAGGCGGCGAATATTATACCATATATTATAGCTACTGCCAAATAGCCGAACTGTGCATTGCCCTTACCCAAGAATGTAACTAAAGGCACGGTTATGATATTCAGCACACCGATGGCAATCATTGCGCTCACAGAGCGGCTTGTATTGAGCTTAGCTCTCTCGTCAATGTCCTGTGTCATAGCTCCGCAGAGTGTGCCGTAAGGCAGGTTGACGCAAGTGTAGCCAAGCACCAAGATGCAGTAGGTAACAGCCATATACACAATCTTTGCAGTTTGGCTCCAGTCGGGATGTGCCCAAAATGTGAGCATAAGTATAATAGCTGTAATAGGAGCTCCGAACAGAAGCCAAGGACGGAAACGTCCCCAGCGTGTGTGGGTCTTGTCGGTAAGGGTTCCAATGATAGGATCGTTCACGGCATCCCATATTCTCGATACGAGCATAAGTGTGGCTACTGCGCTCATTCCGATGCCAAACACGTCGGTGTAGAAAATCATAAGGAAGTTGCTTACGAACATCCAACTGAAGTTGCAGCCTACATCGCCCATTCCATAGGCAATCTTGCTGATGAATGGCACACGGCCATTGTTTGAGGTAGTATTCATATTCTTTTAGGCTTTTGTTATTTTCTGACGCAAAGTTAATGCTTTCACGCAAGAAAAATGGTAAGAAAATATCAGACTTTTTGCGCAACCGTTCCCGCAACCGTTCCCGATTTGCGCAACCGTTCCCAAAAAGTCTATTTGTCTATATATATAAATAAGGTGTCCTCTATAACTTAGTTTACACTTATCTTTCTTCTCGATACCAAAACTTTTTGCTAATTTTGCATTATCATTTCTGTAATAGCTAAAAACAACGATAATGTCGAAATATATCACCATAAAGGATATAGCCAACGAACTCGGTATTTCCAAGTCAACAGTATCTCGTGCCCTTTCGGGCGACTCCTCGAATGTGAAGGCTGAGACAATGCAACTCATCAACGAGACAGCACGCCGCATGGGCTATCATCGCAACGAGATGGCTGTGAGTTTGCGCAAGCAAAGCTCTCACAATATAGGCATCATCATTCCCGAGATAGTCACCTCTTTTTATATGACCTTCATAAGTCATGTGCAGGCAATATTGCGCGAGCAAGGATACAATGTGCTGATAGCAGCATCCAACGAGAGCTATACTCAAGAACGTGATAATATAGATATGATGGAGCGTTGTATGGTAGACGGACTTCTTATCAGCGTTTGCGACAAGGATCGCAATGCCGATATCTACCGACGTATTGTGTCACTTGGCATTCCTGTAGTGTTCTTCGATCGTACAGTTGAGAATGTTGAGGCCTCGCAAGTGAGGCTCGACGATTATATAATGTCATTCTTCATGGTTGAACAGCTCATCCGTAGTGGTTGCAAGCAAATAGTTCATATCCCTGGACCTTCGCGCATACGCAATGGTTATGAGCGTCTGCGTGGTTATCGCGACGCACTTGAGAAGTTTCATATAGCCTATAATCCTGATCTTGTTTTAGCTCCTGCGTTAAGTGCCGAAGAGGGTAGTAGTGTTATGGGCAATTTCCTTGACAAGAATATACCATTTGATGCGGTGTTCGGATTTACAGAGACAGCACTGATAGGTGCAAAGAGCGTGATTCAGAAAAGAGGTCTGCGTATACCAGAAGAAGTGTGCGTTTGCTGTGTGTCAGGTACCGCTCTCTGCACACTTGTTCATCCTACAATAACCGCCGTGGAACAGCCCGTTGAGCAAATGGCTGCTGAGGCATGCCGATTGCTCATGGCGAAAATATCTGATAGCGACAAGCAAGTGGAGGATGTTGTGCTGAGGGGAGAAATAGTGGAAAGGGAGTCAACGGTAAAAAGGAATTTATAAAATAAAGTGCATATTATTTTTATCCAAAAGTCAAGGCATAAAACTATTAAATCTATCCAAAAGTCAAGGCAAACATGTAAATGTCTTCTGGATTTTTCATTATTTTATTTCTGTGATACCGTAACTTTCAAATTAAATTTGTATTTTTGTGGCGTCCAGTGGGGATTTGCTTATTTGGCTTTGCAACACGGGTGAGTATTATCCTTTTCTTTGGGCCACATCTTGTGCGTTATTAATGCAGCTAAAGGTGTGATTCACAAATGTTCAATCTTATGGTGTTGCAAAATTCAGGTCTATGGTAAAATTTTACATGATTGCCGCAATGGGACTTTTTGCTTCTGTAGCAATGGCTCAAGAAGTTGGTGTAGTGGATGTTCTACAGTTGAAAGCTCGTTACAAAGCGCACATTGAAGCGAAAGACGACAATTCACTTTGGTGCCCTGGCACACAGGTGTATTCAAGTATGGTGAACGATGAGTGGCATAACGACCGCCGCTACAACACCACTTACGATTCAAACGGTAATATTCTTACTGACTTCAACGAAGACCTTAATTGGACTTCTGAGTCAACAACAGCACGCTATACCAGCGAGGTATATACCTACAGCACATACGGCAAGCGTTTGACGGGTTTTATTAAAACAGGTAACGACAAGGAGGCGCTTAAGGAATTTCGTAAATTTGACTTTACTTACGACGAAGTGGTGCCCACTTTTATCACTTCTTATTCAAGCTATACAATGAAGGATGGTGAATGGGTTAAGGATAAGGGTTCTTATAAAATTGCTGTAACTCGCGATGAGGAAGGACGTGTGACGCAAGTGCTTCGTTCAGATTGGGATGTTATGGGATTCTATCAAGATGCCTCAAAAAATGTAATCACTTACGGTGAGGACGGCAGGCCATCGCTTATCCAAAATTTTTCATACGGAGAAGATTGGAATACAGGCGAATCAGTATGGACTGAGGGCACTTGCTATTCTGATATAGTGTGGAAGGATTGCAACAACCAGATTCTTAATGGTGGAGCACTGTATCAAGGCGCAAACCGCATTTTGAGTGCTAAACTCCTTAGTGGTGGCAAAGAAAACGGTAGCATCAGCGTAGAATACGGTCCTGGAGCTAACGACTATACAGCCCTTACAGAAAGCATCGACCCTTATTGGGGAGACAAGATTAAAACTCGTACTGAATGGCGTGAAATAAACCCATACAACAGTTTCTCAATCCTTGAAAGAACAGAGACTTATTCTGAAGGCAGCGAGGAGCCAAGCGTGAGTGGCAGTTTTGAATCGATTACCAGAGATGCCTATGGCAATTTGCTCGAAGGACTATTGACAAATGAATACTATGGTATGACTTCAACGCTTGAACACCAAACAGGAGAGGTAGTGTATGACGAGACCTACGGTTATCCACTTGTTTACACCGAAAGTCAAATGGACTTATACGATGAAACGAAGCAAGTGCCATTCCTCCGCAAAGAGTTCTCTGATTATTCTAACTATCGCGAGCCTACAAGCATAGGCAACGTGGCTGTTGATGATAACGAAAATGCCCCTGTGGAATATTTCAACATCCAAGGTGTATGCGTGGCTAATCCTTCTAAGGGATTATACATTCGCCGCCAAGGCAAATCCGTACAAAGAGTCTTTATAAAATAATCACAACAGATCATCTCACTTATACAACAGAGGCTGCACCCATAATCAAAAGGTGCAGCCTCTGCATTTGTCTATAGAGGCTTGCCGACTGCTTATGCAGAATATAGCAGGCAGCGACAAGCCTGTAGAAGATGTTGTGTTGAGGGGCGAAATAGTAGAAAGGGAATCAACGATTAATCATTAACAGTTTGTCTTCTCCTTATTTATATTCATGTCGTGTTTTGATTTCGACTTCACTACAAGCCAAACACCCGAGAATATCAATGCTGCTGCTATAGCCTGAGTGCTTTTAAATACTGCAAGACCAACGGCTACGCTTACACTTACCGACACAATAGGTTGCACATAATTATATACGCTTACCACCGTAGGGCGCAATGTCTTTTGTCCCATCATCATGCATATGTAAGCCAAGTAGGTACCAAAGAATATCACGAAACCAGTCTCCCACCATGTGCTTATAGGTACTGTGGCAAAGTTGATATCCATGACATGCCCAAATGTAAAAGGCCATATCAGCAGCGTAGCCCAAGTAAACATCCATTTGTTTACAGTAAAAAGCGAGTATTTCTGCACCAAAGGTTTGAAGAGCGCAAGATATAGAGCAAACGACAATTGTGCCGATACACATAGCAAGTCGCCCCAAATATTGCCCACCTTAGCATTGCCCTCCGTAGCACTTGTTGTTATTATTATTATAGCTCCCGTACATCCTATCAGTACGCCCGCCGCCTTCTTCCATGTAATGGGTTCTTTAAGTATTAGGAATGACAGTATCATAGCAAAGATAGGCATTGATGTAGTCATAATGCTCGAGTTACTTGGCGATGTAATGTTGAGACCGATAGTGTAGCAACATTGGTTAAAGACAAGAGCAAACAGTCCTGCGCATCCTAACATCAGAATGTCTTTCACAGGCACATGTTCTTTCTTTGCAAACAATGATGTAAGCCAAAATAGAATAGCTCCGCCAAGAACACGGAAGCTCACAAGGTGAAACCCATCAATGCCATTTTGCATAGCATCCTTTCCAATAGGTGCCATAAGTCCCCAAAAGCTTCCTGCGCAAAGCATACACAGATGAGCGATAAGTGGTTGTTTCTTGTTATCCATAAAAGTATCTTTTTTGCATGTAAAGGTACTTCGAATTATCTTAACAGCCAAATATATTGGAGAAAAGAAAGGTGTAGTGCTTAATATAACGTGAGTTGCCAACGAGTGCACTTTGAAGAAGGATACTCAAGGCGATAGATCAGCCTTCTGACAATATCATTTGCATCAGTTCCTCATTGGCTCTGTTGTTTACCGATGCATCCTTTACTTCAGAGAGATAGTCGAGCGTGGCAGAACATTCGCCTGTTATGTCCACACCGATTACTTTCTCGTGGGCATATATAATGCGCAGCACAGCTTGCATCTGCATGAGGCTCATGTCTCCATTGCTCCAATCTGTAATGGCATCCTGCTTTCTTAGCACGTCCTTGTCTATTGAGATGTAGACAGGTTCGTGTATCAGCTTGCCAGCCTTTGAAGGCCATGCCTGATGATGGTCTATTTCTGCTTGGCTGTAGAACATCACTTTATCCCTTAGATGAACGGGCACTTGGGATATCAATTCATCCGAAGCGCCTACGATGATGATATTCCTTACAAAAGGATTCTTCTCCAATACATCTGTCACCCATCCGCCACATGAGACAACACCCTCCCATTGTGGTTGCTGCATGTCAGGATGATGGTCGAACACTATCAGCGAGAAAGGCTCTTGCAGTTTGGAAACCCAATATTCTGTAAGATAATGATAGTCGCCCGAATCTATAAAATGAAGAGCTTTAGCTGGATATGGAGCAAGAATGCGATGCAGTTCTTTTCTTCCATCCTCGTCACAATAACAGTCAACGCCACTAAGTCCACGACAGTCGATGTGGATAATCTTCTGGCTTGAGGCAAACGACTCGTAATCGTATACGCCAGAGAAATTGAGAAGTATAATAGGCAGTTGATTTTTCATAAACGCAAGAATATTTATAATGTCAGTTTGATGTAAGCTCGGTCGTCGAAGCTTACGTTTCCTTCAACCAGACCCTTGGTAGCAACAAAGTCGCCTATGTTCTGTGGATCATTGGCAAGATGTTTTGCCAAGGCTTCTTCGCTTTCTTTTAGTGTTGGTAGCAGAGTGGGGTAACCGTCAGATGCAAGCACAACGGAATGTGATGCCTTGGCAATGCGAGTGCCAGACATATATATTTGTGTTCCGTCAATTACGGCATACTGTCGGTTCTGTCCTTCGAGCATAGCCTTTATCAGTTGAGGCTCAATAGTGCGTCGGGCATCTTTAGGCGACATCCCGTTCTTTATCAAAGTGGCACGCTGCATGGCTATCTCTTGCTCGTAAGGCTTTGAGTTGTCGTAATACGTTCCGTCTATTATGGCTTGGCAGTCGCCCACCATCCAAACCTCTTTTCTGCTTTTGCTATATATAATGGCAGAAGCCGTGAGGCGTTCCTCAGGATGCTCTGCCATACGCTCAGCGATGCTGCGCTTATTATATTCTTCAGCAATGCGAAGCGTTATGCCTCGGCAGAAGTCAGACAAGGAATAGTCAGCCGGTATCTGCTTGATATACTCGCTTATGAGCAACATAGCAAAGCGTCCGTTCTTCATCGAAGGGTCAAGCCTTGTAGGTGTCTTGCTTGTGCTGCCATCTATAACAGCAGCAAAGTCATTAGTAGTGACAATACCGTCCTCGCAGTCGTCAGCAGTATGCTTACCGCAAATAAAATGTTCAGTTATGATCATATGCTCTTTCCTATCTGATGTGTTCCACGTAAGACAAGGAGCTTGTGGTTCTCACGCTTGCTCCATTCTTTCAAATCGTCAATTAATTGTCTGTGTATCATAATAGTTATATCATTGATTCTACAGGCAAAGATAACGATATTTTCCTAAAGCATAGGCAAAAACAAGCTGAAACTTTCCTAAAACATAGGCAAAAACAAGGTGGAATATCCCTAAAGTATAGGCAAAACCATATGAGATTTTAATGGAAAAGGTTAAGTCTGGTTATTTTGTTGTTGTAAAAAATTCTACCTATCTATCTTTTTTGTACTTTTGTATATGAAAAATAATGAGACAAATAAATACAAATATGTTTCACTTTCTAAAAAAGTATTCTCCGGATTATGCCCAAAACACTATTGAGGGATGGTCAATAATTTTGGTTGTTGCTGTTGGTTGCGAAGTGTCATCCTTAGCCAATAGTTGGTTGGGAATGTGTTGTATGTTCTTAATTGGTGCCTTATGTGCTCACATCATAGCTTGTATCATAAAATATTGTATGACCAATAAATGATTTAAAGGATTTATAACCGATTGAAGCTGTTGGACTCCCAATGTCCAACAGTTTCAATCGGTTTTATACTTACAAATTCTATTTTTCTCTTCCGGCAGAAACTTATACACCAGCACAACTTCAATATCTTTCTCCGGTTAGTTTCCTATCCCAACACCAAAGAAAAGCGCAGACCAAGAGCATCAGCAATGCGCAAGAAAGTAGAGAGCTGCATATCTGTCTGTCCCTTTTCTAGTGAAGATATATACTCGCGTTTCTTTCCTATTTTTTCAGCCAATGCTTTCTGTGTTACATTCTGACGTTTACGTTCGTCTTTAAGGAGTTCTGCATAATACAAAGCTTTGGTTTTTGCCTCAAACTCTTTACGCTCGGGACTGTTTTCGTCACCGTATCTTTCCTGCAAATGGTCGTCAAAGGTTTTGAGACCGGCAAGTTTGTTTTTGTCAAGTTTCAACATATTCAATCCTCCAAATAGCGTTTAACTATGTTTTCGGCTTTTTTTATTTCAGCCTTATATTGTTTTGTATCTTTCTTCAAGAACGAGTTCAGTAAAAGTATATTTTTGCTTTGCATGAAATTGTCATGGTCAATTGCGAGCAGAATGGTTCTGTATTCGTTGGAACTGATGGAAATTCGGAGTTCATAGAAGTCCGTATTCTCTAAGCTCTTTACTATTTTTGAACTAACTACATATTGTGATTTTACTAAATGGAAGGTCTTAATCCGAGTCCATTAATTGTTTGCGCTTGCCACAGTAATATTTGGTTAATTCCTTTATCATAATTGCATTTTTCAATGCAATCCTTCAGAAATTGAGCATTCTCTATTTCATAAGAAAAAAGATTGTGGTGATCTCTTTTTCTCAATGAGATTATTTTATCTAAGAAATACTCTGATTTGCCATAATCTTTTAATATATAATTAGTAAAAGCAAAATACACATCACGTCCTGTTTTAGAGCCATAGTACGGATGCTTTTTCAATATTGCCAAAAAGTCTTCAAATGTATTCAGTTCGTTGAATACATCCTAAAATCCGCAACTATCATCCAATACACGATTAAGGGTAGATTTATGAGTCGTTAGTAGCAGCTTTCAGTAAAAAGCAACAGCACAACATCAATATGTAGCCACCATCCCCTTACCCCACGATGCGACTTGAGGTAATACGCAGATTCAAACCGGAAAGAAAGGATTCTTATCCGAATTCTGTTTTGAAGGGTTTTGCATAAGCGCGGTTCTCTGTGTAGATATTCAGCACGTATTGCCTTGCAGTCATGATCCACTTGGCAGGTACGGAGATGAATCTGAAGACAAAAGCCTTTATGCGACTCGTTTTCTTGAGCCCAAAAGCCTTGGTGT
>ERZ773165.66-NODE-66-length-88372-cov-12.386992_pt1 | contig 88372 bp, 75 predicted proteins | sample MGYA00581003_ERZ773165 | MGnify/ENA primary metagenome ERZ773165 (study PRJEB29015, sample SAMEA2737817) | human gut metagenome | biome: human gut; feature: human-associated habitat; material: faeces | place: China | collected 2012 ... | reverse complement strand
AAGGCTATCCTGATTTCAGGAGGAAACTTAAACAGCAACCTTCTCAAGAATCTCCTGCTTCTATAAGCGGGAGAGGTTCAATTGCTTAATTTGTGGTAAAATATTGCAAAAATTAAGCCGTTTAGGGTATAATGGGATATTGAATAGACTAATAAGGGGGTTCGTAAATGCGAAGTATGACTGGTTTTGGCAGCGGTTCCGGCAACGACGGGAAACTGGCTGTCACTCTTGAAATGCGCGCTGTGAACCAACGTTTTTTGGAATTGAATATCCGCATGCCTCATGCTTATCTGGCCCTGGAAGACCGGTTGCGCAATGGCATCAAGGCCATCCTCAAGCGGGGCAAAGTCGACGTCTTCGTCACCGTTCAGGACCTGGACCCGGCGGCACCGGATGTCCGCGTCGACCACGCTGCCTTAGGCGCCGTCAAGACGGCCTTGCAGGACGTGAACGACCGTTTCTTTGAAGGCAAGGCCGTGACCCTCGGCGATGTGACGTCCCTGACCAAGGACTGGTTCGTCCAGACGCCGCCGGCCATCGATGCCGATGCCAGCTGGCCGCCTTTTGAAGCCGCCCTGCAGGGTGCCTTGGACAGCATGGTCGCCATGCGCGAACGGGAAGGGGCCAATATCAGCCGGGATCTCCTCAGCCGGGCCGATAAGATGGCAGCCCTCGTCGAATCCATTGCCAGCCGCAAGGAAATCATCGTCCAGGCCTATGAAGAACGGCTGGAAAAGAAAATCCTGGCCCTCATGGATAAGGTCCAGGCCGCCGTTCCCGATGAAGACCGGCTCTTGCAGGAAGTGGCCATCTATTCGGATAAAGTCGATTTCACCGAAGAAGTCGTTCGCTTCCGCAGCCACTTGAACCAGCTGCACGCCATGCTGCAAAGTCCCGGCGAAGTAGGGCGCAAGCTCGATTTCCTCATCCAGGAAATGAACCGCGAGACCAACACCATCGGCTCCAAGGCCGGCGACCTGGCCGTGACCGAAGCGGTCCTGCAGCTCAAGAATGAAATCGAAAAGATACGCGAACAGGTGCAGAATATCGAATGATGAATTTCAACTTATTAAATATCGGCTTCGGCAATGTCGTCATGGGCGACAAAGTCGTGGCCATCATCAGTCCTGAGTCGGCGCCCATCAAGCGCCTCGTCCAGGATGCCCGTGATGGGAATACCCTCATCGATGCGACTTTTGGCCGCAAGACCCGGTCGGTCCTGGTCATGGACAACGGCTGGATCATCTTGTCGGCCTTGCAGCCCGAGACGATTTCTCACCGCATCGTTCCCGCCGGCAGCGATTCCTTCTGGGAAGATGCCGCTGACGACGGGGAAACAGAAAAGGAGTAGTAATGCTATGAATGATTCCGGATTGCTCATCGTCGTGTCCGGCCCGTCCGGAGCCGGCAAGGGGACTATCTGTTCTGCTCTGCGGGAACAGTTCCCCAATATCCAGTATTCCATTTCTATGACGACCCGTGACCCCCGGCCCGGGGAAGTAGACGGCGTCAATTATTATTTTGCCGATAACGCGCGGTTCGAACAGCTCCTGGCAGAAGATGCCTTCCTGGAACACGCCAAGGTCTACGACCATTACTACGGCACGCCCAAGAAGTACGTCTACCAGATGTTGGAAGAAGGCAAGCATGTCATGCTGGAAATCGACATCCAGGGAGCCATGCAGGTCAAAGAACGGTATCCCCAGGGCGTCTTCATCTACATCGTACCACCCAGCCGGGCTGTGTTGGAAAAACGCCTCCGCGGCCGCCAGACCGATTCGGACGACGTCATCGCCGGCCGCCTGGCCAAGGCCCGGGAAGAACTGGATTGGATCGACCGCTATGATTATGTCATCGTCAACGACGATTTGGATAAGGCCGTCGACGAAGCGGCTTCTATCTTGAAAGCCGAACAGTGTAAAGTGACGCGCAATGCCCATCGCATCGCCCATACGAAAGAATTGTACAAATAATAGGAGAGATGAACTATGTTAATTAAACCGACTCTTGAATCCCTGATGACTAAAGTGGACAGCAAATATACGCTGGTTACGCTGGCTGCCAAACGGGCCCGCCAGCTTACCGATGGCGACGAACCCCTCGTCGACGTCGATACGACGAAAGTAGTTTCCATTGCCATGGAAGAAATCGACCAGGGCAAGATCACGTATGAAGCACCGCGTGACGGCATTAAATAACACGGAGGTGTTTTCCATGAGCTTGGAAAAGAAAAAGATTGTCTTAGGAATCACTGGCGGCATTGCGGCCTTCAAGGCAGCTTCTATTGCCAGTCAGCTCCGCAAGCGGGGGGCCGAAGTCAAATGCATCATGACCGACCATGCGACGAAACTGATTACGCCCTTGACGATGCGGGAAATTTCCGGCAATCCCGTTGCCGTATCCATGTTCGACGATGTGCCTGAATTCAACGTAGAACACATCGCCCTGGCCCGCTGGGCCGACGTCTTCGTCATCGCACCGGCGACGGCCGACATCATTGGCAAGATCGCCAACGGCATTGCCGACGACATGCTGTCGACGACGGTCATGGCTACGACGGCACCGGTCCTCATCGCACCGGCTATGAATACCAACATGTATCTCAACCCCATTACTCAGGACAATATGGCCAAGCTGAAGAAATTCGGCTATCATTTCATCGCTCCCGACAGCGGTCATCTGGCCTGCGGCATCGACGGCGTCGGCCGCCTGCCCGAACCGGATACCATCGTCGACTACATCGAGCTCCTGGCCTGCCGCAATGACCTCCTGAAAGGGAAAAAGGTCATCGTCACGGCTGGCGGCACGCGGGAACCTATCGACCCGGTCCGCTTCATCGGCAATCATTCCAGCGGCCGCATGGGCTTTGCCATCGCCAAGGCTGCCGTCATGGCCGGTGCTGAAGTCACCCTCGTCGCCGGGACGACGGATAACCTCAAGACACCTGTAGGCCTGGCCCGCCGCATTGATGTCGGCAGTACGCGTGACATGAAAGCTGCCGTCGATTCCTATTATGACGACTGCGACCTGGTCATCAAAGCCGCAGCTGTCGCCGATTACCGTTCGGCCCATCCGGCGGAAAACAAGATCAAGAAAAACGACGATACCCTGACCATCGAAATGGCCAAGAACCCGGATATCCTCTATGGCCTGGGCCAGCGCAAGACCCATCAGACCCTGGTCGGCTTTGCTGCCGAAACGACGAATGTCATCGAATACGGCACGAAGAAGCTCAAGAAGAAGAACCTCGACATGCTCGTCGCCAACGACGTCAGTGCCGAAGGAGCCGGCTTCAAAGGGACGACCAACATCGCCACCCTGCTTTTCCCGGACGGCTCTATGGAAAAATTAGAAAAAATGGATAAAGACGAACTCGCTGCCATCATCGTAGCCCGCGCGGCTGCCATTATGGCGAAAAAGAATAGTTGATAGCAGGGAGTTTGCAGAAAAAGGACTGTCGCATGTGCGACAGTCCTTTTTAGCAGTCAGCAGCTAGCTGTTAGCAGTTAGCAAATGAATTTAACTTTAAAAGTATCTTTACAAACTATGGGCCGATCACAAAAAAAATACACGGCCCGTGGCCTTGTGCGTAGGGGACGCCTGGAAGGCGTCCCGCTGTGATATTCGATCATAGCCCATTCGGGCTTAATAGTATGTTTTTTTAATCACGAACCACGAGCCACTAACCACTAACCCGCCCTACGATGGCTTTGGCGAAGCCGTTGAGGTTGGTCGGGCCGACGGAGAGGATGGGGCAGTTATTTTCTTTGGCTTCCGTAATGGCCCAGCGGACGAGGGGCGTCTTGCCGTCTTCCAGGTTGACGACTAAGAGGGACGCTTCTTTCAGCATCCGGTCATCGCCCGGCTGGCCGCTGATGAGGAGGACGGCACCGAAACGGCGCTGGATGCGGCGCTGCCAGTCGGGATCGCCGCCGGCCAGGGCTATCTGACGGCCCGTGAGGAAGCGGTCCAGCTGGCGCGTATAATCGCGCTGGGTCATGAAGGAGGGCAGGTCCAGGCCGCGGTCTTCCGGGTCCCGGACGGAACGCGACGCTTCCTGGGGCGTCACTTTCCGCGGCGCCTGGCCTTTGGTCATATCCGGCCGCACCTGGCGCTTGTTGAGTTCCTTGCGCAGGGCCAGGAGTTCGGCAATCTGGCTGGATGCCGTTTCCTTTATCTTTTCGATATACTGTTCCTGCTTGCGGATACGGTCTTCATACTGTTTGCGGTCCTGTTCGCGGCCCGTCCTTTCCGCATCGAGTTCCTGGCGCAGCCGTTCCAGTTCAGAAAGGACGGCCGTGCGGTTCTTGGCTTCCAGGCGCAGGCGCAGGAGTTCTTCCCGGTCGGCGTCCATCTGGGCTTTTTCTTCCCGCAGCTGCTGAAGTTCTTCTTTTTCTTTGCCCATCATCATGGCCGGCGTTTCCTGGCCGCCAGTGACGGCTTCGTCGGACCAGGGCTGGTCGCAGATGACCATGAGATAGATGCCCAGGGCATGGGCTGCCGCGTGCTTGGCCATCTGCACGTCTTCAAAGACGTCGGTCAAGCCGAGAATCTGACTGTCCGTCTGGAGCATGAGCAGGTCGATGATGCCCATATAGGAAAAAGATTCCATAGTCTGCGCCATATCGTAGCGTTCGAGGTGGATCGTGCCGGCGTAGATTTCTTCCGGGTTCTGTTTGGACGTATAATACGTATTGATGAGCAGCCGGTCGGCCGTCCGTTCGTAGATGCGCAGTACCAAGGCGTCTTCCTGGTCTGTGCCGGTGTGGCGGCTGAAGGTCAGCCGTTCCTGGGAAAGAAGGGTCGTCACCAGGCTCGGGGTCTTGTACCATTTGCCGAATACTTCTACCCGCTTGGCCAGCCGCAGGTCGCCGGGCTTGCTGCAGGTTGCATAATCAAAATAAGGGTCGTTGAAGAATATATCTCTAGGCCGCAATTTGGTCATATCTAATCATCCTTTCTATCTTCTCCATTATAACCCTGCCTATAGGGCAACGTCTAGTAGACAATGTTTTTTAGGCATAAAAAACACTTGCAAAATAGGCGGACTTGAATTATAATGGATGAGCAAACCAAATAAAGAACCATCAAGAGACGACGGAGGGACTGGCCCTGTGATGTCGCAGCAACCTTCAGCTATGAAAGGTGCTAATTCCAGCAGTGATATACTGGCAGATGGGGATTAGAAGCCCCTCTCATGAAGTCATGGATGAGGGGAATTTTTTTTTAAGGAGGATCACTCATGGCAAAAAATCGTGAATTCTTTACATCCGAATCCGTCACCGAAGGCCATCCCGATAAAATGGCTGACCAGATTTCGGACAGCATTTTGGATGCCATTCTCGCAAAAGATAAAAACGCTCGCGTTGCTTGCGAAACCCTGGTAACGACTGGTATGGTACATGTCGTCGGTGAAATTTCTACGACGTGCTACGTCGATATCCCGCACATCGTCCGCGAAACGATTCGTGACATCGGCTATACCCGCGCTAAATATGGTTTTGACTGCGACACTTGCGGCGTCCTCGTTTCCCTGGACGAACAGTCCCCGGACATCGCTATGGGCGTCGACGATGCCTTGGAAAAGAAAGAAGGCAATACGGATAAGTTCGATACTATCGGCGCTGGCGACCAGGGCATGATGTTCGGCTATGCTACCAACGAAACGGACGACTACATGCCGCTGCCGATTTCCCTGGCACACCGCCTGGCACGCCGCCTGGCCAAAGTCCGCAAAGACGGCACACTGCCGTATCTCCGTCCCGATGGCAAGACCCAGGTCACTGTCGAATATGAAGACGGCAAACCGGTCCGCATCGATACGATCGTCATTTCGGCACAGCACAGCCCCGAAGTCGGCCGCGAACAGATCGAAAGCGACCTCCTCGAATTCGTCATCAAACCGGAACTGCCGGAAGGCTTGTTCGACGACAAGACGAAACTCTTCATCAATCCGACTGGCCGTTTCGTCATCGGCGGTCCTCAGGGCGATTCGGGCCTCACAGGCCGTAAGATCATCGTCGATACCTATGGCGGCATGGCTCGTCATGGCGGCGGTGCCTTCTCCGGCAAGGACCCCACAAAAGTCGACCGCTCGGCCGCTTATGCAGCCCGTTACGTCGCCAAGAACGTCGTCGCTGCCGGCCTGGCCGATAAATGCGAAATCCAGCTGGCTTATGCCATCGGCGTAGCCCGCCCGGTTTCCATCCACGTCGAAACCTTCGGTACGGGCAAAGTCCCGAACGAAAAGATCGTCGAACTCATCGAAAAGAACTTCGACCTTCGTCCGGCTGGCATCATCGCCATGCTCGACTTGCAGCGCCCGATTTACAAACAGACCGCTGCCTATGGCCACTTCGGCCGCAACGACCTCGACCTGCCTTGGGAAAAGACAGACAAAGCCGAAACGCTCCGCAAAGAAGCCGGCTTATAAGAGGCGGTTCGATAAACTGAACATCCAGAAAAGAGGCTGTCCCATTAAGACAGCCTCTTTTTGGGTATTGAGTTTGCAGTTTGTAGTTTTTTAGTGCGACAGCCCCATACAAAGGAGGTGTCCTTTTGATTGCTGAAATCATCATCAATACGACGGCGAAACGGCTGCAGCAGACTTTTTCCTATACCGTTCCCGATGGTCTGGCCGTCCGCGTCGGCAGCCGCGTCCTCGTGCCCTTTGGTCATCGCCGGGAAGAGGGCATCGTCGTCGCCCTCCATGAACAGCTGGACGAACCGGCCGATTTCACACTGAAGCCCGTCGAAGGCCTGCTTTCGACGCAGACCGGCTTCCAGGAAGAAATGATCCGCACGGCCATCTGGATCCGCGACTACTATGTCTGCAACCTTTCCGAAGCCCTGCGCCTGTTCATGATCGACAAGAAGGGCCTGGTCCGCCAGGAAATCTTGTCCGTCGGCCCGGCTGCGCCTGTGAGTCCTGAAGGGCGGCAGCTCCAGGCCTATGTCGCCGACAAGGGGAGCCGTGAAAAGGGCAGCCTTGTCCGCCGCTTCGGCAGGGACCTCGTCGAAACGGCCCTGGCCCGCCAGGTCCTGACCAGCCGGACTTATTACAAGAACCAGATTGCCGACAAGATGGAAGACTGGCTTTCCTTCGTCCACGATGATGACGAAGACATCCTCCACGGCCGGCGGCGCCAGCAGGAACTGCTCCAGGCCTTGAAAGAGAAGGGGGAAGGGGCCGTTTCCTATTGGCAGGGCCAGGGCTACAGCCGCGACCTCATGCGCCGTCTCTGTGCGACAGGCCTGGCCCGCTGGAGCCAGCGGCCGGCCAGGACGACGAATATCCTGCCGACCCTTTCTGGCGATGCTCCCTTTACGCTGACACCGGAACAACGCCAGGCAGTTAAAGTTATCGGAAGCGATGAACAAGGAAAAACCTACGTCCTCCACGGCATCACCGGCAGTGGCAAGACCGAAGTCTACATGCAGCTGGCCAGCCAGGTCCTGAAAGAAGGCCGGCAGGTCGTCGTTTTAGTGCCGGAGATCGCCCTGACCGGGCAAATCGTCCGCCGTTTCCTGCGCCGCTTCGGCGACGATGTCGTCGTCATGCACAGCCAGCTTTCCCAGGGTGAGAAGCGTAACAACTGGCTGCGTATGCAGAACGGGACGAGTCATATCTGTATCGGTGCCCGGTCGGCTGTCTTTACGGCGGCCCAGTCCATCGGCCTGTTCATCGTCGACGAAGCCCATGACAGTTCGTATAAGCAGGACGAAGCGCCGCGCTATCATGCCGTCGCCGTGGCCCGCCAGCGGGCTGCGTACTACGGCTGCCCCGTAATTCTTGGCAGTGCCACGCCGGCGCTGGGCGACTACTATAAGGCCCTGCAGGGCGATTATGTCCTGGTCGAGCTGACAGAGCGCGTCGGCCAGCGGCCCCTGCCTTCGGTCCAGGTCGTCGACATGCGCGATGAATTGGCCCGCGGGAATTACCGCGTCGTTTCCGATTGCTTATTGAATCTCCTGGAAGAGACACTGGCAGCCCGGCAACAGGCCATCATCCTTCTCAACCGCCGCGGCTTCTCGACATTCGTTATGTGCCGCAAGTGCGGCTACGTCGTCAAATGCGATACGTGCGACGTGGCCATGGTCTACCATCGTCAGGCCGCCCACCTGCGCTGCCATTACTGCGATGCCGAAAAGCCCGTGCCGACGGTCTGTCCGTCATGTGGCAGCAAATACATCAAATTCTTTGGCAGCGGCACGGAAAAAGTGGAACAGCAGCTCCACGAACTCCTGCCGTCGGCGCGCATCATCCGCCTCGACCAGGATACGACCAGCCGCAAGCACAGCGGCGACCGTATCATCGAAGCTTTCCGCCATCATGAATATGACATCCTCCTGGGGACTCAGATGGTCGCCAAAGGCCACGATTTCCCCGGCGTCAGCGCCGTCGGCATCTTATCGGCCGACAGCCTGCTCAATATCCCGGCCTACTGGGCTGGGGAACGGACCTTCCAGCTCCTGACCCAGGCGGCTGGCAGGGCTGGCCGCGGTGATATCCCGGGGCGCGTCGTCATGCAGACCTACGCGCCGGACCATTACGTCATCCAGTGCGCTGCCCGCCAGGATTACCGGGCCTTTTATGACCAGGAAATCCAGTTCCGGAAAGAATTGGGCTATCCGCCTTTCCAGGAAATGGCCAAGATCTTAGTCCAGGATGAATCAGAAGAACAAGTCTGGCGCAAGGCCAACGACGTCGCAGCGGCCCTGAACAGCTGGAACGGGGACCACGGCGATGAAGTCGCCGTCATCGGTCCTTACGAAGACGTCATCAAGAAGATACGCAATAAATACCGCCTGGTCCTGTCCCTAACCGGAAAAGACCTGACAGCCATCAAAAAAGCCATGCAGCGCATCCCGGCCTGCTGGCAGACCGGCGTCCTCATCGATGTCGATCCCGTATAATCGTGGGGAATCGCACCTGCCTGTTCAGCCCGTCTGGGATGTGAGTACATTCCCACATCGGGCAGGAACGGGCGCCCCACGTGGCGACCCTTACAGTGCAAAATAAAAAATGAAAGAAGCATTCTGAGAAACTTCATGGCCATGGCGCCCTTCAGGATACGTCCGGAACCGCCCTCAGTGTTACTTCTTCCATTGCTGACGATGTAACATAACCTTATAAATGTTGTCAATTACGGCAGGAGAGAAATGGGCTATTTCAAGCAATTCTGATGAATCTATAGCATTTCTGGCGATTTCATACTATAATAGAAAAAAATAAGCATTTTTACTATTACAATGAGGTGAAAGTTACATGGCAGTACTTACTATTATTAAAGCCGGGGATCCCGTCCTGAAAGCGACGGCGAAACCCGTTACGAAAGTGAATAAACATATAAAGAAATTGCTCGACGACATGGCAGAAACGATGTATGCTGCTGAAGGCGTAGGCTTAGCTGCGCCGCAGGTCAATGAATCGCTGCAGCTCATCGTCCTCGACGACGGCAACGGCCTCATCGAGCTCATCAATCCGGAAATCCTGGAAAAATCGGACGAAACCAATGTCGATACCGAAGGCTGCCTGAGCATCCCCGGATATTACGGCAAAGTGGAACGGGCTTCCAAAATCAAGGTCCGTTCGCTGACACGTCACGGCAAGACCGTCATCTATGAACCGGAAGGCTTCCTGGCCCGTATTTTCCAGCATGAAATCGACCATCTCTATGGCCATCTGTTCATCGAAAAGGCGACGGATTTACAGAAAGTAGGGGACTAATGGATAAGTTACGTATCGTATTCATGGGGACGCCGGACTTTTCCGTCCCGTCCCTGGAAAAATTGGCCCAGGCCGGCTATGATATCGCTGCCGTCTACAGCCAGCCCGATAAACAGCGGGGACGCGGCAAGAAGGTGACTTTCTCGCCGGTCAAGGAAAAGGCCCTGGAACTGGGCATCCCCGTCTTCCAGCCTGATTCCATGCGCAGTGACGACGTCATCGAACAGCTCCGCAGCCTGGCGCCGGACGTCATCATCGTCATCGCTTACGGTAAGATTTTGCCGAAAGCTGTCCTGGACATCCCGAAATACGGCTGCCTCAACGTCCACGGCTCGCTGCTGCCGAAGTATCGCGGCGCCGCCCCCATCCAGTACGCCATCAAAGACGGCGAAGCCGAAAGCGGCGTGACCATCATGCTTCTCGACGAAGGCATGGATACGGGGAAGATGCTGAAAAAAGCGGCTATTCCCCTGGATGCCAAGGAAACGACGGGGACCCTCTTCGATAAATTGTCCATCCTCGGGGCCCAGACCCTGCTCGACGTCCTGACCGACCTGGATGGCTATGAAAGCCGCGCCGTCGCCCAGGATGAAAGCCAGGCGACGTATACGGCCAAGATTACCAAGGAAGAAGCCCACATCGACTGGTCCCAGGATGCGGCCGTATTGGAACGGCTCATCCGGACGCTGGATCCCCATCCGGGTGCCTATACCATCTGCCACGATGGCAAGCGCCTGAAGATATGGGCAGCCGACGTCGTCGAAGGGACACAGGCTGCGCCGGGGACCGTGTTATCGGTGACTAAGAAACAATTCACCGTCCAGACCGGGAAAGGGGCTTTGCGCATCTGTGAAGTCCAGCCCGAAAGCCGCAAACGCATGGCTGCTGCCCAATATCTGCAAAGCGCAGCCTTGACGGCTGGTGAATTATTATAAATGACTCAGTGCAGAGAAGCGGGACAACTGCCGCAACGAAGACGGTTGCCCTGCTTTTGTGCTGTTCGCTACTGCTTTAAAAGCACAGGGAGGAATCCATGAACGTTCGTGAAATTGCCTTTCAGAGCCTGCTGACTATCTGCCGCGATGAAGGCTATAGCAATATCGTCGTCTCCAAGGCGATACAGACCCATCAATTTGCCGACAGGGACCGGCGCTTCTATACGGAGCTGGTTTACGGCACCTTGCGCTGCCTGAATTATCTGGATTGGATCATATCACAGATCAGTACGCGCAAACTGCAAAAACTCGACCCTGTCTGCCTGGCCATCATCCGCCTGGGCTTATATCAGATTTTCGGCATGACCAAAGTCCCCAAATCAGCGGCCTGCAATGAAGCCGTCAAGATGGCGACGAAATTCGGCAACCGGGGCATGGCCAAGTTCGTCAATGCCATGCTGCGCAACAGTATCCGCCGCCGCAGCCAGTTCGTCATCCCCGATAAGGGCGAAAACATCGTAGCCCACCTGGCCCTGACCTATCATCAGCAGGAATGGCTCGTCCGCCGCTGGATCGAAGCCTATGGCCCGGACGATACGGAACGGCTCTGCCAATATTTCGATACGATCCCGCCGCTGTGCCTGCGCGTCAATACGGCCCAGACCAGCCGCGAAGAGCTGCTGGCCGATTTGGAAAAACAAGGCCTGCCGGCACGCCCGGCTGCCATTTCACCAGACGGCATCTACCTCGACGGCAATCCCGGCATCCATGAACTGACATGCCTGCGCGATGGCCGGGCCATCATCCAGGACGAACCGTCCCAGCTGGTAGCCCATATCGTCGATCCTCAGCCGCACGAAGTCATCTTCGACGTCTGCGCCGCTCCCGGCGGCAAGACGACGCACCTGGCCACACTGGGCGGCCCGTCCTGTGTCGTCTACGGCGGCGATATCCATGAGCATAAACTGCGGCTCATCGAATATAATGCCCAGAAACTGGGCCTCAAGAATGTGCGGACCCTGCTCCAGAACGGCTGCACCATCGGCCAGAAGTACGCCGGCAAAGCCGACCGGGTCCTGGTCGATGCCCCTTGTTCGGGCCTCGGCGTCCTGCGCCATAAGATCGACCTGCGCTGGCGCAAGAATCCCAGCGACCTGCGCACCCTGCCGGCCCTGCAGCGGCGCATCCTGGACAGTGCATCCCAATGCGTCCGTCCTGGCGGCATCCTGGTCTACAGTACCTGCACCATGAATGATGATGAAAACAGCCGCATCGTGGCTGCCTTTTTGAAGAATCATCCGGAATTCCACGTAGAAAACGCGACGCAGTGGCTTCCCGTTCCCGGCCATGAAGGGCCTTTCATCCAGCTCCTGCCACAGCGCGACGGCCTGGATGGTTTCTTCATTGCCCGCATGAAAAAGGAGGGCTGACATGAGTAATGTATTTGATATGACCAAAAAGGAACTCCAGGCGTTCCTCGTCGCCCAGGGGATGAAAAAGTTCCGGGCCGACCAGATTTTTCATTATATTTATAAGCAAAATATCTTTTCCTGGAATGATATGGTCCTACTGCCCAAGAAAGACCGGGAACAGCTGAAGGAAGTGCTGCCAATCTATTTCCCGGAAGTCGTGTCCCGCCTGGACGCCCCGGACGGACAGACAGTGAAGCTCTTATTGCAGCTGGCTGACGGTGAGACCGTAGAAACGGTCCTCATGAAGCACGACTATGGCAATTCCATCTGTGTATCGTCCCAGGTCGGCTGTGCCGTCAACTGCGCCTTCTGTGCGTCCGCCAAGAATGGCTTCGTCCGCAACCTGTCGGCTGGCGAAATGGTCGCCCAGCTCCTGGCTTTCCGCAAATACGTCACGCCGGACCTCCATTCTATCGTCATCATGGGGACAGGGGAACCGCTCCTCAACTACGATAACGTCATCCGCTTCATGAAGCTCATCCACGAAAAGGATACGCTCTATCTGGGCTATCGCAACATGGCCTTGTCGACGTCGGGCATCGTCCCCAAGATGTACGACCTGGCCAAAGAGGGCATGCCCATCACCCTGGCCGTATCCCTCCACGCGCCGAACGATGCCTTGCGGCGTCGCATCATGCCGATTGCCGAGAAATATCCCCTCGACGAAGTCCTGAAGGCGGCCCGCCACTATTTCGATGTCACTGGCCGGAAGGTCACCTTTGAATACATCCTCATCAAGGGCCTGACTTGTACCAACGCCTGCGCTAAGGAACTGGCCCGTCTCCTGGGTGGTCAGAACATCCTGGTCAATGCCATTCCCATCAACGACAACTACGACGTCGGCCTCTACCGGCCCGATGAAAAGACGATGAATGAATTCGTCACGTATTTGCAGCGCCACGGCGTTTCCGTCACTCTGCGGCGGGAAATGGGCAGCCAGATACAGGCCGCCTGCGGCCAGCTGCGCATAAAACGCGAAAAAATTTGACAGGTGACGGCGAATATGATATGAATTAATGTGTACCTATAACGAAACACCGTGAGAGGACGTGAGAATTTGGGCACATACGGTGAATCCAAAATCGGCCTGGTTCGGAAAGTGAATGAAGATTCCTTTTATATCAGCCACGAGAAAAACGTACTGGCCGTAGCCGACGGTATGGGCGGCTATGTAGGCGGTGAAATCGCCAGCAAGACGGCCGTAGAAGCGATAGCTTATTATTTCAAGAACTTTAGTTATGCAGCACCGGTACAGCTGGAGAAAGCCATTCAATATGCGAATTCCAGCATCCTCAGCAAGACCTTGATCGACCCTTCGCTCAAGGGCATGGGGACGACCGTGTCCATGGTGACCCTGGCTCGTCATATGGCCTTCTGGGGCCACGTCGGTGACAGCCGCATCTACTTATACCGCGACGGGGAATTCAAACAGATTTCCGTCGACCATACGATCGTCCAGGTCCTGCTCGAAAAGGGCAAGATAACTGAAGAAGAAGCGATGGATCATCCCCAGCGCCATGTGCTGACCAGAGCCGTCGGCGTCGATGAGAACTTGGTCGTCGACAGCGGAGCCTTTGAAGTACAGCCGAAAGATCGCATCCTGATTTGTTCCGACGGCTTGACATCATTCATCCAGAAACAGGAACTCTACGATGCTATCGGCGATTACCGCCGGACAGAACGGGAAATCATCAATGATCTCTTTGCCCGCGTCTATGAAAACGGGGCGAAAGATAATATCACGGCAATTTTAACAACCATATAATCGGGAACGACTATGAAAGTGGTGGAATAGCTAAAAATGATTGGTCATATCTTAGATAACAGATACAAGATATTGGAAAAAGTAGGCACAGGCGGCATGGCCAGCGTGTACAAAGCACAGGATATCCTCCTGGACCGGATCGTCGCCGTAAAAATACTTCATTCAAAATACGGCAACGACCACGATTTTGTCGTCCGCTTCCGCCAGGAAGCCCAGGCGGCTGCCAAATTGTCACACCCCAATATTGTCAATATATACGACGTCGGCTACGATGAAAATGTCCATTACATCGTCATGGAATTCGTGCGCGGCGAAACGTTAAAAGAATACATCGAAAAACACGGCCACCTGCCGATCAACACGTCGATACAGATTGCCTTCGATATCGGCGAAGCCCTGGAAAATGCTCATGCCAACGGCATTGTCCACTGCGACATCAAGCCTCATAATATCCTGGTCACCGAGACAGGACGCATCAAAGTCGCCGATTTCGGCATCGCCCGGGCTGTGAATTCCGTCGAAAACAGCGACCGTACCGTCCTCGGCTCAGTCCATTATTTTTCACCGGAACAGGCCAGTGGCGGCCATATCGACGAACGGACGGATATTTATTCCCTAGGCGTCGTCATGTATGAAATGATGACTGGCGTCGTCCCTTTCCAGGGCGATACGGCCATCAGTATCGCCTTGAAGCACGTCCAGGACGATATTCCCTTGCCGACGAAGTACAACCGCCGTATCCCGCGGCTCGTCGAACAGGTCATCCTCAAGGCCATGGCCAAGAACCCGGACGACCGCTTCCAGTCCATCGGCGAGATGATGTCGGAACTGCGCCTGTCCCAGGGTTTCATCAATACCAACGGCGCTCGGCCGATCATCAGCAAGGGTCCGTATAACTTCGGCACGCAGAAATTACAGCCTATCAAGGAAAAGGACCTGCCCGAAGAAGAACCGAAAGAAAAGAAGAAGAACCCCTTCACGCGGTTCATGGATTCTATCAGCAATCATTCGCAGAAAACTATCATCATCGGTATGCTCGGCGTCTTCCTCGTCGCCTTTGTCTGGGCCTTCTTTTCCTTTGGGAATTTTTGGAGTACCGAAGACATTACCGTACCGGATGTGACGGGTAAACAGGTCGAAATCGCCAAGAAGATACTGAAAGATAAGAAACTCGACGTTTCCGTCAAGGAAGTGGAAAGCGACGAAGTGCCAGTCGGCGAAGTCATTTCCCAGACACCGTCTGGCGGAGCCGTCGTCAAGGCCAACCGGACCATTTACCTGACCGTCAGCAAGGGGAATAAAGGTGAAGAAGTCCTCATACCGGACCTGCGGAGCCTGACCCTCGATGAGGCCGAAAAGAAACTGAAGGAAATCGGCCTGTCTGTGGGCAAGGTGCGCTACAAAGAGAGCGCTCAGTATGCCGACGGGACCATCATCGACCAGGACCCGGAATCGCCGAAGAAAGTCGAAAAGGGGACGAAAGTCGACCTCGTCGTCTGCCGTAAGAGCGAAGCCGAAAAAGAAGCAGAAGCGGCCAAGAATGAAGCCCCTAATACGAGCGGCATGAGCCTCGATGCGGCCGTGAAGGCCCTGGAAAGCGCCGGCTATTCCGTCGGCAGCGTGTCCAACCTCGATTCGTCGAAGGACAGCTCTCAGGCCGTCGTCACGGGCCAGACGTCGGAAGACGGCAAGGTCGTCAACTTGTCCGTCGAATATCCGTCGTCCCAGAGCAGCCAGAGCTCGCCGTCGAGCAGCTCCAGCGGCTCCGATGGCAGTGCCAATAACCAGGAACCGGCCGGGACGCCTCATTACGGGACGGTCAATATCAGCGTACCGTCTGGCGCTTCCAGCCAGCATGTCCAGATCGTCGTATCCGACGACAATGGCTCGCGCGTCGTCTATGACCGCAGCCAGGCCGGCGGCGACAACATCTCTAAGAGCGTCAGCGGCACGGGCAAGACGAGAGTCAAAGTATACATCAACAATTCGTTAGTACAGGACCAGTATATCTAAGGGGAGGAACATGACAAAAGGACGCGTCATCAAGAACTATAACGGCTATTATTACGTCGATGTCGGCCGGGAAGGGCTCATCGAGTGCCGACGCCGCGGCAAATTGCTGAAAGCGAAGATCCTCGTCGGCGACGAGCTGGAAATCACCGAGCTGGGCCAGGACAAGGGCGTCATCGAAGCCCTGCTGCCCCGGCGCAACCAGATACGCCGGCCGGCCGTGGCCAATATCGACCAGCTCCTGGTCATCATGGCGGCCAAGTCGCCGGATCCGAACCAGTTCCTCGTCGATAAGATGCTCATGACCTGTGAATACGGCGGCATCCATCCGACGCTGTGCTTCAATAAGTGCGACCTGGACCGGGAGACGGCCGAATCCTACAAGGCCTTTTATGAACGCTGCGGCTATGACGTCTATCTCGTGTCGGCCAAGACCGGCGAAGGCCTCGATACCCTGCGTAATCTGCTGCCCCACCGCATGACGGCCTTTTCCGGCCCGTCGGGCGTCGGCAAGTCGAGCCTGCTGTCCCAGATCCTGGGCCGGGAAGACTTGTCCGTCGGCGCCGTCAGCGAAAAGATCAAGCGCGGCCGCCATACGACACGCCATTCGGAAATCATGCGCCTCGACAGCGATACGTATGTCGTCGATACGCCGGGATTCAGCTCTCTCGACTTCGAGCACCTCGACCCGAAGGAAGTCCTGCGCCTCTTCCCGGACATGCTGCCCTACAGCGGCGGCTGCAAGTTCTCGTCGTGTCTCCATCTGTCCGAACCGGAATGTACGGTCAAACAGGCCGTCGCTGACGGCCATATCCAGAAAGAACGGTATGACACATACTGTAAGATACTCACTTCCATTGCAGAAAGGAAACGATAGTCATGGTAACCATTTGCCCATCTATATTATCGGCGGACTTCTCCCGCCTGGCTGAAGACATTCAGGACGTCGAACGGAAGGGGGCAGATTGTATCCATCTCGACTTGATGGACGGCCATTTCGTGCCGAACCTGACCTTTGGCGTCCCCGTCGTCAAGGCTCTGCGTAGCTGCACCAAGCTGCCCTTCGATGCCCATCTCATGGTAGAACATCCGGAAACCTACATCGACGGCCTGGCTGCTGCCGGTGTCCAGTACGTCACGGTCCATCAGGAAGCCTGCACCCATCTCGACCGGGTCCTGCAGCAGATCCACGAAGCCGGCATGAAAGGCGGCGTCGCCCTCAACCCGGCGACCCCCGTATCGACTTTGTCCTGCCTGGCCGGGCAGCTGGACATGATCCTCATCATGAGCGTCAACCCCGGCTTCGGCGGCCAGAAGTTCATTCCTTATGCCGTCGATAAGATCCGCCAGGCCAAGGCGCTTCTGGAACAGGCCGGCAATACGACGGCTGTCATCGAAGTCGATGGCGGCGTCAATGCCAAGACCGTCCAGGCCGTCAAAGACGCCGGTGCGACCTTCCTCGTCGCCGGCAGTGCCGTCTTCGGAGCTGACGACCGGGCCGCTGCCATCGCGTCCTTGCGATAAGGACTTGTATTTCTTCTTTTCATGTGCTAAAATCATACATGTAGTTCAAATGAATAAGGATAGTCTTTGAGGCAAGGTGAGAAAGCGGCGCTTTCAATTCCTGACCGGCGGTGACAGTCCGCTAACCCGCAAGGGTTGAACCGATGCAATTTCGGTACCGACAGTACAGTCTGGATGGGAAAAGACGACAGATTGTGTTTTTGTTGCGCTCAAAAGGCTATGGAAATCTTACGTCCATAGCCTTTTTTTATCTTGCGAATCTGAATAGAAGGGAAGGAATACATTGGAACCGGCAGAGTATATGAAAAAAGCCCTGGAATTGGCAAAGACCGCCCTGGGCTATACGACACCCAATCCTGCCGTTGGCTGCGTCATCGTCAAAGATGGCGAAATCGTCGGCACGGGATACCATCATAAGGCCGGCACGCCTCATGCCGAAGTATGGGCATTGCGTGAAGCTGGCGAACGGGCGAAGGGGGCTACGGTCTATGTGACCCTCGAACCTTGCGCCCATTACGGGAGAACGCCGCCGTGTGCCCGGACCCTCGTCGAAAAAGGCGTCGGCAAAGTCGTCATGGCCATGCTCGACCCCAACCCCTTAGTGGCTGGCAAAGGCGCGGCCATCCTGCGCAAAGCCGGCATCGCCGTCGAAGTCGGCCTCATGTCGAAGGAAGCGGCTCAGCTCAACGAAGTCTTCATCAAGAACATGATGGTCCAGAAACCGTTCATCGCCATCAAACTGGCCCAGAGCCTCGATGGCCGCACAGCTTCACGGACGGGGAAATCCCAGTGGATCACCAACGAATGGGCCCGCAGCTACGGTCACTATCTGCGCTCCATCTATGACGGCATCTTAGTCGGCATCAACACGGTCCTGACGGACAATCCCCTCTTGACCAGCCGCATCGAACGGCCCGGCCAGGATGCACCGCATCAGCCCGTGCGCATCGTACTGGATACGAAAGGGCGGACGCCTTTGAATTCGCTCGTCGTCACCGATAAGACGACGCAGACCATCATCGTCACGACGTCCCTGTGCCCGGTAGAGAAGATGAAAGCCCTGAAAGAGGCTGGCGTCCGCGTCATCCTGGCACCGCTCCAGGACGGCAAGACCATCTACCTGCCCGACGCCTTGCAGCTCCTGCACGACGAAGGGCTGACCAGCATCCTCGTCGAAGGCGGCAGTACCGTCCAGGGCAGCTTCTTCGATGCCCGCCTGGTCGATAAGATCTATGCCTTCATGGGGGACAAGGTCATCGGTGGGACCGGAGCCCTGCCGTCTGTCGGCGGCTGCGGCGTCGATGAACTCGATGAATGCCTGCCGCTGGTCTACGATTCGGCAGAACTCCATGACAATAATGTATTGATTACGGCATATAATGCCAACAGGGAGGGCGCCTATGTTCACTGGCATCATTGAGGAACTGGGGACGATTGCCCATATGGACCGCCGCCCCGATTCCATCCGCCTGACCATTCAGGCACACAAAGTATTAGAAGGCACGCAGCTCGGCGACAGCATTGCCGTCAACGGTGTATGCCTGACCGTCACGGATATGACGGACTCGACCTTTTCGGCCGACGTCATGCATGAAACCATGCGCCGCTCGTCGTTCAGCACTATCAAGAGCGGTTCCCAAGTCAACCTCGAACGGGCCATGCAGGTCGGCGGCCGCCTGGGCGGTCATATCGTCAGCGGCCATATCGACGGCATCGGCCACGTCGCCCGCATTGCCACCGATGGCATTGCCCGGGTCATCACCATTTCCATCCCCAAGGACATGGAGCCGTTCATCGTCGAAAAAGGCTCTATCACCATCGACGGCATCAGCCTGACTGTCGTATCCGTCGGCAGCAGCCAATTTTCCGTTTCCATCATCCCTCATACCATGGCCAATACGACGCTCATGGATAAACATCCGGGCGCTATCGTCAATTTGGAAACGGATGTCATCGGGAAATATGTCCATAGCTTTACCGTCGGTCATCCGTCGTCGGCGTCTTCGGGCCTGACGATGGAAAAACTGCTGGAAAATGGATTTTAACATAATATTTCAGAATAGGAGTGTTTTACAATGGTACAAGTCAAAGAAGGTAAATTAATCGGTTCTGGTGCGAAGTTCGGCATCGTCGTCGCACGTTTCAACGAATTCATCTGCAGCAAGCTCCTCGGCGGCGCTTACGACGCTCTCCATCGTCATGGCGTCGATGACGCAGACATTACGACGGCCTGGGTCCCGGGCGCCTTTGAAATCCCCCTGATCGCCCAGAAAATGGCAGAATCGGGCAAATACGACGCCGTCATCTGCCTCGGTGCCGTCATCCGCGGCGCTACCAGCCACTATGACCTCGTCTGCGGTGAATCGGCCAAAGGCATCGCCCAGGCATCCCTCAAGACGGGCATCCCCATCATGTTCGGCGTCATCACGACAGAAAATATCGAACAGGCCATCGAACGGGCTGGCACAAAAGCCGGCAACAAAGGTTTCGACGTCGCTACCAGCGCCATCGAAATGGTCAACCTCATCAAAGAATTATAAACACAAGCGAAATCATAAAGGGCTGTCTCTCCAGGCGGATGCTGGGAAAGGCAGCTCTTGCTTTATTGAACTGCGGCTGGCTGTACTTTGACCGGGCGATATGGTACAATGTTACATAGTTATGAATGCGTATCAGACATAAATATTGAGAGAGAAGGAGCGCTGCCCATGAGCTCTTTAGCTATATTGATTTTGACAAAAAATGAAGAAGACAATATCGTCGACGTCGTGGAAAATGCCAAGAAATGCACCCCCGAAGTCCTGGTCATCGACTCTGGGAGTACTGATAAGACCGTAGAACTGGCCCAAGCCCATGGGGCAAAAGTTTGCTTCCGTGCCTGGACCGACGATTTCGCAGCCCAGCGCAATTTCGCCTTGGAACAGACCACAGCAGACTGGGTGCTGTATCTCGATGCCGATGAACGGCTGAGTGACGAACTTATTGCGGATATAAAACGCGTCATTGAAAATACGCCCATGGATACACAATATGCCATTACCCGTAAGTCCGTCGCTTTTGGCGTTACTTTCAATCATGGTGTCCTCGACCCGGATCATGTACGGCGTATGTTTCCGCGGACGACTGTTTCCTGGGTCAATAAAGTCCACGAACATCCCGAATGCGATTTGCCGGACAAACGGTTGAAAGGCTATATCGAACATCATACCTATCGTGACTGGCATGAATGGGAAGAAAAACTGTGCTTATATACGACGATTTGGGCCGAAGATGCCTATAAACGGGGAAAACGGACTTCGATGCCAGGCATTCTCATGCATAGCATCGGCGGCTTCTTCAAGATGTTCGTTCTCCGCAAAGGCTTCCTCGACGGAGGTATCGGCTCGTATTTGTGCTGCACTCATTTTTTCTATACCATGTTAAAATATTTGAAATTGCATGAATTGCAACGTAACCATAAGGCTTAAATAATTTTATGAATATAATCCTAAAATGATTCAATGGTTGGATCGGCGGTAAAGGAGAGTAGTAAAAATGCGCGTGGCTATTTTGGAATCGATTGTCATGCCGGCAGGGCATGAAGTCGAATTTGACCGGATACTGGTCGAAGAACTGAAAAAACAAGGTCATGAACCGATTTTCTTTGTGCCGGAACGATTTCCCTTTAAGCTGGATTATCATTGCGATGTCGATTATCTTGAAGGGGGAGAGGCTATTTCTTATGCCGGGGTCAATCGTTTGAAGCGTTTATGGCTATCTATGCAGAGAGAACGGCGCCGGATTGCCTGGCTGAACAGTGCTTGTAAAAAAGGAGCTGATGGCAAATGTGATGCTGTCATTGTACCGACGAATAGCTGGCGTGTTATGCGTTCCATCCGGCATAGTATTTTAAAGAATAGTAAAGTTCCCTTTTTATTCATGTTTCACGGCATCATGCCTAAAGACCGCCAGCGCTTCTGTGATGGCGTCAAAAGTTTAAAGGAATATCCTAATGTGCATTTAGGGGCTTTGGGACTGCAAACTGAATTTCCAGAATTAGCTGATTGTCCTAATTTTCATACTATTATGGCACCGGTTTATGTTCCTTTTGACTTGCCAGTGACGCCAGAATTCCATGTACACAATCCTTTACGCCTTGGTTTCTTTGGCCAATATCGTCGGGAAAAAAATCTGGACTTTTTCTTGCAGGCCTTTGTGAAAGCAAAGTTTACGACTCCTGTAACGTTAACCGTACAGGGAGCTACGGCAACGCAAGTAGATAGTGATGATTTTGAACGGCTGAGGAATGAGTATGCTGATTATAAAAATATCCATTTTTTGCATAAGAACCTTTTAGGCATAGAATGGCAGCAGGAAATCATGAACATTGACGTCATGCTTTTGCCTTATGGTGCTGAACGCTATCGTTATCAGCCCAGTGCTATGCTGTTTACGGCTATCGGTTACTATAAACCGGTACTGCAATCGCCGGAAATGAATCCTGAAATCTTACAAGAATTTGATGTTGGTGAAGCTGTCAAATTGGATTCTGTAGATGTGTTTTCTAAGCAATTAGAAAAATTCGTCAACGAATTTCCAGAAAAGCAAGAAAGTTATCGTCAAGGCTTGATTAAGGCAAATAAAAAATATGGGCAAGATAAGCTGATTAAACGGATTATAAGCGTTTTTTAAATCTTATTGGGTGGAAATATAATGCTACATGAGAAAATTTTAATTTTGATGGGAGAGAATAATTGGATAACGCGTTCAATGACTGATACTGGATTAGTTGATGTTTGTACGATATATCGTAATATTCATGGGATATCTAAATTGTTTTTTAAATTGGAACATCGCTTAAATAGCGGCAACAAAAGCCAGTGGTATAATTCTGAATGGTCTGAACACGTATCTGACTATAATATAATTATTTTGTTTGATGCTTTTGATGACAGCGATATTGTTGAATATATTTGTCGAAAAGCTCCTAATACACGTTTAATTATCTATTATTATAATATGATTAAACGCGTAGAATTACTTGATAGAATAAAAGCTTTGAATTGTGAAATATGGTCTTTTGATAAAAATGATGCTATAAAATATAAGCTGAAATATAATCCACAATTTTATTTCAGACAGATTGATTTTAACAGCGATGTCTTACGGAATTTTGACTATAAGTCAGATGTCTTTTTTGTTGGAAAAGACAAAAATCGACTATCATCGTTAATGAACATAGATATGCAGCTTCAGAATAATGGTGTACGAACGAAATTTATTGTTGTTGGTGATCGACGACAAAGATATACGAGCAATCAGAAAAAATATTTGGGAAAGCATATTAGTTATGCTGAATGTATAGAATATGTAAAACATACAAAGTGCATTTTTGACATGGTACAAAAAGGTCAAAAAGGGATGACTTTACGTGTTGTCGAGGCGATTTTTTTTAATAAAAAGTTAATTACGAATAATGATAATATTCTATATATGGATTTTTATGATTCACAAAATATTTATGTAATAGGCCATGATAATCGTCTCATGAGTGATTTTATTTTACAAACGCGAGCTAGGTGGCCGGAAAAATTTATTCATGAATATAGTTTTGAAAATTGGCTGAATAATTTTATGAATGGAGAAAAATAATACAATGGAATTAAATCTTGCATGTGTCATTGTCACTTATAATAGACTGGATTACTTAAAAAAAGCGTTAGATTGTTATGATCAACAGACAAAAATGCCGGATTATCTTATTATTGTTGATAATCATAGCACAGATGGTACTTCAGACTATCTTGATGGATGGGAAAAAAAGAGGCATGGATTTAAATGTATTATTCTGCACTTACCAGAAAATATTGGTGGAAGCGGTGGCTTTTATAGTGGCTGTCAAAAAGCATTAGAATTAGGTGCTGATTATATTTGGATGGCGGATGATGATGCATATCCGGCTCTAAATGTCATCGAGTGTTTTCAAAATCATTTACATAATGAGCCAAGAGCTAGGAAAGCATCGGCTGTCTGTACGGTTGTTTTAGAGAAAGGACGCATACAGCTCGACCATCGTCGACGTTATAAACTTACATGGAATAATATGATTGCTTATTCAATACCTTTAGAAGAATATAAGAAGTCCTTTTTTACTTTGCAACTCTTTAGTTATGTTGGTGTTATTATTAGATCAGATATTTTGCGTAAAGTAGGTTTATGTGAAAAAGGCTTTTTTATTTATAATGACGATGCTGAACATGCTTTGCGTGTTGGTAAATATGGTGAAATTATTTGTTATACAGATATGGAAGTTGTTCATGCAAAACCACAGAACTTTATGAAAAAAGATGGAAAAGAATTTATTGACTGGCGGTACTATTATTCAGCTCGTAATTTTTATTTAATGTTAAAACGACATTTTAAAAAACAGTATTTTTTTCATTGGCATCTTGATTACATAAAGGCCAAAATTCATCTCCTTAGTAATAGAAAAGTTGATAAATACCAAGTTCGTTTAGCAGCACTTATGGATGCTAAATATGATAAATTAGGTATGCATGAAATATATAAACCAGGTTGGCATGCCTAATGATAAGCTTGCTCTATTCAATATAATGGCTTTTCGTCGTTGGGCCAATTGGATAAATACTTTTGATATAGGTGAAACAATGAATAAATTAAAAAACATAATGTATATTATCCAAAATATTGGAGTTTTCTTTGTCGTATTAGGCATTTTTCCTATTATGCCTGATAAATTAACTGATATTGGTATAGCGATTGGCGGATTCGCGCTATTGATGCGTTGTATAAAATTTAGAGAGCAACCGGAGTTTTTTAAAATAAAAAGCTGGTGGCCTTTGATTGGTATGTTGGGATATATAATAGTACTTATGGGAGTATCTCAATATTCTCTTGATGTGCATCAAAGCAGTCATGTTGTTTACAATTATTTTAAATATATGAAAGCGGCTTTTTATGTATTCTTGTTAATGAATAATGACAGCTTTTTTGTTAGAGCTGTTTTTTATGGCTTAGCTATCGGAGCTTGTGGGATATGTTTGGGGCCAGATAATATGATATTCCAACATTTGCATAGTCAAAACTATTATCAATATGATATGCATCGTAACATGGTTGCTGATATTTTTATTCTTATAATTCCGTGCGCGATTCTTTATTTGGTTAAATTTTCAAATTATTTGATTGAACAGGCATTATGGGGAGTGTTTTTAGGCCTATATTGTTTGACGTTATATTGTTCTGAATCAAGAGGGGCCGTTTTGGCGTTGCTATTTACAGGCATTTTTTTTTCCTTTTGGTATTGCGTTTATCGGGATATTGATAAGAAGAAGCTTTTAATTGGTATAGTTACAGTTTTAGGAGTAGTAATTGGCGGCCTTATTACTATACCCAATAACAATCATTTGTCTGATATTGAGAAAGCAGTACAAATTACATCGACACCTATAGAGGAATATAGTGAAAAGGGACGTGTTTATCTTTATCAAGGCACACTAAATATGATTAAAGATTATCCGTTAACTGGTGTTGGCTTGGATAATTTCAATAAAGTATATGTTGATAATTATATGGTAAAAGGGGCTATTGAAAAAAATTTACCACATGCTCATAATTTTATTTTAGCTATTATATCAACGACAGGCATCATTGGCTTTTTTGGATTCTTATTTATGGAATGGCAATTTATATATTTCTTTTTTGAACGACGTTGGAATTTAACTGCCTTTATTGGAATGTTCTGCCTTATAGTACTACTAGTTCATGATTTAGTGGATTATTCACTATCAGTATATTTAATTTGTAAAATGTACTGGATAATTTTGATTGCTTGTAGCTGTATTATATCCATAGAGGAGAGTAGACAATAAGATGGAACCACTTATTTCGATTATAATACCTTTTTATAATGACAGAGATTATTTGGGTGAGTGCATAAAATCTATTTTAAATCAGACATTTGAAGCATGGCAAGCTATTTTTGTTGATGATGCTTCAAATGATGGAGGCCCCGCTATAATAGAGAAAATAGCAAGAAAAGACTGCCGAGTACTTTTGATACGTAATAAAGTGAATTGTGGAGTAGCGCAAAGTAGAGAAATTGGATTATCCTATGTAGAAAGTCCATATATCATGTTTCTTGATGGAGATGACATGCTGACAATGGATGCATTGTCAGCATTATGGCAAGGAATAAAAAATGTGGATGTGTGTATTGGCCAACATTATATCCTTAAAGGAGAAAATGCAATAAAAACAAAATCTCGAACAATTCCGGGACTTTATAGTGACTTAATGTTAAATGAAATTAAAGAAAAAATGATTTATTCAGCTCAAGGGTATAGTGGTATGAGTGTAAATGGAGTGGTTTGGCAGGCGTTGTTTAAAAAAAATCTTATTTATGATAATTTGCACTATACTGATCCTAATTTATGGTTTTCAGAAGATCATTTATTATTTACAGCAGCAATGATGGATGCAAGAACTTTGCGTATTATTAATGACTATGTATATTATTATCGCAAACATGACAGAAATGTAACCGTTTGCTATAGGCCTTATTATTTTGAAAATGCAGTACGCTTATATCGAGATTTCTCTTATCTTCTTAAAGATAAGAGAAGCTCTGAAATGATGAGAAAAACAAATGACTGGTTTTTTCTTAAGAATGTAGAGCATAGTATTAAAAGAGAAGTGATGCAAAGTGGTAAGAACTATGCATCTTGTAAATTAGAATTAGAAAAAATGCGGCATCATCCATTGGTAGAATACCTTCTAACTGATGATAATTTATCTGTTATTGATCATAGTGGACGAAAATACTTAAAACTATTGCAGCGCGGATGGCTACGATGGATTTATATTAATTTAAAATGGAAAACCTTTAAAGAAAAAATATAAATAGAGTTAAAGGAAGTGGATTCTATGAATATTGCAATTCTTTGTTTTGGCATTGCCTCGATTGCTAATGTATCTGGTGTCGAAAAAGTTTTTGTCGATATGGCTAATCAATTTGTACGTCAAGGTGCTATTGTTTATTCTATATGGAATGATAAGCCTGGAGTTATTCCGTATTATCCCTTTTCAGCTAAAGTAAATCAAATAAATTTGGGACTTGGGAAAATTAAGGCACCTATATTATATAAAACCCTACGCGAAGTTGCTAAAGGATTGCATCTCAATATCAGAAATAGGGTGGATCAATATAAGACCAATAGGATTTGTCAAGTCTTGAAAGGCCGACTGGACTTATCAAAAATTGATGTTATGATTTGTTATGAGTTTAATAGTATCATGGTAGCTAATCAGTTATCGAATGGAAAAATACCTGTAATTGCGATGTGCCATAATTCTGTAGAAGATCAAATTGCTTCTTTGACTCCGCTACAACGAAAAGAAGCTAGTAAAGTGGCAGCTTATCAGGTGCTGATGCCAAGCTTTGTCGACAAGGCAAAAAAATTTTTAAATACAGATATTTATTGTATCCCGAATGTTGTGAAAGTTATTCCTGATAATCTGGTGGCAGACTTATCTCGTTGTAAAAAAATATATAAAATTATTATGATAGGTCGTATTGATCCTCATCAAAAAAGACCCCTTATAGCTATTCGTGCTTTTCTTAAAAATGCATCACGCTTTTCGAACTGGCAATTGCATTTTTACGGACCTATTACAGATTCAGATTATAAGAAAAAAATTGATGAGTATATTAAAGTGCATGATTTACACCATCAAGTTGTTTATGATGGAATTACGAATAGGCCCTTAAATGCTTTGTATGAAGCGGATATATTTGCTTTTCCTTCAGCCTATGAGGGGTTTGGGTTGGCATTAGCAGAAGCCAATTCAGTGGGCCTTCCAGCTGTCGGGTTTGCTACTGCTCCAGCTGTAAATGAATTGATAAAGGATAAAATTACTGGTTTTTTGGCGACTGATGAGGATGATTTTGCGAGAAAACTGGCATTATTGATGGATAATAAAGCTTTGAGAGTAAAAATGGGTAAAGAAGCACGTGAAGAGATGGAAAAATATTCTCCTGATGTTGTATGGGGGCAGTGGAAAGAATTGCTTCAAAAAGTGGTACATAAAAGAATAGATGAGTAGGGAGGGATTTTTACGAAAACGTTTGAGGACGATTTTTTTGATTTAAATCATTTTATATTATCACAAGTAGATTTTTCTTTTAATCCTAGGGACAATCAATGCATAGTGGGGCACGTATGTTATAATGTTAATGAGCCTTTCATCTCTATTATGGGAACTTCCATGGTTTCAATCATAGAAAACAACCCAGATATGGCATTTGTTTTCCATATTTTTACTGACGGATTTTCGAAACAGAGTGAAAATTATATTCACGAATTTGCTCAAAAGTTTCATTGTGATTGCACTATCTATGTTTTGAATATGGATTCGTTTAATGATTTTCATATTAAAGTAGCTCGTTTTTCGCGCATTACTTATGGTCGGCTGTACATGCCCAAAGTGTTAAAGCATATTGCATCTCGATTTATTTATGTAGATGCTGATGCAATGTGTGTAAATTCTTTACATGATTTGTGGTTTTTGGACATGGATGGCAAGGCAATGGGAGCAGTTTCTGAAACCGCTGATGCAGTAAAATACCGAGCTGGATACCTTCAATTAAAAAGTGGAAAATATTTTAATGATGGTATTATGCTTGTTGATGTGGAACAGTGGGAAAAGCAGCATATTACGGAAAAGTGTTTTTCCTACCAGTCTGAGCCAAGCAAACGTTTTTTAGGGCAAAGTCAAGATGTTTTGAATCTTGTTTTTGATGGAAACAATTATTTCCTACCAAGCCGATATAACGTATACGGGGGTGGATATAAAGCACCAAGTGATAGCGTTTTTATTCATTGGACGGGGCGTCGGAAACCTTGGCAAATGGTATTGACGGATTTTGACGCACAGTGGCGGAAATACAATGCACTATCGCCTTGGCCTACTATTACTAATATTTTACCGATAAAGAAGCCTGAAAATTATCATGATTTCCAGCAGTGGGGACGATATCAGAAAGCGCATGGAAATATGGCAGGATATTTTAAAGGTATTTTTTGGTATTCATGGTTACGGATTCGTTATAAATTGCATATTTAAATACTTCGTGCTTATAATATAGCCTCTATAGATTCTTATTACAATCTATAGGGGCTATATTTGTAACAAACTCTTTGTTTCTCTTTGTTTTTCAAAAGCATCATAATGGTCTGAATGGAATTTTATGGTATAATAAATATAATGTACTAAAAGGAAAGTAGGAATTTATATGAATATAGCGATTGCCGGGACCGGGTATGTCGGTCTTTCAAATAGTATGTTGCTGGCACAGCATAATGATGTCGTTGCTTTAGATATTATTCCTGAAAAAGTGAATCTATTAAATGAAGGAAAATCGCCGATTATAGATAGCGATATTTCGGCTTTTTTGCAGCGTGATGATTTACATTTTAAGGCGACCTTGGACCCCGTAGAAGCTTTTACGGATGCAGATTTCGTCATTATTTCAACGCCGACTAATTATGATCCGCAGAAGAATTTTTTTGATACGTCTTCTGTAGAAGCGGTCATTGAAGAGGTACTGGGTATCAATCCGGAAGCGGTCATGGTCATTAAATCGACAGTTCCTGTCGGCTACACTCAGCATATCAAAGAACGCTACCATACCGAAAATATTATGTTCTCGCCGGAATTTCTGCGGGAAGGCAAGGCCCTGTATGATAATCTCCATCCGTCGCGTATCGTCGTCGGTGAACGGTCGGAACGGGCCAAAGTCTTTGCCCATCTGCTGGCCGAAGGCGCGGTGAAGAAGGATATCCCCATGTTGTTTACTGGTTCCACGGAAGCTGAAGCCATCAAGCTCTTTGCCAATACATATCTGGCTTTGCGCGTAGCCTATTTCAATGAACTCGATTCGTATGCTGAAATGCGCGGCCTGAGTACGAAGGAAATCATCGAAGGCGTCTGCCTCGATCCCCGTATTGGTGATTTTTATAACAATCCTTCCTTTGGCTACGGCGGATACTGCCTGCCGAAGGATACGAAGCAGCTTTTGGCCAATTATCAGGATGTCCCGCAGAACCTCATTTCGGCCATTGTCGCTGCCAACCGGACGCGGAAGGACCACATTGCCGATATGATCATCGCCAAGAATCCCCGCATCGTCGGCGTCTATCGGCTGACGATGAAGAGCCATTCAGATAATTTCCGGGCCTCGGCCATCCAGGGTGTCATGAAGCGCATCAAGGCCAAAGGCATCGAAGTAGTCGTCTATGAACCGACCCTGAAAGCGGATGGCTTTTTCCATTCCCGCGTCATCCGCGACTTGAACGAGTTCAAGAAGATGAGCGATATTATTATTTCCAACCGCTGGGCAGAAGAACTTAGCGACGTTCAGGATAAAGTCTATACGCGGGATATCTTTGACCGCGACTGAAAGGGAGTCGATGATAATGGCAGATTTTAAACCTTTTGATAGTGCAAACAAAGTCTTGATTACCGGTGCCGCCGGTTTCATTGGATTCCATTTGGCCAAGCGCCTGCTGACCATGGGGGCCACCATCCTTGGCCTGGATAACCTTAACGATTATTATGATGTTTCCCTGAAAGAAAGCCGGTTGGCTATTCTACGCCAGTTCCCGACATTTACTTTCGTCAAAGGGGACTTGGCTGATGAAAAAGTCGTGAATGATGTTTTCACGTCGTTCCAGCCGGAGATTGTCGTAAACCTGGCAGCCCAGGCCGGAGTGCGTTACAGCATCGATCATCCCCGTTCCTATATTGATTCCAATATTATCGGTTTCTTTAATATCCTTGAAGCTTGCCGTCATCATAAGGTATCTCATTTGCTCTTTGCTTCCAGTTCTTCGGTCTATGGCAATCAGCAGAAGACGCCTTTTTCGACGACCGATAATGTCGACCATCCCATCAGTCTCTATGCAGCGACGAAGAAGTCCGACGAACTCATGGCTTACACATATAGCCATCTCTATGGCATCCCGGCGACAGGGTTGCGTTTCTTTACCGTCTATGGGCCTTTCGGCCGCCCTGACATGGCTTATTTCAAATTTGCCAATAAGATTCGCAGAGGAGAGGCAATCCGGATTTATAATCACGGCGACATGTATCGGGACTTCACCTATGTCGATGATATTGTCACCGGCATTGAACACATGCTGTGCAATCCGCCGAAGAAAAATGAACTAGGCGATTCGTATAAAATCTATAACATTGGCAACCATAAACCGGAACAGCTCATGCATTTTATTGAAGTCCTGGAAAAGGCCCTGGGCAAAACGGCAGAAAAAGAATATCTGCCCATGCAGCCTGGTGATGTATACCAGACCTATGCTGACGTCAGCGAATTACAGCGCGACTTCGATTTCAAGCCGGAAACGACGATTGAAGAAGGGCTGGGGAAATTCGCCCAATGGTATAAAGCTTATTACAAAGTATAAATCCATTATTTTTATGATGAGGTGTTATCGTGTTTGAACAATTTTTTTTATCGATGCAGCAGGATATAAAACTGTTTCTAATTTTTCCTATTTTATGTGCGATATTTCGCGCTGTATTTATTAAAGTCTATTCGCCTTATGAAACGTTGAAAGGACGATGGAATGTCGTATGGCATTGCTTTCGATACGGCTTTTGGTGGGGCATGGATTTTAATGCATATGCATTTTTATTGCCACTTATTTTTGTTTCATTGCCCGGGCTATTTTTTACTTCCTATTATGCACTAGGAAATGATGTAAGGCTTTGGGCTGGCATGATATATGCTATGGTGCTTTATATTGCTTTTATTGGTAAAATGATTTTTTACAATCATTTTCATGACACTTATAATCAGATTTTACGTCTTGGTGGAAAGGCGGAAAAGCATAACTTGCTTGATATTTTTTTTCATCAGGACCATGGACTCTTATTTATACTTATAGGGATTCCTTATTGGTGGATTGTTAAATTTTCTATTCAAGCCTTCCTTTCTTTGCCAAGTGTTAGTTATCCTCATTTTTCCTCCCCTATCCTGGCGTATGGTTTTAATGTTATTGTATGTGTTGCCATTATTTTAGGGTTTTATTGGTTCCGTTATGGAGGAACTTTAAGCCACGACGATAAACCGGAATGGGATACAATTCCCAGCATTGTTAAGAAGGACATTTTTTTTGCTAAAGCTACGGTAGATGATTTAGTCGCCTTGGAACAAGTAAAAAAACACAAATTGAATGATGCTTACAAGCATAGTGATGAAGAAGATTTAACATCTTTAAAGGCTATTCTGCCAGCAGGTCGTGACAATATTGAAAAGTATCCTAATCCCGTATATGCGTTCCAACACCATGCGAAAGGTCCTAGAATCTCTAAACCATCGCATATTTTTCTTCTTGTTGGTGAAAGTTATTTACAGCAGCTATTTGATCCAGCATATGCATGCTTAAATATTACGTCAGGTGGGAAACGGCTAATGAATGATCCACATACGGCAATATTAACCAATTCCCTGTCGGCAGGTATTATTTCGAGACCCTCTATTGTTAGCTTGATGTCAGGTATTTTTGATGCTGGGTTAGAATTAAATGAAAAAGAAACGTTTTGGCAGGGAACAGTACCGACTGCACTGCCTCTTCAGTTGAAAAAGTTAGGCTATACATCGACATACTGGTATGGTGGTAATGTAACTTATGGAAATTTCAATCAGTTTGCTCCTGCTTGCGGCTTTGACCGAGTCATGACGGCTACCGATTTTTGCGGTCCTCATGCTCCCAAGACTTGGGTTGGTGTCTATGATAATGTCTTTTTGGAAAAAGCAGCTGAACTGATTCAGAAAGACAATCCGGACCAGCTATCGTTCCACTTTGTCTACACCACATCTTATCATGGGCCGTTTAAAATTAATTTGAAAAAATACGGCTATGATACAGAAGCTGTTATGCCCAATGCTCCTGAAGATATAAAACAGAGTAAAGAATTGCAAAAAAATCTAGGTACATTTTGGTTATCGGATCAGGCTATTGGGAATTTTATTGACACTATGCGTAAAGTTTACCCAGATAGCTTATTTATTGTTACGGCAGACCATGCTATTACGATGACTCCTTTACAAAAGACGTCCTTAATGAATCGTGACTGCTCTATCCGAGAACGCCATTGTCCGGTATTTATGCTGAATCATCGCGATTTAGATCAAAGCATTTTTGCTGGTAATACTATTGGCAGCCATATGAATATTATGCCGACCATTTTTGAATTAATAGCCCCTAAGGGATTTACGTATTATTCGTTATTTTCTTCTTTAACTGAACCTATTGACCACTTAGTTTCTCCATACCATTGGCTTCGTCCAGATGCTTATGGGACTTTTGAAAATAATTTTTACCAACCATTGGGGGAAAATCACGCCGAAAATGAAATTTGTGAAGAACCTATTCCCTATATCGCAGAGAATGAAGCTTGGAAAAATTTAACTGGCTATATGGTTCGCCATCCTGAATTATTGCAATCTAAAGAGATATTACTTTCAGAAGTAGAGAGAGGGTGAAACAGATGTACTACAAAATGATGTATGAATCGCCGTTGGGTCCGATGATTTTGGCGGCTAGTGATACGGCGCTGGTCGGGGCCTGGTTTGAAGGGCAGAAGTATTGTTATGGTGCCTTGCAGGGGGAAGTCCTACGTGAAGAGGATACGCCTATCCTGCGCAAGGCGGCGCACTGGCTGGATGATTATTTTGCCGGGCGGATGCCGGCTATTATGACGCTGCCCCTGGCGCCGCAGGGCAGTGAGTTCCGCCGCCTCGTCTGGTATCTGCTCTGCCAGATTCCCTATGGTCAGACGACGACTTATGGCGACCTTGCCAACCAGGTTGAAGAGCGGACGGGAAAGAAGATGTCGGCTCAGGCCATCGGCGGTGCCGTAGGGCATAACCCCATTTCCATCATCATTCCTTGCCATCGCGTCTTAGGTGCTAATGGCAGAGCCACAGGCTATGCAGGCGGCATCGATAAAAAAATCGCTCTCCTGCATCTGGAAGGGGTGGCTGTCAAAGCCTAGATTCACGTGGCCTTTTTGGCCTGTCAGGTGCCGACCAGCGGAAGGCGCAAGACGGTTGCCAAAACGGACAGCAGAGGCTGGACGCCTTGTTCAGGACGTCCCCTACGAAGGCCCCACTTGGGGCCTTTTTTACGAGCTGAGGTTCACTCGAGGCGATGTCGTCATTCTGAGTTTGTTGCCGCAAAGCGGCATTTTGAGTCCGAGGCGAACTGCGAACTGCGAACTGCGGGGCCGTTAGGCCAATTCACAGAATAGTGGACAATGTGGCTATTTCCCTTTATAATATAAATACTTATAGCTATTCTATGAGGTTAGCTGAAAAGGGGGATTTCATCGATGAATTTTAGAAGTACACGATCTGACGAATGTGTTTCGCCGTCTTATGCGCTCCTGCATGGACTGGCTGCGGACGGAGGGCTCTATGTGCCGGAATCGTTCCCGGAAAAGGTCCTGTCCTATAAAGAACTGGCTGGCAAGTCTTATCAGGAGATTGCTGAAGCCGTATTGTCCCATTTCTTTACGAATTTCACGGCAGAAGAACGGAAGCAGATGATTGCTTCGGCTTATAATGATATGACCTTCCGCGATGACCGCATCGTACCGCTCCATTCCATCGATACGGATTTGTCCATTGCCGAATTGTTCCACGGCCGGACGTTGGCCTTCAAGGATCTGGCATTGTCCTTGTTCCCGTATTTATTGACGGCTGCCAAGAAGCAGGAAAAAGAGGACCGGGATATCCTCATCCTGACGGCGACCAGCGGCGACACGGGCAAGGCTGCCCTGGAAGGCTTCAAGGACGTACCTGGTACGAATATCATGGTCTTTTATCCCAGCGAAGGCGTCAGCCCCATGCAGAAGCAGCAGATGCAGAAGCAGGAAGGGGATAACGTCAAGGTATCGGCCATTTATGGCAATTTCGACGATGCCCAGAGCTTTTTGAAACGCGTCTTCACCAGTGCTGAAGTCAACGCCTATGCCAACGATAAAGGCGTCCTCTTCTCCAGCGCCAATTCCATCAATATCGGCCGCTTGTTCCCGCAGGTCGCCTACTACGTATCGACGTATGTCTCCCTTGTCGATAACGGCGCCATCAGCGAAGGCGAAACGTTCGATGTCATCGTCCCGACGGGGAACTTCGGCAATATCCTGGCTGGCTATTTTGCCAAGAAGATGGGCGTGCCTATCGGCAAGTTGATTTGCGCATCCAACCAGAACAAGGTCCTGGCCGACTTCTTTGAAACCGGCGTCTATGACATGAACCGCGACTTCTACACGACGTCGAGCCCGTCCATGGACATCCTCTTGTCGAGCAATTTTGAACGCTTCTTGTTCTACGTCGCCAAAGAAGATGCCGCCAAAGTGGCCCAGTGGGAAAAGGACCTCCTGGAAACGGGGAAGATGAGCGTATCGGCTGACGAATTGAAGACGCTGCGCCAGGAATTTGAAGGCGGCTGGATCGACGACGATGAAACGAAAGCCGTCATCAACCACGTCTACAATGATTTCGGCTATCTCCTCGACCCGCACACGGCCGTCGCTTACGGCGTCGGCATGAACCGCCATCGCCAGGGCCTCGACGAAGGCCGCCATACGGTCATCATGGCGACGGCACATCCCTATAAATTCCCGCCGGTCATCTGCGAAGCCCTGGCCCTGCGCCAGAGCGACGATCCCTTCGACATGCTGGCCGACATCAGCAGTGTCACGGGCATCGCCCTGCCCAAGCCTTTGGCTGACCTCAAGAATAAACCGGTCCGCTTCAGCGACTCCATCGACAAGGAAGATATGAAGAAAGCCGTCTTGTCCTTCGTCGACGCTATTGCGGCCAAGCACTAGGAAAGAGGCTTTGATTTGAGTAGAGGTGTCATTTACGCAATCTTATCGGCTTTGGCCTTCAGTATCCAGAATGTCATCGTAAAAGAATTATCCTATACGACGAGCACTGGGGAAATCGCGTTCTTCCGCGGTTTCCTCAGTGCCCTTCTGATATTAGGGCTCATGCGCATCCAACACGTACATCTGTCGAAGCGGGATATACCGACGCTGACTTTGCGCGGCGTCCTCGGCGGTATCGGCATGATCTGCATTTTCTATGCCCTGCGCGGGATGCCCCTGGCCGATGTATCCATCATTTCCCAGTTGTCGGCGTTCTTCGTCATGCTCTTCGCGGCGATTTTCCTCAAAGAAGTCCTGCCGCCTGGGTCGAAGCTGCCCCTCCTGGTCATCTTCATCGGCGGCTGCCTCGTCGTCCGACCCTGGAACTTTTCGTCATTCAACGTCTATTCCCTGTTCGCCCTGGGGCAGGCCGTCTTTGCGGCCGGTGCCTATACGACAGTCAGCAAGCTCACCGGGTCCGGACGCCACCATCCTTATGAAGTGGTCCTGTACTTTTTGGTCTGTGCAGCTCTGTCGGGCATCGTCCTCATGGCCCTGACTGATGGCTTTGTCATGCCGGCTCACGGCGACTGGATTTATTACGGTGGCCTGGCCCTGTTCAGCGTCATCGCCCAAATCTGGATGACCAATGCCTATGCAACGGCTAACCCGGTTGTCGTCAGCTTTGTTTCTTATATAGGCGTCTTCTTCAACGCCCTTTGGGGCTTCGTCATCTTTGGCGAAATCCTCACCGGCTTGACCGTCGCCGGCGGTGTGCTCATTATCGGCGGTTCCATGTACCTGACCAAGCTCAAGCACGATAAGATTGCTGAAATGGCCAGGATGCAGGAACGGAAGCAGAAAGAGGCATAACATGACTACGAAACAGATTCATGAAACACACATTAAAATCGCCTTTTTTGCCATGCTGCTCATCATGCTGGCCGCTATCTATGTGGCCATCCCGGACTTTTACAGCACGGTCTGGCAGCTGTCGACGAGCGGCAATATGCAGGGGACTATCGACTACCTGCGCTCTTTCGGCGTCTGGGCCGTCCTGGTCAGCATGATCATCGACATCGTCATCAATATCGTCGGCTTTTTGCCGTCTATCTTCATTTCCACGGCCAATGGCGTCCTTTTTGGCGTTGCCGGTGGGACTGTCGTTTCCTGGGTAGCCGAAACAATCGGCGTCATCATCAGCTTTTTCTTCATGCGGACTTTGTTCCGCAACAAGGCCAATAAGGTCATTGAAAAGAGCAAGATGCTGAGCAAGCTCGACCATTACAGTACCTGGCAGGCCATGACCCTGGCCCGGGCCGTCCCGTATTCGCCGAACGGCCTGGTCACGGCCCTGGGGGCGCTGAGCCGCATCAGCTACCGCGATTATATCCTGGGCTGTTTCATCGGCAAATTGCCGTCTGTCGCCTGTGAGGTCCTGGTTGGTCACGACCTGGTCATGATGGAAGAACATTCCATGCGATTGACTATCGTCCTCATCGTCATCGCCATCGCCTACGGCGGCCTGTGGTACTGGCATCGCCGCCAGCAGGCCAAGAAAGTCCTCCACAAGATCGCCGACGACCTCAAAGACGGCGAAGGCCGCAGTTAATTTCAGAAAGGATAAAGTATCATGGAAAAAGAATATAAATTAGCAGAACAATACCATTTGCAGGGCAATAACTGCATTGAATCGGTCCTCAAGACCTGTAACGACACGATGAATCTCCAGCTGCCGGACGTCGCTATCCGCATGGCTTCCGGCATGGGCGGCGGCATCGGCCGGTCGGGCTGTGTCTGTGGGGCCTTGAGCGGTGCCTGTCTGGTCATCGGCGCCCTCGTCGGCCGGCTCATACCCGATGAAAAGCCCTTGCCCGAAGTCTACAAATACACCAGCGAGTTCCATGACCGCTTCAAAGAACACTTCGGCGCCACCTGCTGCCGGGCCCTCAACACCCTCAGTTTCGGAACGCCGGAATACCGTAAGCACTGCATCAAGATTACGGCCACTGCCGCCGACATGGTCTCCGACTTCGTCGCCGAAAAAGGCTTGTTGAAGTGAGGTTAGTGGCTCGTGGTTCGTATAACAAAAAAAGCTGTCGCTTATGCGACAGCTTTTTTTCGTCTGTAGGGGCTCGCACGTGGCGAGCCCGTTTCAGGATATGTTCGATTTTTCCGACATAATAAAGCGTTGGAACCATTTTTCAGGAGCGGGCGCCCCACGTGGCGCCCCTACGCATTTTTGGCGAATCACTAGCCACTAGTTGCTAACTGTTAACTCCATCTCTTACAAGAAGATGTACTTCATGACGAAGATGACGGCCAGGCAGTACATGAGGAGGGAAATCTTTTCCCGTTTGCCTGTGAGCAGGTTGATGACGACATACGAGATGATGCCGAAGGAGATGCCTTCGGAGATGCTGTAGCAGAAGGGCATCGCGATAATGGTGATGTATGCCGGGATAGATTCGCTGAAGTCGTCGAAGTCGATGCCGGCGACGGACGTCAGCATGAGGAAGCCGACGATGACCAGGGCCGGTGCCGTGGCAAAGGCCGGGATGGCCATGAAGAACGGCGACAGGAAGAGGGACAGGGCGAAGAGGACAGCGACGCAGACTGCCGTCAGGCCCGTGCGGCCGCCTTCGCTGACGCCGGTAGCGCTTTCGACGAAGGTCGTCGTCGTACTGGTGCCGATGATAGCGCCGACTGTCGTGGCGACAGCGTCGGCCAGGAGGGCGCCTTTGATACGCGGCAGGCGGCCCCGTTCATCGAGCATATTGGCTTTGGACGAGACGCCGATGAGTGTGCCCAGGGTATCGAAAATATCGACGAAGAGGAAGGCGAACATGACGACCAGGAAGTCCAGGCTAAAGACGCGGCTGAAGTCGAGCTGGCCGAAGATGGGGCTCAGGCTGGCCGGGGCAAAGGCAGCGGCGCCGCCGGACAGGTCGGGGATAACGCTGAACATCTTCATTTCCGGATTGGGCACGTAGAGGCCGGTCAATTCGCAAAGAATGGCCAGAATCCAGGTAAAGAGGATGCCCCAGAGGATGTTGCCGCGGACTTTCTTGACCATCAGGACGGCTGTGAAGACGATGCCGATCATGGCCAGGAGAACCGTAATGCCGACAGTGTGGAAGGTGCCCGTAGCGGCAGACTGTTTGAACGAGAACAGGGCAATCTTGGTTGCCGGGTTGGCGACGATGATCTGGGCGTTCAGCAGGCCGATGAGGGCAATGAACAGGCCGATGCCGGCAGAAACGGCTTTCTTCAAGGTCATGGGGATGGCGTTGAAGATAGCTTCGCGGACATTGGTCAAAGACAGGATGATGAAGATAACGCCTTCAAAGAAGACGGCGGCCAGGGCCATTTCCCAGGTGTAGCCCATCTGCAGGACGACCGTAAAGGCGAAGAAGGCGTTCAGGCCCATGCCCGGTGCCAGGGCGAAGGGATAGTTGGCGAAAAAGGCCATGCACAGCGTCCCGATAAGGGAAGCCAGGGCGGTTGCCGTGAGGACGGCACCTTTGTCCATGCCGGCGGCGCTCATGATGGTCGGGTTGACGGCCAGGATGTAGGCCATGGTCATGAAGGTCGTGATACCAGCCAGGATTTCCGTGCGGACCGTCGTGCCATTTTCGCTCAAGTGGAAGAAACGGTCGAGGAAGGACGGTTGGTTTTCCATAATACATTCACACTCCTTTAGTAATAAAACAAGTTGACATCCATCCGGAAATACATGAAGCCAAATAGCAGACGACGGACATCAACTGATATCATTATTATAGGGTGTTCTGCCTTTTTGGGCAACTATTTTGTCAAAAAAAGGAAATCTATGGTACAATGAGTCCGAAAGATAAAAATCTTACGCCTTTACCGATAGGAAGGAGTACATTATGACTATGACACGGAATCTTTTGAAACGGCGTATTGCCGTAGCCCGGGGCTTGGAACCGGGGGACGTCGTCCTTAAAAACTGCCAGATCGTCGACGTCTATACACAGACCATCCGGCCTGGGGATATCGTCATCGCCGACGGCATCATCGCCGGCGTCGGCGGCCCGTATGAAGGACAGGAAGTCATCGATGCCCATGGGGCCTATGCCGCACCGGGCCTCATTGAAAGCCATATCCATATCGAATCGTCCTATGTCAGCCCGGAAGAGTTCGGCCGCCTGGTCGTCCCCCTGGGAACGACGACGATCGTCGCCGACCCGCATGAAATCGTCAACGTCTGCGGCCTGGCCGGCCTTCGTTACATGATGGAAGCCGCTGAAAAGACGGCCCTGGACGTCCGTTTCATGGTGCCGTCGTGTGTCCCGGCGACGCCTTTCGACCACAGCGGGGCCGTGCTGGAAGCAGACGACATGAAATCGCCCCTGGCCGACGACCGCGTTCTCGGTGTCGGTGAATTCATGAACTGCCCGGGCATCCTGAACGGCGATGATGCCGTCCTGGACAAGCTCGTCGCTGCCTATGAGGCGAAAAAGCCCATCGACGGCCACAGCCCCGGCGTCACTGGCAAGGACCTGCAGGCCTATGCGTCGGCCCAGATCCGGACGGACCACGAATGTTTCACCTTGGACGACGTCGAAGCGCGCCTCCAGGCCGGCATGTACGTCATGCTGCGCAACGGTTCGGCCTGCCATGACCTGCCAAATCTGGTCCGGGCCGTGACGCCGGCCAATCTGCGCCGCTTCCTGCTCTGTTCGGATGACCTCCATCCCAAGACGATCTTTGAGAAAGGCCACCTCAACGAACACCTGCGCCTCTGCGTCGCCGCCGGCCTGTCGCCGCAAGCGGCTATCACCATGGCGACCCTCAACGCCGCCGACTGCTACCACTTCGACGACCGCGGCGCCTTGGCACCGGGCAAGCGGGCGGACATCGTCCTCTTTGAAGACCTGAAGGACTTCCACGTTCTGGCGACCTTCATCGGCGGTCAGAAAACAGCGGAAAAGGGCCAGTATCTCCTGCCCTTTACGCGGGCTGATTACAGCGCCGTCGGCAGCTCTGTCTGCATCGCCGGTTTCTCCGAAGAGAAAATGGTTATGCACTTGACGTCGGACCGGGTCCGGACTATCGACATCGTGCCCGGCGGCGTCGTCACGGAAAAAGGGGAAGCCCTCATCCATCGCGATGGCCGCGGCGATTTCGTCTACGACCCGCAGGCCGATATCGTCAAAGTTGCCGTCGTCGAACGCCATCACGGCACGGGCTGCGTCGGCCTGGGCCTGCTGCGCGGTTATGGCCTTAAACGAGGTGCCGTCGCCGTATCCGTGGCCCACGATTCACACAACATCATCGTCGCCGGCACGAACAATAGGGATATGGCCGCTGCCGTCGAGGCCCTGGAGGGCCAGAAGGGCGGCATGGCCATCGTCTTGGACGGAACGGTCCTTGCATCCATCCCGATGCCCATTGCCGGCCTCATGAGCGACCAGCCGGCCGCCGCTGTCGATGCAGCTATGGACGAGCTCTACGCCAAGGCCCACCATATCCTGGGTGTCAGCGCTGACGTCGATGTCATCATGACGTTGTGCTTCATGAGCCTGCCCGTCATCCCCAAGCTGAAACTGCTGGACACGGGTCTCTTCGACGTCGAAGCCTTCGATTTCGTTCCCATTGAACCTTAAGGAGGTATGATTATGGATGCCAAGAAAGTTAAGTTAGTCGTCATCAAGTCTCATTGTGATCTTTATAAAGAAGGCGATGAAATCGTCTTCGACGGGCCTGTCATCGATAAAGCAAAGAGCGGCGCCCTCTGCATGACGGCCCTCCAGGCCCTTTATCCTTATGTCTTCGCCGGCCGCCAGGGTTCGCTCTGGCCGTCGGATATCCAGTGTCCCGACTGCGACGAAGGCGTCATCTTCCGCGTGGTGGAACAATGATGCATAACCCTAATAGGGCAGAACGAGAAGGTATTGGCAAATGGCTTGACGACCGTGATATAATGAAAGGTAGAATGATAGTCGTGTGAGTGGGGAGGAATGTGAAAGTTGATACTCAGCAAAGCCTGTAAGACAAAGATGGCTGCTCTTTTCATCGGCCTCATGGCCTTGATGCCGGTGCAGGCCATTACGCAGGAAGAAATGGTCTATGACCAGGTCAGCAAATATATCCGCGGCAGCGAAGCGGCGGCCATTGCCAAGGATATCTGTGATGCATCCTATACGTATGACGTCGACCCGATCCTCGTCGCCGCCGTCTTTACGACAGAAAGCCATTTCGATAATTCTGCCGTGTCCGGCGTCGGTGCCGTCGGCATTGCCCAGCTTATGCCGTCTACAGCGGCATCACTCAAGGTCAATCCCTACAACCGCAGGGAGAACATCTTTGGCGGCGTCAAGTACCTCGGCCAGATGGTCGAACGCTACCGCACATGGGACCGGCCCTTCGTCTATGCCGAAGCGGCATATAATGCCGGACCGGGCGCCGTCGACCGGGCCCGAGGCGTGCCGCATTATACGGAGACCATGAATTATGTCCAGACCGTCGAACAGACGCGGCGGGAAATCTGGCGCCTTGCCGGTCATGAAGCCATGGTCCTGAAGCCCTACAAGCGGTCGGCCATGACCGTGACGGAAACGGAAGCACCCATTTTTCCGAGCCTGAAAGAATGGCATGAACAGCACAGTCAGAAAGCAGCCGCTGTCCAGACTAAGACTACGGTCCGGCCCAAGACGGCCCGCGTAGCCAATTCGGTCCGCAGCCCGCAGCCTGTGTCGTATTGGACGACGTCGCGGCCCTGGGACACGCGGAGCAGTAAAAAATAATATCGAGGAAGGGACCTTGCATCAGCGATTATGCAATCTCCCTTTTTTTACGGCCTGGAGCCGTAAGGAATGAAAAAAGGAGTTGTGAAATGGAAAAAGAATTGATTCACCTGGAGCACGTATCCAAGACCTATGATGGGCACAAGGTATTAGATGGCCTTGATCTGACGATTTCTGAAAATGAATTCGTGACTCTCCTCGGCCCCAGCGGCTGCGGCAAGACGACGACGCTCCGCCTCATTGCCGGTTTTGAAACGCCTGATGAAGGGCGTATCCTCTTCGATGGGGCCGATATCACCCAGCTGCCTCCGAACCGGCGTCAGGTCAATACGGTGTTCCAGAATTATTCTCTTTTTTCCCATATGGACGTGGCCGAAAACATCGCCTTCGGGCCGAAGATTCACGGCAAGTCCCGCGATTATATCCGCGATAAGATCCGTTATGCCCTGAAACTGGTCAACCTCGACGGCTACGAACACGCCAACATCGTCGACTTGTCCGGCGGCCAGCAGCAGCGCGTGGCCATCGCCCGGGCCGTCGTCAATGAGCCGCGGGTCCTGCTCCTGGACGAACCCCTGAGCGCCCTGGACCGGAAATTGCGCCGCAGCATGCAGCTGGAACTCATCAAGATCAAAGAAGAACTGGGCATTACCTTCGTCTTCGTCACTCATGACCAGGAAGAAGCCCTGAGCATGTCCGACACGGTCGTCGTCATGAACCAGGGTTATATCCAGCAGATCGGCACGCCCGAAAGCATTTACAATGAACCGGAAAACGCCTTCGTCGCCGACTTCATCGGTGACAGCAACATCGTCGACGGCCTCATGGTACACGACAAACTCGTGCGCATCGCCGACTACGACTTCGACTGTGTCGACGTCGGCTTCGGGACCCACCGCCCTGTCGACGTCCATATCCGGCCGGAAGATATGGAACTGCAGCCGCCTCGCGACGGCGGTTTCAACGGCGTCGTCACCAAGACGATTTTTGAAGGCATGACCTATAACCTCACTATCCAGGCGCGGGGGATCGAGTGGCTGGTCAAATCGACGAAGCACTATCAGCCCGGCGACGAAGTCAGCCTCTGGGTGGACCCCTTCAATATCCAGATCATGAATAAACCGGAATCGGAAGACGAAAGGGCGATGGAAAATGATTAATTCAGCAGCGATTCGCAACCTCTTTGCCGCGCCCTTCCTCATCTGGGCGGTCTTATTTATCTTCTGTCCCGTCGTGGCCATCGCCTGGTACGGCCTGACCGATGCCCACGGCGCCTTTACCCTGGCCAATATCAGCCTCATCGCCCACTGGGAGTACCTGAAGGCCCTGGAACTGTCCATCGTCCTGGCCCTCATCAGCACGGTCATCTGCCTGGTCGTGGCTTATCCGCTCTGCCTTATCCTGACGGAAAAGAAGCGGGGGAAGGGCTCGCTCCTGTTCCTGCTCTTCGTCCTGCCCATGTGGATGAACTCCCTGCTGACGACCATGGCCTGGCAGACGATTCTGGAAAAGAACGGCATCCTCAACCAGTTCCTGCGCCTCTTGTCCCTGCCTGACGTAAGCCTCATCAACACGCCGGCGGCCATCGTCATCGGCATGATTTACAACTTCCTTCCCTATATGATCCTGCCCCTCTACGTCGCTCTGAGCAAGATCAACGGCAACGTCATCGCCGCGGCCCGCGACTTAGGGGCCAATTCCTGGCAGACCTTCACCAAGGTCATCCTGCCCTTGTCCCTGCCCGGCGCCATCAGCGGCATCACCATGGTCTTCATCCCGTCGCTGACGACGTTCTTCATCAGCGGCCTCTTAGGGGGCAATAAGATCCTGCTCATCGGCAACATCGTCGAACAGGAATTCACCATGGCCTATGACTGGCATCTGGGCAGCGGCCTGTCTCTGGTGCTCATGGTCTTCATCATCGTCAACATGGTCGTGACGGCTTATTTCGACCGCAGCGAAGGGCAGGTGAAGAAGTGATGGAAAAAGTGAAGAAACTCTACGTCGCCCTGGTCGTCCTCTTCCTCTACGCGCCCATCGGCGTCCTCGTGGCCCAGTCCTTCAACGCCAGCCGTTACCGCGGCCACTGGACAGGCTTTACCCTGCAATGGTACGGCGAGTTATTCCAGAATGAAGGCATCTTTGACGCCTTGCAAAATACCATTACCATCGGTCTCTCGTCGGCGGCCATCGCCACCGTCCTGGGTCTTCTCACCTGCATGGCCCTGCGCGGCATGGGTCGCAAACAGCGGTCGGTCTATCTCGGCGTGGCTAGTATGCCGCTGCTCAATGCGGACATCGTCACCGGGATTTCCCTGATGCTCCTCTTTTTAGGCATGGGCCTGCGCCTGGGCTACGGTTCGATTCTCATGGCCCACGTCGTCTTCAACCTGCCGTACGTCATCTTGTGCATCATGCCCCAGTTCCTGTCGCTGGACCGCAGCTGTTATGATGCCGCCCGCGACCTGGGCGCGACGCCGTTCGTCGCATTCCGCCGCGTCGTCCTGCCGGAACTGCGGCCCAGTCTCCTGGCAGGCTTCATGCTGGCCTTCACCATGTCGGCCGACGACTTCATCATTACGCACTTCACCAAAGGGGCCGGCATCGATACGCTGCCGACGGAAATCTATGCCGAATTGAAATTGGGCATCCATCCGGAAATGTATGCCCTTTCGACGCTCGTATTCGTCTTCGTCCTGGTCTTCGCCGTCCTGCTCATCGTCAACCGCCGGCGCCTGGCCCTGGGTCGGAACTGGTAGGAAAGGGGAAACGCTATGAAATATATCCGCATGATCCTCCTCGGTCTCTGCTGTATCCTGGCCCTGAGCGGCTGTGGCTTCTTTGACAGCGAAGAAGACGAGGACAACGTGGTCTATGTCTATAACTGGGGCGATTACGTCGACCCGGATACGCTCAAGCAGTTCGAAGAAGAAACGGGCATCCGCGTCGTCATGGACGAATTCGATACCAACGAGAGCATGTATCCCCTGGTCGCGGCCGGGGCCGAACACTATGACGTCATCTGCCCGTCGGACTACATGATCCAGAAGATGATCCACAATGATCTTTTGCAGCCTCTCGATTATTCCCAGCTGCCCAACGCCCGCCAGTACGTAGGCAAACAGTTCTGGACCCAGTCCGAGTCCTTTGACCCGGGCAACCGCTATGCCGTCCCTTATTGCTGGGGCACCGTCGGCATCGTCTACAATCGGACCATGGTCGATGAACCTGTCGACAGCTGGTCCATCCTTTGGAACGAGAAATATAAGAATGAAATCATCATGCAGGACTCGCCGCGCGATTCCTTCATGGTCGCCTTGAAGCGTCTGGGCTATTCCCTGAACACGACGGATCCTCAGCAGATCAAAGAAGCGCGGGATATGCTCATCGCCCAGAAACCCCTGGTCCAGGCCTATGGCATCGATGACGTCAAGGACAAGCTCGTCTCCGGCGAAGCGGCCATGGGCGTCGTCTTTTCCGGTGAAGCCCTGCGCATGATCCTGGAAAACAGGAACCTGGAATACGTCATCCCCAAAGAAGGGACCAACCTCTGGATTGACTCGTGGGTCATCCCCAAGAATGCCGAACACGTCGAAAATGCCCATAAATTCATCGACTTCATGAGCCGTCCCGACATCGCCCTGAAGAACTTCGAGTACCTGACCTATTCGACGCCGAATACGGCCGTCCCGGCCATGGAAGAAGACGAAGACTATAAAGATAACCCCGTCGTCTTCCCGCCGGAAGAAGCTTATGCCGGCCAGGAAACGTACAAATACCTGGGCGAAGAAGGGGACAAGCGCTATAACGACGAATGGATCCAGGTCAAGGTCTGGTGATTTTTTAGGATAAATGCTTTTCAAGAATACAAATGTGTAGTATAATGAGTACAAGTTCAGAATGAGACCAAAGAAGGAACCGTTGCACGAAGGCTTTTGCCATCATGCACGGTTCCTTTTGCTTTATAGTTTGTAGTATGGAGTTTGTAGAAAATGGCTTCAAATTTAAAAACACCCACTAAAAACTACAAACTACAAACTTCGAACTTCTGTTGTATGAGATTGGGAGGCGGGGATATGGCTGAGAAAAGGCCTTTGGTTTTCAATGTGCAGAAATTTTCCGTCCACGACGGGCCGGGGATACGAACGACGATTTTCTTCAAAGGCTGTCCCTTGGCCTGCCCATGGTGCCATAATCCGGAGAGTCAGCGCTTCGAGGTTGAGAGAATGGAGCGTAGCGATGGGGGACAGGATGAGGTCGGGACCTATTATTCCGTAGCAGAACTCGTCCGCCAGGCCGTGCAGGACCAGATTTTCTATGAACGTTCTGGCGGCGGCGTCACCTTGTCGGGCGGTGAAGTCCTGGCCCAGCCCATGGGGTATATCGCCGAGCTCGTCCGGGCCCTGGCTGAAAAAGGCATTTCCGTCGGCATCGACACCAGCGGCGCTGTTCCCTTTACGGCTTTTGAACCGGTCCTGCCTTATACGGACTTCTTCCTTTACGACATGAAGCTCTTTGACGCCGAACGCCACCGACAATATATGGGCCAGGGCAATAGGCAGATACTGGAGAACATGAAGCGCCTCAGCGACGCCGGCGCCGGCCTCTATCTGCGGCTCATCATGGTCGACGGCGTCAATACCGACGGGGACCGGGATATCCGGCCCTTCCAGGACTGGCTCCAGGCGCAGCAGATACGCGTGGAAAGAATCCATCTCCTGCCGTACCATGAGCTGGGACGCCATAAATATGAGGCCCTGCATCGGACGTTCCAGCCGTTCCATGCCCCGTCAGGGCAGGCCTTGGAAGCCATCCGGCAATCTTTTGCTGTACTCGGTTATGATACCGTCATCGGCGGTTAGATAGGAGGGAATTCACATGGCAACAGCTTTGAAAGAACAGAAATTCGTGGAAGGTATCCGGGGATGTACGGACCGTATCCGCCAGCTGCGGGAAGAAAGCGTTCACGGCGCCGTCCCGACGATTTCCATGGAACGGGCCGTGCTGCTGACCGAAGCGTACCAGCAGTACGAAGGGACTTGTTCCATTCCCGTCCTGCGGGGCAAAGCCTTTTACTATCTCATGGCCCATCGGACCCTCTATCTGGGACGGGGCTCGCTCATCGTCGGCGAAAAGGGGCCGAAACCCTGGGCGGCACCGACCTTTCCGGAACTGTGCTGCCATACCCTGGAAGACTTCGACACCCTGAACAGCCGCGAACGGGTCTTCTTCAGAGTGACCGACGAAGATAAGCGCATCCAGCGGGACGTCATCATCCCATACTGGAAGGACCGGGCCATGCTGACCAAGATGAACGGCCTGCTGCCCCGGGCATGGCAGAAATTATTTGCTGCCGGTATGTTCACGGAATTCCTGCAGCAGCGCGGTCCGGGCCATACCGTGGCCGATGGCAAGATATACTGGAAGGGCTATGGCGATTTCCTGCGGGACATCCAGGAACGCCTGGCCAGCCTCGATTTCAATAACGATATGGATGCCCTGGAAAAACGGGACGAATGGGAAGGCATGGCCTGGGTCTGCCGGGGCATGATCCTCTTGGGGAAACGCTATGCCGCCCTGGCCCGGGACATGGCGGCGAAAGAAAAAGACCCGGCCTGGCGCCGGGACCTGCTGGATATCGCCGCCGTCTGCGACGTCGTCCCGGAACACCGGCCACAGACGTTCCGCCAGGCCATCCAGATGTACTGGTTCACCCATATCGGCGTGACGACGGAAATGAACAACTGGGATGCCTATTCGCCAGGCAAGTTCGACCAGTATCTGGAACCTTTCTATGACCGGGACCTGGCCGAAGGGCGCCTGACCCGGGACGATGCCAAGGAGCTCCTGGAAGCGCTGTGGATCCAGTTCAATAACCAGCCGGCACCGCCGAAAGTGGGTATTACCCTCAAGGAAAGCGCGACGTATACCGATTTCTGCAACATCAATACCGGCGCCCTGCGGTCCGACGGGACCTGTGGCGTCAGCGATGTAAGCTATCTCATCCTGGAAGTCATGGACGACATGCGCCTCCTCCAGCCGAGCTCCAACGTTCAGATTTCCCAGAAGACGCCGGAACGCTTCCTGCGGAAGGCTCTGGAAATCTCCCGCAAGGGCTGGGGCCAGCCGGCGTTCTATAACAGCGAAGCCATCGTCCAGGAACTGATGTATCTGGGCAAATCCCTCGATGATGCCCGGGCCTGCGGCATTGCCAGCGGCTGCGTCGAAGCCGGGACGGCCGGGAAAGAAGCCTATGTCCTGACGGGCTATCTCAATATCCCCAAGGTCCTGGAACTGGCCCTGCATCGCGGCTATGATGCCTATACCGGGGAAAAGGCAGGTATCGACGTCGGCGACCCGTTGCAGTTTGCGTCATATGACGATGTATGGCAGGCTTTCCTGAAAGAACTGAAATACGTCGTCGATGTCAAAGTGGCCGGCAATAACCTCATCGAACGGCTCTATATGCAGTACATGCCCGTGCCGCTGCTGTCAGTCATCACCGACGACTGCATTGCCAATGGGAAGGACTACAATGCCGGCGGCGCCCGCTATAACACGAGTTATATCCAGTGTGTCGGCATTGCGACCATTACAGATTCCCTGGCCGTGCTGAAACAGCAGGTCTTTGAACAGCGGCGGTTCACCATGGAAGACATCATCACCGCCTGCGACCGGGACTTCGACGGCGACGATGCCTTGCTCGACGTCGTCCTCCATCATACGCCGAAGTACGGCAACGATGATGACTACGCCGACGCTATCCTCCACGACGTCGACCGGGCTCTGCAAGCAACTATTGCCGGCAGGCCGACGCCGAAAGGCTCGAAGACGGTCGTCGAATTCCTGCCGACGACGTGTCACGTCTACTTTGGCCAGGTCATGGGCGCCAGCCCTAACGGCCGCCGGGCCCATGTGCCCCTGCCCGATGGTATTTCGCCGGAAAAGGGCGCTGATACCCACGGACCGACGGCGGTCATCAAGTCCTGTGCCAAACTGGAACAGCTCAAGACTGGCGGCGCTCTGCTCAATCAGAAATTCACGCCGTCCGTCGTCGCCGGCCCGAAAGGCCTGGCTTGCCTGGCTGCCCTGGTCCGGTCGTACTTCACCATGGACGGCCATCACATCCAGTTCAACGTCGTCGACAGGGAAACCCTCCTCGATGCCCAGCGCCACCCGGAACAATACGAAAACCTCATCGTCCGCGTCGCCGGCTACAGCGATTACTTCAACAACCTGGACAAAGCCCTGCAGGACGAAATCATCAACCGCACTGAACAGAGCTTTGGGGCGTAAAAAAGACCGTGCATAATGGTTTCTGCCATCATGCACGGTTTCTTTTTTTGTTTTAAATTGTTGTAAATTTTTTTCATTGTAGGGGCTCGCACGTGGCGACCCCTACAGTGCCAAAAGCGAGTTCACAAGATTCGAGGCGGGCCTTAGAGCCACGAGCCACGAACTACTTGTCGAAGGCTTTCCCAGTGAGCATTTCGTAGGCTTCTTTGTATTTGGCAATGGTCTTGTCGATGACGTCCTGGGGCAGGAGGTAGTCGCTGTCCGGGTTGGCTTTGAGCCAGTCACGGACGAACTGTTTGTCATACGACGGCTGGCTCTGGCCGGCTTTGTAGCCTTCGAGGGGCCAGAAGCGGGAGCTGTCCGGCGTGAGCATTTCGTCGCCCAAGACGATATTGCCTTTGTCATCGAGGCCGAATTCAAACTTCGTATCGGCAATGATGATGCCTTTGGAGAGGGCGTATTCAGCACATTTTTTATACAGGGCCAAGGTGTAATCGCGGATTTTTTCAGCGTATTCCTTGCCTTTTCCCGGGAAGGTCTTGTCGATGAAAGCAGCGCCTTCTTCGAGAGAGACGTTTTCATCATGGTCGCCGAGTTCGGCTTTCGTGCTCGGTGTGAAGATCGGTTCCGGGAGTTTTTCTGATTCTTTGAGACCTGCCGGCAGTTTGATGCCGCAAACGGTGCCATTCTTCTGATAGCTTTCCCAGCCGCTGCCAGTGATGTAGCCACGGACGATACATTCCATGGGAATCATAGTCAGTTTCTGGCATTTCATGCTGTTGCCGATGAACTGTTCCTGCTGGAAGAATTCCGGCATGTCAGCGTTGTCGACGGAAATCATGTGGTTCGGGATGATATCCGACGTCATATCGAACCAAAACTTGGACATCTGCGTGAGGATGGCGCCCTTTTTGGTGATTTTGTTCTTAAGGATGCGGTCGAAAGCGGAGATGCGGTCCGTTGCGACCATGATAATGCTGTCACCTGCGTCATAGACTTCGCGTACTTTACCGGATTTAAAAGGGGTGTATTCTTTCATCTTGTCTGGCCTCCATGATTCAGAACTTATTTTATTATGGTAGAACAGTATTATCATAGCATATTTTGGGGAAAGAAAAAAGGTTTTGTCATCAAAGGACAAAACCTTTTTTTCGTGGCTCGTAGGGGACGCCCAGAGGGCGTCCCGCAAATCATGTGTGATGTGTATATAATAACTCTTCTGGACGGGCGCCCCACGTGGTCGCCCCTACAATGCGGTTTGTGAGGCCACGTGGTCGTGCTTACGATACGGTCGCGGTCCGGCTTACTGCAGATAATAAGTCAGGCTGACGCTTTGGCTGAGGGTGTTGGTGCCGGCTTCGACTGGTGTCGAGTCGGCTTCCATCTTGTTGACGGCCCGCAGGCTCATGGCAGCGCCGTAGACGCGGCTGTACGACGGGCTCGTACCGGAAATGTTGATTTCCTTGACGGCACCGAGCTGGCTGCCAGCGGCTTCAGCTGCGGCCTGGGCAGCGCGCTGACCGTTGTGGACGGCTTCTTTGATCAGGTTTTCCTTGATCTGGTCGGCGTGTTCATTGGTAAAACGGACGTTGTTGATCTGGTTGGCACCGAGGCTGCCGGCCTTGTTGATGACCTGCGATACCATAGTGAGGTCGGTCAGTTTGACTTCCAGGCTGTTGGTCACCGTATACGACGTGACTTTCTGGCCCTTCATGTCATAGTTCGGTGACATATAGAAGCCCGTGGTCTTCATGTTTTCCGCTGGGATACCCATGGCCTTCAAGGCATTCGTGACCTGGTTCATGGCCAGATTATTCTTGGTCCGGGCCTGCTGGGCATCGGCGTCGGTACTGGTTGTGCCGATAGTGACATAAGCCGTATCCGGGGCGACTTCCTGCTGGGCATAGCCCGTGACGGTAACGACAGACGGTTCCGGACCAGCTGCCAGGGCCTGGGGCGCAGCCAGGACCAGGGACGATGCCAGCATAGCGGCGACGACAAGGCCTTTCAAGGGTTTATATTTCATAAGTTAAGACCTCCTTTTTAAGATATTCCTATTATACCACGGCAGGGGGATGTACGTCTATGTGGGATAAAATGGCGAAATTGTCTATGATAAATGTTACGAAAGTGTTGCATTTTTTTTCGCGGCGTACTATAATAGCCACAGATACATAGAAAAAGCTAGGGGAGCCTTCGGGCTGAGAAAAGTGACGGATTACACTTGACCCTTTACCTGATGCGGGTAATGCCGCCGTAGGGAAGCTTTACGGGATTATAAAGCTCACCTGCGGAGGACCGCCAGGCGAGCTTTTTTTATTGCATTAAGGATTATTTTTATATAGGAAGGATGTTTGTAATGGATTACACAACACAGATGGACGCTGCCCGCAAAGGCATCGTCACGCCGCAGATGAAGATTGTCGCTGAAAAGGAACACATGCCCGTTGAAAAACTCATGGCCCTCGTCGCCAGCGGGAAAGTCGCCATTCCGGCTAACAAAGTCCATACCAGCCTGTCGCCGGAAGCTGTCGGCCAGGACTGCCGCACGAAAATCAATGTCAACCTCGGCGTTTCTCCGGAACACAACAACCACGAAGAAGAACTGCAGAAAGTCCAGAATGCCATCGACATGAAAGCAGAAGCTATCATGGACTTGTCCAATTTCGGCAAGACCCGTGACTTCCGCCGCAAACTGGTCAAGATGTCTACGGCCATGATCGGCACGGTCCCCATGTACGATGCGGTCGGCATGCTGGAAAAAGACTTGAAAGACATTACCGTCGATGAATTCTTCTCCGTCGTCGAACAGCACGCAGAAGATGGCGTCGACTTCATGACCATCCACTGCGGCATGAACCGCAAGACGGCACAGCGCATCAAAGACAACCCGCGCCTGACCAACGTCGTTTCCCGCGGCGGTTCGCTGCTCTTCGCCTGGATGGAAATGAACAACCAGGAAAACCCGTTCTACGAATATTATGACCGTCTCCTCGACATCTGTGAAAAATACGACGTCACCCTCAGCCTCGGCGATGCCTGCCGTCCAGGCTGTACCCATGACGCTACCGACGCCGCTCAGATCGAAGAACTCATCACCTTGGGCGAATTGACCAAACGCGCCTGGGCCCACAACGTCCAGGTCATGATCGAAGGCCCGGGCCACATGGTCCTCAACGAAATCGCAGCCAACATGAAGATTGAAAAACGCCTGTGCCACGGCGCTCCGTTCTACGTCCTCGGGCCCTTGGTCACGGACATCGCACCGGGCTATGACCACATCACCAGCGCCATCGGTGGTGCCATCGCCGCTTCCTGCGGTGCCGACTTCCTCTGCTATGTCACACCGGCTGAACACCTGCGCCTGCCGACCGTCGACGACGTCAAGGAAGGCATCATCGCTGCCCGCATCGCAGCCCACGCTGCCGACTTGGTCAAGGGCATCCCGGGCGCTCAGGAATGGGATGACGCCATGAGCAAAGCCCGCGTCGACGTCGACTTCGACAAGATGATTTCCCTGTCCATCGACCCGGAAAAGGCCCGCAGCTATTACGAATCGAGTAAACCGGAATGTGAAGGCACCTGCACCATGTGTGGTAAGATGTGCCCGGCCCGTACGATGAAACGCATCCTCGCCGGCGAAGACGTCTCCATCCGCTAGGCTCCAACCTAAATATTTACCTCATAGATACTGAAAAAGGCCCGTCGCCAGATGACGGGCCTTTTTCAGGTACAGACCGCCGACCTGTAGTAGGGGCTTCCACGTGGGAAGCCCGCTAGAGAGATTTGACCACAGCCTATACAGTTTTGATGGTATATTTTTACGAATCACGAACGACGGCCTTTTCCACGAGCCGAGGGTCACTCGAGGTGATGTTGTTACGCTGAATCTGTTGCCGCGCAGCGGCATCTGAGCCCGAGGTGGCCTGCGAACGGCGGCCTGCGGGGCCGTCAGGCCCCAACCGCGATGAACGACGAACGACCTACGATGAACGGTTTTATGCCCCGTCGTCAGGCCTCAGGATTTGTCAAAGCATCTATGAACTGGCGGGCTATGCTGGACAGGTAGCGGTGTTTGGGTGTGATGACGGCCAGTTGGGTGCGCAGGCGCGGTTCGTCGATGGCTTTGGTCTGGAGCTGGGGCAGGCGGGCCGGCGAGATGGCCGATGCCGGGACGACGGCGTAGCCCAGGCCGGTTTCGGCCCAGAGCAGGGTCGTCCGGGCGTCGTCATTGCGGCAGAGGAGGTTCGGCGTGAGGTTGTGGGCTTCGCAGACGTCGTGGAAGAGCTGGTCGAAGCGGCGGTAGAGGATGAGCGGCAGGCCTTGCAGTTGTTCTATGGTCAGGGTCGGCTGGCCCGGGCTGGGGTCGGCCAGGGTATCGGCATAGGCCAGGACCATCGGTTCTTCAGGCAGCAAGGTGCAGTCGAAGGCGTCCTGCTTGAAGGGCGTGCGGACGATGCCGATTTCGATGAGACCTTTGCCCAGCATGTCCAGGACGCGGAAGGTGTTGCCGTCATAGATTTCAAAGCGGATGCCCCGATGACTGGCGTGGAATTGGCGGAGCGCCGGCCGGAGAATGACGCTGCCCGACGAGGACACGGTCCCGATGGACAAGGTGCCGCGCAGACCACTCTTGAAATCGGCGATTTCCCGTCGTGTCGAGTCGGTGAGGGTAAGAATCTGACGGGCCCGGCGGTAGAGGATTTCGCCCGCGTCGGTCAAGGTCACGCTGCGCGGTTCCCGCTGCAGGAGCTGGACGCCCAGTTCTTCTTCCAGAGCTTTCATTTGCTGGCTCAACGGTGGCTGAGCCATGTGCAGGCGACGGGCTGCCGCCGTAATCTGACCTTCTTCGGCGATGACCATGAAGTACGTAAGTTGACGGATATCCATATCGATGCCTCCTTGACATATAATTTACGTATATTATATCAATCATACAAATATTTTCAATATAGTAAAGGCCGTGTTATACTAAGACCATAGACAAGATGATCGTCAAGAAAGGATGATAGATGATGAACGATATTGTGACACCGAAACGGGACGCCCATTTTTTTTGGACCCTGTTCAAATCGACTTTTTTAATCAGCGCCTTCACCGTAGGCGGCGGCTTCGTCATTATTCCTCTTTTGAAAGGGAAATACGTCGATGAATATCACTGGATCAGCGATAAGGATACCCTCGATATGGTGGCAATCGCCCAGTCCATGCCTGGCGTCATTGCGGTCAACAGTGCGGTCATCCTCGGCTACCGCATGGCCGGGGTCCTGGGGACGCTGGTCGCCCTGGTGGCGACGGTGCTGCCCTGCCTGATTACGCTGTCGATTATTTCTTACTGCTATGATTTCTTTATCCAGAATCTCTATATCAAGATGATCCTCCGCGGTATGCAGTGCGGGGCGACGGCGCTTATCGTCAATGTCGGCATCGACCTCCTCATCAAACAGGGAAAAAAGAAGCTCCTCCTGCCGCTGGCTATCATCGTAGCGACGTTTATTGCTAACTTATGCTTTGATGTCAATATCATGGCGCTCATCGTCATCGACGGCATCATTGGCTTTGCCTTCATGCGCGACAAGAAGTACGATTAAGGGGAGGGACTTATCATGATATATTTATTGCTTTTTTGGGAATTCTGTAAAGTCGGGGCTTTCTGCGTCGGCGGCGGCTATGCGTCTATGCCGCTGATTCAGGCCAGTGTCGTCGATACCTTCCATTGGCTCTCGATGAGCGAATTTGTCGATATATTCACCATTTCTCAGATGACTCCGGGGCCGATCGGCATCAATGCCGCGACCTTCGTCGGCACCAAAATCGCCGGATTAGGCGGAGCTGTGGCTGCCACCCTGGGCTTCGTCACGCCGTCGTTTTTCTTGGGGATTCTGTTAGCACGCGTCTTCCTCAAGTACGGTGATATCGGTCCTATCCGGGGCATCCTCAACGGCCTGCGGCCGGCAGTCGTCGCCCTTATCTGCGTCGCCAGTCTGAGTTTCATCCTCCTGGCCTTGTGGAATACGGAGACCTGGCCTGATGACTGGTCGGCTTTCAGCCTTGGCGGCTTGGTCATCCTCTTCTTGGCTATTGCAGCGACGCGGCGCAAAATCGGCGTCATCAAGGTCCTCATCGGATCCGGCGTCTTAGGCCTCCTCTTAGGCATAGCCGGCCTCATCTAACTTCGATATATTGGGAGTCCAGGCTCTGGAGGAAGCGGCTCGGCGCATAGCGCTGATTGCCGATTCCCTGGTGCCAGCTCAGATACAGCCTCTTTTTGGCCCGCGTAATGGCGACATAAAAGAGGCGTTTTTCTTCTTCGATATTGCCTTTCTTTACGGACCAGAAGGTCGGGAAGACCCGGTCTTCCAGGCTGGCCAGGAAGACGTAGTCGAATTCCAGTCCCTTGGCCTGATGGATGGTGATGATCGGGATTTTCGGGTCCCTGGCCAGCATGCTGTCCAGTTCGCTGTTGGACAGGGCTGTCAGCTTGAGAAATTCCGCCAGGGCGTCGCGGGGGTCCTGGGCCGGGTCATCCGTTTCCTTGGCGATGCGGTAGAGCTTGCGGACGTTTTCCAGGCGGTCGATGTGATGGGCCGTATCGCTGGCCTCACGATGGCTCTCGTACCAGGCCTTGACACCGCCTTCGTTCATGACGGCGGCGATGATGGCTATGGGCCGGTCCTGGTAAGATTGGCGGCGGAAACGGCCCATGTCGCGGCTGAAAGGAGCGAAGAGGGGCAGGTACATAGACAGGGAAGCGCGGCGGGCTGCCGTGGCCGGCGCTATCTTTTCTTTTACGGCGTAGCACAGGAGGCCGGCCGTGGCCAGAATGTCGTCGAAGGCGTCGTGCGACGGCTGATGGTCGATGGGGAAGGTTTCGCTCAGCGTAGCCAGTTTATGGTTGATAAGATTGGGATAGAAGCGGCGGTATATGTCCAGCGTGTCGTAATAGGGGAAGTCACCGCTTTCGGCCATGCCCAGGCGCTGGAGCTCGCTGTGCAGGATGGACAGGTCATACGTGACGTTGTGGCCGACGATGACGGCATCTCTGGCAAAGTCCAGAAAGGCAGACAGGGCTTCTTTCGGATCCCGGCCATCGGCGGCTAACTGGTCGTCGCTGATGTGATGGACGTAGAATGAGGTCCCGACAGAACGGCTGGCGCGGACGTAGGTATTGAACTTGTCTGTGATCTGGCCCTGGGCGTCAAGGCGGAAGGCGGCAATCTGGATGATTTCGTCTGTCGTCGTGTCGGTCCCCGTGCTTTCGACGTCGAAGACGACGATGCGTCCATCTGCCAGGGCCGTCAGCAAGAGGCCGTAAGGGTCGCCCGTTTCCTGGGAAATGGGGTCGATGAAGTCGCAGAGCCGGAGGCCCAGACGGCGGTAGGACTCGCTTTCGATGGTTTCGATGGTCCGCCGGCCGATGCGGGGGACGAAGCGCAGGAGGATGCGTTTCAGGCTGAGGTTGTCGTGCTTGTTCAGGAGCAGCCGCAGGTAGGCCAGGACGTCTTTACATTCCTGGCGCTTGAACAGGTGAAACTGGTCGATGCAGGTGACGGGCAGACGGGATGCTGGCGGATAGTGGAGATTATGGGCCGTAATACCTGTCCACAGCTGCTGGGCCTGGCGATTGCCGCGGACGAGGATGCAGGCTTTGAGACGCTCTTCAGGCGGCAGCTGGCTCAGTTCCTGGAAAATCCAGCGGCTTTCGTTGAGAAAGGTATCGGCCTGGTGGACGACGATGGGTTCACCTGGGACGGCGGCTGCGGCCTGGCCCGGCTGGGGGTAGATGTGGTGGACCGTCACCTGGCCGAAGAGGTGGTTCAGGCAGCTTTCGGCGGCCTTCAGGAGGAGCTGCGTAGCCCGGTAGTTGGTCGTAAAGGTGATTTCCCGGGGATGGTAGGTCTTGCGGAATTGTTCCAGAATATATTCCGGATAAGAACCGCGCCATTCGTAAATGGTCTGGAAGTAATCGCCGCAGAGGAGGACGTTGCGCCCCGGGAAGAGGCGGCTGATGACGGCGTATTCGACTTCGCTCGTGTCCTGCATTTCGTCGACGGCGATGAAGCGGAAGCGGTCCCGCCAGCGCTGGCAGCAGGCATCGTCAGTGAGGAAGTCGTAGGCGCCGGTGATGAGGTCCGTGAAGTCGACGGCGTGGTTGTCGGCCAGGACGGCATCGTATTGCTGGACCAGGGCGTCGCCGTGGTCGCTGAGCCAGGCCTGGAGGGCTTCTTTAGGTGCCGTGAAATCGTGGAGGTCCGGGATGACGCGCTGTTTCTTGACAAATTCGATGAAGTTCTGCAGGGCCTGGGTGTCGTTGCCCGGGGCTGACGCTGCCGCAGGCAGGCTGTCGATGATCTGCCGGCAGTCTTCGTCGTCGTAGAGCAGAAAGTCGTTGTAACGGTCGCTCTGGCGCTTCGTTTCTTCTTTGATGAGGCTGTAACAGAAACTGTGGATTGTCTTGACGACGACAGCCAGGCCCTTTTCGCGGGCCGTGGCGATGATGCGGTTCTTCAGTTCTTTGCAGGCCCGGTTGGTGAAGGTCAGGCAGAGTATCTGCGAGCCTTCGGCGGCGCCTGTTTCCAGGATGTGGGCGACCCGGCAGGCCAGGACGCGGGTCTTGCCCGTGCCGGCTGGCGCGTTGAGCAGAATCGGCTGCGACAGGTCGCTGACGACTTGCTGCTGCTGGTCATTTAATTCCATAATCTATCCCTCCGTGTCGGTCATTTTCCTCCATTGTAACATAGTCGGCGCTATCCGTGTACAAACTGCGATAGAACGGGTGATTTTCATTGACAGTCCCGGATGTTTTTGATAGAATCAAAGTGTATTTGATAATCTTTCAATCAATAAGGAGATGCACTATGACAAGACGTTTATGGACAGGTTCTTTGCCGTTTGTAAACAGTCTCCGTGTGTCTAACTGAAAAAAGCCCAAAGGTGACGTGTGTCACTTTTGGGTTTTGTTTTTCCTAAGGAGGGGTCTCTGTTGAAGGTCGGTTTGATCATGGGAAGCGATTCTGATTTTCCCGTTATGAAAAAAGCGATTGCTATTTTTAAAGAATTTGGTGTTGAATATGAAGTCTTGTTAGCGTCGGCCCACCGCACGCCGGCTGCTGTCCGGGAATTCGTTTCGACAGCCGAAGAACGGGGCATCAGTGCCTTTGTCGTCGGTGCCGGTATGGCTGCTCATCTGCCCGGTGTCGTTGCCAGCTATACGACGCTGCCTGTCATCGGCGTCCCCTTGGAAAGCGGCAGCCTCCAGGGCATGGATGCGCTGCTGGCCATCGTCCAGATGCCGTCGGGCATCCCCGTTGCGACCGTCGCCATCAACGGTGCCAAGAACGGAGCGCTCCTGGCCGTACAGATCGGCGCTGCCAGCGATGCGGCCTTAGCCAAGAAATACAAGGCCTATCGCGAAAACATGGCTAACGAAGTCATGGAAAAGAACCAGAAGTTGCAAGAAACCATAAAGTCCCTCTAAGGGCAATACAGACTATTTTTCGTTATAACAGGAGGTTTAATTCATGTTTTACGATCCGATTTGGGATAAGCAGCATGAAGAATGTGGTGTCTTAGGTATTTACGATAAACACCTCGATATTCCCCGCTATATTTACTGGGGGTTGTTCGCATTACAGCATCGTGGCCAGGAAAGCGGCGGCATCGCCCTGACTGACGGCCAGGATATCCATACGTTCCGCGGCATGGGCCTCATCAGCACGGTCTTCGCCAACGGCGTACCTGAAGAAGAAGGCGGCCCCGTCGGCATCGGCCACGTCCGCTATTCGACGACAGGTTCCAATAATCCCCGCAATATCCAGCCCCTGGCCGTATACACGCCTATGGGACAGCTGGCACTGGCTCATAACGGCAACCTGACCAACACCCGGACTCTGCGGGAAGAACTGGACCGCGGCGGCGCGACCTTCCAGACGACCATGGACAGTGAAATCATCGTCAACCTCATCAGCCGCAGCCAGAAAGACACCATCGAAGAACGCATCATGGAAAGCATGAACCGCATCCAGGGGGCGTACTCACTGGTACTCATGACGAAAGATACGCTCTATGGCGTCCGCGACCCCTATGGCTTCCGCCCGCTGTGCATCGGCCGTACCGATGAAGGCGGCTGGGTCCTGGCTTCGGAAACGTGTGCCCTCGACGCCATCGGCGCCAAGTTCGTCCGCGACGTACAGCCCGGCGAATTCGTCCAGATCAATGAAAAGGGCGTCAAATCGACGATCTTTGCCAAGGCACCGCGCAAGCAGGTCTGTTCCTTTGAATACATTTATTTCGCCCGTCCGGACAGCGTCATCGACGGTCAGGATGTCTACCAGGCCCGCCTGAACATGGGCCGGGAAATGTGGAACGAAACGCAGTATGATGCGGACATCGTCATTTCCGTCCCGGACAGCGGCAACACGGCAGCTATCGGCTACGCCCAGGCTTCGGGCATCCCCTTCAAGCACGGCCTCATCAAGAACCGTTACATGGGCCGTACCTTTATCAAGCCGAACCAGAAACAGCGCGAACTGGCTGTCCGCATGAAGCTGAATGTCGTCAAGTCCGTCGTCAAGGGCAAGCGCATCGTCATGGTCGACGATTCCATCGTCCGCGGCACGACGAGCGGCATCATCTGCAAGCTCCTGCACGAAGCCGGCGCCAAGGAAGTCTACATGTGCGTATCGGCACCGCCTATCAAGTATCCCTGCTTCTACGGCATCGACACGTCGGTCCGCAAGGAACTCATCGCTTCGACGTTCAGTGTCGAACAGATTCAGAAATACATCGGCGTGGACAAACTCCATTTCATTTCCATCGACGGTCTCAACCGGGCTGTCGAACATATCCCCAAGGAAGATATGTGCTTAGCTTGCTTCAATAACGACTATCCTACGGACACTCCGCAGGCCAATGAGGAAGGAGAAAAATATGCTCTCGAACACAAATAAAGGATTGACTTATGCTGATGCCGGCGTCGACATCGATGCTGGCAACAAAGCCGTAGAATTGATGAAAGATTCGGTCAAAGCCACGTACCGTCCGGAAGTCCTCGGTGACCTTGGCGGCTTTGGCGGCCTCTTTTCCCTGATGAACAGCGACATCAAGAAACCGATCCTGGTCAGCGGTACCGACGGCGTCGGCACGAAACTCCGCCTGGCCATCATGATGGGCAAACACGATACAGTCGGTCAGGACTGCGTCGCCATGTCCATCAATGACGTTCTCGTCCAGGGCGCCGAACCGCTCTTCTTCCTGGACTACATCGCCGTCGGCAAGCTCGACCCGGTCCAGGTTGCGACCATTGTCAAAGGTGTCGCCCATGCCTGCCAGGAATCGGGCTGCGCTCTCCTCGGCGGCGAAACGGCTGAAATGGCCGGCTTCTATGCCAAAGACGACTATGACCTGGCTGGCTTCGGCGTCGGCATCGTCGACCGCGACAAGGTCATTACCGGCGAAAACATCAAGGCCGGCGACGTCCTCATCGGCCTGCCTTCGACAGGGGTCCACTCCAACGGCTTCTCCCTGGTCCGCAAGATTGTCCTGGAACGGCAGAACATGAAGCTCGACCAGTACGTCGATGAACTGGGAATGACCATCGGTGAATGCCTGCTCACGCCGACCCGCCTCTATCCGCGTCCGTGCCTGCCGATCATCAAGAACTTTACCGTCAAGGGCATGGTCCACATCACTGGCGGTGGTTTCTATGAAAACATCCCCCGCGTCCTGCCGAAAGGCGTCGGCGTCGATATCGACGTCACGGCGTGGCCGCAGCTGCCGATTTTCGGACTCCTCCAGAAATGGGGCAACGTCGATGCCAAAGAAATGTACCGTACCTTCAACATGGGCATCGGCATGATCATGATTGTCGATGAAAAAGACGCTGATGCCGTCCTCAAGAACCTGGCCGACCGCGATGAAAGGGCCTATGTCATCGGCAAAGTCGTCGATTCCGACGTACCCGTAACCTTGCGGGGAGGCGTATTCCATGACTAAAAAGAAGATGGTCATTTTCGCATCGGGCCGTGGCTCCAACGCCATCGCCCTCCACGATGCCGTCGAAGCCGGCACGATCAATGCGGAAATCAAGGCCCTGGTCTGCGATATCCCGGGCGCACCGGTCATGGACCGCGCTAAGGAATGGGGCGTACCGGTCATTTTGGCCGACCGCAAATCCTTCGACTCGAAAGCGGCCTTTGAAAAATATATCCTCGACGCCATTGAACCGTATCAGGCCGACATCATCTGCCTGGCCGGCTTCATGCGTCTCTTGAGCGGTGACTTCATTTCCCATTATGAACACAAGATGCTCAACATCCATCCGGCCCTGCTGCCGTCGTTCCGCGGCCTCCACGCCCAGCGCCAGGCCGTCGAAGCCGGTGTCAAGATTGCTGGCTGCACGGTCCATTTCGTCGTTCCCGACATGGATGCCGGCCCGATCATCTTGCAGTCAGCCGTACCGGTCTACGAAGACGATACGGAAGACACGCTGGCAGCCCGGATCCTCACCAAGGAACATCCGACTTATGTCAGAGCGGCAGCGCTCTTTTGCGATGATAAATTGACTATCGACGGCAATGTCGTCAAAGGGACTCAGGAATAGGAGGAATTTTTCATGAAAGTAAAACGCGCACTCATTAGTGTATCTGATAAAACGGGCGTCGTCGAACTGGGCAAAGCCCTGGCTGACCTCGGCATTGAAATCATTTCCACGGGCGGCACCATGCGGACCCTGAAAGAAGCGGGCGTACCGGTCATCGCCGTTCAGGACGTCACGGGCTTCCCGGAAATGATGGACGGCCGCGTCAAGACGCTGAATCCGAAAATCCACGGGGCTATCCTGGCTGTCCGCGATAATCCGGAACACGTCAAAGCCATGAAAGAACACGGCATCAAACCGATCGACCTGGTCGTCGTCAACCTCTATCCGTTTCAGCAGACCATTGCCAAACCGGATGTCACCTTGGCTGAAGCCATTGAAAACATCGACATCGGCGGTCCCTGCATGGTCCGCGCTTCGGCAAAGAATAACAAATACGTCGCCATCGTCACCAACCCGTCCAAATACGGCGAAATCATTTCCATCCTCCAGAAAGACGGCGAATTCTCCGACCAGTACCGCCTGGAACTGGCTCAGGAAGCATTCCATCACACGGCTGTCTATGATACGGCCATTGCCGCATACCTGGCAGAACAGGTTCAGAAGGGGGCCGCAAAATAATGAAAGTAGCAGTCATCGGCGGCGGCGGCCGCGAACATACTTTGGCCTGGAAATTGGCTCAGAGCCCGAGCGTCGATAAGCTCTATGCCATTCCCGGCAGCGCCGCTATGAGTGAAGTCGCCCAGTGCGTCGACATCGCCCTGTCCGATTTGGACGCCATCACGGACTATGCCAAAAACGAAGGCATCGACATGCTCGTCGTCGGCCCGGAAGTCCCCTTGACCGAAGGCATTGCCGACCTGGCCCAGTCCAAAGGCCTGGCTGTCTTTGGCCCGAACAAGGCCGCAGCCCAGATGGAAGGGTCCAAAGTCTTTGCCAAGAACCTCATGAAGAAATACCACGTCCCGACGGCAGCTTACGCCTCCTTTACCGATGGCGAAGCCGCCAAGGCCTATATTAAGGAACAGGGCGCACCGATCGTCGTCAAGGCCGATGGCCTGGCTGCCGGCAAGGGCGTCGTCGTCGCCCAGACGGAAGCAGAAGCCATCGAAGCCGTCAACGCCATGATGGAAGACCACATCTTCGGTGCTTCTGGCGGCCGCATCGTCATTGAAGAATGTATGGTCGGCGAAGAAGCAAGCCTCCTGGCTTTCGTCGATGGCAAGACCATCGTGCCCATGATTTCCGCCCAGGACCACAAGCGTATCTTCGATAACGATGAAGGCCCCAACACGGGCGGCATGGGGGCTTATGCGCCGGCACCGGTCGTTACGCCGGAAATCCGCAAGGAAGTCGAAGAAAAGATTCTGAAACCCGTCGTCGATGGCCTCAAACAGGAAGGCATCACCTACCAGGGCTGCCTCTATGCCGGCCTGATGATCACGGCCGATGGCCCGAAAGTCGTCGAATTCAACTGCCGCTTCGGCGATCCCGAAACGCAGGCCGTCTTGCCGCTCCTCGACGGCGACCTGGCCCAGATCATGTATGCCTGCGCCAAGGGCACGCTGACGGCCGATATGGTCCACTGGAAAGACGCTGCATCCTGCTGCGTCATCATGGCTTCTGCCGGCTATCCCGCTTCGTCCCATAAAGGCGATGTCATCAGCGGCCTCGATGCTGTCGATAAAGAAGATGTCATGGTCTTCCATTCCGGCACGGCCAAGAAAGACGGCCAGTACGTCACCAACGGCGGCCGCGTCCTCGGCGTTACGGCCGTAGCAGGGGACCTCAAGAGCGCCATCGAAAAGGCCTATGCCAACGTCAAACGCATCCACTTCGACGGCCAGCAAGTCCGCAGCGACATCGGCGCCAAAGGATTGAAACACTTGAAATAAAGTTTAGAGTTTGTAGTATGGAGTTTGTAGTTTGTAGATGAGGGCTTTGAAATTAAAAAGGGCTTCACTAAAAACTACAAACTGCAAACTTAAAACTCAAAAGGGGTTGTCGCACGTGCGATAGCCCCTTTTGACTACCACACGAAAGGAAGGTCGTTATGACACAGTTTATTACGCCTGTGGAAGCGGCGCGTCTCGTCGGCGATGATATGACCCTGGCTGTCAGCGGTCATGCCGGCTTCGGGACGCCGGACGGGCTGTTCAAGGCCCTTCACGACCGTTATGATGAGGAAGGCCATCCCCGTAATGTGACCTTGGTCAAGATTGCCGGGACCGGCGACGGCGGCCAGCGCGGCGGCGACCGCCTGGCAGCTGACGGCCTCATCGGGACGATCATTACCAGCCATTTCGGCATGGAAAAGAAGTTGGCCGATAAAGTGGCAGCCAATCAGTGCCTGGCCTATGTCGTTCCGGCCGGGACGATACTGGCTCTCTATCGGGCCATCGCCGCCGGTCACAAGGGCGTCTGGACCGATATCGGCCTGCACACGTTGGCTGATCCGCGCCTGGACGGCAGCAAGGCCAACGAAAAGACCGTCCGCGAAGGCAAGGATATCGTCCGCCTGGTCTCGTTCGACGGCGACGACTACTTATATTATCCAACCTTTCCCATCCAGGTCTGCTTCATCCGCGGCTCCCTGGCCGATGAGGACGGCAACATTTCCCTCCAGCGCGAAGCCATGATCGGTGAACAGCTGGAAGTGGCCGAAGCGACGCATAATTCCGGCGGCATCGTCGTCGTCCAGGTCGAAGACGTCGTGCTCCGGGGCAGCCTCGATTCGCGGCTCGTGAAGATCCACCATTTCCTCGTCGATTACGTCGTCGTGCCGCGGCCGAAGTACCACGTCCAGAGCTTTTCGACCCACGGCTACCGGCCGGAACTGAGCGGCGAAGGGCGCAAGTCCATCCAGTCCCTGCCGCCGCATCCTCTGGACAATCGCAAAATCTGTGCCCGCCGGGCGGCGATGGAACTGAAAAAAGGCGACGTCATGAACCTGGGCATCGGCATCCCGGAAATCATCGGCTCTGTCGCCGCTGAAGAGGGCTTCGGGCCGAGCCTGACTCTGGCGGCCGATTCGGGCATCATCGGCGGCATCCCCTTGTCGGGCCTCGATATGGGGGCCGCTGTCAATGCCGAAGCGGAACTGAAGATGGCCGACATGTTCGATATTTGCCACGGCGGCGGCCTCGACCTCTGTGCCCTGGGCCTGGCGGAAATCGACGCCATGGGCAATGTCAATGTCTCAAAATTCCACGGCCGCGTCACCGGGCCCGGGGGCTTCATCGACTTGGCCCAGCACACGAAGAAACTCATCCTCATGGGGACCTTTACAGCCGGCGGTCTGCGAGAACACTGTGAAGGCGGGAGGCTGGTCATCGACCGGGAAGGGAAGTACCAGAAATTCAAGACGGATATCGAACAGGTCACCTTTTCCGGGGACTACGCCGCAGCCCACGGCCAGCACGTCCTGGTCGTTACAGAACGGGCCGTCTTCCGCCTGACGCCGCAGGGACTCATGCTGACAGAAATCGCCCCGGGCGTCGACCTTGAACGGGACATCCTGAGCCAGATGGAATTCCGCCCGCTCATCGCCGATGACCTGCAACTCATGGACGGCCGCATCTTCCAGCCCAATCCAATGGGCTTGTCGTAGGTCGTTCATCGTTCCTCGAATGGTCCCCTGTGGGGACCCAACGTAGGGGCGACCCAAAGGGCGCCCGCCTGAGTCCGCTATGTTTTATATAATCTGATTGGAGGTTTTCATGGAATACCGTATAGAAAGAGATTCGATGGGAGAAATCAAAGTCCCGGCTGATAAACTCTGGGGTGCCCAGACACAGCGCAGTTTCGAGAATTTTAAGATCGGCACGGAAAAAATTCCGCCTGAAATGGTCACGGTCTTTGCCTATTTGAAGAAGGCTGCTGCCTTGACCAACAAGGAATTGGGCGTCGTCGACGGCGACCGGGCCGACGCCATCGTCCAGGCCTGCGATGACATCCTGGCCGGCAAGCTCGACGGCAATTTCCCTCTGGCCGTCTGGATGACCGGCAGCGGCACGCAGTTCAACATGAATGTCAACGAAGTCGTCGCCAACCGGGCCAAGCAGATTTTACAGGCCCAGGGCAAGGACTTGAACGTCCATCCCAATGACCACGTCAATCATTCCCAGAGCTCGAACGATACCTTCCCGACGGGACTGCATATGGTCGGCGTCCTGCTCATCGAAGAAAAATTGTTCCCCGCCATGGAAGCCCTCTATCAGGCGCTCCGGGCCAAACAGGAAGCCTTCAAGGACATCGTCAAGATCGGCCGGACCCACTTGCAGGATGCCACACCGTTGACGCTGGGCCAGGAATTCAGCGGCTGGGCCCGCATGGTTCAGCGCGACCGGGATATGCTGGTCCAGGGCGTCGATTTCCTCCGCGACCTGGCCATGGGCGGCACGGCCGTCGGCACGGGCATCAACTGCCCGAAAGGCTACGATGTGCGCTTTGCCGAAATCGTCAGCCAGCTGACGGGCACGACCTTCCATACGGCGCCGAACAAGTTCCATTCCCTGACCAGTAAGGATGAACTCGTCGTCGTCCACGGCATGCTCAAGGCCCTGGCCTGTGACCTCATGAAGATCGCCAATGACGTCCGCTGGCTGTCGTCGGGACCGCGCTGCGGCATCGGCGAAATCCGTATCCCCGAAAATGAACCGGGCAGCTCCATCATGCCCAGCAAAGTCAACCCGACGCAGTGCGAAGCCGTCACTATGGTCGCCGTCCAGGTCATGGGCAACGACGCGACCTTGGGCATCGCCGCCAGCCAGGGGAACTTCGAGCTCAATGTCTTCATGCCCGTCATCGCCTACAACCTGATCCAGTCTATCCGCCTGCTCACGGACTGCATGGATTCCTTCCGCAAGCACTGCGTCGTCGGCATCGAACCGAACCGCGAACGGATTGCGACCAACCTCTACAACTCGCTCATCCTGGTCACGGGCCTGGTGCCCCTCGTCGGCTATGACAAGGCCTGCACCATTGCCAAACAGGCAGCCAAAGAAGGGCTGACCCTGAAAGAGTCAGCCCTGAAGACGGGATGGGTCACGGCAGAGCAGTTCGACAAAGCCATGGACCCGGCCAAATTGGCAGGTTTGAAATAAGCCTTACTTATCCTTTTCGATGTTATCTTTCCAGGAGTCGTCGTCTTGCTGCTGGACGGCACTGCGCGTATAAGCGGCAATGGCGGCGAAGTTCTTCTGGACGCCCGTCGATGTATTGCGGTACTTGACGGCATGGTCGGCATCGATACCCAGGTTCTGGGCTTCCGAAGCGGCGTCGATATTGGCTCCGAGGAAAATGAAGTCCCAGCCCTGGGCTTTTTTATCGGAAATCATTTTCTGGATCGTCGCCTTGGAATATTCCGTGCTGGCATTTTCCTGTCCGTCCGTGATGATGACGAAGATGACCTTATGATCTTTGTCAGAAATACCCGGCGTGTCGGAAATCTTGGCAATCGTGTTGCCTACAGCATCGAGGAGAGCCGTCGAGCCGCCGACGCGGTAATCCTTGGTTGTCATGTCCGACAGGCTGTTAATGTTGCTGCGGTCCGTCAGGATGTCGACTTTATTGTTGAACAGGACCGTCGTGACCTTGGTGTCGACGTCGAGGTCTTTTTCTTTGGCAATCATGGCGTTGTAGCCGCCGATAGTATCGCTTTCCAGGCCATACATGGAGCCGCTCTTATCGAGGACCAGGACCAGGTCGAGATGTTTGATCGTCGACGGCAGGGACTGTGTTTCAGCCTGGCGGGCCTTGTCGGTCATGGTCGTCGTGTCGGCCGCGACAGCCGCGCCGCAGCAGAGCAGGGCGCTGAGGGTAAATATGAGTAATTTTTTGAACATGGCAGATGCCTCCTTAAAAATGGACGAATGACGTTTCTTTTATTGTATCATAAAAGTTGTTACAAAGAATACGCAGTCTGTTCACAAATCTTTATGATTCCTTTAACTTTTGCCTAATCTTTCGTTAGAAATGACCGTTATACTGGCCTTATCAATTAGGACAAGAGGAGGAGTCACCATGTATTTCCTGGACCATTACCGCACCCGTATTTCCCAAGTCATTGGGCTTCTGTTTTTATTTTTATTCATGTTCTCGCAAAAGGAATTGGATGTCACGGCCCCGTATATCTCGGGCATCTTATTCCTCGTGGGCTGTCTCTGCGTCGGCGCCGCCATGGCAGGCCGCATGTGGTGCGCCCAGTATATTGCCGGCTATAAGAATGACGTCCTTGTCCGCGAAGGGCCGTACTCGGTCTGCCGGAATCCGTTGTATTTCTTCAGCTTCCTCGGCGGCATCGGCGTCGGTCTGTGCACGGAATCGCTGACCCTGACGGTGCTGCTGGTCCTCCTCTTCGCCGTCATGTACATCCCGGTCATCCATACGGAAGAAGCCCGGCTGCACCGCCTCTTCGGGGAACCGTACAGCGCCTACATCCGGGAAGTGCCTCGGTTTTTCCCGAAATGGTCGCTCTACCATGAACCTAAGGAATATACAGTCAAACCGAAAGTTTTCCGCCACGCTGCCGGCGACGTCCTCTGGTTCGTCCTGGCCGTCGGCATCCTGGAATGTATCGAAGCCATACAGGAATCAGGCCTGTTGCCGCAGCTCCTGTCGCTTTATTAAATAAATATAACAAAAACAAAAAATCATTGTCAGCTTGCCCTTTTTCCGCTATGATGAATAGGGACTCGCACGACGGTTTCTGCCATCATGCGAGTCCCTATTTTTTTATAATTTATTTTTTACACCACAGATAGGAGTGGAAAACATGGGCATCATCAAGGAATTCAAAGAATTTGCCATGCGTGGGAACGTGCTGGACATGGCAGTCGGTGTCGTCGTCGGCGGAGCTTTTGGGAAAATCGTCACGTCACTGGTCAACAACATTATTATGCCCCCATTTGGGGTCCTCCTCGGCGGGATTGATTTTTCGGACTTCTTCATCCCTTTGAGCACAGAACACGTCGATTCCCTGGCCGAAGCGAAAGCCACCGGGATCCCTGTCATTGCGTACGGTTCCTTTCTCAACACGGTCATTGAGTTCCTGATTATCGCCTTTGCCATCTTCATGGTCCTCAAACAGCTGAACCGCTTCCTGCCCAAACCGGAACCGGCTCCAGAACCGCGGCTCTGCCCGTTCTGCCGCCAGCCCATCGCGGACGATGCAACCCGCTGCCCGCACTGCACTAGCGAACTGCCTGCTGCCGAAACGGCTCATTGATTGCAGACCGATGTTATTTTGCAGTTTGTAGGGGCTCGCACGTGGCGAGCCCGTCTCAGAATATGGAGGATTTTTCTAGCAAAGTGGTTGGTAAATCGTACATGTCCTGGAGTGGGCGCCCCTCGTAAGGGGCGCCCTGTTGACTTTTCTACTTCTTGCGATATAATAAGGAATGTAGTTGGAATTAAAACTAATTAAAAGGGGAATCGCCATGGACGAAGAAGCGTTGCATATTTTACTGTTGTTAGGGTTTCACCGGTCGAACCGGGAAATCGGCCGCCGCATCAAGCGGGAAGGGCTCATGCCCGGTCAGCCTAAGATACTGGAATATCTGTGGTTCCATGACGGCGCCAGCCAAAAGGATATCAGCCGCGAGTGCATCATCGACAAGTCGACGGTGACCAGCCTGCTGAAACGCATGGAAAAGCTGGACCTCATCCGCAAGGAAACGCGGCCCGAAGACCAGCGGGGCGTGGCCATCTTCCTGACGGAAACGGGCTGGGAAAAGGCCAAGCGGATCCGTGAGGTCATTTATGGCATCGACGATGAAATGTGGCAGGGCATCGAGCCGGAAGCACGCCAGCAGTTCATGGCGACGTTTCATCGCATTATGGAGAATGAAAAGAAGTGGAGCGATTGAGTATGCGTCATATGCATCATTTGAAAATACGGGTCAGTGTATTTCTTTGCAGTATCTTGATGACGGCCTTCGGCATCGACTTGATTACTGTCGCCAGCCTGGGGACGTCGCCCACTTCCAGCGTGCCCCTCGTCGTCAGCCTCTATACGCCGTGGACCTTCGGCCAGCTGACCTTTGTCCTCAACATGGCCTTCATCGTCTTGCAGATTGCCCTGCTGCGCGCCAGCTCCGGCCCGTAGAGCTGCTGCAGATTGCCATTAACTTCGTCTTCAGCGCAGCCATCGACTTTTTCATGCACGCCATGGCAGGATTACAGGGACTGAACTGGCCTTTTGCCGCAGTTCTCTTAGTGGCCGGCTGTGCGACCCTGGCCTTCGGCATCTGCATCGAAGTGGCGTCGCAGGTCCTGATGGTGCCTGGCGACGGGGCCGTCAAGGCCATTGCCCAGACGGGGAAATGGTGGATGGGCTCGACGAAAGTCGCCTTCGATTCGACCATGGTCACCATTGCCGTCATCTTGTCGACCCTTTACGGCGGCCTGGGGACCCTGACTGGCCTTGGCGTCGGCACGCTAGTGTCGGCCATGCTCGTCGGGCGCTTCGTCAATTTCTTCAATCGCCGCGTCTTTCTCATCGAACGCCTGGCCCGGCTGTCCTTGGATGATGAAACCAAGGCGGCCGGAGCTTTGTCCAAAGAAATCCAGTCCTGATTCAGGGACTGGACTTTATTCTTTTTCGGGCATATAATTATAGTTAATAAGCTAATCAATGTGTTCGGATACGGTTACGCTATAATAGAACGTAACCTCTTGATTCACCTATGTAGTTAGTTAGCTAATTATAATAGAGAGAAAGGAATGATTACCATGAAGGGACAAACAGTGCATCTGCCAAAGCGGGCATGGCGCCTGGGCCTCTTTTTCATCGGCATCCTCCTGGCAGGCGGTGTCCTGCTCATGTATAAGGGAAATGATGCCGTGGCCCAGGGTATCGCCAATAAGGACGGGATATTGACGGCAGAGCAGGTCAAGGTTTCTTTTCAGTCCGTCAGTGGCAAGATGGTGAACGAAGCTGTCCAGGAATCACAGGAGGTCAAGGCCGGCGACATCCTCATGCAGCTCGACAGTACCGACGTTGACTTGGATATTGCCAAGACCCAGGCTCAGATAGCTCAGCTCGACGCCCAGATCCAGTCGATGGAAGGGACTATCGCCATCGGCTTTGTCTAGACCGATACGTCGCAGGAAGAAAGCCGGCGCCAGCTCGACCAGCAGCGAGCAGCCATCGATTCGGCGACGGCAACGCTGGTCAATGCTCAGCGTGATTATGACCGTAAATCGTCGCTGTATCGCCAGGGAGCCATTGTCAAGGCTGATTTTGACGATTCCCAGGCGGCTTTGTCCGTAGCCCAGGCCAATATGAACCAGCAGCAACAGGCCTTATCGAAATTATTGGGCGGTGCCGTCGATACGGGAGACAGTGATTCCCTCCAGCTGCCGCAGATCGAAGAACAGCGGCAGACCATTGCCAACAAGCGTCACGACCGGGAATCGCTGGTCCAGCAGCGCAATCAGCTCCAGGTCCGGCTCCAGCAGCTGGAAGTCCAGAAAGACCGCCTGACCCTGCGGGCGCCGGAAGACGGGAAAGTCCTCAAGCTCCTGGCCAAGCAGGGGGAAATCGTCCAGGCCGACACGCCGGTCATCCTCTTGGAAAGTAAGCGCCAGTATTACGATATCTATGTCAGTGAAAAGCAGGCCGTCCATCTCCATGAAGGCCAGGCCCTGGCCGGTGTCGCCGTATCCGATGGCCAGCCCATTGCCGGGACGATCCGCTTCATCACCCAGGCGCCGGGGTTTGCCGATTTGAAGGAAACCCGGGAAAAAGGGCAGGCCGATTTGACGGCTTTCCAAATCCGTATTTATACCGACCCAGGCCAGGCTGTCCGGCCGGGCCAGACTATCGAGGTGACGGATCATGAACTCCCTGAAACATGAAATCGCCTTCCTCTTTTCCGGCATGGGCATGCCCTATGAAAAAGTCGCCATGCTGGTCGCCGTCGTCTGTGCCGTCCTGTTCACGGTCCTGCTTGGGAATAACTTTATCAAAGAAGCGCCGGTGGCCGTCATCGACCTGGATAATTCCAAGTACAGCCATGAACTCATCCAGGAAATGGATGCGTCGCCCTATATCGACATCAACACGGTCTTTCACAGTGCTGTCAACCCCAAGGTCTTATTTTACCGCGACCATTTTGCTGCCGTCGTCTATTTCCCCAAGGACCTGGAAAAGAACCGCTACAGCGATGCAGCAGGCCAGATCGGCGTCTTTTATGACAATACCAGCATCGCCCAGAACGCGGACATCATGGAAGCCCTCAATACTATCGTAGCCGAAGAGAACAACAAACTCAGTGCGCCTGAGACATCGCGGGCCGAACGGGGCATCACCCTGCGCGACCGGCTCCTCTTCAATCCCCAGGGGTCGGCGGCGAATAACGACGAAGTCCAGGGCTTTCTCTTCTTCTTTTCGTCCATGTTCTTTACCTTTGCCACCATTGGCATGATTCCCCGCCTGCGCATGACGGGCCAGCTGGCCCAGACCATGGAAGAGGGGACGCCCTTTGCCATCCTGTCCCGCCTCGTCCCATACTGCGCTTGCTTGATGACGGCCCTGACCGTCGGCATGGTCATTCTCCACTATTTGAACGATATGGCCTTTGCCGGCAGTGTCTGGCTCTTTTTCCTGACCCAGTGCTTCTATATCCCGGCCGTCGGCGTCATGAGCCTGCTCTTTGGCTGGAACGCGGCCAATCCCGGCGTCGCCGCCAGCCGCATGATCTTATTCATCCCTATGGGCTTCATCCTCGGCGGGGCGACGAGCCCGCTCATGGAACAGAGCCTGTGGGTCCGCTATTTCGCTCATTTTTTCCCGCTGACCTGGGAATATGAATTTACCCGCGACATTACCCTGCGCGGCGCCGGTTTCTGGGATATCGCTCCGGAATTCGGCGGCTTTCTCATTTATTTCGCCTGCCTCATTATCGTCTTCTGCCTCGTCTTCTATGGGACCCGGCAGAAAGAACTGGCACGGCAGAAGGAGGAACATGCATGATGGAAGAATTTCAGCACATCCTGGTCCCTGTCGACGGTTCGGAACCGTCTGTCAGAGCCTTAGAAAAGGCCGTATACCTGGCCGAAAAATGCGGCAGTCAGGTGACGCTGCTGACCGTCGTCGATATGAATAAGGAAATCAGCTCCTTTGAACAAGTCAGTACCGGCGGCTACGTCCCGGGAGAATTGAAGGAAAAAGGCTATCAAATCCTGCTCAAGCTGATGCCCAGCATCCCCAAGGAAATCCACGTCCAGGCCGTCGTCCAAATCGGCGACCCGGCCAAGAACATCGTCCAATACAGCGAAGATCACCCGACGGACCTGATCATCATCGGCAACCGCGGTCTGTCGGGCTTAAAGAAAATCCTCCTGGGCAGCGTCAGCAACTACGTCCTCCTGCGCAGTCAGGTCCCGATTTTAATCATGAAATAAAGGCGCAGGGCCTTATGCGTACCAAATCTTACCTAGATACCAGACTTGCCAGGATTCCTTGAAGAAGTAAGGATTTTAAAATAGCGGAGCTGTTACAGAAAGCAGAATTTGCTTCCTGTGACAGCTCCGCTCTATTTTATTAGCTTAAAAGTATCAAACGACCTATCCATTAGCGAAACGTCGATGTATAATTGAATTAGTATGTAACCTATCTGTGATTTTGCATCAGAATGATATAAACAGCAAAAAAGATGGGGTAAAATCGATACGGCAGAACGGAGTCATTCAATGGAAATATTCAATAACACTACTAAGGTTGTAAAAGATGATCTTGTCAAGAAAATACAATCTGGAAGCAAAGTGTCTGTGGCAGCGGCATGTTTTTCTATTTATGCATATCAGGCACTTAAACATGAGCTGGAACATTGTGATGAATTCCGGTTCATTTTTACGTCTCCCACTTTCATTGCAGAAAAAACGCCCAAGGAAAGGCGAGAATTCTATATTCCGAGACTGAATCGCGAAAAGGGGCTGTATGGGACGGAATTTGAAGTCCGCCTCAGGAATGAACTGAAACAGAAAGCGGTAGCCAAGGAATGTGCAGAATGGATGCGCAAGAAGACAACATTCCGTTCCAATAAGACTTGGGAAGGCATGAACAATTTTCTTGTTGTAGAAAATCCGGAAGATACTTATACCTATATGCCTGTGAATTTTTTTACGACAGTAGACCTGGGGTGTGAGCGAGGCCATAATATCAGTAACATGGTGACACGCTTTGAGAATCCGGCAAGCAAGGAATTTTTGCATCTTTTTAATACCATTTGGGATGATAAAGAGAAACTTACCGATGTGACAAGCGTAGTTATCGATATGATTTCTACAGTCTATCAGGAAAATGCGCCGGAGCTTATATATTTCATGACGTTGTATCATATTTTCAGCGAATTTCTTGATGATATTTCGGAAGATGTCCTTCCCAATGAAGCTACGGGATTCAAGAATAGTGTAATATGGAACAAGCTTTATCATTTCCAAAAGGATGCGGTCCTTGGCATTATTAATAAATTGGAACAATACAATGGCTGTATTCTGGCCGACAGCGTAGGGCTGGGAAAGACATTTACTGCACTGGCCGTAATTAAATATTACGAAGGCCGTAATAAAAATGTGCTTGTCCTCTGTCCCAAGAAACTTTCTGAAAACTGGATGACTTATCGCGGCAATCTGGTAAATAATCCATTGGCAGCAGACCGTTTCCGTTACGATGTGCTCTATCATACAGACCTTTCCCGTAATAGGGGTATGACTTCCATCGGGCTTCCCATCGACCGTATCAACTGGGGGAACTATGATTTAGTAGTCATTGACGAAAGCCATAACTTCCGGAATGGCAATGGTACCAATACGCATGGTGGCGAAAAAGAAAACCGCTACATGCGGCTTATGAACCGTGTAATCAGGCCGGGAGTCCGTACCAAAGTACTTATGCTTTCTGCTACACCTGTCAATAACCGGTTTTATGATTTGCGGAATCAGCTGGCCCTTGCCTACGAAGGCAACCCGGAAGAAATCAATGAAAAATTAAAGATAAAGTCAGATATCGATACGATTTTTCGCCAGGCTCAGCGCGTCTATAACGCATGGTGCAAGCTCCCGGAAAAAGAAAGGACTACGAAAAATTTGCTTTCCCAACTGGATTTTGACTTCTTTGAAGTACTGGATTCTGTTACCATTGCCAGATCCCGCCACCACATACAGAACTATTATGATACAACAGATATCGGGACATTTCCGACAAGGAATAAGCCCATTTCCTTGTATCCTAAATTGACGGACCGGAAAGGGGCTATCAATTATAAAGAAGTATACGAATGTCTGTCTGAATTGAATCTTACCATTTATACGCCTACGCAGTTCATTTTGCCGAGCAAGCTGTCCAAGTATCTGTCGAAAGAGGAAACGGAGAATTTCCGAAAAGGTCGTGAAACAGGTATCCAGCGCCTCATGAGCATCAACCTCTTAAAGCGCATGGAAAGCTCTGTTCATTCTTTCCTGCTGACGGTACAAAGGGTATACCAGTATCTGTATGAAACGGACCAGATTATTGATACCTTTATAAAGAATGGGCAGGGAAATCTAAGCGAAATGGATGATTTATCTGGAGCAGCCGCAGATTTTGATGAAGACGATCAGAATACGGACTTCTTTTCTGTAGGGAAAAAGATACAGCTTGATTTACGCGATATGGATTATATTTCATGGCAGCGTGACATTAAAGCAGACTTGGAAACACTTTCCCTGCTCATCGGCATGGTGAAAGATATTACTCCGGAATACGATTATAAACTGAATCAACTGATTCGAGTCATTCAAAAAAAGGAAGCGGCTCCCATTAACCCGGGCAACCGGAAAATCCTTATTTTTACGGCTTTTGCCGACACGGCAGAATACCTTTACGAAAATATAGCGCCTAAAGCCAAAGAGATGGGCCATCATACGGCGCTTGTTACGGGCAGCATTGAAGGCAGGACGACGATTCCCCATTTCAAGGCAGACATGAATCATGTATTGTCCTGTTTCTCTCCTATATCAAAAGATAGAGATATTCTCTATCCCGCAGATAAGGATAAAAACATTGATATCCTGATTGGCACGGATTGCATTTCTGAAGGCCAGAATCTGCAAGATTGTGATTATTGCATCAATTATGACATTCATTGGAATCCTGTCCGTATCATTCAGCGGTTCGGGCGAATCGACCGTATCGGCAGTCAGAACAAGGTCATTCAGCTGGTGAATTTCTGGCCCGATTTGACGCTGGACGAATATATCAATCTGAAGGCGAGGGTCGAAACCAGAATGAGGATTTCTGTCATGACTTCAACCGGTGACGATGACTTGATCAATCAGGATGAAAAAGGCGATTTGGCCTACCGTAAAGAGCAGTTGAAAAAATTGCAGGAAGAAGTTGTGGATTTGGAAGATATGACAAGCGGTGTCTCTATTACCGATTTAGGACTCAATGACTTCCGCATGGATTTGCTCGCCTATATGAAGGACCATCCAGATATAGAGCATATACCGCTTGGCATCCATGCCGTGGCAAAGGGAAGTAAGCCGGGCGTGATATTCGTATTGAAAAATCGAAATACGGGAGTAAACATTGATAGTTTGAACCGTATACATCCGTTTTATATGGTATACATTGGTTTGGAGGGTAAAATCGTCTGTGATTATTTGAATCCGAAGAAATTGCTTGATGACATGAGGCTTTTGTGTCGGGGGAAGAGTCAGCCGATAACAGAAGCTTATACAACGTTCAATAAAGAAACAAATGATGGCAGAAACATGAGCGAAATGTCAGTCCTTCTTTCAGATGCTATTAATTCTATCATAGATATAAAAGAAGAAAACGATATCGACAGTCTGTTCAAAAGCGGTGGAACTTCTGCACTGCTATCGGAAGTCAAGGGGATTGATGATTTTGAATTGGTAACATTTCTGGTGGTAATATAGAGGAGAAAATCATGCTGAGATTACCAAAATCAACAGAATTCAATAAACGAATTCCGAAGCAGAAATTCTATGATAATCTGAATATCAGTCCAACCTTGAAGCGGAGTTTCATCAATCAGGTACGGATTATCTACTGGACAAATAAAATAGCCCCATCTACTGTTAACCTAGCAGAAGGAAAACAGGTTACGGAAATAGAAGTATTTTTTGTACGGTTGAATGAGAAAACGCTTGATAAAAATGTTCTGAAACAGATTGACCAGGAAATACCATATCATATCCTCTTTGTCCTAGAATACGGCGGACTTTACAAAGCGGTGATTGGGTACAAGAAAGCTGCTGGCAGTGGCAAAGTTGCATTCACAGTTGAACGTTATTATCAGACGGAATGGATGGCTGAATCAGAAATGTCATTACATCTGGATGGTCTAAACATGGATGCTATCTATGAGAACTTTATTCGGCAGATTGCTGGGGATGCTTTACAAACAGTCACGCCACAGGAGCCCCTTGCAGAATCGGTTGCGAGAGATGAATACCGGGAGAAATTAAAGAAACAGATTGCAAAATTGCAGGCAAAAATCCGGAAAGAAAAACAGCTAAACCGGCAGATGAAAATGAATGCCGAGTTAAAAAAGATGAAGAAAGAAATGGAGAAACTGAATGTCTGAAAAAATTTTAGAAAGTAAAATTTCTTATCTACAAATGATTCAATCGTCTATAGACAGGATGTCCACTACATCTGCTATATTCAAAGGATTTAGTGCAACCATAATAACAGGGATATCAGCTGTATCGTTTACTGAGATTAATAAATGGGTACTGTTTTTAGCGGTATTACCTATAGTTTGTTTCCTTGCACTCGATGTGTATTACTTGCAATTAGAAAAAAGATATCGAATTCTATATAACGAAGTAATAAGTGGGAGACACAAAATTGATTTTAATCTTGCGCCTCCCAAGATAGAAACTACATGGGATATGTTGAGCACTATTTGGAAATCTCTTAAATCTCCATCAATATATCTTTTTTATGGACCTACAATAATAATTGCAGGAATTATTGTAATAATGAAATTTGCAGGAGGTATTTAATAATGGCACATAAAACATTTATCTCTTATAAATATAGTGAAGCGCAGAAGCTTCGTGATAGTATTATAAATGCGTTAGGAGATGATGCCACTTATTACAAAGGAGAAACTAGTGCTTCTCCAGATTTAACGGATACGACAACCGATAATATAAAGAGACATCTTACGGATATGATGTACGATACATCAGTAACCATAGTTATTATTTCTCCAAACATGAAACAGAGTAAATGGATTGATTGGGAAATCGAATATTCTCTCAAGAGTATAACACGGAACGATAGAACTTCTCATCCGAACGGTATTGTTGGTGTGATAATGAAATATAATGGTGGGTATGATTGGTTTAAGTATTCGGTAATAAATGATGACGGTTGTCGTGCAATATCGTATAAAACCAATCTAACATATAATATCATCAATAAGAATCGTTTTAATCAGAATCCGATGAAGTACAGTTGCAATGCTTGCAAAACCGTTAATTCTTTAACTGGTTCATATATTGCTTTCGTTGAGCAAGATGATTTTCTATCTAATCCCGATAAATATATCGAAAACGCTTTTGATAAAAGTGAAAATGATGCAGCAGGGTATAACCTTGTGAAAACAAGATAATGGAGGAAGCAAAGAATGGACAAGATGAGAATGGAATCTGAAAATATTCAGCAGGAGAATGTTGCGAAGATTGGTGAGCTGTTTCCAAATTGTATTACCGAGGCTCGCAGTGAGGACGGCAAGTTAAAGAAGGCAGTTAATTTCGAGATGCTAAAACAGATGCTGTCAGATTCTGTAGCCGATGGAAATGAGGTATATGAATTTACGTGGGTAGGGAAAAAGGCTTCGATTGTTGAAGCTAATAAGCCCATCCGCAAGACGCTGCGCCCGTGCAAGGAAGAAAGCGTTAATTGGGATACAACTGAGAACCTTTATATTGAAGGCGACAATCTTGAGGTACTGAAGCTTCTGCAGGAAAGCTATCTTAACAAAATCAAAATGATATATATTGATCCTCCCTATAACACGGGGAATGACTTCATTTACAACGACGACTTCAAAATCAGCAGCGAGAAATATGCAGACGAGACCGGTGAAGTGGACGAAGAAGGAAATCGTATGTTCAAAAACACGAATTCTAACGGACGATTTCATTCTGACTGGTGCTCAATGATGTATTCTCGCCTGTTACTAGCAAGAAATTTGCTGAGTGAGAATGGAGTTATCTTTATCAGTATTAACGATAATGAGCAGGAAAATTTGAAGGAAATCTGCAATGAAATCTTTGGAAAACAAAATTTTGAGGGTCATATTCACTGGAGAAGGCGTCATAACCAGCCGAATGACAAAACAAAGATGATTGGGATTGTTGCTGAACATGTACTTGTATATGCTAAAAGCAGTACTATTTTAAAAAGTGATGGGGTTGGTAAGTTAGATTTAACTGCCTCTTTTACCAATCCAGATCACGATCCCAAAGGACCATGGGCTAGCAAACCATGGAAGGTTGGTTCAGATCAAAGTGGTAGTAGATATACAATTATTACGCCCACGGGGAAAGTACTTGAAGAAGAGTGGATGGGAGAAGAAGCCACTTATAATAGATTTCTTAAAGAAGGAAGAATCTATTTTCCCAAAGGTGGCGATGGCCTGCCTAGAAAAAAATATTATCAATTTGAACGTGAAGAAGAGGGACAATGCGCAACGAATTGGTGGACACATGAACAGTTTGGTAATAATCAGAAAGCAAATAATCAGATGACAGAATTGTTTGGAATGAAAAACATATTCAGTAATCCCAAACCGATTGAATTAATTGAGGCTATGCTTAAGATTTCAAACTCCCAAAACAACGACATTTGTTTGGATTTTTTCTCTGGCTCTGCCACTACTGCTCATGCCGTTATGCAGCTTAATGCTGAGGATGGCGGAAACCGTAAGTTTATCATGATTCAGCTACCCGAAAAGACCAACGAAAAGAGCGAAGCTTACCAAGCCGGGTACAAAAATATCTGTGAAATTGGTAAAGAACGTATTCGCCGCGCAGCAAAGAAAATTCATGAAGACCATCCGGATGCTAAGTTTGATGATGGCTTCCGTGTTTTGAAGCTTGATGATACTAATATGAACAATGTTTACTATGCTGCCGGGGATTACACCCAGGACCTACTTACAATGATGGAATCAAACATAAAGTCTGACCGTACAGATTTGGATTTGCTTTTCGGATGCTTGCTGGAGTGGGGAATTCCGTTGTCGCTTCCATATACTTCAGAAATTATCGAAGGATGTACGGTTCACAACTATAATGACGGTGATTTGATGGCTTGCTTTGATGAAAATGTGCCGGAATCTGTGATTGAGACTATAGCGAAACGTCAGCCGCTCCGTGCTGTTTTCCGTGATTCCAGTTTTGCGGATAGCCCGGCAAAGATTAATGTCGGCGAAATTTTTAAACTGTTGGCACCGGATACACGGGTAAAAGTAATTTGAGGAGGAATCTGTCATGAAAAAAAATCAGGATAACTTCTTCCGGGATATTTCTGATATTTTGACACAGGCACGGAACCGTGCGGGTAAAGCAGTTAATCTTGTCATGGTCTATTCCTATTTTGAAGTAGGCAAGAGAATTGCAGAAGAAGAGCAGAATGGAGAAGCCCGTGCCCAATATGGTACTCGCTTAATACAAGAGCTTTCTAACTATCTGACAAATCATATTGGTCCAGGATTTTCTGTTACTAATTTAAAGCAGATGCGCCAATTTTACTTTACTTATGCACAGGACCAGATTGGTCAGACACTGTCTGACCAATTCAAAAATCTGCCTGCTGTTAGTACAGGTCGAAAGTTTGTCCTTAGCTGGTCACATTATCTGAAATTAATGAGAATTGATGATGTGAATGAGCGTCACTTCTATGAAATTGAAGCTGCCAGAAATAATTGGAGTTTGCGTGAAATGAACCGACAGTACGACAGCGGATTGTATGAGAGGCTGGCACTTAGCAGGGACAAAAAAGGAATACGGAGACTATCAGAAAAAGGTCAATTGATTGAAAAAGCGTCTGATGCGGTAAAGGATCCTTATGTACTAGAATTTTTAGGATTAGAAGAAAAGTCATCTTATTCTGAGAGCGATTTAGAAATGTATTTGATTGATAATCTGCAGAATTTCCTGCTGGAACTTGGCACTGGTTATACATTTGTTGCACGCCAGAAGCGTTTTACTTTTCATGAGGACCATTTTCGGGTAGATCTTGTTTTTTATAATCGCCTGATGCAGTGCTTTGTGCTTTTTGATCTGAAAATCGGGAAACTAAAGCATCAGGATCTGGGACAGATGCAGATGTATGTCAACTATTATGACCGTTATGAAAAACAAGATTATGAAAATCCGACAATCGGTGTATTGCTTTGTCAGGACAAAGATGATGCGATGGTAGATTTGACGCTTCCAAAAGATTCCAATATTTATGCATCAAAATACCAGCTATACCTTCCTGATAAGGAACAACTGAAGAAAAAAATGGAGCAATGGACAAAAGAGCTCGAGGGAGACGAAAACGAATGAAACTGCAATTCAAGCATCAAAAATTTCAGGCTGATGCCGCTAAGGCCGTGGTAGATGTTTTTGCAGGCCAGCCCTATTTGACGCCGACCTATATGATGGACCGAGGCAACCGTGTTTATCAGCCAATGTTGGATTCTGATGAAGATTTTACGGGCTGGGCCAATGCAAGAATTATACCAGGACTCTCTGATAGTCAGATTCTGGAACATATTCAAAAAATACAGCGAGATAATCAGATTGAGCCGTCCCAGTCGCTGGAAGGTAAGTATAATCTGACTATTGAGATGGAAACGGGTGTTGGGAAAACCTATACCTACATTAAGACCATGTACGAATTGAACAAGGCATACGGCTGGACAAAATTCATCGTCGTTGTGCCGAGCATTGCTATTCGTGAAGGTGTCTATAAGACATTCCAAGTGACGCAAGATCATTTTGCCGAAGAATATGGCAAGAAAATTCGATTTTTTATCTATAACTCTTCCCAGCTTACAGAAATTGACCGCTTCGCATCAGATAGCTCGATTAATGTGATGATTATCAATTCCCAGGCTTTTAATGCTCGTGGTAAAGATGCTCGCCGTATTTATATGAAGCTGGATGAATTTCGTTCTCGCCGCCCAATTGATATTATTGCTAAGACTAATCCGGTGCTCATTATTGATGAACCCCAGTCTGTTGAAGGTAAACAAACAAAAGAACGCTTGAAGGAATTTCATCCACTTCTGACACTGCGCTATTCGGCCACGCCAAGGGACTACTATAATCTCATCTATCGTCTTGACGCCATGGATGCGTACAACAAGAAACTTGTCAAGAAAATATCCGTTAAAGGTGTCGCCGAAATGGGTACTACTGCGACTGACAGCTTTGTTTATCTGGAAGGGCTGAACCTGTCTAAGTCTGCTCCGACGGCCACTATTCAGTTTGATTTCAAAGGAAAAAGCGGTATACGTCCGGTAAGCAGGATTGTAACAGAAGGCTATAACTTATTCGATAATTCCGGAGAGCTGCCGGAATATAAGGACGGCTTTGTGGTTAAGCGAATTGATGGCAGAGATGACTCGATTGAATTCCTTAATGGCGTGAAGCTTTATGCTGGAGATATTGTTGGAAAAACAGATGAGAATCAATTGCGCCGAATTCAGATTCGTGAGACGATTATTTCCCACATCCATCGTGAACAGGAACTCTTCAATAAGGGGATTAAGGTACTCTCATTGTTTTTCATCGATGAGGTAGACCATTACAGAGAATATGATGAAAATGGTCAGCCGCATAATGGTGTGTTCGCTGATATGTTTGAGCAGGAATATAAAGATATTATTGGGCATTTACAGCGTAAATTCGGGGATGATGAATATATGCAGTACCTGGATGCCATTCCGGTTGAAAAAACGCATGCAGGCTATTTTTCCATAGATAAAAAAGGTCACATGATTAATGGCAAAGTAAAAAAGAAAGAGCAGACTTCAGACGATATTGATGCCTACGATTTAATCATGAAAAACAAGGAATTGCTTCTCGACCGTAATCCCAAGCGTTCTCCGGTTCGTTTTATCTTTTCTCATTCCGCACTTCGTGAAGGCTGGGACAATCCCAATGTATTCCAGATTTGTACACTGAAATCTTCTAGTAGCGAAGTCCGGAAACGTCAGGAAGTTGGTCGTGGTATGCGGCTTTGCGTAAATCAGGACGGCGAACGAATGGATGTCAGCGTACTGGGAAACGATGTGCAGAATGTCAATGTGCTGACTGTTATTGCGAGTGAAAGCTATGAGAGCTTTGTAAAAGGATTGCAGTCTGAAATTGCAGAAGACATTGTTGATCGTCCTCGGGCAGTCACGAAGGACCTGTTCCTTAATAAGGTTATCATGGATGATCAGGGAAATGAAATGACGATTGATTCTGATATGGCTAATGCCATTATTTATGATTTGATTAGCAATCGATATATAGATAAGAAAGGGTCACTTACTGATAAATATTATGAAGACAAGGCCAATGGTGAACTCAAGTTGGCTGATGACGTTAGGGGATTTGAACAGCCTGTTGTGAAGATTATTGATTCAATCTATGATCCGAAAGCTATGCAGCCAGAGAACGCTCGCAGTAATAATGTGGAACTGCACGTTGATGAAGAAAAGCTGAACAGCAAGGAATTCAAGGCACTTTGGTCAAAAATCAATGCCAAGTCTGTCTATGTAGTAGATTTTGATACTGAAGAGTTGGTAAAAAATTCGGTTATAGTTCTAAATGCTAAACTTCACGTACCAAAAATTTATTTCAAAATTGAGTCCGGATCAATGGAGAAAATCAAGTCCAAAGAACAACTGAAAGATGGAGTTGCTTTTGTAAAAGAATCATCGGAGCCCTGCAAAATGAAACACGAAATTGTGGCAAATAAAAACGTTACGTATGACCTGATTGGAAGAATTGTAGAAGCGACTGGTCTGACTAGAAAAGCGATTATCCAGATATTAACGGGAATTAACGAGGCTACATTTAATCAATTTAAATATAATCCGGAAGAATTTATTCTGAAGGCTTCCCAGTTGATTAATGACCAGAAGGCAACGGCCATTATTGAGCATATTACTTACAGTGTTCTTAGCGATCATTATGGGACAGATATTTTTACAGAGCCTACCATCAAGGGGAAACTCGGTACAAATACTATAAAGGTGAAAAAGCATTTGTATGATCATGTTGTTTACGATTCTACCAATGAACGTGATTTTGCTACGGAATTGGATGTCAGCAAGGACGTGGCGGTGTATGTAAAGCTGCCAGATGGATTTTATATTTCAACCCCGGTTGGCCATTATAATCCGGATTGGGCTATCGCTTTTTATGAAGGCCATGTAAAGCATATTTATTTCGTTGCCGAGACCAAAGGCTCTTTAGATACGTTGCACTTTAATCATATTACTCCGACTGAACAGGCTAAGATAGACTGTGCTAGAAAACACTTTCAAGCTATCTCTGATGATAGTGTAGTCTACGACGTTGTAGACAGTTATACATCATTGATGGAAAAGGTGATGAAGTAAGCGTAAGAGGCATGAAAACACGTAAGCTTAAGGGGAATTCAAAGAACGTGGCTATGAAGTGAAAGGAGAAGATAAAAATGTACAGACCGATAAAACTTTCTCCGATGCCGAAGGGGGGACGGACCCGAAAATATGGGGAGAAATATGGTACAGCGGAATCCTTACCATTCCAGAATGAATGATACAGGAAGAAGTGAATAAAGAAACATTTAGATAACGAATGGATAGATTTTGACTTATAAAAGATATTAAGATTCATATTAATGTACATCAATGTACGAAAAATAATGATTCAGGATTTAAAGAGGCGATAAGTTTATGGTTCCGAGTGAGATGAAATTACTGGATATGCTTTCAAATACTGATGTAACTTTTTTTGTGCCACCATATCAGAGAAATTATGAGTGGACGACAGATCAATGTGAGACATTTTTTGATGATATTGTTAAAACTTATAATAAGAATCTTCATGGAAATAGGACGGAACACTTTTTTGGATCTATTACATATTTTCAGACAGAAAAACCCTTTGGGCAAACAAAGGAACTTGTTCTTATTGATGGACAGCAGAGAATTACTACTACGATGCTATTCTTATGTGCTATAAGAGATATAACAGGTGATGAAGAATTAAAATCCTTTATCAACAACAAGTATCTTAGAAATGCAAATGCTAAGGATGAAGATAACGAATATAAAATCAAATTAAAACAGGTTGAGACAGACTGGTCGGTATATGTCCATCTTATCCTTCAAAATAAACTCACTGACAAAGAACGATCAACGACGATTTACAAGAACTATAATTATTTTATTTTTCGGTTGACACAGTTTGAACAATATGAAAAAGTCCCTGCTCATTTAATTGATTTAGGACTCAATAAATTTAGCGTAATTTCCATTGAGCTTCAGCCGGACAGAAATGAATGGGAAAATCCGCAAGAAGTATTTGAATCTATGAATTCCCTGGGGAAACCCTTGTCGTTAGCGGATTTGGTTAGAAATTACTTATTGCTAGGGCTTGATAGTAAGAAACAGGAGCATCTGTATAAAACGCATTGGCTTCATATAGAACAAATATTACCGGGGCAGGTGTCTAATTACCTTCGTGACTTTATGCAGTGGCAATCAAAGACTTCATATAAAAAAGCTACAGAAGCTAATTATAAAGAATTGTATAGGATATTCAAAGAAATTTTTAGTGATTTGGAAGCAGAGACTGTGATGAAAAAATTGTCAAGCTGTGCTGATTTATATGCCTATATTTTGCCAGGTGGACGAACCGGGCATATAGGAATCGATTATGAGTTGAAGGATTTTCAATTTCTGCGTGTGTCTACGGCTTATTCATTTTTCATGGCACTTCTCTATGAATGGAGAAATGGCGAATTTGACGACGATGATATTATAGATATACTACATGTATTCAAAATCTATATCATTAGAAGACGTATTCTTGGATTGACACAGGCAGAAAATAAAACGTTTCCTTTGTATGTAAATTACATGTGGAAATTAAAAGATGCTCCGAATAAAAGGAAAGCTATGTTTAGTATACTGATTCAACAGGAAAACCGTTTGAGACTTCCTAATGATATTGAGCTGGAACGATATCTTATGACTGCTAATTTCTATAATTTACAATATTGCCGATTTATACTTTCTTTAATTGAAGAAAAAATGACGAAAAATCGGCCGAGCGACGAAAAACTTCAAATAGAACACATCATGCCTCAGACATTGAATTATGACTGGCAAGAAGAATTAGGAGATGATTATGAGAGCGTCCATCAAGAACTTATAAATACCATTGGCAATTTAACCTTGATTCGTCATAATCAAGAATTGGGAAATAAACCCTTTTCTTATAAAAAAGATGTTTATGAAAACAAGGCAGGATTGCAAATTGCACGAAAAGAAATTACAAATCGCAAAAAATGGAACAAAACTTCTATTATTCATAGAGGAAAATGGATTATCAATTATCTTCTAACAGAAGTAATTCCAATTCCTGAAGAAATAAGACGGACTAACAATTTTAGTATTAAGGAAAATCGTGGATTGTCCTTTTTAGAACTCCAACTTGTTGGAGAAACGATTAATTTTAATCCAAATCCGTCAATTACTGCTAAAGTGGTATCGGATAAAGAAGTAGAATTTGAAGGAAAACGCTGGAAACTTTCGCCTTTGACACGAGAACTTTTTAATAGAATGGGGAGAGTGAGTAAGTCCGGGAGTTATCGTGGCGCCTATTATTGGTCATATGATGGAATGAAATTGAGTTCTATTATTTAGGATGATTTTTTGGTTGTACAAAACGTATTTTTTTTTGATGGAACTCAAATTTTCCATATAAAAACACAGTTACTTTTATCTCCTATTATTGAAACGTAAAATTTGGCACGCATGCGTACAAAATCTTACATGGATACATTACAATTTCAGAGAAGAACTTTAAATTTAAAGCCAACTGCTAACTGCTAACCAGTCGCCGCCACCCGTAAAACGGGTGGCTCGGCTGACGGCTATAAGCCTTTGTTGCTGAAAGCCAGCGTCTCAAGGCGCTGGCTTTCACTTTGTTCAAGCCACTGTGCATTTCACTCGTCACGTATCCCGGTAGTGTCAAGATTCTTTCGCAAATTCATTTCATCCGCCAGTAAATATCGTAATCAGATATATGGATTTTCCTCGTCATTTGGCTGCTCAATTTCCATCTTGAATAGATGCTCCATGTCCATATAGCGTTTTGAGCCCCATTCCGAGGCGGCAACATGACGAAGTCTGGCACAGACGAGCATCAAAGCACTGTTGCCGTCAGGAAAGGCACCAATGGCCCGTGTACGGCGGCGTATCTCGCGATTCACCCGTTCTGTTAGGTTATTCGTGCGGATCCGGCTCCAGTGTTCTGTTGGAAAATCCATATAGGTCAAGGTTTCGCCCACGCTGTCCTCGACTTTCTTGGCTGCGGATAAAAGCTTCATTTCACGGAGCTTGGCGGCAATGGAGACCGCCTTTTTCTGTGCAGCTTCCTTGCTCTCCTGCGCGTGGATTGCCTTGAGCATTAAGGTAACCTGCTTATCTTAGTCTTTGGCGTCACTGTGAAGACGTTCCGGTAAAAATGGACCGTGCAGCGTTGGTATTTGGCTTCAGGAAAGACTACAGGGATGCTTTCCAGCATGCCAAGGCATTTATCGCCGATAATGAGACGCACGCCTGCAAGGCCACGGCCTTTGAGCCAGGTGAAGAAGTTCAACCAGCTTTCCCTGTCTTCTTTCATGCCTTCTGCTGCTCCGAGAATCTCACGGAACCCGTCTTTATTGACGCCAATAGCGACTAAAACGGAGACATTTTGAATCTCGCCACCCCAGCAGCGCTTGAGGTAAATGCCGTCGACGTAAACATACGGATATTCCCCCGTTAAAGGACGCTGACGCCATTCCTCGATGTGCTTGTATGCCTTCTGGTTGAGATGGCTGATGGTGCCAGAGGAGACCTTTGTGCCCCAAAGCAATTCGGTAATATCTTCGACACGGCGCACGGATACGCCGGCCAGGTACATCTCAATAAGGGCTTCCTCGACAGAGCATTCACGGCGTTTATAGCGCTCGATGATGGCCGTCTCAAACTGGATGCCCTTGAGCTTCGGCACGCGTAATCTGACTTCGCCGGAAGTCGTG